>Ga0136600_1001472_pt1 | contig 10712 bp, 7 predicted proteins | sample AntRauMFilla2698_FD_104634 | JGI IMG/M metagenome (GOLD analysis project Ga0136600, IMG submission 104634) | Saline lake microbial communities from Rauer Islands, Antarctica - Metagenome Filla 2 #698 | ecosystem: Environmental > Aquatic > Non-marine Saline and Alkaline > Saline | place...
ACTTTTGATTTTCTCTTGGAGAAAAGCCTGTGCCTGCTCAACCACTTCGACTTCGGCAGTGCCGTCCTGCTTATCAAAAATGACATAGCCGACGAGGAAAGTATCTTCACTCTTAATCACCTGTGGGCCACGCGTATAGCGAATCTCGGCCAACTCTCGCAGCGGTATTTGGGTGCCATCGGGCGCAGCCACCAGAACGTTTTCGATCGATTCGATACTATCCCGAAGCTCGCGCATGTAGCGCACGCGCACGGGGTAACGTTCGCGACCTTCCACCGTCTGAGTGATCATTTTTCCTCCGACAGCGACTTCGATCACATCCTGCACCATCTTAATCTTGATGCCATAGCGGGCGATGGCATCTCGATCAATGTCGATCTCCAGGTAAGGCTTTCCAACAATGCGGTCGGCAAACACCGCCGCGGGCTTAATCGAAGGCACTTGTTTCAAAAATCTTTCCATATCGAGCGCGACCGTTTCCAAGGTCTCCAGGTCGGGCCCATAAACCTTCAGTCCCATCGGTGCACGCATGCCGCTTTGTAGCATGACGATGCGCGCGGCGATCGGTTGCAACTTAGGCGCGGACGTTGTGCCGGGTATTTGGGCGGCTTGGATGATGGCATCCCAGATATCGTCGGGGCTTTTGATCTCGTCACGCCACTGGCGGAACGGTCGTCCATCGTCGTCCGGGATCAGCTCACCACTCGCATCACGCTCAAAAACGTCGGCAGAACGGTCGTAGGCGAAGGTTAAAATCCGGCCTTCCTCATCTGTAACGTATTCCGACTTATAATTAATAATGGTTTCAATCATCGAGATTGGCGCGGGATCGAGCGGACTCTCGACCCGCCCGAGCTTACCCACCGCAGACTCGACTTCGGGGATCGCATTGATCGCCATGCCTTGCTTACTCAGCACATCCATGACTTCACCAATGGAGGCATGCGGCATGGTCGTCGGCATCAGCAAGAAAGAGCCTTCATCGAGATCCGGCATAAACTCTTTACCCAGCCCCGGCACGGCATGCGCCATTTTGACGAAAGGTTTCGAGCTTTGAACCGATTCCGGCATCCACCCAAACAGGGCACCAAAACCGAGCCATACGGCGAATCCGAACACGATGATCAATGCGCTAAAGGCGAGGAAAGCTGTCTTCATTCGAAGAAGCACTGCCAATATGCGGGCATAAAAACGGATAAAGATATAGAAAAACCCGAGCAATCCGCCGACCGTGATCAGCACGAATAATATATTGTGAAAATGCTGTTCCGGACCGAGCGGCTTCCAGTCTGCCGCCAGCCAGAGAGCCACCAAGACCGCGACTACGAAGTTGAAAATAAAGAAGGTGCTGCGCTGGACTTTCTCTGGAATCTTCGGGCTACTGATATGGAATGCGGCGATGGCCACCGCCAGCGCGCCCAACCACCAAGGGAACCAGCTAATGAAAAAGGCACCCAGCAATCCGGCCACACCGATGCCACCCCAGAGTCCCAGCTTGGCTAGATGCGATTTATAGCGCCCCGCAATGAACCAATGCGCGAGCGGTGGAATAATCGTCAGAGCGACCACAATGGAGCCAATCAGAGCGAAGGTTTTCGTATAAGCCAGTGGACGGAATAGTTTACCCTCTGCCGCCTCCATGGTGAAGACTGGTAGGAAGCTGATCACCGTGGTTAAAACCGCCACTACGACTGCACCAGCGACTTCCGTGCAGCCACGATAGACGACTTCCAGGCGATTCTCCTCAGGCGGCGCATCATCCAGATGCTTTAATATATTTTCAATCAGCACGACCCCCATGTCCACGATCGTGCCTATCGCGATCGCGATACCGGAAAGTGCGACCACGTTGGCATCCACTCCGAAGAGTTTCATACCGATGAACGCAAAGAGCACGGCCAGTGGCAGCACGCCCGAGATGAGCGCGGCACTGCGCAAATGCATGACCATCAAGACCACCACAATGATGGTGACCAGAATCTGCTGACGCACCGCATCTTCGAGAGTGCCGAGGGTTTCGTGAATCAGCCCGGATCGATCGTAGAACGGCACAATTTCCACTTGGCTGACGGTGCCGTCTTCCAAGGTCTTCTTGGGCAGACCGGATTCGATCTCTTTGATCTTTTCTTTGACTCGCTGAATCACCGCCAGCGGATTTTCACCGTAGCGTGTGACCACAACGCCGCCGACTGCTTCGGCACCCGCTTTGTCCAAGGCACCGCGCCGCAGCGCAGGGCCGTATTCAATGTTCGCGATCTCGTCGAGAGTGATCGGCACATTATCACGCTGAGTGATCACGGTCTTTCGCAGGTCATCTAAATTCTCAATAAAGCCGAGCCCTCGAATCACATATTCGACTTTATTGATCTCAATCGTGCGCGCACCCACATCAAGATTGCTTCCACGGACCGCCTCGAAGACTTCGTGCAGCGCTATATTGTAGGTCCGCAAGGCGTCCGGATCGACATCGATTTGGTATTCCTTGACATAACCACCAATGGATGCGACTTCCGCCACTCCATCGACCCCTTGAAGCGCATAGCGCACAAACCAGTCCTGCGTGCTCCGAAGTTCTTGCAGATCCCAACCTCCCGTCGGTGCCCCTTCCGGGTTCATGCCTTCGAGCGTATACCAGAAGACTTGCCCCAACGCGGTGGCATCGGGGCCGAGCGTCGGCGAGACGCCCTGTGGCAGGGTGCCTGATGGCAGGCTATTGAGTTTTTCGAGGATACGACTACGCGTCCAGTAGAACTCGGCATCCTCTTTGAAGATGATGTAGATCGACGAGAACCCGAACATCGAATAGCTGCGGATCGTTTTCACCTGCGGCAGGCCGAGTAGGGCGGTCGTCATCGGATACGTGATCTGATCTTCGATGTCCTGCGGCGAACGCCCCATCCATTCGGTGAAAACAATTTGCTGGTTTTCACCAATGTCAGGAATCGCATCGACCGGCACCGGATCACGCGGCAGCAGATCTGACTCCCAGTCGAAAGGAGCCACCGCGATGCCCCAGACAATCAGGGCGACCGTGAAAAGAACGACGACGAGTTTATTCTCGAGGCAGAAACGTATGAGGGAATTGATCATGATTTATTAACCACAGAAGACACAAAAATCTTTGTTCTGTGAGAGCTGATGTGAATTGCAAATGTGCAAGTGCCAGTGCCAGTCGTATTGAGCTGCGTTTATTTCCTTCATGTCTATTGTAAATACGTTTTTAATATTCGTGAATTCTTGTGCATTATCGTGGTTAAAACTCAGCTTTTATTTGGCCACAAAAAGGCACGAAAAAGCACAAAAAGAAGGATGCTTAAACAGGATCTAAAATATAGCGTTTTATATAGAGTTTAGGGCTGCCAAAATTGAGCAGCAGGCCGTAGCGCTTGCCGCTGCCGCGAAGGTAGCCGAGTAGTTGCGATACGTGGTCGTCGTTGACTGATCGAACCGCTTTTAACTCAACGATTAGTTCGTTAGCCACAAACAGATCGGCATTTAGATCCCCGAGGATCGTGCCGTCTTCATCGTAAACTGGAACGGGTGCTTGTTGTTCAACAACAATACTTTTTTTCTTCAGTCTGTGGGCTAAGCCATTCTCATAGATTTTCTCGAGGTGTCCGTGCCTTAAGTGCTTGTGCAATCCAAATGAGCATTCGCGAACTACGTCGCAGAGAGTGTTGATTTCTTCAATATCCATAATCTTATCTTGTGATTTTTATGTTTTAGGCTCGGCCTTTATTTGGCCACGAAGAGGCACGAAAAAGCACAAAAACTTTTGCTCGGTGAAAGGTTATGTGAATTGCAACTGTGCGGGTCTTTGAGGTGCTGAGTTATGCTGGTTTTGTTCATGGTGCGTATACTTTTACTTTTTGTGTCTTTTTGTGCATTTTTGTGGCTAAATCATTCACCGCTCAGCTTCTCTTTCACTTCACCGCATTTGAGCATCATCGCGCCGAAGTAGGGGTTTTGCAGCGGCTCGCTGGTTTGCAACCAGTCGGCACCACGGTCTCCGTAAACCATCGGGCAATGCATTATGATTAGTTCACTATCAAACGAAGCTGGGTTGGCCTTGGCCGCAGTAATCATGGCATTGGACAGCGTTTCAAAATTCGGTTTTCGGAATGCATCGAGCGTTTCCGCCGCGAGCATATCGTGCAACATTTCGGGTAAGCTCCCGCTATGCCCCGTGATTTCCATCATGACTTTGGCCTGAGCCTTGGCAGTGTCAAGATCGTCGCCAGCCAGTGCCGACTGCATGGCCAAGTAGGGCGAAAGCAGCTTTGGAGCGACATCGTCGGAGATCTCAAGCATCGCCATGCCTGCGTGCGGGGAGGGGACAGTCTCGCCACTAGCGGGTGCTTCGCCTCCGTGATTATGCCCAGGCATTGAGCCACCGCCAGCGGGATTCATCATACTGGGTTTGGCTTGAATTTGCAGAGCACTATCGATTTTGAAGGCACCGTTGGTCACCACGCGGTCGCCCGCCTCCAGCCCGGCAGTAACGAGGTAGAAATCGCCGGCCCGAGGGCCGAGCACGATTTCGCGGCCTTCGTAGGTCGGTCTTTCCGTATTCGGCTTCTCGACATAAACGACGGCACGCTTGCCCGTGCGTAGAACAGCGGAACTCGGCACGATGAGTGGCGCATTCTCGGTTGAATGATCAACATAGCCGAGCTCTTCAGCGGGCACCAGATCCATGCCGCACACGTCGCACTGCCCAGGGCCGTCTTTGACTACTTCAGGGTGCATGGGGCTAATCCATTTACCCGCGAATTCGGGTGCATACACTTTCCCATCCTCAGCGAGACGTGAAGCCACAACAGAGCGGACGAACATGCCGGGCTTCAGCTTGCCATCGGGATTCGGCACGTTGACACGAATCGGCACCGTTCGTGTTTTGCGATTCACCTCAGGTTCAATGAAGGCGATTTGACCATGGAAGGTCTCACCTGGTATCGCCTCGACCGTAAACGCGACATCCTGACCATAGCGAAGCCAAGGCAAGTCGGACTCGTAAGCATCCAAATATGCCCAAAGACGGCTCAGATCGACGATCTTGAACAACGATTCCCCCGTTTTCACGTAGTCGCCTTCCTTCACCTTTTTCGTCACCACGACTCCACCGATGGGAGCCTTTAGAACAAAAGAATCCTTAGCTTCGCCCCGCTCAATGATCGCATCAATCTGCTCGGGCACGAGATCCCACAGTCGTAATTTCTCACGGGCTGCATTGGTGATTGAGCTGTTCGGATCGGCGCGATAGGAGGTCAGTAATTCGCGCTGAGCGGAAAGTAAATCAGGGCTATAGACTTTCGCGAGATGATCGCCTTTCGCCACAGCGATCCCCTTGTAGTTCACAAACAGTTTGTCAATCCGGGCGGGAAAGCGCGCGGTCAAAGACTTTTCAAGTGTCTCGTCGTAGTCGAGTTTGCCCACCAGACGAATTTCCGCCTCAGGATAGTCTTTCTTTACTTCGGTGGTTTGAATCTCGGCCAAGGCACGGGAACTTTCGCTCATACTCATGGTGCGTGGTCCCTCATCCGCTCCCGAATCGCTGACCAATGGAATCAAGTCCATGCCACAGATCGGGCAGTCGCCCGGCTCGGGTTGCTGGATCTGCGGGTGCATCGAGCAAGTCCAAGTGGTCGGCTCAGCAGAAGACGCTTTTGCAGAGTCCGTCGCTGCGTGGTCATGGCTTTCAGGACTGGACTGCGTAAAGCGTCCGACTCCGATGCCAATGATGAGTGCCGCCACTGTGCTACCCGCTATGATTAAAATCGTTTTCTTATTCATTGTCTTCTGTCGCTTTAAAAGTTCCAAGGATCGGTTGGTTGGCTAAAGTTTGGATCACGATGCGTTGTTGCCATGCGTCGGAGGCTGCTCGCCAATAAAGCATTTGCAGGTCGAGCAGAGATCGTTCGCTGTCGATCACTTCTAGGATTCCCGTGCGTCCGTTCTCGTAGCTGTTTCGGGTGTTCTCAACTGCTTGTTCGGCTAGCCCGAGCAACTCCTCACCGTATAATTTGATCCGTCGATTGGCATCCTTGAGCAGTGCCAAACTAGCGCTCAATTCCGCGCGAAGTGTATTGTAGCGATTTTCGTATTCGTGCTCGTTCGCTCGCTTGCTGGCCAGCGCCTCGGCCTTGGCCGCATCGTATTTGCCAAACCAGATGGGAATATTGACCGCGACGGTCACACCCCAAGGATCTTGTCCCGCATCCGGGGTCATCGGGTTCACTTCAGGGTTGCCTACCTGAATGTAATTGATGCCGAAGGTGATGTCGGGGTAACTCTCCAGCCGGGCAATTTCACGACGCGCCTCCGCGCTGGCAACTTTGCGTTCCAGCATCTGCAACTCCGGATTGTTCGCGCGGATGGCGTGAGTCAGTAAAGCCCCGTCTAGTGTGACAGCCTCCGGCGCTTCCCACTTAGGCCATGCCAGCAAGTCAGTTTCAGGCAACGCCAGTAATTCACTTAATTTGGCCGACTGCGCCACACGTTTCTGTTTGAGGGATTGCAAGCGATCATCGACTTTACCGATCTCCACTTTGAGTCGAAGCAAGGCATTGATTTCGCCCCCCGAGCGCACCTTTTCTTCAACAATCGGTTCCAGCTCTTGCAGTAAATCACGATTCTCTCTCGTCAATTTGATCGCCTCTTCGGCGTAGCCGTATTCGTAGAAACCGAGCGAGACCATTCGAGCCAGCATCAACTGCTGATTCTGATAGGCATACCAAAGCGCCTCGGCATCGGCGGAGGCCGCATTCTTCCGACTACTGAGCTTACCAAACCAAGGGATGCGCTGACTGAGCATTAAAACATTCTCCTGCGGGCCTGTGCGCGTCTGCACCGATTCCACGAAGTGCGTGATCTGAAACATAGGGTCGGGTAGTGCAGACGCTTGGGGTATGCGCTGCATCGCTGCTTCATAGCGCCGCTGGAACGCCTTTAGCTGCGGATTTGCCATTTGAGCACGGCTCAAATAGCTCTCCAGACTGCCCGAGGGCGTTGCGGACGACGACCCAACTGCGCCCGACGCATTTAAAGCGGGAGCGATCACGGCACATGCCACCAGCACTCCAGCGCAGCTAAACGCACGAAATTTAAGAAGGTTCAAACTCATTGATGTCATTTAAACGTAGGCAAGCAGGAAAACACTCAAAATCTTCTCTTAATTAGCGATATTTCTGACAGCGAATGAATTTTGACTGAACGCAGACAAAATTTGTGCTCGATCACTACGGAGCGACTAATCGCGCTGAGTTTTTTTGCCGTCGCTACCGAAGCCTTTTTCGGGAAATCAAAGTAACTCAAAGCCAAGCAATCAGAGCTCTTCCGAGAGTTAAAAAAACACTGCTAACCCGACCCTAATGATTGGCCGCCGAGTCGGTGATGCGTCTTCCAGTAAATACTCCGAGCTTCTCCAGTTACTCAAAAATACTTATTCGTGATACCGCTTAAAATCGTACGCTCGTCAGGACTGAATACAATGCCATCAGCATTGAGGAGCTGCCAGCCAACCAATTCTTCACTGACTTCGAATTTACTATTCAAGGAACTCACCGCATCGTTTAACGATGTCGCTGAAATGAAATGCCTCGCAGCAACACTGCGAGGCATTAGCAACTCAGCAGCAAAGGCTCTAGCACGCTTTTCAGCGTATTCAGCCACAGTCCCGCCCAACACTTCACCGACGGGAAGCGCCCGCTTCCGATCAATCAAAAGGTGGCAAATTTCATGGGCAAGCGTCGAACGCTCCCCGTTCGGATGGCACGGCTTTGCTGGCTCTGTTTTATTGAGCACGATGGCTGGTCCATGATAGCCACCCCATACAGCGAGCGCGTCGATTAATGGACTTCCGAGCGCCTCTTTCAAAACGTCCACTCTCCACTCCGCGAGTAAAGCTTCCGGATCAAACCGCTTGCTTGGGTCGTGATTCACGCGCCTACGCAACCATTCCGCGATCCAATAGCCTTGCTCGTGAGGCTTCCCAATTTCTTTAAACTGTGCTTCCAATAAATCGCTGAGTTTATCGAGTGCTGGTGTCTCGGCCTTAGGTATCTCACGGATACGCTGCAATAATACGCGCTGAGTAGGCGTTGGAAGAATCCCTCGGCTCATCCTCGCTGCCGCAAGTATCTCCGTGCCCGCAACGGGCAGCTCACGACCGCTTAGGCCCCAGAACTCAGGACTATTTTGCTCATCTGTAAGCAGTGCGATTTCTGGACCAGATAGGCCCGAGCGGATACGAATCAATTTCTCAAACGGGCACTCGTCTCTCGCATTCCAGCTTTCCACTGCCAGTTGAGCTCGCTCAGAAGTCGACGAACTGATGGACTCGGCAATGAAGTTACCGACTTCGAGCAGCACTTCGATAACTTCCTGGGCTGGTCGGTAGAGGGTCTCGCGACGAGTTGATGAACTCAGCACCATCTGCGCCCCTTGACGTTTCAATAGGATAGAGGGTAAAAAACAACCGTTTAAAGCCAGTGAAAGATCGTGTCGGTTTAGATAGCGGAACAGTAACATCTCCTCCGCCTCAACATCGTTTGACGGGAGGCTCTGCCAGCGTTTCTCGCAGTCTTGTTGAAGCTCCCAAGGATGCAGAGGATTGACCGGAGGGATTGGATAACTCTCTTCCCAGCAAATCCACGGCCATGATCGTGCCAGAAATTCCAATAGTTCAATCCAAGTCCAATAGACAGGTTTAGTCCTACTATTTACCGAGCTAGACTCACTCTCCCAAAAGATCTCGCCGTCTAAATACAAGCAGAGATGCCCCCAAGCCAACGCTTGAGCCGCCTCCTTTCCAGCATCTATTTCGATTTCGAACCGCAGTCCGGGATCTGTGCCTATCCTCCGTATTTTTTGAGCCATTTTCTGAAAATTTGCTTTTCGCCCTCGTTCTTGAGCTTTGCCTCCAGTTTTAGCAAGATCGAATTTGGCAGGCGCAATCGCCCCGGCAAGTCGCCACGCCAAGGATAGGCATGAAAAGAATGTCCAGGAACCGTCACTGCAGCCTCGTAGATAACCCCTTGATACACCATATAAATTTTATCGGGCATCTTTTCTTCATCCTCGTCTTCGTCAGCCGAAATGGCAAAAGGAATCCCTTCATTCAGGGCAGATTGAGCGATTTCCTGGGTGATATGCTTCGGGCACTTGCCGATTGGGCCTTTTCCGCCCGGGAAAAAGCCAGCCTCATCCCTATTCCAGCGATGCTTTTTCCTGCCGTCTTGGTCTCCGCGCTCGTATGTCCACTTCATTAATCGTCAAAGTTAGGATTTAGAATCGAGTAAAGACAATCTTGAAGACGGACTTAAATCTTCAAATTTTTATTTCAAATAGCTGTCAATAATCGCCTGCACCTCTTTGCTCGCCTTGCGCACCGATGCCGTTGCGCTCGAATCCTCTAGGAGATGATGTTCAATGTGTTCGTGGATCATTTGCCGCGTAAGCCCATTCAGAGCGCCTCGGCAGGCGGCTACGGTTTGCAGCACTTCAAGGCAGTCGGTATCTTCGAGCAGCATACGCTCGACCGCTTCGATCTGGCCTTTGAGCCGGCGGACGCGTTGGAGTAGTTTCTTATTATCGTGGTTAAGGTGTCCCATTTAAATAATATACCCCTCTACGGTATCATAGGGAAGTAAAAAAAACAAACTTCCTCAGATTTCATGTTGACAGTTATCTGAACATCTCAAATGGATTTGGCTGTGCGACTAAGACCTATCATAAGCTTTTTGCTAATAAGCTTGATCTCCTGCAACGCTCTCTTGAGCGCGACAGGCGGGGTTTTCCTGTCGTTTCACCACGATTTCAGCTTTCATTTGGATGCTGGAGTCGCTGGTGTAGAGGACGCAAAAACGGATGCCAAGCTGCCGACTACGGTCGCGGAGGTCAGCGAATCTTCGCACCACCACGACCATCATCATCACGAATTAAAGCTGACAGCCGATATGGACCCGACCATACGCGGCAACACATTTGATCGTGTTCAAGCACCCGTCCTCCTCCTCGTGGCGGCGATGGATCGATTCGATTCACTTTTAGTCCAGCCTGTCCGCCCAATGAGCAGCGGTTCAGCCATTAGGCCCCCGCCTGAGGTGATGCCAAACCATCTCTCAGTGCTGAGAACACAAGTTCTCCGGCTTTAAGAATCCTGATTAAGTTAATGGGCGACCCGCTTGGGCCCGTCCAATTGTTTGCCAGCACGTAAGAGGTGCTCGCTTTCGACTAACTCATATCAGGATTTTTTCATGCACACTTATCTAAAACTAAAACATACTCTCTTTTTTCTCATAGCTCCCGGTGGAGCCCTTTTTTCTCAAACTCCGGCAATTTCGGAAGCCAATTTTAATGTTCCGATTGATTACACGACAGCACTGAAAATTGCGGTTGAACGTGATCCACGACTCAACGGCATAGAAGCCACGCTGGATGCGGCGGTGGGGAAAGTCGTGCAAGCCGGACTGAAACCAAATCCCGTGGTCGGCGGAGAACTTGAGAATGCCCTTGGCACGGGCACTTTCAGTGGTGTGCAAGGTGTTGAGGTGACTCTGGGCATTCGACAATTGATCGAGACTGCGGACAAGCGCACAAAACGCACGACCCTCGCCCGACGGGAGTTGGATTTAGTCGCCTGGCAGCGTGAACGGGTGCGAGCGGAAATCGAGGCGGATACGCGCGAAACTTTTATCAGCGTCTTACTTGCG
>Ga0136600_1001480_pt1 | contig 10684 bp, 9 predicted proteins | sample AntRauMFilla2698_FD_104634 | JGI IMG/M metagenome (GOLD analysis project Ga0136600, IMG submission 104634) | Saline lake microbial communities from Rauer Islands, Antarctica - Metagenome Filla 2 #698 | ecosystem: Environmental > Aquatic > Non-marine Saline and Alkaline > Saline | place...
AGCCTTTAAATGTCTTTCTTCAAAGAGCTCCCGAGAGCTTCATTGAAGATTTTCTCAAAGACCCCGCAGTTAAGGAGACAGCTTTTCTCCTTCACCATGCGAGAGAGCTTAAGATTCACGGACTCCCTCTTGGAGAAGAGGTTCTCGAGTCTGGCCTTAGTCAGGATGGTTTGAAAGCCTGGGGCAGTCTCTACAATGCCATTGCTGGGACTATTGAAGTAGAAATTGAAGAGAAAGGTGATTCTAAGAAAATGGGGCTTGCCGAAGCCTCTGCACTTCTACGCCAAGGAAATAGAGAATTAAGAGAGAAATCTTGGAACGCCATCAATCAAGCATGGAGTCTTCATGAGGAATCTGCTTCAGCCATTCTTAACAGTATTAATGGTTGGCGCCTTGAGATGAATAAGGTGAGATCTCACTCTAAAGACCTTCACTACTTAGATGTTTCTTGTCATCAAAGTAGAATTAGTCGTGAAACCTTAGATGCCCTTATGAAAGTCACCTATGACCGAAGAGATGTCGGACAAAGGGCCCTAAAGGCCATGGCGAAACTCATGGATATTAAAAAGCTTGCTCCCTGGGATATCCTTGCTCCTGCACCTGTGAAGAGTCAAGGCGATGCAGGAAGTGTTATCCCTTTTGACGAAGCTATTGAGCTCATTGCTACCGCTTTTACAGAGCTTAATCCTGATATGGGTAAGTTTGCTAAAATGATGGCAGAAAAGGGATGGATTGATTCTAAGCCAAGCGCTAATCGCGGTTCAGGTGCTTACTGCACAAAATTTGCAAAGACGAGGGAACCGCGAGTCTTTATGACTTATACCGGCTCACTTGGAAATGTTATCACTTTAGCCCACGAGTTGGGGCACGCTTATCATAACTGGGTAATGAAAGACCTGCCTTTTATGGAGACAGCATATTCAATGACTCTTGCAGAGACAGCTTCGATTTTTGCTGAAACTCTCGTTAAGAAGTCTGTTCTTTCAAAGTGTAAAACTAAAGAAGAGAAGCTTGGGATTCTGTGGCAAGATGCAGAGAGTGCAGGTGCTCTTCTCATCAATATTCCTGCTCGCTATGAATTTGAAAAAAGTTTAGTGGAAGGTCGAATCGAGAGACCTCAGTCAGCAGCTGAGATGAAGAAGATGATGAGTGGTGCATGGGAAAAATGGTATGGGGATACACTTACTGAGTATGATTCCATGTTTTGGGCATCTAAAATGCATTTCTCAATTGCTGCTCTTGGTTTTTATAATTACCCCTACCTTTTTGGTTACCTCTTCTCTCTGGGCATTTATGGCCAGAAAGAAAAGCTCGGCGGTAAGTTTAATGATCTTTACTTAGATATCCTAAAAGATACGGGAACAATGACCGCAGAAGACTTGATCCAAAAGCACCTTGGAAAAGATATTAGAGAGGAAGACTTCTGGCACACAAGCCTGAATATTGTTGAAGAACAAATTCAAGCTTTTGAAGAGCTTGTTGGAGAGTAGAGAGTGAAATTAGAAAAGGCAATAAAAGAGCTTCATGGAAAATACCGTAACGACCTCACCGGAGAAGTTTCACAATCTTTTCCAGCGCTGGCTAAGGCTGACCCTGATCTTTTTTCTATTTCAATTGCAACTGTTGAGGGCGAAGTTTTTCACGTAGGGGATTATAATGAGTCCTTTACCATTCAGTCGATTTCTAAGCCCTTTTCCTTTGCCCTTGCACTTGAACAACATGGCCATGAATTTGTAGAGAAGAAAGTTGGTATGGAGCCCACGGGTGAGGATTACGATAGTATCATCAAGCTTGATGACAATAACCGGCCTTTTAATCCGATGGTTAACTCTGGTGCCATTGTTACTGCAGGCTTAATTGATACGAGAGAAAAAGAAAGTAAAAAAGAAGAGCTCTTAAACTATTACTCAAAGTTTGCAGGAGGACCTCTTTCCATAGACCAAAAAACTTATAAGTCTGAAGCTAGTTCTTCTCATAAGAACTGGGCGATTGCCCATTTACTGCGTCACTTTAATGTTATGAACTCTGACTTTAAAGAAGACCTCGACCTCTATTTCAATCAGTGCTCAATTAATGTTAATAGCGATCAACTTGCTATGATGGGTGCCACTCTCGCTAATAAGGGTATTAACCCTGCGACAAGCGCTAGGTGCATTGGTCACGATAATCTTCGTCATGTTCTCAGTATTATTTTTACTTGTGGTATGTACAATTACTCGGGTGAGTGGGCATTTGACGTTGGACTTCCAGCAAAATCGGGAATCAGTGGCTCTATCCTAATGATTGTCCCTGGTCTTGCAGGCATTGCCATCTATTCTCCTCGCTTAGATAAGCGAGGAAATAGTGTGCGTGGAATAAAGGTTTGCGAAGAGCTATCAAATATCTTCAAGTTTCACTTACTTGATTATGCAACCCCGAAAAGCATTAGAGATATTCTCTAAAAGCTAATCCACAAAATCGTTCTCCTCATTAATGAGGCCCTCCATTCTCGCCAAACTAACGATGGTGCTCGAGAGAAGGTGCTCCATATTGATGGAAGTTGACTTCAGCCATTGATGAGTAAGCTCATCACTTGGTTTCTCAATTAGGCACTGGTCTTGATACTCAGTAAATTCTTTTACTGACTTCAAAAGCCCAACAAGATGCTCCGGACACTCGCAAGAAACGCTGTTTCCAAGAGCTTCAAATTTTTGCATAGCTTCTGGGGTAAGAATTCCTCGATTATCGAGAAGTTTTAGCTTGCTCATAGTGTTTCACCTCTTCTATATGAGTTACTACTCTTAAACTAGTGGGATGGCAGACGATTTGAGTTTTTCCGTAGGACTTTTGTGCATTTGGAAAATTTACTAAAATTTTGTCTCCATCTTCTTTTAGGACCACTCCTGCGCCTAATCGAGTGTCAACTTTTGATCTTACTACTGATCCAACTGTAATTTGGAATTGTCTTGGGTTAACTTTTCTCTTTCTACCAATAAGTTTATCGAAAACTTCTAGGGACCTTTGATTAAACTCTGAATATACTTTCTTAGTAATAATGTGAATTTCACCGAAGAAGTCTTCTTCTTTACTTACTGACAGCACGAGATCTTCATAAATTAAAATAGAGCTTGCACAACAAAGGACCCATTCTTCGAGCTCGCTAGCGAACTCGATCTTATAGTGTTTATAAGTGAGTATCTCCAGACGAGTATCCTCCGGGAATCCTATGAGAAAGACTCTATTTTTGGGAGCACTAACCATCTCATTATTATAAATGACAGTAGATTTTCCTGCTTATACAAAGGCCATATCTTTTATGTTTGTAATTTCAGATACTTAATCGTAGAAATAGCTAATTCTTTCTATCATGAGGTCAATAATGCTTAATGTCAGTAATCTCTCTAAAATGCAGGGGGGCGAGCTTCTCTATTCTAAAGTGAGTCTCCAAATTTACCCAGGTGAAAAAGTTGGTCTAGTGGGACCCAATGGAACCGGGAAAACGACTCTCTTTAGAATGATTATAGGTGAAGATAAAGCCTATGAAGGCCAAATTAGCTTTCCTGAAAAGCAGCGCCTTGCTTATTTCTCTCAAAACGTTGGGGAGATGAAAGGTGCCACCGCCTTAGATATTGTTTTGGGTGGAGATGAGAAAATTGAAGAGCTGCAAAATTCTCTATCAAAATTTGAAGAGGAGCTCTCTAACCCAGAGCTTGATCCCGATCGGATGACTGAAATTCTTGAGAAAATGGGTAATGTGCAGACTGAGTTTGAAAAGAGAGGTGGCTACGACCTTGAGAGTCGCGCGGAAGAGGTTCTTACGGGCCTAGGAATTAAACCGGAAGATCATCGCAAAGCCGTCGAACATTTTAGTGGTGGTTGGAAGATGAGAATTGCTCTCGCGCGGGTGCTTGTCACTAAGCCAGACCTTATTGTCATGGACGAACCTACTAACTACCTCGATCTGGAAACAATCCTTTGGCTTGAAGAGTGGCTCAAAAATTATGAAGGGGCCATCTTCATGACAACTCACGATCGCGCCTTTATGAATAGTGTCTGCAATAAGATCGTAGAAGTCGCTCATAAAAAGGTGACAGTCTATAGTGGTGACTATGACTTCTACGAAAAAGAAAGGGAAGTGCGAAGGAGCCAATTGGTCTCTGAGTCCAAGAAGCAGGCAGATAGCATTGCAAAAGATGAAGAATTTATTGCTCGGTTTAAGGCGAGAGCAAGTCATGCTGCCCAGGTTCAATCAAGAGTGAAGAAGCTTGAAAAAATTGATCGTGTTTATGTTCCTGAAGAAGAGGCCTCTATTAAGTTTGAATTTCCGACTCCACCGAGAGGAGGGGATGATGTTGTGGTATTGAAAGGGCTAAGTAAATCATGGCCGAATAAAGATGGTGAGGAGAAGCCAGTCTTCAAAGGACTAGATGCAACTATTAAAAGGCAGGAGTGTATTGCGGTTGTTGGTGTTAATGGCGCTGGTAAGTCTACGCTTCTTAAAACGATTTGTGGTCATACAGGGCCAACGAGTGGCGAGGTCAATATTGGGCCAAGTATTAAAGTGGGCTACTTTAGTCAATTTTCATTTGATGTCTTAGATCCAGAGAGCAGTGTTCTTGAAGAAGTTCAAGGCTCTCTACCAAGTGCAAGTGATGGTTATCTTCGCAACCTTTTAGCGGCTTTTCTCTTTCGAGGAGACGATGTGAAAAAGAAAGTTCGTCACTTATCAGGTGGAGAGAAAAGCCGGCTTATACTGGCGACTCTACTTTCTCAAAATAATAATCTTCTGGTTCTTGATGAGCCTACTAACCACCTCGATATTCAGTCTCGTGAAGTTCTTCTGACGGCGCTAAAGAAATTTGAAGGCACGATTCTCTTTGTGAGTCACGATCGTCACTTTTTAAAAGAGTTAACAAAGAAAGTCTTTGAAGTGGATAAATCAAAAGTGCTGCTCTATCCCGGTGGCTATGATTATTATCTTTCGAAATTGAACAGCTAAGGGAATAATTTAAGACGCTTTCTTGATCCCGTTGGGATTAGGTTCAACGATGACTTCGTCGGTAGTGTAGCGTTTTACGCACTCGGAAGGCGAGTTTCGCACAATCACAGGCTTAAAAGCATTATCAATCCTTAACCACTTTTGGATAAACTCTTCTGGCAGCCTAGCTTCACGCAGACTCATTTCGAGAACCCTCTCGCGATGGGACCACATTTCCTCATCAACAAAAATATGCACGTGAGCATCTCGTGGGCTGCGACCGCAATATTTCTTTGGTCCACCAAATGCTGCGACCATAAAGTCGGTCTGCTGAGTCTCAATGATCTCTTGTTTGATGACACGAAAGACTTTCTTCATCCATTGATCTTCATAAACTTTGTCATAAAAGATTTTCACGGCTTTATTTACAATGGCATAGAGCTCTTCGTCGTTATAATCACTAGGACTTTTCATGACATACTCTTCGGACGATTCCAAAAGTTCTTATAGAGGTGATTGGTGTAAATAGGCTGATTGGTCTCAAGTTTTTTGGATTCTCTTGGTAGGTCACTGATATCACGTACCTTTGTCTCAATGACCTCTATTTATCCTATAAAAATTCCGTGATTTTTGAAGCCTTCTATATTATTTCGTGCATTTAACGCACTTCTAAGGTACCTTCGGCCCCTAACTACATAGGAGTTCTCGTGTCTTTTACAGAAATGCAACTTAGTGAGCCAATTAATAAAGCGCTTATGGCGATGGGTTTTGATGAGCCCACCTCTATCCAAAAAAGAGCTGTTCCCATGCTTTTAAAAGCTGAGGGCGACTTTGTTGGTCAGGCCCAGACTGGAACAGGGAAAACTGCGGCTTTTCTCTTACCACTCCTTGAGCAACTTGATTATAGCAGTAGAAATGTAGAGGCCCTTATTATTACTCCTACTCGTGAGCTTGCAGGTCAAGTTCATGGTGAACTAGAGAAATTGGGAAAATATACAGATATCAGAACAACCACAGTTTATGGTGGTGTTCCATACTTCAAGCAGGAAAAAGCTCTTAAGCAAGATCGTGCTCAAGTTGTTGTAGGGACTCCAGGTCGTATAATGGACCTTATCAATAAAGGTATGTTGAAGCTTGGTAATTGTAAGCACCTCATAATTGATGAAGCCGATGAAATGCTAAATATGGGTTTTCTTGAAGATGTTCAAACGATTATGGCCTCTCTTCCTGAGGGAAAGAAAACGTGGATGTTTTCAGCAACAATGCCAAAAGAAATTTCTCGCTTGGTTGAAAGAAACTTTAAAAATCCAGAATTTATTCGTACAGAAGATAAAACTCTTACAAACTCAGATATTGAGCAGTTTTATTGCCTTCTTGAAAAAAGAGACTTCATTAAGGGGCTTCGTCGTGTAATCGCTGCTGATAGTGAAGCCTTTGGAATCGTGTTTTGTGAAACTAGAGGTGAGTGTAAGACTGTCTCTGAGAAACTTCAAGACCTTGGTGTTTCAGCTCTTCCTCTTCATGGTGAACTTAGCCAATCTCAGCGAGAGTATGCGATGGCGCGTTTTAAGGCCCGTAAAGTTCAGCTTCTTATTTGTACAGATATTGCAGCAAGAGGGATTGATGTAAATGACCTTAGGTACGTATTCAATATGGGACTTCCTCGTCAAGATGAGTCCTATGTTCACCGTATTGGGAGAACAGGTCGAGCAGGCCTTTCTGGGATTGCGATCTCCTTCATTACTCCAAGAGAAAAAGGTCGCTTAAAGTATATTGAGAAAATGACGGGATCAAGACTTGCTCCTTATATCCTTCCGGATATTGAAGCCCTTAAGTCTGCTAAAGTTGCAAATGACCTTGCAAAAATGGATGGTTTAAAAAGTGCTCTTCTTGATAGAGGCGAAGATTTCAAAACAGATGATAGCTTTGGCCTTTTTGAAGAATACTTTTCTGAACTTTCTAAAGAAGACCTTTTAAAGCTTTTCTTTTCTAATCACTTCAATAAAGAATTTCGTATGCTTGAAGAAGCGTTAAATGTTCAAAAAGCAAGACCAGATCGTGGAGGAGCAGCAGTAAGAACAGGAAGAGGTCGTCGTAGAGTTGAAGGTTCATCACGTCGTTCTGGTAGTGGTTCTCGCTCTGGTGGCGGTGCTCGCTCAGGTGGAAGTGGACGTTCAGGCGGTAGCTCTCGTTCAAGAAGAGGCGGCTACGGAGCATCTTCAGAAGGAAGAAGCGGTGGAGCGGGGCGTTCAGAAGGCAGCAGAACCCGTAGTTAATTAAAGTTACCTATCTTAAATTCATAAAATAAGCCCTCAGATATTGAGGGCTTTTTTTTCGCTAATAATACTTCAATTGATGAAATGCCTATTATGCGAGTAAAACAATTCTCATAGTCTTTGCCTATTGTTTTATCGATAAACTATTACTAAAGTTGATAATGAATTTTATCAGGTGCCCGAATTGAGTTTCACGGGAAGAGGACCTGGATGCTCCATGGCCTTTTAGGCTAAAAGGATAAGACGTGCCAACAATCACTCAACTTCACTATCTTCAAGCTGTCGCTAGTGAAAAACATTTTGGTAGAGCAGCAGAGCTTTGCCATGTGTCTCAGCCTTCTCTCTCTTCTCAGATTCAAAAACTTGAAGAAGAGCTTGGGTTGATAATCTTTGATCGCAGTAAGAAGCCTATCAAGGTAACTGAGGCAGGTCAGGAAATTATAGATCAGGCGCGAATCGTTCTTCGAGAGCATCATAAACTAAAAGATATAGCGTCGGAAGGGGGGAAAGAGCCAAGGGGAGAATTTCACTTGGCAGTTATTCCTACTTTGGCGCCTTATCTTATTCCCCTTTTTCTTGGTGAGTTCTCAGCTCGGTTTCCCGCAGTAAACTTAAAAATAAGCGAGATGCAAACCGAGGTGATCTTAAAAGCTCTTAAAAATGATGAAATAGATTGTGGGCTTCTCGTTACACCTTTGAAAGATGAAGCGATTATCGAGAGGCATCTTTTTTATGAACCCTTCTACTCCTATGTATCAAAAGGGCACGCTCTCGCGGGTAAGAAGAGTATAAAAGAGTCTGACCTTTTGGAGCATAACTTGTGGCTTCTTGAGGAAGGTCATTGCTTCCGTGATCAGGTTTTAAAAATTTGCTCCCTTGGTAAGCAATCGCGCGTACTAGAGAATGTTGAATTTGCCAGTGGTAATCTTGAAACCTTGAAAAATCTCGTTAAAAGAAATGAGGGCTATACTCTTATTCCGGAGTTAGCAGCTCTTGAATTATCAGATCAGGAGAAGAAGATAAACCTTAAGCCATTTAAGAAACCTGTACCAACAAGAGAAGTGAGTCTTGTTCACTCAAGGATGTTTCTCAAAGAAAATGCAATCTCAGCCCTAGAGGGATGTATCATAAGCTGCCTTCCCTCAGCAATAAAGTCGATGAAAAGTGCAGATTATAATGTGGTTGAATTATAAATTTACCCTGATGAGTTGAGGTGGTCTGATCACTTTATCATCTCCAAAGTGGTATATGTATTGGTGATCTTGCCATAGAATGTTATGAGGTTTACTCAAAAGATGAACGATATTTGCCCCCAGAGAATTTAAGGGAGATATGTTTTCGAGATCAAAGAGAAACTTTTGAATGACTTTTTGATTACCTTTTAGCGAACAGTGAACAAGAGACGGGTCCTTATGGTCATTGGTTACTGCGCCTGAGAGCTCTCTCCTATGACAAGCGAAGAGAAAGCTCTTTCTAAAGTAAACACCTTGTACTTTTCCGAAAACACTAAATTCTTTATGGTATTCTATTTCATTCATTCATTCATTCATTCTTAATCAAACAATGACTCTATAACTTCTTGAAGACGGGCTTTTCTTATCGGCTTAGCTAATACATCCAGCATTCCAGAGTTTTTTGCAATTTTAATGGATTCTTCTGATAGGTCTGCTGTTAAGCAAATTATCTTAGGAAGTTTTTCTCCCAACAGTTCTCTTGCTCTACTTACGGCTTCTGGACCATCCATCTTGGGCATATGATAATCCATGAAGACAAGATCAAATGAGTTTTCTTGCATCTCTTTTATGGCCTCTTCTCCTGAGCTTGCAACGTGAGTGTTGATCTCCATTCTTTCAAGAATTCTGGTGAGAAGTTTTCTATTGATTTCATTATCATCAACGACCAAAAAGGTTAATTTTCCCTCAAAGCTTATATTCTTTTGAATACCCTCATCGTGTGAAATTCCTTCTGGAGCAGTTTCGACTAAGGGGAGAGCAACCCTAAATGTTGTTCCCTTTCCAGGTTCCGATTCAACTACGATTGTGCCTTTCATGTGATCGACTATTTCTTTTGTTATAGCGAGACCTAAGCCAGTTCCGCCATAGCTTCGTGTCGTGCTTGTATCCACTTGCTTGAAGGGATCAAAAATTGACTCCAAAGCATCTTCTTTCATTCCAACACCACTATCTTGAATGATTAGGCAGAGCTCTCCATTGGTATATGTTGCGCTTAGCTTGATAAAGCCTGTTTTTGTAAATTTTTGCGCATTGCCGACGAGATTGGTGAGGATTTGCTTGAGGCGATGAATATCTCCGATTAAAGCTGGCGGGAGATTATCCATCTCAATGTCAAACCTGACGTCATAGAGCTCTAGGTTAAATTTAAAAGCAGTATGAGTGACTTCTATTAATTCCTTTGGAGAGAAAGCTTTTTCTTCAAGCTCCATGTGACCCATTTCCATTTTTGTGAGGTCTAGAATATTGTTAATGATGCCATTAAGTGTTGTTCCACTTTGTTCAATCATATCAATATAGTCTTTTATCTCTCCGGTGATATTTGACGAGTAAAGAAGGTCTGTGGCCCCAAGCACACCATTAAGTGGCGTTCTGAGCTCATGGCTCATATTTGCCAGAAAGAGAGATTTGTATTCGTTTTCCTTAATCGCTTTATCTTTTTCCTCTTGAATAATCTCTTCATTCTTTAAGATGGTCGCCCTCATTGGAATAAAAACGAAAATGTATATGGAGATCAAGATGAAAAGTGAGATGATCAGAAGTGTAATCTCCAAAAGCTGCAGTATTTTATTTAAGGAGCTATTTTGTTCTTCATAGATCTTTACGGCCTTGTCTAAATCTTTGAGAACAGAGTTCTTTGCCTTAAGGGAAAACGCATCAATCCTTTTTTGATCTCTCTCTTTTGTAATCATCAAACTTTCACTAATAAAACCTTTTACTGTTTTATCAAGATTGCCTGAGCCAAAATAATGGTCTTTTATTTCTTCTGTGTTTTTATAATGCAACTTAGATTCTTTACTTCCCGTTAAAATTAAATGGGACTCTTTAAAGAGATTAAGATTTTTTTGATATTCTTTATTGAGCTCTTCTGATGATGAGGGCTTGTTAATAATCTCCGTCATAAGAAGAGTGATTCTCTGGGAGAGCATTCTTTGACGACCTGAGATATTAATAATGGTGCCAAGACTTTCTTGTTCGCCTGAAACGATAAAGTAAGTAAGAGAGTTTAGTATCAGTAATATGGCAATTGAGCCAAGACCAAAACGAATTCTTGAGGAGACGAGCTTTTTGGTTTTACTTTGCAAAGAATGACCTCATTAATACTTATTTTTAGGGGTCTAGGGTAGCATAGAAAGGATTTATGAATAAATAGAATTAATTACTATCGATTGATCCCAATACTCTTTGCATGAAGTTATTAAGTGCTGTTTTTTGATCAG
>Ga0136600_1001482_pt1 | contig 10665 bp, 9 predicted proteins | sample AntRauMFilla2698_FD_104634 | JGI IMG/M metagenome (GOLD analysis project Ga0136600, IMG submission 104634) | Saline lake microbial communities from Rauer Islands, Antarctica - Metagenome Filla 2 #698 | ecosystem: Environmental > Aquatic > Non-marine Saline and Alkaline > Saline | place...
GATTGCCTAAGGTGAGTGATGATCATGGGGTATCTCGTAAAAAAAATATTTCTCAAATACTTATCGCGCTGAGTGTGGTGCTGTTCATTTTTATCGGATCTTATGGTGTTTTGGGACTAGATTTCTTTAATACACAAGATTCATTGATGAATAAATTTATATTTGACGTCTCTGTTTTGATAATTTCGGCAATTTCGCTAACTGTTGGATTGTTACTTCAGGGCAAACGCCCGATTCGGAGCTCTCGCGAGCCTGAACGCAACCCCGCTATTGTAAGGTCTGCGCAAAACTCAACTCCGGAAAAGCTGGCGGTGCAATTAAGTAGTGCGCTTGCTATGCGATCAATTGGCCGATTTATTGTTGTTGGATTCGTGTGTTTGTATGCGTTCGTATGGCTTGAGTCTATGTTTAACTCTGCCTCGGCAGTTGGGTATGTCTTAATTTTTGCCGTTCCAGTATTTTTTATTGGACTCGTCGTAATGCTTATCGCATCAGGGAGGGTGAGCCGTTATAGAAAAGAAATTGGTAAAATGGCGGACTCTGAGAAATAGCACATAAAGCGAACAGTATTGATTTTAGGATAATACACCACATATAGCGTTGTAAATATAAAACGGACACCATTTTTTATATAACAGGGGTGGCATAAGCATAATCAGCTGTGTGGTGAAAAAGACCTGTCCAAAATGCAAAAAAAGCCTTGAAAAACCATATATAGGGGCATATAGTCTTATGTAAGCACTACATATGTAGTTCTGACATCAAAATACACATTTAGCAAGGGGAACAAACGGCCGCTACACCGGTGTTTTCTTTGCACCCCAAAAACATGGGGACACTTGGGAGGTGGATGTGAAACCATAAAATGACTAATAGAATGTAGCATAGGGGAATAGGTAATGAGCGCAATCACAGTGGTAAAACGCGATGGCACACGCGAACCATTTGACGCAAACAAGATCAACCTTGCGTTGGTCGAGGCAAGTGAGGGATTGCCCGATCAGATTAGCAAAGTTGTTCAGGTTGCATCAGAACTTCAGTTAACATTATTCGACGGTATTACGTCCGAGCAGCTCGACGAGGCGGTGATTCATACGGCACTCCAGAACGTCAAAGACGACCCTGATTTCGACGTTATTGCATCACGCTTGCTGCTCAAGAACATATATAAGAACATCTTGGGCGAGTTTAAGACCCCGGAAGAACTTAAGAAGCTTCATGAACAAAAGTTTTCGGCTTACCTAAAGTACGGTATCGAAAACGGGTTGCTAGACAGCCGCATGAGCGCTAAAGTATTTGACATAAAGAAGTTGTCAAAGGCGCTTCAGCCCGAAAAGGACAAGCTTAGTAAGTATCTAGGAGTGGTGACCAATAAAAGTCGCTATGCGTTACGTAAACAGAGTGGTGAGCCGATTGAAGTTCCCCAGTTTACACACATGCGGATTGCGATGGGACTCAGTTTTAACGCTGAAGACCCGACTGCCTGCGCGCTCGACTTTTACGAGCACATGAGTAACCTTGATTATGTTCCAGGTGGCTCTACACGAGTCAACGCTGGAGGATCATTCCCACAACTGTCTAACTGTTTTTTGATTGAAGTCCAAGATGACATGGAATCTATCGCCAAGGGCGTACGTGACGTGATGTGGATTGCCAAAGGTACCGGGGGAATCGGAATTAGCTTGAACAAGCTCCGAGCAGCGGGGTCTCCGGTTAAAACGACTAACACAGAGTCGACTGGCCCAATTCCGTTCATGAAAATGATCGACACGGCACTATTTGCGGTTTCACGAAAAGGCAAGAAAGCCGGTGCGGCAGCCTTATACATGGAAAACTGGCATATGAACTTCCCACAATTCCTTGATCTCAAGCAGAACTCTGGTGACCCGTACCTTCGTACTCGTCTTGCTAATACGGCCGTCTTTATAAGTGATGAGTTTATGAAGCGTGTCGAAAAAGACCAGGACTGGTATCTATTTGATCCAGCCGAAGTTGAAGATCTACCTGAACTATACGGTGCTGACTTTTCAAAAGCGTACAAAGAATATGCAAAGAAAGCCGACGCCGGTCAGATGCGTGACTTCAAGAAAATTAAGGCTCGCGAACAATTCCGCCAAATCTTGATTACTCTGCAGGCGACTAGTCACCCGTGGCTGACCTGGAAGGACACGATTAATGTTCGGGCGTTGAACAACAACACCTCAACAATTCACCTTTCAAACTTGTGTACAGAAATTACCTTGCCACAAGACAAGGATAACACCGCTGTATGTAACCTTGTCAGCATCAACCTTGCGGCTCACTTGAAAGAGGACAAAACATGGGACTGGGATCGTTTGGCAGAGAGTAGCCGCAGCGCTATTCGACAACTCGATAATTTGGTTGATATTACTAACACACCGATTCCTGAAGCGATGAACTCGAACAAGTCAAACCGTGCACTCGGTCTGGGCTTCATGGGCTTCACTGATGTGATCGAAAAACTTGGCCACAGTTACGAGTCTGAAGAGGCCTACGACCTGGTTGACCAACTGGCTGAGTACATAAGTTACTACGCCATCGATGAGTCGGCTAACTTGGCCAAAAAGTACGGTGCTTACCCAACATTTAAGGGTAGTGGCTGGAGCAAGGGAATCCTTCCTATCGACACGGTTGACGAACTAGCAGCTGATCGTAAGGTGAAGGTTGAAGTTAACCGCAAGCAGCGCCTGGACTGGGACGCGCTTCGTCCAAAGGTTAAAAAAGGTATGCGTAACGCAACTTTGATGGCTGTTGCGCCAACTGCCAACATTGCCCATATTGCTGGCACAACACCGGGACTTGATCCGCAGTTTGCTCAAATATTCTCTCGTGCAACTTTGAACGGTAAGTTCTTGGAGGTGAACACAAATCTTGTCCGCGACCTACGCGAACTAGGGCTGTGGGAACGGGTAAAGGACGACATCTTGCGAACCCAAGGAGATGTTCAGACCATTGACGCCATTCCACAACATGTCAAAGACACCTACAAAACAAGTTTTCAGCTGAGTCCGTATGCCTTTATTGAGGTGGCAGCCCGAGCCCAGAAATGGGTTGATCAAGCTATTAGCCGCAACATGTACCTTGAAACACGGAACATTGACGACATGGTCGACATCTATAGTGCCGCCTGGCGCCGTGGACTCAAGACGACCTACTACCTACACATGAAACCACGACACACTGCCGAACAATCCACCGTCAAAGTGAACAAATCAGAAACGACCGATGGTAGTCAGCGTAAATCAGGCTTCGGCTTCGCGAAAAAACAAGAGGTGAGCGTATGACGATTTCCAATTGAATACAGAAACAAACAGTCCAAACAATAGAATAAGGGGAGCAATACAATGCAAGCATCAACAATCATCAACGAAAACATGACACTCGAAGAAAAATTAGCCGCTATCGACCAGGCAATGGCGAATGCGCAAGAGCAAGCTGCCGACGACGCATCGGCACGGGGCCAAACAGCCGCCCCACTCGACCCAGCTGATTTAACAATGTGTGATAGTTGTCAGTAGTAGCGCTCAATAACTAAAAGGAGAACATCATGGCAGGAATACTCGGAACAGGCATTCAGGACGGACTACTACTAAAACCCGTCAATTATCCGTGGGCAATGGACTTATATAACCAGGCCGTATCAAACACGTGGTTTCCAAACGAAATTCAGCTTGGGCAAGATTTAGCTGACTGGAAGAAGATGAGCGACGAAGAGCGTCACGCGTTGACGTTCCTGATGAGCTATTTCAACCCGAACGAGTTGCTCGTAAACAAGGCGCTTGCCTTTGGCGTCTACCCCTACGTCAATGCGGCCGAGTGTCACTTGTACCTCGCCAAGCAAATGTGGGAAGAAGCCAACCACTGCATGAGCTTCGAATACGTCCTCGAAACATTCCCGATTGATCGCGACGTTGCCTACTCGGCGCACGTTGATACGCCGTCGATGGCGCGTAAGGAAGAATTTGAAACAAAATTCATCAAGCGCATGACCGAGCAAACCCTTGATATCACTACGACCGAAGGAAAGAAGGACTTTGTCCGTAACCTCGTAGCCTACAACATCATTCTTGAGGGCATCTGGTTTTACAGTGGTTTTATGGTGGCGTTAAGCTTCCGACAGCGAAACTTGCTGCGTAACTTTGCGAGCCTGATTGACTGGGTTGTCCGTGACGAAAGCTTGCACCTAAAGTTCGGTATTAACCTCATCCTGACCGTCATGGAAGAGAACGAGGATCTGCAGACCGAAGAATTTGCCAACGAAATCAAGCAAATGATCCTTGATGGTGTCGAGATGGAAGAGGCCTATAACAAAGACCTCTTGCCAAACGGTATTCTTGGATTGAACAGCGAATATATCAACCAATACGTAAAGTATTTGGCTGATCGCCGCCTAGAAGAGCTTGGATTTGAGCCGCACTACAAGGTCTCTAACCCTGCTAAGTGGATGGCTGCTGCTAACGACACCCTACAGCTGGTAAACTTCTTCGAAAGCACCAACACCAGCTACGAAGTGAACGGCCAGGCGAAATAACCACTTTGCCGGAGTATAATAAGCGTATGCATACAAAACTTATTATCTTCGGCATCACTGGTGACTTGAGCCAACGGAAATTGTTGCCGGCATTGAGCGATATTGTGAAGAGTGGGCAATGCCAGCCGCTTACTATTATCGGCGTATCTCGCCGCAACGTTGACGTCAAGCAGCTTTTAGGCGAACACACCGATACATTAGCGCCAATAACGCGCATGGCGCAGGTTGATGTGGCCAACGTAGAGGACTATCATCGTCTTCGTGACGAGATTGCGTTAGGTAAGGACGAACAGGCCGTCATCTACCTTTCCGTGCCACCAGGCGCAGCAGCTGACGTAGCTGACTTTTTGGGCGAAGCTGGGCTAAATGGCCCGAATGTAAAGTTATTGTTCGAAAAACCGTTTGGATATGATACTCAGTCAGCCCAGGATTTTATTGAACGCACTCGTCGTTATTTTGATGACGGTCAGATGTACCGGATTGACCACTATATGGCCAAGGAGGTTTCGATGGCACTGCTTGAGCTACGGGCTGACGCAGCCAGTCACCACCATCAATGGAGTAATGCTTCGGTGGAGCGCGTTGAAGTGCTCGCCTCTGAGACGTTAGGGGTCGAGGACCGAGCTCAGTTTTACGAACAAACTGGCGCTCTGCGAGATGTCGTGCAGGGGCACCTGCTACAGCTGCTCTCTCTGGTTTTAATGGAACCAGCTTCCGCTGACGCACTGACGCTTCTTCCTGCAAAGCGATTGGCAGCTCTTGCCTCATTGCAACCGGTTGATCCAGCCACGTCTGTGCGGGCTCAGTACGCCGGCTATGATGACGAAGTCGGTAATCCTGGCAGTCAGACAGAAACGTTCGTAAGCCTTGATCTGGCGAGCACTGATGCGCGCTGGAAAGATGTCCCGATTCGCTTAATGACAGGTAAGCAGTTGAGTGAGAAGAAGACTGCGATTACGATTGAGTATAAGGACGGCACTAAAGACGTGTTTGTTGAAGGAGAGGTGAAGTCTTCTCTTGACCAACTAAACGATGCCTACGAGCGTGTATTGGTTGAGGCAATGAAGGGGAACAAGCATATCTTTACGACTTCTCCAGAGATCATTCGGGCTTGGGAGATTCTTGCGCCAGCCCAGCAGGCTTGGGCGATGAATGATCAGCCACTACTTAGCTACGAACCCGGCACTCGTGTTGGTGATGTGCACATACAACCCTACATCTAGCGTAGTGATAATAATACAACGCCATCTATGTAGCGCCTGACCAGCTATTAGTGCTACAATGAAATCCCATGGAGGTGCAAACAAACATGGGGGCAAAACAAAAATTTATCTTTGTAACTGGAGGAGTGCTTTCCGGCGTCGGAAAGGGTATCACTGCGGCAAGCATTGGTGCAATTTTGCAGGCCAAGGGCAGTACTGTTTCAATACAAAAATGTGACCCGTATCTTAATGTAGATGCGGGTCTTTTGAATCCAAAAGAACACGGTGAGTGTTTTGTGACCAAGGACGGCGCAGAAACTGACCTTGATTTAGGGCATTATGAACGATTTTTGGATATCGAATTAACGCAAAAGAATGCGACGTTATCTGGGCGGCTCCTCAGCCAACTGATTGCTGATGAACGTGCCGGTAAATTTCACGGTGAGACAGTCCAGTTGGTGCCGCACCTGACTGGTGCCATCAAAGACTCCATTGAAGAAGCTGCCGATGGCTCTGACGTTCATATTGTTGAAGTGGGCGGCACGGTGGGTGACTACGAAGGGCTAAGCTTTATTGAAGCGATTCGTGATTTCTCGACTCGCGTTGGTCGTGAAAACTGTTTTTATGTGCACGTTGTGTATGTTCCGTTTATTCAAACTAGTAAAGAGTTTAAATCAAAGCCGGCGCAGAACGCACTGAATGAATTGCGTGGATTTGGTATCGTGCCTGATTGTGTCGTGGTGCGGACCGAAGAGCCGGCGCCGCACGGTATTGCGACGAAGATTGCTCGATTTAGTGGTGTCCCAGAAGATTCTGTTATCTTACTTCCGAATGCTCATACAGTGTACGAAGTGCCGCTGACGGTCAGTGCCAGTGGGATTGGGACTGTTTTGGAGCGCTTTACCGGGAACACAAAGACACCTGATCTCTCGAAATGGCGTCACCTGGCCGAAGCCCAAGAGGCAACTTATAACACAAGTGTTCGCGTTGGTATGGTGACCAAGTACATGGACAACGAGGATACATATATTTCTGTTATTGAGGCACTAAAAGCAGCGGCGTGGCAGGAAAAAGTACAACTTGATTTAGTGTGGTTGAATGCCGAAGAGGTGACTGCTTCTGATTTTTCTCGGATGGACGCCTTGGTTGTCCCCGGCGGGTTTGGCGAACGAGGTGTCGATGGAAAAATTCGGGCGGCTGAGTATGCGCTTGAGCACAAAACGCCGTATCTTGGACTATGCCTTGGCTTACAGGCAGCGGTCATTTCGGCGGCGCGTCGCGCTGGGTTGGAGGGCGCCCACAGCACTGAATTTAATCCCACAGCAGCACACGATGTCGTCTATATTATGGCTGGCCAAGCTGGCAAAGAGTCAACTGGTGGGACGCTTCGTCTTGGTGACTATCCCGCTATACTGACAGCCAACTCACTGGCGGCGCGAACATATGGCTGTGAAGAGATCGTGGAGCGACACCGTCACCGCTATGAAGTAAATCAACGCTTTACAGACGATATTCAAAAAGGTGGATTGGTTATCTCGGGCACTTCACCAGATGGGAAGTTGGTTGAGTTTATGGAAGCATCTGACCACCCGTACTTTATCGCCACGCAGGCGCACCCAGAGTTTAAGAGCCGCCCCTCTCGACCACACCCGCTTTTTGTTGGCTTGATTCAGGCTGCCCGAGACCGGTCATAAATTCAATTTTTAGCATCAAAAAGGTATACTAAGAGGGTGAAAAAAACTATCTTTATTATAGTTGGCGCCATATTACTGGTCGGGGGATTGGTTGCAGCTATCCAGTTGAGCCCTTCGCCAATGAGTAACCAGCAGGCAGCACAATCACCCCAGGCTGCGCCCGAAGCTGAAGAAACACCAGAGGGGAGCCCCGCACCCAACGTCGAGCTCGCAGAGGGGCGCTATAGTGATTATGATCAGTCGGCAGTTGCTGCCAGCGGGTATAACGAAACAATCCTGTTTTTCCACGCCAGCTGGTGCCCGGAATGTCGCGCTTTTGAACAAGAAATTTTAGCTAACCCAATACCAGATGGTGTTCAGGTGCTAAAGGTTGACTACGACTCGTCGACCGACTTGCGCCAGCGCTATGGGGTGACGATTCAGACGACGTTCGTCAAAGTAGGTGATGGCGGTGAGCGAATAAGCAGCTGGGTCGGCTATGGGCGCGATAAATCACTGGGCGCCGTGCTGGAGAATACCTAGTGGAACTCTTGTTGGTCGCCTTTTTGGCGGGCATCCTGACGATTTTGGCTCCGTGCGTCGTTTCGATTATTCCGATTTTATTAGCTCGTTCCGGTACGAATAGTCAGGCGCGGAGCGCCTTCTTTGTGATTCTAGGTCTTTCGATTTCCATCATTGTCTTTACCGTATTGTTAAAGGCCTCGACGCTGTTGTTGAACGTCTCGCCTGATGTCTGGAAGCTTGTCAGCGGCGCAATCATTATTGTGTTTGGTTTGTTCACAATTTTCCCATCATTATGGGAATGGATTTCACTTAAGACTCGTTTTATATTTAAGGCGCAAAATACAATGGGAGAGGCGGCCAAGAAGCGTGGCGTATGGGGCGATATGTTGCTTGGTGCCAGCCTCGGCCCGGTATTTAGTGCCTGTAGCCCGACGTATGCGTTAATCGTGGCGACAATACTGCCGGTTCAGCCACTGGTCGGGCTCGGGTATTTGCTGGTATTCGTGCTTGGGCTAGCTTTGATGCTTGCCCTGATTGCGGTATTCGGGCAAAAATTGATCAAAAAGCTTGGCTGGGGGATTAATCCGCGAGGTGTATTCCGGCGTGTGCTCGGCGCGATTCTTCTGGTTGTGGGAGTGATGATCCTGACCGGATTCGATAAAACGATTTTGACTTTCTTGGTCGAAAGTGGCTGGTACGATTTCCAGATTGAACTCGAATCGACCCTCGCTTCCTAGCGCCTCTGGTATAATAACCTTAATGGAAGATACAATTGCACAGATTATTCGCCAAGAGTTCGACGTCGACGCCACCCCGCAGGTGACTCGGCCTGAACCAGCTTTTGGTGATTATGCGACCAATGTTGCCTTGCAGCTAGCTGGTCGTCTAGGGAAGAACCCGCGCGAGATCGCTCAGCAGATCGCTGATGCGTTACAAAAGACTGAACAATTCGCTGAAGTAACTGTGGCGGGGCCAGGCTTTATAAACCTTCGCCTGAGTGGTGCAGCACTGGTGCAGCAGTTTCAGGCAATGTTGCAGCCAGGCTATGGCAAGACCGACAGCTACAGTGGCAAAGTAGTCATCACTGAGTATTCTGACCCTAATCCGTTTAAAGTGCTACATGCTGGCCATTTCTATACCAGTGTTGTTGGTGATGCGATGTCGAGTTTGATTGAACAAGCTGGCGGCACCGTCCATCGGGTGAACTTTGGTGGTGATGTTGGTATGCATGTGGCCAAAACAATGTGGGCCATCACTCAGGCACTTGGTGGCGAGCAGCCCGAAGCGCTCGGCGATATTCCCGAAGACCAGCGTTCGGAATGGATGGCAGCACAGTACGTCACCGGTACGCAGGCTTACGAGGATGACCCAGTCGCTAAAGAAGCAATCGTATCCTTGAACAAAAAAATATATCAGCTACACAGCGATGATGATCACGACTCGGCATTGGCGCAATTGTATTGGACCTGTCGTCAGTGGAGTTATGACTATTTTGATGCCTTTTACGACCGGATTGGCACCCATTTCGAACGTTATTATCCCGAGAGCGAGACTGCTCCAATTGGGCTACAAACAGTGCTGGAGCAAAAAGAGCTGGGTGTCTATAAAGACAGCGATGGTGCAGTTATTTTTGAAGGTGAGCCATATGGATTGCACACCCGCGTGTTCATTAACAAAGAAGGCTTACCGACCTACGAAGCCAAAGATGTTGGCCTGAGTATCAAAAAGTGGGACGACTATCATTTTGATGAATCAATTATTATCACAGGGAACGACATAACTGAATACATGAAGGTTGTCTTAAAAAGTATCGAGCAGTTTAAGCCCGAGTTGGCTCAGCGCACTACCCACGTGACGCACGGGAACGTCAAACTTGTTGGTGGCGTGAAAATGAGTAGCCGTCTGGGCAATTTCCTGCGTGCTGTTGATGTGCTAGACATCGCTGCCGAAGAGAATGAGAAAGCCCAGGGCAGTCGCGACGACGCACAGGTACTAGGTGCTATAAAGTACGCATTTCTGAAGAATCGGGTTGGCCCGGACATTATTTTTGACCCACGTGAATCGGTCGCCTTGCAGGGGAATAGCGGCCCGTATCTGCAATATGCTCATGCCCGTGCTGTGTCTATCCTCGAAAAAGCTTCCGAGGCACAGCCTGCGACCGATGTTGCATTCGATGACGGCGAGCGCCCACTGCTCGTAAAGCTGACCGAATACCCAGATGTGATTTCTGAGGCCACGCATCAACTAGCGCCACACCAAATTTGCACGTATTTATACGAACTTGCCCAAATCTTTAACCGTTTTTACGAACAAAGCCGGATTGTTGGCGATGAGCGTGAGGCGGTTCGGGCGCAACTTGTTCGCGCCTATGCCGGCATTTTAAAAGATGGCCTTCAGCGATTAGGTATTCACGCGCCGGATCATTTGTAGTACTATAGCTCTGTAAATAGCGGGGAAGTACCTCGTGTTTTCGTTTCTGGGAGGAGTGACATTGTTCACGAAACCACAGATAAGGCTCCGTCAAGAAATTCTGGCTTTGCTGCGCGAGAAAAAGCTGATCACCTTCGCACATGATGTGAACTGGAGGCGAGAGCTTGCGGGCATAACCGTCAGAGTGCATGTCCTGCGCTTCCTAAAGGACGTCGAGCTCTAAGGGTGTGGGCTGGTATAATATCAGCCCACACCCCCTTTTCATTTATAATGGGTACATAAC
>Ga0136600_1001483_pt1 | contig 10663 bp, 8 predicted proteins | sample AntRauMFilla2698_FD_104634 | JGI IMG/M metagenome (GOLD analysis project Ga0136600, IMG submission 104634) | Saline lake microbial communities from Rauer Islands, Antarctica - Metagenome Filla 2 #698 | ecosystem: Environmental > Aquatic > Non-marine Saline and Alkaline > Saline | place...
GGTGGACTACGCGGTGATCGTCGACGGTGAGGACGCCGACGAGATTCAGGAGAACACCCTCCGTCGACTGAACGGGGACGGCATCAATCGCGACAACTTCATGAGCGAGTTCGCGAGTCTCACCCTCGGCTCCGGCGCGGCGGCGGCCGTCATTGGCCGTGCCGACGCGCACCCCAAAGGCCATCGCATCCTTGGGGGTGTCACGAGGGCGGCGACCCAGTTCCATGATCTCTGCGTCGGCAGCGTCGACGGCATGTTTACCGACGCCACATCGCTGCTCCGCGGCGGACTGGATCTTGTCGTCACTGCCTGGCGCGAGGCCAAGCGCGAGTGGGACTGGTCGACCATGGACCGCTACATCTTGCACCAAGTGTCTGACGTTCACACGAACGCGATCGTGAAGGCGGCGAAGCTCGACCGGTCGCGGGTTCCGACTACCTACCCGCGGCTCGGAAACGTCGGTCCCGCGTCGATTCCGATCACGCTCGCGCAGGAGGCACCGTCGCTGCGTTCCGGCGATCGCGTTCTGCTCATGGGCGTGGGGTCGGGGCTCAACACCGCGATGATGGAACTGGCCTGGTGAAGCGGCGACTGCCGCACGCCGCGGGGGCGAGGCGCCCGGCGAGTCTTCCACCGCCCGGTCTGCCCGGTCTCCATTCCCGCTGGCCCCGGATTGTGCGAGTTCCCGCGGAGGGAGCATCGCCCGCCGTCGAGTGGCACGTGCTCGACAACGGCGATGCCCTGGCGGCCACCGGGGCGCGGGTGATCGGCACCGTGCTGTGCGTTCACGGCAACCCGACCTGGTCGTACCTGTGGAGAGATCTGCTAGCTCAGGCGACAGCCCAGGCGAGCACGGGCGCTGCCTGGCGCGTCGTGGCCGTCGATCAACTCGATATGGGCTTCTCGGAACGGACGGGAACCCTGCGGGGCCTGGCCACTCGGGTGCGAGACCTCGGGCGACTCACCGACACGCTCCAGCTCGAGGGTCCGGTGGTGACGTTCGGGCACGACTGGGGTGGTGTGGTCTCGCTGGGGTGGGCGGTCGATCACCCGGAGCACCTCGCCGGAGTGATGCTTCTCAATACCGCTGTGCACCAGAGCACCGACTCGCCCATTCCCCTTCCGCTGCGGGCCGCGCTGGCCCCCGGGATCCTGGGTGCCTCGACAGTGTCGACCTCGGCGTTTCTGGAGACAACCCTGTCGCTCGCCGCCGACCCGCTGCCTGCGGAGGTGAAGCACGCCTACCGCGCTCCGTATCGCACGGCCGAACGCCGAGGAGGCATCGGCGGTTTCGTGGCGGATATCCCGGTGCCCTCCGGCCACGCGAGCCGAGCCGAACTCGATCGCATCGCGGAGGGCATCCGTGACCTGGAGGTTCCCGCGCTCCTGTTGTGGGGCGCGCGCGATCCCATTTTCGGCGACCGCTATCTGAACGACCTCCTCAATCGGCTCCCGCACGCGGACGTGCACCGCTTCGAGGGTGCCGGGCATCTCGTTGCCGAGGATGTGGATGTCGCGGGAGCCGCCCTCGGCTGGCTTGACACGATCGAGGCGACGCACGCACCCACACCCCCGACGACACCGTCAGTGGCGACGGCGAACTTCGTGCCGTTGTGGTCAACGCTCGACGAGCGCTCGAGCAGCCGCGAGACGGCCCTGGTTGAGCTCGCGCCGCCCGTCGGCACGGCGCCCCGCATCGTGAGTTGGCAGCTGTTGTCACGCCGCGTGAATGAATTGGCTGCTGGACTCAGCTGGGCGGGCGTTCGACGAGGTGACCGGGTCTCGTTGCTGGTTCCTCCCGGGGCCGATCTCACCGCCGTGCTCTACGCGTGCTTGCGGATCGGCGCCGTCGTCGTGGTCGCCGACGCAGGACTCGGCGTGAAGGGCCTGACCCGCGCCATCCGCGGTGCGTGGCCCGACCACGTGATTGGTGCCGCGCGAGGTCTCACCGCAGCTCGAGCGCTCGGCTGGCCGGGGCAACGCGTGTCGACCGTGCGGTTGAGCCCGCTCACTCGCCGTGCCCTCGGCGTCTCGCACACCCTCACCGAGCTCGCTCTCCGCGGCTCGTCGCTGACGCTGCCCCCACCCCCTGGCCCCGACGACCCGGCAGCCGTGCTGTTCACCTCGGGCTCGACCGGCCCCGCGAAAGGCGTGCTCTACACGCACGGTCGCCTGTCGGCGCTGCGGGACGCGCTCGCAGCCCAGTACGGCATCACACCGGGAACCGGTCTCGTCGCGGGGTTCGCACCGTTCGCACTTCTCGGCCCCGCCCTGGGCGCCACCACCGCAACACCGGACATGGATGTGACAGCACCCGCGACCCTCACGGCTCGGGCCACGGCCGCCGCCATCCGGGCCGTCGACGGCGACGTCGTGTTCCTCTCCCCCGCCGCACTCGCAAACGTCGTCGCGACCGCCTCCGGGCTCGACGCTGCGGCACGGGACTCTCTCCGGCGCGTGCGCACCCTTCTCTCGGCCGGCGCGCCGGTCGGCGAATCGCTCGTCGCGGCAGCGTCAACGCTGTTCCCGAACGCACTCGTGCACACCCCGTACGGGATGACCGAGGGGCTTCTGCTCACCGACATCTCGCTCGAGGGGATTCGGGATGCCGGCACCGGAGGGCCGGTGGGCGGTGTCTGTGTGGGAGTGCCGACGGCGTCGGCCCGCATCCGGATCGCTCCGCTCTCACCGCACGGTGAGCCGACGGGAACTCCGATCACCGAGCCACACCACACGGGCGAGATTCTCGTGTCGGCACCCCACATCGCCGACGGGTATGACCGATTGTGGATCACCGACCACGCGAGTCGACGCGACAGCACCGGTGCCGGTGCCGGTGCCGGTGCCGGTGCCGGTGCCGAACGATGGCATCGCACCGGGGATGTCGGTCATCTCGACGAGCGCGGCAGACTCTGGGTCGAAGGACGTCTGCAGCACGTCATCACGACGGCGGACGGAGTCCTGACCCCGGTCGGCCCTGAACAGCGGATCGAGCAGGTGCCTGGCGTACGGCGCGCGGCGGTCGTCGGCGTCGGCCCGAACGGCACTCAGCAGGTCGTGGCAATCGTCGAGCTGCACCACGGTGTCCGCTCGCCGGGCCTGGCTACCGCCCCCATCGCGGAGGCCGTGCGCGCGGAAGCTGGTCGGCCGCTCGCCGCCGTGCTCGTCGTGCCGATCCTGCCCACCGACATCCGCCACAACTCCAAGATCGACCGCACACGCCTGAGCCGTTGGGCCGACGGCGTGCTGCGGGGTGCGAGGATGACGGCGCCGTGAGGGTGCTCGTCACGGGGGCCAGCGGACTGCTAGGGGGCGCGGTCGCCAGGGCACTCGCCGATCGAGGTGATGGCGTCATCGCCTTTCAGCGTCGCGCCGCGAACCTGCGCGGCGTCGTCGACGCCACGGGTTCGATCACTGATCCCGACAGCGTGAGACGGGCCATCGAGGGCGCTGACGCGGTCGTGCACCTCGCGGCGAAGGTGTCTCTCTCGGGACCTGCCGGAGAGTTTGAGGCCGTCAATGTCGGGGGCACCGCCCACGTTCTCGAGGCCGCACGAGCCGCCGGAGTCTCACGATTCGTCCAGGTGTCATCGCCGTCCGTCGCGCACGCCGGTAGCTCCATCGTCGGCGCCGACGCTGAACCGGCGGATCCGGATTCTGCTCGCGGCCACTACGCGCGATCGAAGGCTCGCGCGGAACGACTGGCGCTCGCGGGCGACTCGAGCGCGATGCCGATCGTCGCGGTGCGCCCGCACCTGGTGTGGGGCCCGGGCGACACGCAACTCGTCGCGCGGATCGTCGCGCGCGCCGCCGCCGGTCGGCTACCCCTGCTCGGTTCGGGCGCAGCGCTCATCGACACGACGTACATCGACAACGCGGCCACCGCGATCATCGCGGCTCTCGATCGCGCGCCCCAGCTACACGGACGCGCTTACGTCGTCACCAACGGCGAGCCGAGGCCGGTCGCCGAGCTGCTCGCCGGCATGTGTCGTGCAGCGGGGGTCAGGCCCCCACACCGGAGGGTCCCCGCGTCTCTCGCCCGCACTGCCGGTGCCGCCATCGAGGCCCTCTGGAGCATCCGCCCCGGCACAGACGAGCCACCCATGACGCGCTTCCTCGCGGAGCAGCTCTCGACCTCACACTGGTTCGACCAGCGCAGGACCCGCTCAGAACTGCAGTGGGCTCCGACGGTATCGATCGACGAAGGATTCGAGCGCCTCACGGCGAGCTATCGCGGCTCACAGCGGGCTCTTCGACACGCATAACGCGGCGCGGCCGCACGATCAGCAGCTCCACGAGGAGCACCGCCGTGACGCCGGAGACGAACAGCACGGCGCTCACCGCCACGAGAATGCCCACAATGAGCAGCTCCCACCCCGAGCCACCCGCACCCACGAAGCTCGCGACCGACACGACGACGACGTTGACGATGAGCGCGACAGCGAGGCTCACGATGTGCGTGCCGATGCGCCAGCCGACTCCGCGGTGCCGATGCGCGATCGACCCGATGATGAGCATGATCGCCCAGAGCCCCCACGCGAGGCCCAGCAGGCCGAACAGAACACGGGGCACCTGATCGACGAGGGTGCCCACAGGGTCACCGGAGTCCGCGAGTGCGAAGAGCGCGAGGATGATGCTCGAGATCAGTACTGCCGTGGCGAGAATCGCGACAATCTCAAGGGTGACACGGCCGGCCATGAGGCCCTCTCTTTTCTCCGCGCGGAGCGCGGACGGAGTCACTCTACGCTCGTCCCGCCCTGCCGACGAGGAGAAACGACAGCGGGGGCCGAGCGCAATGCTCGACCCCCGCTGACGTACAGTCCCGAAGGACGCTGTGCTGATGACCTACTTGAGAACCTTCGTGACCGTTCCGGCGCCCACGGTGCGGCCACCCTCGCGGATGGCGAAGCCGAGACCCTCCTCCGGGGCGATGGGCTGAATCAGCTCGACCGTCATGTCGGTGGTGTCGCCAGGCATGACCATCTCGGTGTCCCCGGAGCTTGGATCTGCTCGCCTCGCTACCCGTCACGCACGCAAACGCTCTCTGCCCATAGATAGGCGAACCCGTCATCGACTGCCCCGAACCGTATGTCGAGACCCTCACTGTGCGCTGCGAACACATCGATGTCGCTCACGGAGTTCTCCCGAACTCTCACATCGAACCCCTGCTCAGCAAAATACTGCTGAACGGCATCTGCCGCTGCGCGCGCCGCACCATCTACCGTGCCCTCCCGCTCGACGGTCCACTGCAGGCCACTGCCCTCGGGGAGCGAACAGTTGAACGTTGCCGGTCGCTGCCTGTCGGTCCAGCCCTCCCCCACCGAACTCGTTATCGCGTCGGCATGGATCAGCATCTGGTCGCGTGCATCGTCGAGGTTCATGTCTGGTCCATTCTGCGTGATGGTTTGGCAGCCGGAGACGGTGAGCGCCATGACAAGCGATACTCCCGCTATGACCGCCCGGATCGATGAGGTCATTCGATATCTCCCCCTCGACCGAGCCCGATGAGCGCCATATCGTATAGCGAGTCAGAGTTGCTATCGAGATAACCGAAGGAGCTTCCATTGGAGTCTTCCGCGAGGAGCATCCCGTGACCGTCGATCCCTTCTCGGCCCAGCGCCCCTTCGGAGCTGAACGGTACCGCCCCGAATCCAGCACTGAGTGGATCGGTGTTGCCTGAGCCGACGAGCCCCCACCAGGCCGTGGAGTCGGCGTCGGCTCGCGTGACGTACACCTGCCCGCTCGGCACGGTGAGCCGCGACACACTGTCGACACCTTCCGCGACACCGGGTGAGCCGAACATGACCAGGGCATCCGCCGACCCGCCGCCGGAAAGCGAGTACGTGGCCGTCCGTGACCCGTAGGAGTGGGCGAAGACGGTCACGCGGGGGTCATGCGCCACCGTGGCATCGATGCCACCGAGCGTCTGAGTGAGGTACACGCTGCCGTCCTGGGCTCGGCCTTCTTCCAATACTGCGGTATTGGGGAGTGCGCCGGGTGTTTGGTATCCCATCCATGCAATCACTGCAGGGCTACCACCCTCGCCCGCCTTGTCCAGTAGCAGCTGCTGCTCGCGGTAGAGGTTGTACGCGGCGGTACCCAACTTCGACATGCCGTTGTCGACGGTGTTGTCCATACCCGGCACCAAGAGCCCAATGGAGTCCGCATCGTCGAGCGTGCCGTAAGAAATTGCCGCACGCGCGTCGGCGCCTGCCGGAAAGTCAAGAATGATCAGTTGGTGGGGCACGTCACGCCGTTGAGCCTCTGCCAGAGCATCCCGAACCGACTCAAGTGAGCGTCGCTGGCCGACAGGCAATTCAGGATCAGCCAGCATCTGGTCCAGCGCTTGCCGATTCGCGGCGTCTCGGACCGAGTAGGGGATTCCTTCGGCGTTGCCCATCACGAGAGGGTGGTGCTGGATGAGGTGATCCTGTTGCTCGCGCGTCAGGTTCGACCACCACGCAGCGACCTGCTCGGGCCGCAGGTGAGTGATGACATCAGGGTCGAGCAGAACCGCTCGCGTCAGTGCACTCACCGCGGTGGGGGAAAGACCTGACCCCTGAGCGTCGGAGGCCTCGAGCTGCTCGAGCGCCTCGGTCAAGAGTTGGCGCGTCAGTTCGCGCACCGCGTCCACTGCGGACCGCACGGTCAGGGCGGCGTACGTCGTGCCAGCAATCGACCACGGCGCAATGATCAGACCACCGGGCTGCACGCCGTAGCCGACGGGATTGAGGGAGGCGAGGACGAGTCTGTCAACTGAAGCTCGAACCCCGTCGAGGCCGCCCGAGCAGGAAGAGAGCCGCGCTGAAGCCTCGAGAACACGCTCGGGGTTCATCCCGATCTTTCGCGCCATCAGCGTCTCCAGCCTCACCAGGCTCGCGATCGAGCCGATCTCAGCATATCCGGAACGTGGCGATCACCTCTCAGCTGTCCGCCCGACCTTCGACCAATGCGAAAGCGGGGGCCGAGCGCAATGCTCGACCCCCGCTGACGAAGTGAAACCGAAGGACTACTTGAGAACCTTCGTGACCGTTCCGGCGCCCACGGTGCGGCCACCCTCGCGGATGGCGAAGCCGAGGCCCTCCTCCATGGCGATGGGCTGAATCAGCTCGACCGTCATGTCGGTGGTGTCGCCGGGCATGACCATCTCGGTGCCATCGGGCAGCGTGATGACGCCGGTGACGTCGGTGGTGCGGAAGTAGAACTGCGGGCGGTAGTTCGTGTAGAAGGGGTTGTGACGCCCACCCTCGTCCTTAGAGAGGATGTAGGCGGTGCCCTCGAAGTTCGTGTGAGGGGTCACCGAACCCGGCTTCACGACGACCTGACCGCGCTCCACGTCTTCACGCTTGGTGCCGCGAAGAAGCAGACCACAGTTCTCGCCGGCCCAGGCCTCATCGAGCTGCTTGTGGAACATCTCGATGCCCGTGACGGTGGTCTTCTGCGTCGGCCGAATGCCGACGATCTCGACGTCGGCGTTGATCGCGAGGGTCCCGCGCTCGGCGCGACCCGTGACGACGGTTCCGCGACCGGTGATCGTGAAGACATCCTCGATCGGCATGAGGAACGGCTTGTCCTTGTCGCGCACGGGGTCGGGGATCGACTCGTCCACGGCCTCCATGAGGTCGAGAATGGACTGCACCCACTTCTCGTCACCCTCGAGAGCCTTGAGGCCAGAGACCTGGATCACGGGGGCGTTGTCGCCGTCGAAGCCCTGGCTGGCGAGGAGCTCGCGAACCTCGAGCTCGACGAGCTCGATGATCTCTTCGTCGTCAACCATGTCGGCCTTGTTGAGCGCCACCAGCAGGTAGGGCACGCCAACCTGCTTGGCGAGCAACACGTGCTCGCGCGTCTGCGCCATGGGGCCGTCGGTCGCTGCGACCACGAGGATCGCGCCATCCATCTGCGCCGCACCGGTGATCATGTTCTTGATGTAGTCGGCGTGGCCCGGGGCGTCGACGTGCGCGTAGTGACGCTTCGGGGTCTCGTACTCGACGTGCGAGATGTTGATGGTGATGCCGCGCTGACGTTCCTCCGGAGCCGAGTCAATCGAGGCAAAGTCACGCTGCACGTTGGTGGCCGAAGGGTACTTGTCAGCAAGCACCTTCGAGATCGCCGCGGTGAGCGTGGTCTTGCCGTGGTCGACGTGACCGATGGTTCCGATGTTGACGTGCGGCTTGGTCCGCTCGAACTTGGCCTTAGCCACTGTGGGTCCTCCTCAGGACTTGGTCGCGGGTTTCCTCTTGCACGTGGATTCCCGCAGTTGGTGTGTATGTATCGTACTGAAGGCTCACAGGAGCCTACGGGGTCGGGCGATTACTCGCCCTTGTTCTTCTGGACGATCTCCTCGGCCACAGCCTTCGGGACCTCCGCATAGCTATCGAACGACATCGAGTACACGGCGCGACCCGAGGTCTTCGACCGAAGGTCACCGACGTACCCGAACATCTCCGACAACGGCACGAGGGCGCGAACGACCTTGACACCCGTCGCGTCCTCCATGGACTGGATCTGACCGCGACGAGAGTTCAGGTCGCCGATCACGTCGCCCATGTACTCCTCGGGGGTGCGCACCTCGACCGCCATGAGCGGTTCGAGGAGCACGGGGCTCGCCTTGCGCGCGGCCTCCTTATAGGCCATCGAGCCGGCGATCTTGAACGCCATCTCCGAAGAGTCGACGTCGTGCGAGGCGCCATCGAGCAGCGTCGCCTTGACACCTACCGTCGGGAAGCCGGCGAGGATGCCGACCTGCATGGCGTCCTGGATACCCGCATCCACCGAGGGGATGTACTCGCGAGGAACGCGCCCACCGGTGACGGCGTTCACGAACTCGTACGTCGTCTCTGGGGTCACCTCGAGCGGCTCGAGCTTGATCTGGATCTTGGCGAACTGACCCGACCCACCCGTCTGCTTCTTGTGGGTGAAGTCGAACTTCTCGATCGTGTTGCGGATCGTCTCGCGGTAGGCCACCTGGGGCTTACCGACGTTCGCCTCGACGTTGAACTCGCGCTTCATGCGGTCGACGAGGATGTCGAGGTGCAGCTCGCCCATGCCCTTGATGACGGTCTGACCGGTCTCTTGGTTCTGTTCGGTGCGGAACGTCGGGTCTTCTTCGGCAAGCTTCTGAATCGCCGTACCGAGCTTCTCCTGGTCGGCCTTGGTCTTCGGCTCGATCGCGACCTCGATGACGGGCTCGGGGAACGTCATCGATTCGAGGATGACCTGCTCGCTCGGGTCGCACAGGGTGTCGCCCGTCGTCGTGTCCTTGAGCCCGATCACCGCGTAGATGTGGCCGGCGGTCACGCTCTCGACGGGGTTCTCCTTGTTGGCGTGCATCTGGAAGATCTTCCCGATGCGCTCCTTCTTGCCCTTGGTCGAGTTGATGACCTGCGAGCCCGACATGATCGTGCCCGAGTACACGCGAATGTAAGTGAGGCGCCCGAAGAAGGGGTGCACGGCGACCTTGAACGCGAGAGCCGCGAACGGATCGGTCGAGTCCGGGTGTCGCTCGACGATCTTCTCGGCATCACGGACGTCGTGGCCCTCGACCGCGGGCACGTCGAGTGGCGACGGCAAGTAGTCGATGACAGCGTCGAGCATGGGCTGCACGCCGCGGTTCTTGAAGGCGGAACCACAGAAGACCGGGTAGATCTCGCTGTTCACCGTGAGCTTGCGGATCGCCGCCTTGATCTCCTCGACCGTCAGCTCTTCACCACCGAAGTACTTCTCCATGAGCGCATCGTCGGTCTCGGCGACGGTCTCCAGCAACGCCGTGCGGTACTCCTTGGCCTTCTCGACGAGATCGGCCGGAATCTCTTCAATCGCGTACTTCGCACCGAGCTCGACGTCACCCTTAGAGTCGCCGCGCCACGTGAGTGCGCGCATGTGAACCAGGTCTACGACTCCCTCGAAGGTGTTCTCGAAGCCAATAGGAAGCTGCATGACGAGCGGCTTGGCGCCAAGTCGTTTGATGATGGTCTCGACCGTGAAGTAGAAGTCGGCCCCGAGCTTGTCCATCTTGTTGACGAAGCAAATGCGCGGCACGTCGTACTTGTCGGCCTGACGCCACACCGTCTCAGACTGGGGCTCGACGCCCTCCTTGCCGTCGAACACGGCAACGGCACCGTCGAGCACGCGCAGGGAACGCTCGACCTCGACCGTGAAGTCGACGTGACCGGGGGTGTCGATGATGTTGATCTGGTGGTCCGCCCAGAAGCACGTGGTCGCGGCCGACGTGATCGTGATGCCGCGCTCCTGCTCTTGCGCCATCCAGTCCATGATGGCGGCGCCGTCGTGCACCTCACCAATCTTGTGGCTGATCCCCGTGTAGAACAGGATGCGCTCGGTCGTCGTCGTCTTACCGGCATCGATGTGCGCCATGATGCCGATGTTGCGGACCTTGTTCAGGTCGGTGAGCACGTCAAGTGCCACGGGAATCCTCCGGTCAGTATGTGGTGTTCCTAAGCGGGGCAGCTATGCCGCCCCGCTCACGCGAAACAGTGCTGTTACCAGCGGTAGTGCGCGAACGCCTTGTTACTTTCGGCCATCTTGTGCGTGTCTTCACGGCGCTTGACCGCGGCACCCAATCCGTTAGAGGCATCCAGAATTTCGTTCATGAGACGCTCGGTCATCGTCTTTTCGCGACGAGCCTTCGCGTAGCTGGTCA
>Ga0136600_1001484_pt1 | contig 10655 bp, 5 predicted proteins | sample AntRauMFilla2698_FD_104634 | JGI IMG/M metagenome (GOLD analysis project Ga0136600, IMG submission 104634) | Saline lake microbial communities from Rauer Islands, Antarctica - Metagenome Filla 2 #698 | ecosystem: Environmental > Aquatic > Non-marine Saline and Alkaline > Saline | place...
TAAGTATATACACGAAAAGATTTGGAAGCGATTTTTAAGGGGAAAATGTAAACGCTTACATAACATTTTTGGTAGTAATATTGTTGTTTTATTGTCAAAAAAGCGCTTTTTTCTCTGTTGTATATACATTGTAAATATTGAAATTTCTCTTAGAGTAATATACAATGAGAAATAGTCAGCTAATTAGTCTACCAAATCCTAACTAGACTATAGAAAAATAAAGCAGAAAATTAAATCGTGTAAATATGAAAAGAGTCACCTTATTCTTAATAGTTCTTTTGGGAGTAACTACTTCAGCCGCTTTCTCTCAAGCTGAAAAAGTAGTCGCACAAAAATCCTCAGAAGGTTGGAAATTGTTAGTAGATGGAAAACCAATGATCATTAATGGTATGAACTGGGATTACATCCCTATTGGTACTAATACATTTTATGATTTTTGGGGCGAGTCACCAGAATTCATAAAAAAAGCATTAGATAATGAAATGGCTTTACTCGAAAATATGGGTGTAAACTCCATTAGAGTATATGAAGGTATACCAACACGATGGATTACATATATTTATGAAAATTATGGAATCTACACAATGCTGAATCACACATTTGGACGTTATGGGTTAACAATTAATGGTGCGTGGCAACCTAATACTGATTATTCAAATCCTGCTGTAAAGAAACTCTTAGTAGCAGAATCCAAAAAAATGGTTGAAAAATATAAAGGTACTCCAGGTTTACTTTTATTCATGTTGGGTAATGAAAACAACTATGGTTTATTTTGGGAAGGTGCTGAAACAGAAGACATTCCCGTGGAAGACAGAAAATCAACAATTAAGGCTCGTGCCATGTATGAGACGTTTAACGAAGCTATTGTTGAAATGAAGACTATGGATTTAGGTGTACCCGTAGCTTTTTGTAATGGTGACCTTTTGTTTTTGGATATCATAGCAGAGAAAGTATCCGATGCAGATATCATAGGTATAAACTCATATCGAGGCTATACATTTACTGACCTTTATGATCGAGTTGCAAACGAATATGGAAAACCAGTTTTATTAGCTGAGTTTGGTTCTGATGCATTTAATGCGATTACAGTTGAAGAAGATCAATTAGCTCAGGCAGGTTATCAGTTATCAAACTGGAAGGATATTTATGGAAATGCTGCTGGTTTGGGAGGAGCAAATAACTCACTAGGTGGATATACTTTTCAATTCAGTGATGGATGGTGGAAGTATGGGCAGACAATAAATTTAGATGTACATGATGTAAATGCTGATTGGGATAACGGCGGTTACCAATTTGATTTCGTTGAAGGCGAAAACAATATGAATGAGGAATGGTTTGGGATAACAGCTAAAGGGCCTACAGACTTCCAGGGATTTTATGAGTTATACCCTAGAACTGCTTACTATGTGTTAAAAGAAGTACATGAATTTGACCCTTATGCTCCTGGTGTAACTAGTGCTAACTTAAACCAATTTTTTGGGGAAATTGAACTTGCAGATGCTCAGCTTAAAGCAAGAGCAGATAAAGCAGCATTAGCAGGATCACAAGGTAGTGCAATTAAACTCAGTCGATTTACTTCAGATTTTAGATCATTTAATACAGGTGGTAGCTTAATTACAACTCCTGAAAGTGCAGACCCAACCGAGGAAGTGTATCCTAACCAACAGGGTTTCGACCACATGCAATCAATTTATTTTGGTATTGAAGCCAATCCGGCACCAAATGTTAGAGGAAATGTAGATTTCAACGTGTTAGGAAATGTTCCCTTAAACCCAATTGATCAAATTTTTTACGAAAACAGAGGACGACCAGTTCAACTAGATGGTCCAAATGGAACAATAACTGATGCGTCAATTAATAGGGTTGCAATCTATAATGCTAGTTTCAGTTGGGATCATGAATATTTCAACATAGATGGATTTTATAGAACAGGAAAGTACCACTGGGGTTATGAAGGTGACTTTTTTGGTTTATATCCTGAAGCTAATTATGGTCCAAATATTGATATTTATAATGGCTTAGCGCCTTCTGGTGTGGAAGTAGAAGGTAAGAAACAGCTTGATGGCTTTAAACTGGCATTTGGACCCGAACTTTGGTGGGGAGCAAATCCGGCTTTTTTACTTAAATACACCAAAAAATTAGGGGATACTGAGTTTACAGGTATTTTTCATGAAGATCTCCAGCAGGCTGGTACCAATGCAGCAAGTTCGTTTGCAGTTCCTGTACCAAAAACGAGAAGATTGTCTCTTTACGGTGAAAGAGAATTTGGTAAACTGGATGTACAGTTAGGAGGTTTATGGGCCGGTCAACCACTTAATGGAAGAGATTTCCAATTAGCCAGAGAACAAGGAGATAGCACAGTAGTTTATCAGGATCAAATTGGGTCTATGGATAACTTTGGGGGAAAACTTAAGTTCACATTCACTGGTGGAAGATTTAACTGGTATGCTCAATCTGCGTTAATGGGTTTAGTAGCAGGTGGTGGAGCAGATCCAACCATAACTTTGACTGGATGGACATTAAAAGATAGTGGAAGTGGTAACCAATATAACTTCTTAAGTGGTTTCACATACACAATGGGTAATATCCAGGTTGCACCGAATTTCTTATGGCAAAAACCAATAGAAGGTCCAATCCCAACGGGTGTTGATGCACCGGGAAGGCCTAGAAATATTTTGGATGACCCATTCGCTGTTCGAGGAAACAGAGAGCAAGTAGCTGGTGAAATTTTGTTCACCTATGATCCTACACCGGGTTCATTCTTTTATGAATGGAATAATGACTTGAAAGAAGATGCAAGATTTTCTGCAAGTCTTGGATTTGTATACCGCCATTTACCAACTATACAAGATGCTTCTGTTGGTATTTTACCAGATGGAAGATCTCTATTAGTATTTCCAGGTTCTGCACCTGCTCAAGATTTGTATGAAGTAAATGCTAGAATCGTTTCCAAACTTAGCCGAGAATTTGGGGTAATCACCAGGTTATATGGAGGTAATGCTCAAGCTAACGGAGATGATCAAAGAACGATTGACAGATATGGAATGGATCTACGTATGATTTATAACAATCTAAAACTTAGCACTTTTGTGAAAGTGAATGACTGGGGACCATTTGATTATCATCGTGATTTCAACCTTACTTTTCCATTACAACTAATGGCAGATTTCTCAACAACTCTTGGAAAACCTGATTGGTTTGATATACCGCGTACACGTTTAGGAGTACGAGGTGTATGGAGATCTCTAAACGAATTTTCTCCTCGATATGCGCCAACATATATAAATAATGCTGCTGGCGAAAGAGTTCCTGATCCTACAGCTCCTGGTTTTGATAATGGAACCGAGTGGGAAGTCAGTACTTACATACAAATTGATATAAGAAATTAAATTGAGGCTAAAAATGAATACAATTTTTTCAACAACAATGAAACGATTATTTTTCTCTGCATTACTACTTATCCTGATTGCACCTGGTTGTGAGCGTTCAGTTAGTGAATTAGAAGATCCAGAATATCCAACAAACCCAAATATATATATTGATGGATTTGTTGGAGGTTTAGATTATGGTGCTTTTGGTGGATCTGTACTTACAGCTTTTCAAGAAGATTTTGATATTACATATGATGATAGCGAAGTCTCAATGAGAATAGATGTTCCAGATCAGAATGATCCAGCTGGTTCTTTTGCTGGTGGTGTCTTTTTTAGCTTAGGGGCTAGAGATCTGAGTAGTTATAATGCCCTAACTTTTTATGCGAGATCGACCGAGTCTGTTCCAATGGGTGAGGTTGGTTTTGGTAACGATTTAGGTGAAAATAGATATGTAGCTACTGTTACAGACTTCAGAGTAAATTCTACCTGGAAAAAGTATATCGTACCTATTCCTGTTCCAGAAAAGCTAACGAAAGAAAGAGGAATGTTCTATTATTCCTTTGGGCCTGTGGATGGAAAAGGGTATTCAGTTTGGATTGATGAAGTTAAATTTGAAAACCTTGGAATCCTAGCTCAACCGGTATACCAAATACTTGGTGGAGAAACGGATACAGTCCAAACTTATAATACTTTAAGCCAAAATGTTGTAGCATCTGTTATTTATAACACAGGTACTAAAGATCAAAAAGTTAATGCCTCTCCAGCTTATTTTGATTTCTCTTCTGACAATGAAGTAGTTGCATCAGTTAATGAATTAGGAACTGTTGATGTTAAAGCATTGGGAACAGCTGCAATTACAGCTTCTGTTGACGGTGTACTTGCTGATGGGGCACTAGTAATTGAATCCAGAGGAGTTTACCCAAACGCACCAACTCCAACAGATGATCCAGCTGATGTTATTTCACTTTTTAGTGAAGCATATGATAATGAACCTGTAGATTTCTACAATGGTTTCTATGCTCCTTTTCAAACAACTACATCTAACGATTTTATTGTTGATGGCGACAGAGTTTTGAATTACGAAAATTTCAATTTTGTTGGTATTGAATTCAATCAAAATGTACCAACTATTGATGCCACAGAAATGACCAGTTTAAAAATGAATATTTTTATACCTGGTACACTTCCACCTCAGGCAACATTAAGAATAAATTTAGTAGATTTTGGAGCTGACGCCTCTTTTGGTGGTGGAGACGATAGAACAATAAGCACCACACTTACAGCTTTTGGAATTACAGCCTTGAGCGAGGAGCAATGGATCAGTGTGGACTTTGACATTTCAGGACTTACTCCTAGAAATAATCTTGGACAGATTGTATTTGAGCCTGCAAATAACAATGGTCCAAGGCCATCAAGTTTTTTCCTTGACAATCTTTATTTCAGCAAATAAAATATCAGAATATCTAAATTTATGAATCAGTTTATTCCATTTATAAAAGTAAGAGAGCTACTATTTTTTGTAGTTCTATTATTAGTTTTACGAATTGTTCTTCATCAGAAGATAGCACTCCAGACTGGGAACTTGTATGGAGTGATGAATTTGAAGGCACTGACGGAGCTCCTTTGGATTTATCAAAATGGAACTTTGAAACAGGGACTGGCAATAATGGCTGGGGAAATGGTGAGTTCCAATATTATACAGATAGAACTGAGAATGCATCTTTGGATGGCGATGGCAATCTTGTAATAACTGCCAGAAAAGAAAGTTTTAATGGTTCAAACTACACGTCAGCGAGAATTACCACACAAAACAAGCTAGAAATAACATATGGTCGTGTTGAGGCTCGTATAAAAACTCCTTTTGGACAAGGTTTGTGGCCAGCATTTTGGTTGTTAGGAATACCGATGCAAGGACAAATTTGGCCTGAAATTGGTGAAATAGATGTGATGGAGCTACGTGGACAATTACCGGCTGAAATAGCAAGTTCTCTACATGGTCCAGGATATTCTGCTGGCAATAGTATATCAAAAAAATATCAATTAGCTAATGGCCGATTCGATACTGAGTTTCACGTTTTTGCGGTTGAATGGTTTGAAGATAAGATTAATTTTTTTGTGGATGATTTGCTGTATCACGTGATTGATAAAGTAGATATTGAAGATAGAGGAGATGAATGGGTATATAATGATCCTTTTTTCCTGATTCTTAATGTGGCAGTTGGCGGGGGTTATGTAGGACCTCCAAATGATTTTACACGATTTCCTCAAATGATGACTATTGATTATGTGCGAGTTTATAGTGAATAAACTCAATTTTAAAATCCTGAAAAGGAATTCTAGATAACTAACTTTTAATTCAATTATTACTGTGTCAATTTCTTTAGAAAAGCTCAATAACGAATCTTGGTTTAAAATTTCTGACTACGATTCAATGCGTCCTTTTTTTATGAGTATTGTGAGCGATTCAAATCACTGGATGTTTATTTCTAGTAATGGAGGATTAACTGCTGGCCGTAAAAATTCCAAATACGCTTTGTTTCCTTATTATACTGATGATAAGTTAACTGAGCTAAGACATACTACGGGAAGCAAGACAATCATTCAGATTGGAGAAGGTGATAAGAGAATAATTTGGGAGCCATTTTCTGTAAGAGATACATCGCATCAAAAAGTAAGTAGAAACCTATATAAGAATAGATATGGCAATAAAATCATGTTTGAAGAGATTAATCATGACTTCGGATTGACTTATCGATACCAATGGAATTCAAGTAATAATTATGGGTTTGTAAAGAAATCATCCCTTATTAACTCAGGAGATAGCAAACAAAAAGTTGTTGTTTTAGATGGCATTCAAAACATTATGCCATACGGTGTAAGTCCTGATTTACAGACAAAATCTAGTAATTTAGTTGATGCATATAAAAGGAATGAACTAGATAAAGAGTCTGGGTTAGGTATTTATGCTTTGAGTGCGATAATTGTGGACAAAGCTGAACCTAGTGAAGCTTTGAAGGCAAATGCCGTTTGGTCTATTGGGATTGATGATCCTACCTATCTAGTTTCTTCAAAGCAATTAGATAAGTTCAGAAAAGAAGGTACAGTTCAAGAAGAATTAGATGTGAAAGCTGAAAAAGGAGCTTACTTTGTAAAATCTGAGATGAATCTGTCTGCTAACACAGAAAAAAATTGGTCAATAGTAGCGAACGTTAATCTTGATCATGCCCATCTTGCTAGACTAATCAAGTTAATAAAGGAATCATCAGGGCTTCAAGATGATTTAAATGATGACATTGAGCAAGGAACCAAGAAATTAGTACAACTAGTTGCGGGAGCCGATGGATTGCAACTGACTAATGATCAGTTTAAAGATACTAGACATTACTCAAATACACTTTTCAATATTATGAGGGGTGGCACTTTTGATCTTAACTATAGAATTGAGAAAAAAGATTTTGTAGGGTACTTAAGAAAAGCCAGTAAAGTTGTTGTTGATAACAATGACTTTTTCATTAATAATCTGAATGATATTTTTGATAAAGCCCAGTTAAATAGATTATTGAGTGAAGTTGATGACGCTGACATGCTTAGGCTTTCTAAAGAATATCTTCCTTTAAAGTTTAGTAGAAGGCATGGAGATCCGAGTCGACCTTGGAATCAATTTTCAATAAATACGAATAGTGAAATTGATGGCTCTAAAATCTTAGACTATGAAGGTAACTGGAGAGATATTTTCCAAAACTGGGAAGCCCTCGTTTATTCCTACCCAGATTTCCTTGAAAGTATGATCTATAAGTTTTTAAATGCTACAACTTTTGATGGGTATAATCCATACAGAGTTACAAAGGATGGTTTTGATTGGGAAACGATTGAACCGGATGATCCTTGGTCTTACATCGGATATTGGGGAGACCATCAGATCATTTATTTATTGAAATTCTTAGAATTCTACCAGAAATATTCTATTGAAGATTTTAAAGGATTATTTGAGAGCAATAATTTTGTTTATGCTAATGTCCCATATAAAATAAAGTCCTACAAAGATATTGCTAGAGATCCTAAAGACACTATCGAGTTTGATGAAGATTTAGATAGTACAATTCGTGCCAGGCTAGAAGATATAGGAGCAGACGGCGCCTTATTGACTAATACTAAGGATGACATTCACAGAGTAAATTTCTTGGAAAAAATTCTTGCAACAATTCTTGCAAAAGTATCCAATTTTATTCCTGAAGCCGGTATTTGGATGAATACGCAACGTCCAGAATGGAATGATGCAAATAACGCCTTGGTGGGTAATGGTGTTTCAATGGTAACTCTATATTACCTAAGAAGATTTTTGAAATTTTTTGAGCCTATCATAACCAATACTGATCTTGATACCATCTCAGTTTCAGAAGAGATTGGTGATATGTTTACAAGTATTTTAGCAGTTTTAGAAGGCAACAAGGCGTTATTGAATGGCATAATAGATGATGAAGATCGAAAAAAGATAACAGAAGGTCTCGGTGAAGCCGGAAGTAAATATAGAGAAAAGGTGTACAATGAAGGCTTTAGCGGAGATAAAACCACGGTTTCTTTACTTCAAATAAAGAATTTTATTCATACAGCTCTGGAGTTTCTGGAGCATTCAATAGAGGCAAACAAGAGAGACGATAATCTTTATCATGCTTATAATATTATGAGTATGAATGATGATGGAATTTCAATCTCATATTTAGATGAAATGTTAGAGGGGCAGGTTGCAGCTCTAAGTTCAGGCTACTTAAGTACAGAAGAAGAATTAAGCTTACTTGACGGTTTACGAAACAGCACTCTTTATCGTCAAGATCAACAAAGTTATATTTTATACCCTAACAAATCACTCCCAGGGTTCCTTGAAAAGAATAATATTCCAGAAGATTCTGTAAAAAAGTCTAGGTTATTGCAGCAATTAATTTCTGATTATAATCTTCAAATCATTATTCAAGATGTTTCAGGTAAGTATCATTTCAATGGAAATTTCACTAATGCAGGCGATTTAAAGACTAGCCTAACATCGCTACCGGAAAAATATACATCACTGGTTGAAGACGAAGAAGGATTAATACTTCAGATTTTTGAAGATGTTTTTAATCACAAAGCATTCACTGGAAGATCAGGTACATTCTTTGGATATGAAGGCCTAGGTTCAATTTATTGGCATATGGTTTCTAAATTGCATCTTGCGGTTCAGGAAGTATGCCAAAAGGCTGTTGAAGCAAAAGTAGATCCTAAGATATTTAAACGTCTTGCCACTCATTTTGATGAAATTGGAGCAGGTATAGGTGTTCATAAATCTCCAAAAGTTTATGGAGCATTCCCAACTGATCCTTATTCGCATACACCTGAAAATCGTGGTGCTCAGCAACCAGGTATGACAGGCCAGGTAAAAGAGGATATTCTTGTAAGAATGGGTGAACTGGGTATTCAAATTAAACACGGGAAATTGAATTTCGAACCATCTTTACTTAAAAAAGATGAATTTTCTGATCAATCAAGAACATTCAAATTGGTTTCATTAGATCAGAAAGAGTATACATTTGACTTGCCTAAAAACGCATTAGGATTTACATGTTGTCAGGTTCCTGTGGTTTATCAGTTTACTGACAATTCAGGTTTGGAAGTTCAATTTAGTGATGGTTCTTCTAAAGAATTTACTGGAAATGAACTTGACGAAGTAACTACAAGTCTCATATTTAATAGAGAAGGAAGCATTAAACGAATATTGGTATTCCTACAAGAAAGTAGTTTAAGGTAGACCAAAAAGTATAAATTTAACTGTATTGCAATGACAAAACTATTAACTGTAATTACTCTTCTAGCTTCTATGATGCTGATAGCTTGCGGTAATAGAACTGGAAAAAAAATGAATTTAAAAAGTGCTACAGCTGAGGAAATATTAGGTAATCCGAATTACCCGGCCATATCCTATAGCGGTTATAGAGGTCTCTCTAGAGACATACAACCTACTCTACTCGAGTTAAAAGAAGATATGATGCTCCTTTCTGCAATGGGGATAAAGATTATTAGAACCTATAATGTTTATTTAGATGCAGTACCTAATTTGTTGAAAGTAATAAATGAGCTGAAAAAAGAAGATCCTGATTTCGAAATGTATGTAATGATGGGAGCTTGGATTGACGCTAATCATGCATGGACTGATAAACCTGACAGAATCAGATTTGAAGATAGCCCTCGAAATGAAAAAGAAATTGAGCGAGCAGTGGCATTGGCTAATAAATATCCTGATATAGTGAAAATAATTGCTGTAGGAAACGAAGCTATGGTTCACTGGCAAACAGAATATTATGTAGAACCTGGTATTATTTTAAACTGGGTTCAATATCTACAGGGTTTAAAGAAAGAGGGTAAATTACCCAACGATTTATGGATTACTAGTTCTGATAATTTTGCTTCATGGGGTGGTGGAGGAACTGAGTATCACAAAGAAGATCTAAATGAATTGATACGGTCGGTAGATTATATTTCTATGCATACCTATCCGATGCATGACACTCATTATAATCCAGTTTTCTGGGGAATTTTAGAAAGTGAAGTTAATCTTTCCAAGGAAGAAAAAATTACTTCTGCCATACAAAGATCACTCAACTACTCAATATCACAATATCAAAGTGTAGTTGATTACATGAATAGTATTGGAGTTGACAAACCAGTTCACATTGGTGAAACAGGATGGGCAACTATCTCAAATGGATTTTATGGCAATGACGGCGCTAAAGCAACTGATGAGTATAAAATGGGGCTTTACCATAACTCATTAAGAGAGTGGTCAAACAAAGAAAGTATATCAGTATTCTATTTTGAAGCATTTGATGAGAAATGGAAGGATGCAAATAATCAATTAGGTTCAGAAAATCATTTTGGATTGATTAATCTAAAATCAGAAGCCAAATATCCACTTTGGAAAATGGTGGATGCCGGAGTATTCAATGGGCTAACACGTGATGGTAAAGCTATCACAAAGACGTTCGACGGGGATTTTGAAAAAATGATGGAAACAGTGAGTATTCCTCTAATAAATACTAAAATTCAAACACCTGTAGGACAAGAATAATATTAAATATGAAAACATATTTACACCACATATTATTGCTTTTTTTGATAGTTACAATAAGTTGTACTAAATCAGATTCTATGAAAATTGAAGTATATGAAACCTCTGAAGCTGGAAATAAGCTAACCAAGATAACAACATTTCCAGAAGCTATTGATACAGTACAGATTACTATCGATCCTGATGAA
>Ga0136600_1001485_pt1 | contig 10654 bp, 9 predicted proteins | sample AntRauMFilla2698_FD_104634 | JGI IMG/M metagenome (GOLD analysis project Ga0136600, IMG submission 104634) | Saline lake microbial communities from Rauer Islands, Antarctica - Metagenome Filla 2 #698 | ecosystem: Environmental > Aquatic > Non-marine Saline and Alkaline > Saline | place...
CGTCCTTCGATGAGGTCATAAAAGCCGAAGAGCTTGCCGATCCGATGGAGCTTGCGCGTCTGCGTAAATTACTGGACAAGCAAATTGCCCATATCCAGAGCCTTGTGACAAAGCTTGCCAACAAACTACAACGCCAATTAATGGCGCAGCAGCGCAGATCATGGAAGTTTGATCTGGACGAAGGTGTTCTGGACACAGCGCGTCTGGCGCGAATGATCGCCAACCCTTCTATTCCGCTTGTTTACAAACAAGAAAAAGAAACCGAATTCAAAGACACCATCGTCACGATCCTGATTGATAATTCTGGGTCTATGCGCGGCCGCCCTATCGCCATCGCAGCCATGTGTTCCGACATTCTTGCGCGTACATTGGAACGCTGCGATGTCAAAGTGGAAATACTGGGCTTTACGACACGGGCATGGAAAGGCGGAAAATCGCGCGAACTATGGATGCAAGAAGGCAGCGCGCCACATCCCGGGCGTTTGAATGATTTGCGCCACATTATTTATAAATCCGCAGACACAAATTGGCGGCGCTCGCATAAAAATCTGGGTTTGATGCTCAAAGAAGGGCTGCTGAAAGAAAATATTGACGGCGAAGCGCTTGCCTGGGCGTATAACCGCTTGGCCTCGCGCCCCGAACAGCGCAAAATCATGATGGTTATTTCCGACGGCGCGCCTGTTGATGATTCGACGCTGTCTGTGAATCCATCGGATATTTTGGAAAAAGATTTACGCACAATCATTCACTGGCTGGAAAACAGACCGGATATCGAGCTGACCGCCATCGGTATCGGGCACGACGTGACGCGCTATTATCAAAAAGCAATCACAATCACGGATGCTTCCGAGCTAGCAAACGCCTTAACCGCGCGCCTGTCAGAGCTGTTTGAAAAATAAACTATTGCCTCGCTCGCGCTTGAATTAACCATTACAATGGCTTACAACACTTAAATAACAGTTTGAAAACGGATAGGCAGCACGGATAGACAACATGGCAAAAGACAAAAAGAAAATTTACAAACCTAAACCCGTCAGCGGGTTTTCCGAATGGCTTCCTGAAATACGCCTGATCGAACAGCAATGGCTCGATCATATTCGCGGCGTTTTCGAATCCTACGGCTTTGCATCCATTGAAACGCCCTCTGTCGAAGAGCTCGATGTTTTGCTTGCCAAGGGTGAAACGGATAAAGAAATTTACACGCTCACGCGCCTGCAAGCCGACCCGAAGGATGACAAAGATGCCCGCCTTGGTCTGCATTTTGACCAGACCGTCCCCCTCGCCCGTTACACAGCACAGCATTTCAATGATTTAGTGTTCCCGTTCAAACGATACCAGATGCAAAAAGTCTGGCGCGGCGAACGTCCGCAGCTTGGCCGCAGCCGCGAATTTGTACAATGTGACATTGACGTCATTAATGTCGATCAATTGCCGCTACATTTTGATGCGGAAATGCCAGCCGTTATATTTGAAGCGCTCAGCGGTTTGAATATCGGCAAATTTGAAATTCGCATCTCAAACCGTAAAATCCTGCTTGGTTTATTAGAATATCTAGGCATCGAAGATACGGTTTCCGTGACCCGCAATGTCGATAAGGTTGAAAAGCTGGGGCGTGATGAAGTTCACAAAATACTAATCGAAGAATGCAGCCTTAGCGCAGATCACGCCGCGCAAATTCTTGATCTGGCCATAGAGACAACGCTTGATAATCTCGAGCCGCTGAATAATCAGATGCAAGAAGGCCTTGAGGAGCTTCGCTTTGTAATGGATCAACTCGCGCATCTGCCGCCGCACGCGATTATTGCCGATTTATCCATTGTGCGCGGCCTTGATTATTATACCGGCACCGTTTACGAAACGCGCCTACTGGATTACCCCGAGTTTACAAGTTCGATCTGCTCCGGCGGGCGTTATGATGATCTGGCAGGTAGCTTTATTAACCGCAAACTGCCTGGGGTTGGTATTTCAATTGGTTTTACGCGCCTGTTTGAAGTCATGCAGAATTTTGACGCTGTCAAAGGCCACAAAAAAAGTCCGGCCGATATATTGATGGTCCTTCCGTCCGAAGACGAGCGCGCAAATGTCAGCGCGATTTCGCGGACATTGCGTGAACGCGGTTTTAAAGTCGAACAATATCACGCCCCGCAAAAAATCGGCAAACAGATCGGCTATGCCGAGAAAAAGGGCATTCAATATGTCTGGTTCCCACCTTTTGACGCCGGCGGCAAAAACGAAGTTAAAAATCTGGACACAGGCGCACAAACCGAGGCCGCGCCGGAAAGTTGGAAAAAATCATGAAATATATTTTATCACTTATCCTTTTAACATTACTTTGTATCGCGCCGTATCATGGGCATGCTGAGGAAGAAAGCACGGTTAAAACCTCAACAGAATCCTCGGACGATAAAGCCGAAACAGCCGCAAAAGAAGAAGAAGAAGAAGAAGAAGAAGAAGAAGAAGAAGAAGAAAAAGAGGAAGATCAAGTCAGGGCCTTTATTTACCAGCCGGATGATTGTGAGTTTGCTATTGGTCTACCCGAGGAACCCTACACAATTCGCAGATGTCATCCCAACATGCCGGAAAAATGCGATTTAATGACCAGCTACACGCAGGTTTTTGGACTATCCACGACGCTCAATTTTTATATTTCCTGTAAACCTGTCACAGCAGAAGTTACATCACAGTTTGATGAGAGTTTAATGCGCACGACATTGATTGCCCGCGCAGGGACAAACCTTGATATTGCAGAAACGGCTTATAACGCAGTAGAGGAAGATAATATAAAAGTTGCTGTCTTAATGGGAAGTAGCGCGGAAAACGGAAATGAAAAACTTTATGTGTCTCAAATCTGGGCCGGAGAAACATCCATATTCACAATCGAAGCAGAACTTCTGGGTGAAGCGCGTACCGATGCAGACAAAATGCTGGCAACAATTTTACGCACCATCCACAAAAAGTCAGATACAACAGAAGACAATACTGAATAAAGCGTCCGGCTTTAAAGCTTAGGCTTTAAAAGTGATCGTATTGTTGTTTTTCATCATTTCCTTCAGCCAAATCTCTTTTTTCTCTGCTTCGGTTCTTAGCTGAAAACTATAATTCAGAGGGATAACTCTGGAGTTATCTTCATCCATAACAATCGCATGGCCGCTTTGTATGTAAATTTGCTGAACGCCTGGCTCATGCTTGGCCGTGAAAACAAGCGGCTTGATTTCTGCCGTATGCGGTAATGCCTGTCTGTTAAATTCCGTCATCAAACCACGGTCTGATGATGCAGCAATATAACCGGAAACCTCGATTTCTACATTATCAAAGCTCTCCGCGAGATCAATCTTCTTTGCTTCTTGATCAACCTTAAGAAAAACAACGACGACAGTCCAGTCGGAATTATCAACGCCATGCTCGATTTGAAGCGTCCGCGAGAGAAAAGGCGTTTCTGCCAGCACTGCTGTTTGCTCTACAACTTGATTAAGTTGATCTATTTGCTGATCCATTTCAAAGACTGGATTTTGTAACTGCTCCAGTTCCAGATCTATTTCCGCTAGACGATCACCATCTTCAGCCTCAAGAGGCGCTAAATATATATTCAACTCTTCAGCTATATCTGCTTTCAAGGCCATCTTAGCCTTTTCCGGCGTGCAGCTTAAAAACGCCTCAAGCAATGCAACCTCTTGCGCGGTTGCATCCTCGGGGATTTCTTCCCATTCTTTTATTTTGGCTAATGCCGGATTTTCCAAAATATTTTTTTGAATATAGGTCTCAAGCTTTTTCTCTACAGCAGGTATCGCTTTTTTCGCCTTGTAATGGCTATCCAGCATTTCTTGATCTGCATCAATTTGCCCTTTAATGACTGCATTAATTTGTTCTTGTGTCGCAACCATATGCGTATCTCCCGCTTTTTATTATTTATTTTATGTTATTGAGTTTATTATTAATAGCATATGGAAAATCTTAAATCAATTATTTTGTAAAATATAAAAACAAATTTTATGCATAACGACTGCGAATATCATCTGCTATTGAAAAGAAACCGTTGCGACGATTCGGGCTCAGATGCTTATCAAGTGATATATCCTGAAAGAAAGCCTCTATATCAATGGCTTTAATTTCGTTCACCGGCTGATTGTTATAAGCGACATATAAAATAGCAATCAGGCCACGAACAATCTGCGCGTCACTATCGGCTAAAAAATGGAAGCGTATATCACCGTCTTCGTCTGCTTTTTCTTGTGGGATCATCCAAACACGGGACGTACAGCCTTTAACCAGGGCGCCGTCGGTTTTTAATTCCTCCGGCATGTCAGGCAAAATTCTGCCCAGATCAATCAGAAATCTGTATCGCTCTTCCCAATCGTCAAACAAGGCAAAGCTGTCTTTTAAATCTTCCAATGAGTCAAATTGCATTCTTTTCCAGTATCCTTTTCCTGACTTAAACTATAGTGCACAAATCAATGAAGAAAAGAGATTTATGCCATTGTACTTCAAAAAAATTCCTTTATTGTCATGTATTACTATTGAAATTGATGTGAAAAGAGGTTGCCTCATACCGCATCATTTCGCTAAATTGAAATGAGTGAATCGCTTTACGCACTATATTGACGCTGCGCAAAGCTTAATGAAACAGTGGAACAGGATATCTTTTCGATGAGCAAATCCGAAGACAGTGATAGCAAAAACACCCTTTACTGCTCCTTTTGCGGCAAAAGCCAGCACGAGGTCAGAAAACTAATCGCAGGACCGAACGTCTTTATTTGTAATGAATGCGTTGAGCTTTGTATGGATATTATCCGTCAAGAAAGCGAAACTTCGGTCGTAAGATCCGGTGAAGGCGTGCCTGCTCCCAGCGAAATTAAAGCGGTTTTAGATGATTATGTTATCGGTCAGGACGAAGCAAAACGCGTATTATCCGTTGCTGTTCATAACCATTATAAACGTATGGAGCATGACCAATCCGATTCAGATGTTGAGCTTACCAAATCAAACATCCTGCTTCTTGGTCCTACGGGTTGCGGTAAAACGCTATTGGCGCAGACACTTGCGCGTATTCTGGATGTTCCGTTCACAATGGCAGACGCCACAACATTAACCGAAGCCGGTTATGTTGGTGAAGATGTTGAAAATATCGTCCTCAAGCTATTGCAAGCGTCAGATTACAACGTTGAACGCGCAGAGCGCGGCATCGTTTACATTGATGAAATTGATAAAATAAGCCGTAAATCCGACAATCCCTCGATTACACGTGATGTGTCCGGCGAAGGCGTTCAGCAAGCCTTGCTGAAATTAATGGAAGGCACCGTTGCCTCTGTTCCGCCACAAGGTGGCCGCAAGCACCCACAGCAAGAATTCTTGCAAGTGGACACAACGAACATCCTGTTTGTTTGTGGCGGCGCATTTGCAGGCATCGACAAAGTTATTTCCGAACGCGGACGCGGCACATCTATCGGTTTTGGCGCAGATGTGCGCGGCGAAGAAAAACGCGATACCGGCGAGCTACTGACCCAACTGGAACCGGAAGACCTTATGAAATATGGTCTTATCCCCGAATTTATCGGCCGCGTACCTGTATTTGCCACATTGCGCAATCTGGATGAAGGTGCTTTGATCCAAATATTAACGGAACCCAAAAACGCCCTGACCAAGCAGTATAAGCGCCTCTTTGAAATGGAGGGCGTCAAGCTGACTTTTACCGATGATGCGCTAAGCGCCATTGCACAGCGTGCCATTAAACGTAAAACAGGCGCGCGTGGATTGCGTACAATCATTGAAAATCTTTTGACCGATACAATGTATGATGTCCCCGATATGGACGATGTCAGCGAAGTAGTCATAGAAGAAGAAACCGTTAATGACGGCGTACCGCCAAAAATAATCAAAGACAAAAAATCTTCTAAAAAGAAATCTTCGAAGAAAACCGATAAGAAAAAGTCCGATAAAGACGACGATGAAGATAAAGATGAAGACAAAGATGCTAAGTCTGCAAAATCTTCTAAAAATGATGATAAAAAAGACAGCAAATAGCCTTAGGCATTTCACCTCTAAAGTACGGGATTCTTATTAAATCAAGAAAAGCAGGCTGCATAGCCTGCTTTTTGCTATCTTTATAAACGATGCAAAATGCGGTATGGTAATTACGCAGTATAATTCATTATAAGATAAGAAAGTACATCATGTCTGAAATCCGAGCAATCCTGCCTGTTCCAGGAAAAAAATACCGATTGATAACCCGCAGTGATATGGACGGGTTGGTTTGTGCTGTAATACTCAAAGACCTAGGTATTATTGATGATGATATATTATTTGCCCATCCCAAAGATTTACAAGATGATCTGATAGAGGTCACAGAGAACGATATCTCAACAAACCTGCCCTATCACGAGAATATATTCATGTGTTTTGACCACCATGAAAGTGAAACAATGCGTATCAAAGATAAGCCGGATAATCACGTCATCCTGCCGGATGCCCCCTCTGCTGCGCGCGTTGTTTATGATTATTTCGGTGGCAACAAAAACCCTATGCTCGCAAATATCAGTCTTGATTTACTCGAGGCCGTAGACAAAGCCGATTCGGCGGCCTTCACCAAAGACGATATCTTAAGCCCGCAAGGCTGGGAGCTCCTCAGCTTTATAATGGATTCACGTACAGGTCTCGGCCGCTTCCGTGATTTTAGTATTTCAAACTACGATTTGATGATGAATCTGATTGATTATTGCAGAAAACACCACTCCATTCACGACATTCTTGCCCTGCCCGATGTTGCAGAGCGCGTAACGCTGTACCAAGACCACCAAATAAAATTCAGAGAGCAAATAGAACGCTGCTCTCAGGTGCACAAAAATGTTGTTGTGCTTGATTTAAAACGCGAGGAAACAATATGGGCGGGTAATCGCTTTATGCTCTATGCACTTTATCCGCAATGCAATGTTTCAATGCATATCATGTGGGGGCGCAATCGCCAAAACACGGTGATTGCCGTGGGTAAATCCATTTTGAACAAGACATCAGATGTAAATGTCGGGGAGTTGATGTTGAAATATGGCGGCGGCGGTCACCATGCCGCAGGCACATGCCAGATAGATAATTTAAGTGCCAATGAAATCAAAGAAGAAATCATCAGCGCATTGACCTCAGGATAACCAGCCCTATTATTTCTATTGGCTTGCCGTCGCTATGCTTTCTCGGGCAGGCCATAACTATTATAATAAATGGATAACATCATGAGCTCTCAACCTATTATCGTTTGGTTCCGACTGGATTTACGCCGCAAAGATAACCCCGCTTTGTTTCATGCCTATGAGCAAGGCGTGCCGATCATACCGCTTTATATTCTGGACGAAGAAGAAGATAATTCCGATCATCCTATGGGCGCGGCCTCGCGTGTGTGGCTGCATCACAGCCTCAAAGCTCTGGATGAGAGTCTATCCGGCAATTTGATCCTGAAAAAAGGCAACGCCTCCGAAATTATAAAAGCGCTCGCACAAGACACTCATGCATCCGCTGTTTACTGGAATCGCTGCTATGAACCATGGCGCATTGCGCGTGATAAAGACTTAAAGAACGACTTGCAGGACATTGATATTGCAGCCAAAAGCTTTAACGGATCACTTATGTTTGAACCATGGGAAACTCTCAAAGATGATGGTACGCCTTATCGTGTATTCACACCCTTTTACAAAAAGGCCTGCATTGCAAGACATGATGAACCGGATAGTCCATTGGAAGCACCGGATCGTCTCACTTACTTTTCAGATATCGCATCGGATACCATAGATAGCTTTGATCTTTTACCGGCGATTAACTGGGACAAGGATATGCTTGATGGCTGGGATACCGGCGAAGACGGCGCGCAAAAAAGGCTGGATGAATTTCTGGATGATGGTTTAAAAGGATATAAAGAAGGGCGCAACAACCCTGCGCAAAATAATGTTTCGCGCCTCTCCCCTCACTTGCATTTTGGCGAAATATCGCCGCGCGACATCTGGCACCGCAGCGCTCAAATCAAAATTGCAGAGAATATTGAAAAGGACGGCGATCACTTCCATAGCGAGCTTGGGTGGCGTGAATTTTCTTACAGCTTACTTTATAACTTCCCAACGCTGCCTTCTGAAAATTTTCAAGACAAATTCGATAATTTCCCTTGGCGCGATGCGCCGGACGATTTGAAACGCTGGCAAAAAGGACAGACAGGCTATCCTATTGTAGATGCAGGCATGCGCGAACTTTGGCAGACAGGCTATATGCACAACCGTATACGTATGGTTGTGGGATCGTTTCTCGTAAAACACCTCATGATTCATTGGCACCATGGTGAACAATGGTTCTGGGATACATTATTTGATGCCGATCTTGCCAACAACAGTGCGAGCTGGCAATGGATTGCAGGATCCGGCGCAGACGCAGCCCCCTATTTCCGTATTTTTAACCCCATAACCCAAGGCACAAAATTTGATGCGAATGGCGAATATACCCGCAAATATGTGCCCGAGCTAAAAGATATGCCCAAAAAATATTTATATGAACCGTGGGAAGCGCCGCAGGATATTCTGCATCAAGCCGACGTTGTTTTAGGCGAAACCTATCCAAAGCCCATAATAGAGCATAAAAAAGCACGTGAGCGCGCGCTTGAAGCTTTCTCCTCGCTCTGATAGATATCATATATGAGTTTTTATCCGCCTTTTTTACAGTCCGGTGATACAATCGGCATCATGTCCCCTTCCAGCAGCCTTGAAAAAGGCGCATTGGATAAATTTATCCGCATGCTTGAAACGCGCGGATATACCATAAATATTCACCCACAAACTTATGCAAAATACAATCAATCCGCAGGCACGGCGCAGGAAAAGATTGATGCCCTGCATGATTTATTCAAAAATCCGGACATCAAAGCCATTTTTGCCGCGCGCGGCGGCAACCGCGCAGGATTAATGCTCTCCGGACTTGATTATGATCTGATTAAAAACAATCCCAAGCCTTTGACGGGCTATAGCGATGTCACGGCTTTGCTTAATGCCATCACACATAAAACAGGCATGGTAACCTATCATGGCCCTGTAATGACGGGATTATCATCAGGCGCGCAAGAAGAGGCATATCTGGATATAGCACTGGATATGATAAGCGGTAAAACAACAGAATTAAAAATGCATGACAGCGCGGTTATACAGACAGGAAATGCAAGCGGAAAGCTGATTGGCGGCAATCTGAGTGTCCTCACCAGCCTTATGGGCACGCCCTATGAGCCTGATTTTGACGGTAACATCTTGTTTTTAGAGGATACAGGCGATGAACTCTCGCGCTATGACCGTATGCTCATTCAACTTAAAAACGCGAATGTTTTTGCGAATATAAGCGGCTTGGTGCTTGGTGATATATCAACCGCAAAAGATACAGGCAGCAAAGCATTTGGCTTTACATTAAACGAGATCATCGGCGAGATGACAAAAAACACATCATATCCGGTCATTTATAATGCACCCTTTGGACATGCAGGCAAGCTTGTTACATTTCCTGTCGGTGCACAAAGCAATTTACAAGCAGATCATAACATTATAAAACTCTGTTTGAATTAAACACAGAGTCCAAAAAAATAGGGTCAAAAAGGAGTATTCAAAATGACTTTTGTCGTGACAGATGTCTGTATCAAGTGCAAATACACAGATTGTGTTGAAGTCTGTCCTGTCGATTGTTTTTACGAAGGCGAGAACATGCTCGTCATTCATCCGGACGAATGTATTGATTGCGGTGTCTGCGAACCCGAATGCCCCGTTGAGGCCATCGTTCCCGATATTGACGACAAAGCGGAAAAGTTTTTAGAAATGAACAGAGATTATTCCGAGCAATGGCCAAACATTACGCGCCAAAAAGATCCGATGCCCGAGGCCGAGGAATTTAAAGATACCGCTGATAAATACCCTACTCACTTTAGCGAAGAACCCGGTGAAGGTGACTAAAACCAAGTGATTCTTCGCTATTTTTACCAAACCCATCACTTTACTTAATACTTTATTAACCCTTCTATCCCTTTATCCATAAGGGTTTATGCCTTAGTGCGAAAAATAAAAGTTGAAATTTTACGAAAATTCAGGTAAGTTAGAACAATCACATCACGGTGGCTTTGGAAAAACAAGTCTTACGATATGAACGGAGACATGCAGAAAACTATAAAGCATGATCCCAAGAAAAGCCTTTGGCTCTGTAAGACTATGTAATAATAAGATCGTGTAATGAATTGGGCTTGCCCGTTAGGTGATGTGAAAGTGGTTCAACGTTTAAATGAGAAGGTGAATAATAATATGACGAATGACAATGTGCAATTTGAGACAGGTGATTACGTAGTTTATCCGGCACACGGTGTTGGCATGGTAGAGGGTATTGAAACACAATCCATCGCAGGTATGGACATCAAACTTTACACAATTTCTTTTGAAAAAGACCGCATGCGCCTCAAAGTTCCTGTCATGAAGGCAGAAGTATCAGGTTTGCGCCGTCTATGCACAGCATCACGTATTCAAGACGCAATGACCACCCTGCAAGGCAAAGCCAAAGTGCGCCGCGCAATGTGGAGTCGCCGTGCACAAGAATATGAAACAAAAATAAACTCCGGTGATCCTGTATCAATCGCAGAAGTTCTTCGCGACCTAAAGCGTAGCAACGA
>Ga0136600_1001487_pt1 | contig 10650 bp, 10 predicted proteins | sample AntRauMFilla2698_FD_104634 | JGI IMG/M metagenome (GOLD analysis project Ga0136600, IMG submission 104634) | Saline lake microbial communities from Rauer Islands, Antarctica - Metagenome Filla 2 #698 | ecosystem: Environmental > Aquatic > Non-marine Saline and Alkaline > Saline | place...
CCACGCGGAGACCATAGCGCGACCTGCGGCGCGCGCGAGCGAATTCGGCGGTCTGGCACGCGGCATTCGATACGTCCGGCACACAAGGCCCGTCCCGGTCTGGTTCAGACCAGATCGGGGCCGCGTGCCCGCCTCCGCTCAGGCCCCGTCGTAAAGGTGGCACGCAACCGATGATGCCCCCTGTGGCGCCAGCTTCGGGGATCGTTGGCGGCAGATATCCCCGATGAAGGCCGCACACCGGGGGTGGAAATGGCACCCCGTCGGCGGGTCGAACGGTGACGGAATTTCCCCGTCCGACCATACCCCTCCATGCCTTGCGCGTCGAACTGGGCCTTGGAATAGATATACATCGATCCACGCCCGGCATTGGCGAAGTCAAAATCCATTCGCGGCGCGTCGAAGGAAAACGTGATGGTTTGATCGTCGATGATTTCGATCTGATCGGCCATCCCCGTTGCGTCGACAATGTCGGCGACGCGGGCTTCAAGCGCTTGATCGTGGCTGTAGTACTTCAGCTTGATCATCACGCGCCCACGGTCTTTGGCCTGCAGCAGCTCATCGCGCAGCGAGCGGGTTGCGTGACGCCCAGATGCCCCGCCGCGCGCGTCATGGAGCCGTGATCGGCCACGGCTTTGAGCGCTTCAAGCTGCCTCAGCCTCAGGGATGGACACATGGTCGTCTCCGCAGGTTTCACGCCCGCCACAACACCAAGTTATGCGTGATCCAGAAAAATAGGATTGTCTTATCCTCGTCATAGAGTAGCGTTACGCCACGCAGCAGGGCGCGCGACATAAGACGCGGGACCGAAACCAACCTAAAGCTGCCTCGGGAGGGTAGACACATGACACCGAAGACACTCGGCGTATTTCTTGCGGGCACAGCGATCTTGTCGCCGTTCGCCGCCACGGCACAGACCGAAGTCCTGTTCTGGCACGCATTCACGGGCCGATTGGGCGAATTGCTGGCCGAACAGGTCGACAGCTTCAACGCCTCGCAGGACACCTATGTGGTCGTGCAGTCGCACAAGGGCAATTATTCCGAAACGCTCAACGCGGGCATCGCTGCGTTCCGCGCAGGCGAACAGCCCCACATCCTGCAGGTCTTTGAGGTTGGCACCGCCACGATGATGGCCGCCGAAGGCGCGATCGTTCCGGTCTATGACCTGATGGAAACCACGGGCGCGGAATTTGACCCGACCGCCTATGTCGGCGCGGTTGCCGGCTATTACACAACGTCCGATGGCCGGATGCTGTCGCTGCCCTATAATTCGTCCACGCCGGTGCTGTGGGTCAACCGCGATGCGTTGTCCGCCGCCGGGATCGACCCGGATGTGGATCTGACCACATGGGATCAGGTCGGCACGGTTCTTGACCAGTTGGCCGAAGCCGGATCGACCTGCCCGATGACCACATCGTGGCAAAGCTGGATCCACCTGGAAAACCTGTCCGCCTATCACAACGTGCTGTTTGCCACGAAGGAAAACGGATTTGGCGGGCTTGATACCGAACTGTCGGTGAACGGCCCGGTGCAGGTCGCGCATATCCAGGCGATGGGTGACTGGGCGCAGGAGGGCAAGTTCATCTATGCCGGGCGGCGCAACGAAGGTGGCGCGAATTTCCGCGCCGGGGAATGTGCGCTCTTTACCGAAAGCTCGGCCGGCTATGCGGGCATCAATGCGGAGGCCGAGTTTGAGTTCGACGTGCGCCCGCTGCCCTATTGGGCCAGCGTGGACGGCGCACCGCAGAACACGATCATCGGCGGCGCGTCGCTGTGGGCGCTCGAAGGCCATGAGGCCGATGAATATGCAGGCGTCGCCGCGTTCTTCAACTTCCTGTCCTCGACGGATGTGCAGGCCAAGTATCATCAGGATACGGGCTACCTGCCAATCACGGCCGCCGCCGGTGAGGCAACCCGGGAGGCGGGCTTCTACGAAGAAAACCCCGGCACCGATGTGGCTGTCATCCAGATGACAACGAATGAACCGACGGGCAATTCCAAGGGGTTGCGGCTGGGGTCGTTCGACCAGATCCGCGGGATCATCGACGAAGAGCTTGAGGCCGTGTGGGCGGGCGACAAGACCGCTCAGGAAGCGCTCGACAGCGCAAAGGCGCGCGGCGATCAGCTGCTGCGCCGGTTCGAGCAGGCCAACGGCTGAACAAGCCAGACGCGGGCGGGATCTGATCCCGCCCGTATCCCGGCGGAGGATCCATGGACAAACGCGTCACCTTCAAGGGCTGGCTCTTGCCGCTGTGCCTGATCGCACCGCAGGTCTTTATCTCTGCCGTGTTCTTCTTTTATCCAGCGGGGAAGGCCATTTGGCAGTCTCTCTTCATCCCGGATCCGTTTGGGTTGTCCTCGCAATATGTGGGCCTTGGCAACTTTGAATTCCTGCTGTCGGACCCGTTCTACCGCCAGTCCTTCATCACCACGGCGATCTTTTCAACGCTGGTCACGCTGGCCTCCATGGTGCCCGCGCTGTTTCTGGCGGTTCTCGCGGACAGGCTGATCAAGGGGGCCGGGGTCTACCGCACGCTGCTGATCTGGCCCTACGCCATCGCGCCCGCCATTGCCGGTTTGCTGTGGCTGTTCATGTTCAACACGCGTGTGGGGGTCGTGGCGTGGTATCTGGGCAAGCTGGGCTATGACTGGAACCACGTGCTGAACGGCGGTGAGGCGATGGGGCTTGTCGTTGTTGCCTCCGCCTGGGGCCGGATCAGTTACAATTTTCTGTTCTTTTTCGCGGCATTGCAGGCCGTTCCCAAATCAGTGATCGAGGCTGCCGCCATCGACGGGGCGCGCTTCTGGCGGCGGTTTTTCACCATCGTGCTGCCGCTTTTGTCGCCAGTGGCGTTCTTTCTGCTGGTGGTGAACATCGTCTATGCCTTCTTTGAAACCTTCGGCGTGATCCACACGATCACGGCTGGCGGGCCTCAGCAATCCACCACGATCCTTGTCTACAAGGTCTTCTCTGACGGGTTCGTGGGTCAGGATCTGGGGTCTTCGGCGGCGCAATCGGTGATCTTGCTGGTTCTGGTCGGCCTTCTGACAGTTATCCAGTTCAAGTATATCGAGAAAAAGGTGCATTACTGATGGCCACTGAACGATCTGGCATGGTGGAACGGCGCGGCGCAGGGCTGTGGCTGACCCATGCGCTGATGATCGCGGGCGTGCTGGTGATCTTCTTCCCGATCTGGCTGGCCTTCGTCGCCTCAACCGTGACCCAGCCCGAAATTGTCCGCCCGCCCATGCCGGTCTGGCCCGGCGACCAGTTCCTGACAAATTACCGTGCGGCCCTTTTCTCGGGTGTGAATGTCCCCGTCCTGACCATGCTGGGCAATTCGCTGGTGATGGCCATCGGCATCGCGGTGGGCAAGATCGTGATCTCGCTCCTGTCGGCCTTCGCCATCGTCTATTTCCGCTTTCCGTTTCGCAATGTGTTCTTCTGGCTGATCTTTCTGACGCTCATGCTCCCGGTCGAAGTCCGCATCGTGCCAACCTACGAAGTGGTCGCGGGGTTCGGGATGCTCAACAGCTATTCCGGCCTGATCTTTCCATTGATCGCGTCGGCCACGGCGACATTCCTGTTCCGCCAGTTCTTCCTGACCGTTCCGGATGAATTGGCCGAAGCCGCGCGCGTTGATGGCGCGCGCCCCATGCGGTTTTTCATCGACATCCTGCTGCCGATGAGCCGCACCAACATCGCCGCCCTGTTCGTGATCCTGTTCATTTACGGGTGGAACCAGTACCTTTGGCCGCTTCTCATTACAACGGATCCTGAAATGAATACCATCGTGATGGGCATCCGCCAGATGTTCCCGTCGGGGGATGACGTGGCCGACTGGCCGGTGATCATGGCGACCTCGATCCTGGCCATGATCCCGCCCGTGATCGTCGTCATCTCAATGCAAAAGCTGTTTGTGCGCGGCCTTGTCGATAGCGAGAAATAACCAATGGCCACCGTTTCCCTACACGATATCCGCAAACGCTTCGGCACCACAGAAGTGATCCACGGTGTGTCCATCGACATTGCCGAGGGCGAATTCATCGTGATTGTCGGCCCATCGGGCTGCGGCAAGTCCACGCTTTTGCGTATGGTGGCGGGGCTTGAGACCGTCTCGGGCGGGGAGGTTCGCATCGGCGGCGCGGTGGTCAATGATCGCGAACCGATGGACCGCGACATCGCCATGGTGTTCCAGAACTACGCGCTTTATCCGCATATGAGCGTGGCGCAGAACATGGGCTATGGCCTGAAGATCGCGCGCCTGCCCCGGGCCGAGATTGACCGCAAGGTGGCCGAGGCCGCAGCCCTGCTGCAGCTGAGCGATTACCTTGATCGTCGCCCGCGCGAATTGTCCGGCGGGCAACGCCAGCGGGTCGCCATGGGGCGCGCCATCGTGCGCGAACCGGCGGTGTTCCTGTTCGATGAACCGCTCTCAAATCTGGACGCGAAACTCCGCGTGCAGATGCGTCTTGAGATCAAGGAACTTCAGACCCGCATGGGCGTCACGGCGCTGTATGTGACCCATGATCAGGTCGAGGCGATGACCATGGCGGACCGGATGATCGTGATGAACGGGGGCGTGGCCGAACAGATCGGCACGCCGCTTGAGGTCTATGAAACGCCCCGCACGCTTTTTGCAGCACAGTTCATCGGCAGCCCCTCGATGAACGTGATCGAGGCGCAGGCCGAAGGCGGGCAGGTGCATCTTGGCGGCCTGATGCTTGGCCCTGCGGTCGGTGCACAGGGCCCGGTCAAGCTGGGTATCCGGCCGGAACATGTGGTGCCGGACCCGGATGGCGGGGTTGAGATGCGCGTAAAGATGGCCGAACCGCTGGGCGCGAATACGCTGTTGCACGGCACGCTGACAATGTCGGGGGACAGTTTCACCGCGAACCTGCCCGGTGTGCGCCGCATCGCCCAAGGCGGCGAGACGCTGACGCTGCGCTTTCCGGCGGACGCGCTTCACCTGTTCGATCCGGCCACGGGCGCGCGTCTGGCATGATCCGCGGCACGACCGGCGACCGGATCGGACATCTGCGCCGGCGCGATGACCGGGTGCTGATCTACGGGCACCGCGGCGCGCGCGGGATCTTTGCGGAAAACACCATGCCGGGGTTCGACTACCTTGCGCAGATCGGTATCGATGCCGTCGAATTCGATGTGCTGGTGACGGCGGATGGGGTCCCCGTTCTGACCCATAACCCCGCGCTGTCGGGGGACACGACCCGCGACGCGGCGGGCGCTTGGCTGGGCGATCCGGGGCCGGTTATCTTCGACATATCGGCGCACGATCTTTCAGCTTATGATGTCGGCGCGATCCGGCACGGCACACGGTATCATGTGCTTTTCCCCGATCAGGCGCGGCTGTCCGGCGTGGCGATCCCGACGCTGGAGTCGTTTTGTGCCTGGGCCATCCGCCAGCCCGGCATGGTTCTGGATATCGAGATCAAATCCTTCGCGACGCGCCCGCATCTGACGCCGCCGCCGGACACGCTGGTCGCGATGGTCCTTGACCCGATGGCACAGCACGGGCTTCTGGGCCGCAGCCTTGTGCAATCCTTCGACTGGCGGGTCGTGCATGCGGCGGCGCGCGCCCGGCCCGATCTGCCGCGCGGGCATCTGACCCTCACCGTTGAAAACGCCGGGACGATGACGCCGAACCTTTATGACGGCGCGCCATGGCTGGATGGGGCGGCGTTTGCCAAAGCCTCCGTGCCGCAGATGGTGGCGCAGGCCGGCGGGGATTTGTGGTGCCCGTTTTTCCGGGATCTGCGGGAAAGGGACGTGGCCGAGGCGCACGCGCTTGGGCTGGCCGTGAATGTCTGGACCGTGAACGAGGTCGCAGACATGGACCGGATGATCGATTACGGCGTCGACGGGATCATCACCGATCTGCCCGCACGCGCGCAAAATGTGCTGAGCGCGCGCGGGATGCACTGGCGCGCGGCTTGAGCCACCGTCCCGCCTATGGCGGAACGCCTCGCGGGCGGTTTGCGCCAGCCGCGACCGCCTGCGGCATGCGGCATGCGGCCAGATGGGCGCGTCAGATCTCGGGCGTGAAGCCTGCCGCCTCGATCCCGGCGGTCGCGGCGGCAGCGTCATTGTCCGACGTGTCGCCGGAAATACCCACGGCGCCCACGATCGCCCCGCCGCCGTCGCGCACCAGCACCCCGCCGGGCACGGGGATCAGTTGCCCGCCGAACGCGCCGTTGGCAGCAGCGATGAAATAGGCCTGCGCTTCGGCACGCTGCATCTGGGCCGTACCGCCAAGCCCCAGCATCACGCAGCCGTAAGCCTTACCCTGCGCAATGGCATAGCGCCCGGGGCTTGCGCCGTCTTCACGCTCGAACGCGATCAGGTGCCCGCCTGCATCCAGCACGGCCACGGTCAGCGGCTTGAGCTGCCGCGTATGTCCTTCCGCCAACGCCACCGAAACGATCTTGCGCGCCGCCTCCAAGGTCAGTGTGGTCATGTGTCAGTCCCCCCTCATATCTTCTGCGCGCGGGTCAGCCGCGTGCCTTTGCCTCGATCCGGCGCGCGTGCAGGACCGGTTCGGTGTACCCCGATGGCTGCTCGGCGCCCTTGAGCACCAGATCCGCGGCGGCCTGAAACGCAATGCCGTCAAAACCCGGCGCCATGGGTCTATAAACCGGATCATCCGCGTTCTGCCGGTCGACCACCTGGGCCATTTTTTGCAGAACTTCCATCACTTCGTCTTTGCCGACCACGTCATGATGCAACCAGTTGGCGATATGCTGGGCCGAAATCCGGCAGGTCGCGCGGTCTTCCATCAGGCCCACATCGTTGATGTCGGGCACCTTGGAACAGCCCACACCCTGATCGATCCAGCGCACCACATACCCCAGAATGCCCTGGGCGTTGTTTTCGACCTCACGGCGCACCTGATCCGCGGTCCAGGCGCGGAAAGTGGCCGTCGGGATCCCCAGAAGCGCGTCCACATAGGCGCGCCGCCCGCCTTTTTTCAGCGCGCTTTGCACCGCGAACACATCCACCTTGTGATAATGCAGCGCGTGCAGTGTCGCCGCCGTCGGGCTGGGCACCCACGCGCAGTTCGCGCCGGCCTTGGGGTGTTCGATCTTGGCCTCAAGCATCGCGCCCATGCGGTCGGGCATGGCCCACATGCCCTTGCCGATCTGGGCGCGGCCGGACAATCCGCATTCCAGCCCGATATCGACGTTCTGGTTTTCATAGGCCGTGATCCAGCCCTTGCGCTTGATGAAATCCTTGCGCGAGAACGGGCCCGCTTCCATCGAGGTGTGGATCTCATCGCCGGTGCGGTCCAGAAAGCCGGTATTGATGAAGCACACGCGGTGTTTTGCGGCGCGGATACATTCCTTCAGGTTCACCGACGTGCGCCGTTCCTCATCCATGATGCCCAGCTTCACCGTGTATTCCGGCAGGCCCAGCACGCGTTCCACATGGGCGAACACCTCGCCTGCAAAGGTGACCTCTTCGGGGCCGTGCATCTTCGGCTTGACCACATAGACCGACCCCGTGACCGAATTGCGCGGGCCTTGCGTCTTGGCCAGATCGTGCTTGGCGATCAGGGCCGTGACCATCGCGTCCATCAGGCCCTCGAAAAACTCCGCACCGCTATCGTCGAGGATCGCGGGGTTGGTCATCAGGTGGCCCACATTGCGCACCAGCATCAGCGCGCGGCCCTTCACCGTGAACGCACTGCCATCGGGCGCGGTATAGTCCGGGTCAGGCGCCAGCGTCCGGGTGATGCGCTTGCCGCCCTTGCTGACCTCGGCCGTCAGATCACCTTTCATCAGACCCAGCCAGTTGGCATAGGCCTGCACCTTGTCTTCGGCATCGACACAGGCAACGCTGTCTTCGCAATCCATGATCGCCGATATGGCGCTTTCCAGCCGCACATCCGCCATTCCGCACTGGTCGCGCGCGCCGATGGGGCTGGTGCGATCAAACTTCAGTTCGACATGCAAGCCATTGTTGCGCAACAAAACCGCATCCGGTGCGCGGGGGTGGCCGCGATAGCCGATAAATCGGTCGGGATCCACCAGTGGCTTGTCATCCACCAACAGGACCCCGTGGCGGATGTGGTAGCGTTGCGCATCCGCGTGGCTGGTCCCTTCGATGGGGAACGCGTCATCCAGAAACACCCGTGCGCGCGCGATGACCCGCGCGCCGCGACCGCGTTCGTACCCGCCCTTGGGCGGAAGGCTGCCCATGGCATCGGTGCCGTAGAGCCCGTCATAAAGGCTGCCCCAACGCGCGTTGGCTGCGTTCAGCGCATAGCGCGCATTGGTGATCGGCACGACCAGCTGCGGCCCGGGCACAGTGGCGATTTCCGGGTCGGTGTTCGCGGTTTCAATCTCAAAGGCATCGCCTTCCGGCAGCAGGTACCCGATGTCCATCAGGAACGCCTTGTAGGCTTCGTGATCGTGGGCCTCATCGCGGCGTGCGATGTGCCAGTCGTTGATGCGGCCTTGAATCGCTTCGCGGCGGGCCAGAAGTGCTGCGTTGCGCGGCCCGAAACCGGCGTGTAGCTGCGCCAGCCCCTCCCAGAAGGTGGCCGCATCGACCCCGGTGCCGGGCAGGGCGGCATCTTCGATAAACGTGGCCAGCGGGCGCGCGACCATGAGGCCCGCGCGATCCACGCGGGAATTGTCGGAACTGGCTTTGGGAACGGATGTCATGGGTGCCTCCTGTCGGTGCTGGGCGCATGCGTAACGATGGGGCAGGCGGGCTTCAAGGTGCGGGCACTGACCCCGTCAATTGAAATCACGAAACATCCGGGTGGCGGTAAACATCGATTCCAGTTCTTCGATCCTGTCGCGCCCGTCATCGCCAAGGCCGGTCTGCACTTCGGCAATCAGCGCCTCCACAATCAGCATGAGCGCGATTGTGCTATCCCAGCTTGAGGGCGCCCCCACAAGACAATGGAAGCTGTGATCGGCCAGCGGCCCGATGGGCGATCCCCATTGATCCGTGAACAGCACGATCATCGCCCCGCGATCCTTCGCCAGACGCGCCAGTTTCAAAAGACTGCTTTCGTATCGCCGGATGTCGAACAGCACCAGCACCGACTGCGCATCCATATCCAGAAGCACCTGCGGCCACGCCCCGGATGAGCCGCCAAGCGCGGTGACACCCGGGCGGATGATCTGCAAATGATTGCACAGGTAATCGGCATTGGCCCGCGTGATCCGCCCGCCTTCGATGAACACCTGCTTTCGGGTGTCCGCCAGCACCGCTGCGGCCGCATCGAACGCAGTCTGGTCGATGCGCGCAAGCGTGCCCTGAAGGTTTGCGAACACCGCCGCGGCAAAGCGGTAAAGCCGGTGCGCGTCCGGGTCATGCTGGCCGATCTCATCCAGCTTTGTGATCGGCTTTTTGATCTGGGCGGAGATTTCCGTCTGCAGCGCGTCCTGCAGCGCCGTGAACCCATCAAAGCCCAGCTTGCGCGCCATGCGCACCACCGTGGGTGTGGAAACCTGCGCCGCCTTCGCCAGTTCGGTGATCGATTGCAGCCCGGCGATGGGATAGTCTTGCATCAGAACAATGACGAGGTGACGCTCCGACGGGGTCAGCTGCGCCATCTGATCCCGCATCAGGGTCTTGACCGTCTCACCTTTCCCCGTCACGTCTGTGCCTCTTGTGTCACCGTCGTTACAACGCCTAGCCGCGCCATGCGACTCCGTCCACGAAAAATTCTTGACAATAATTCAGCCGGTGTAGTCACCTTTACATATGAAAATGAAGTCTCAGAAAAGCTCTGTCCCGATGGGCCCCGCCGTTCGGGTCGACCGGCCGAACGGCCGCGCGCCCATGGTTCTGGTCTGCGAACACGCCAGCCGCCGCATTCCCATGGGCATGGGCGGCCTTGGGCTGAACACGGCCGCGGCCAAGTCCCACGCCGCGTGGGATATCGGCGCGCTTGCGCTGGCAAAGGGGCTGTCTGCGCACCTTGATGCGCCGCTGGTCGCGGGCGGCGTGTCGCGGCTGGTGTATGACTGCAACCGCGCGCCGGGGGCACCAGATGCCATGCCTGCGCGCAGCGAAGTGCACGACATCCCCGGCAATGTCGGGCTGAGCCCTGCCGCATGCGCGGACCGCGTGGCCCAGATCTACGATCCGTTCCATGCCGCGGTGGCGGACGCGCTTGCCAGCCAGGGGCCGGACGCAGCGCTTGTCACCCTGCACAGTTTCGCGCCGGTCTATCACGATGCCCCGCGCGATGTGCAGCTTGGGTTGCTGCACGGGCCGGATGACAGGCTGGCCCAGGCGATGCTGGGCCACGCGGAGCGCAGCGGGTGGGAGGCCCGGCTGAACGCGCCCTACGGCCCCGCCGACGGCGTGCTGCACACGCTGGACCGTCACGCGAAGGACACACCCCGGCCCAGTGTCATGATCGAGCTGCGCAACGATCTTCTGGGCACACCTGACCAGATTGCCGATGCCGCCCGCACGCTGTCGGCGATCATCACTGCCGCGCTGGCCGATCTGGGCCTTGGCCAGGCACAGCGCGAATGACCGGAATGCTCCGGGGTTATATCCGGGCGGTGGACGGCGTGAACTATCGCATCGGGCGCGTTGCGATGTACGGGATCTTCGTTCTCATGGCGATCCTGATGTGGTCTTCCGTATCCAAGACGTTCTTCAGC
>Ga0136600_1001489_pt1 | contig 10641 bp, 7 predicted proteins | sample AntRauMFilla2698_FD_104634 | JGI IMG/M metagenome (GOLD analysis project Ga0136600, IMG submission 104634) | Saline lake microbial communities from Rauer Islands, Antarctica - Metagenome Filla 2 #698 | ecosystem: Environmental > Aquatic > Non-marine Saline and Alkaline > Saline | place...
GCCAAAACCTACGGCAAGGCCAAAGTTGGCGCGCCACCCATGTCCGTACCACATTTGGACCTGAGGGTGGTGAATGGCCAGCATTATCTGCTGTTTGGCCCGTTTGCATCGTTCAAGCCGGTTCTGGAAAGAGGACGCGGATTCATCGATTACCTGCGAGCCATCCGCCTGCATGATATTCCCGGTCTGCTCAACGTCGCTCTGGAACACTTTCCTCTGGTCAAGTATCTGGTTTCGGAGACCTTCAAAGGTGAGAAGAGCATGCTTGAGGAGCTGGACAGTTTTGCGCCGGGATTGAGCAAGAAATTTGACTGGAAAGCGATCGAAGCAGGGCAACGTGTGCAGATCATCAAAGACGGGGATCTGCAGATGGGCACGGAAATTCTTGTATCCAAAGACAAGACCTACGGCACGTTGTTGGGTGCATCTCCCGGGGCTTCGGTTTCCCCGGAAGTTATGTTGCGGTGTCTTGAGCAGCTGTTACCGGCGGTTGTTGCAAAAGAGGAAGCTCAGGCAGTAAAGAAAAAGATCTTCCCCGAAGATAATCTTGAGACACTCTCAACCAATTCCGACCGGTATCGGGAGATTCGAGACGCGGTTAATGAACGATTGGGGATTCGTCCGGCGAAGAGCTAAAAATAGCTGATGAAACGGCTGCCCGGGAAAGAGGGATCATTGTCAAAAATGCGACAAAGCTTTCAAATTCCAGCAAGCGCAGCCCGAAGCTGCTGATCCAAGGCCGTTTCGTCAAGATCACTGCCTATGATTTCAAGCCGGGACTCCTCGGCCGGGTCGGCGTCTACGAGAGTCAGTGAGCCGCCGACGGCATTCAGCATCCACCAGCCGCTGGTTGTGCGCACCACGCCTTTGAACCGCTCAAACCCGGAATCGCCTGCCAGGCTTTGAAGTGCTAACGGATCGAACACAAAATCCTGATGGGCGCGCCACCCCATACTGTTATAACCGTCACCCTGATTAAAGTAATGCTGCCATGGCTCATCAGTCAGCGAAGGTTTTGGTGTCAGGCTTTCGCTGTGATGACGGTGATGGTGGCTATCAGGGTAATGTGAGGACAGACCGTCAGAATCACCCGACAGCCAGGCCAGGGGGAACTCGCCGCCGCTGATCTGACCGATACGCCGTTTGGCTGGTTGCCAGGTGCTCGCCCAGGCTTCGAAGTGTGCCAACTGATCCGGCGTGCAAAGGTCAGCCTTGCTGCCCACCAGAACGTCCGCAACCGCTACCTGGTCATGGAACTGGCGGCTGGCCAATACTCGCTCGTCCTCAAGCCGACGGGGGTCAACCAGGCAAACAGACCCGGCGAGATGTATGACATTGCGATAAAATTCGCCGGTCAGTGTTTCAATCACCTGCGCAGGGTGGCCAAGCCCTGTGGGCTCGATAAACAAACGGTCCGGCCGCGAAAAATTGATGAGGCTGTTGAGGCCGATCTGCATCGGCAATCCGGACACGCAGCACATACAGCCGCCGGGCACTTCTTTTACCGCAACGCCGTGATTTGACAGGAAGGCACCATCAACACCGACCTCTCCGAACTCGTTCACCAGCACCGCCCAGCTTTCACGTTCCGGTTTCTGTTTCAGCAAGTTAAGAATAGCCGTGGTTTTGCCAGCGCCCAGAAAGCCAAGCACAAGATGAGTCGGGATCGGTGTTGTTATGTCTGCCATAGAGTGCCGCTGTCTTAAACCGATAAATGAGAATCTAGTGTTATAACATAACATAAAGTCACTAAGACTGTCGCCCGGATGCTAATAAATGGTGACATCCCTCTCAATTGGCTATGATCCTGTACATTGTTTCAATGAAAACCTATTTACGCCTTTAAGTCAGAGGATAATAAAAGATGAAGCGAAGTCAGTTTCTCCAGGATTTGATCGCGCAACTGTCGCCAAGACTTGACTCGAAAACCTATGTTTACTGCACAGTGCCCAACGCAAAATATGGCGAGCTGGATAAACTCAAACCCATTGTAAGCATTGCTGAACTGGAAGGTCTGACGCTGGTTGTTCCGCTGGAGCAGGCGAAGTCCGAGGGGCTGGATTACTACCGGATCTTCCGCCGCATCACCCTGGAAGGGCATTCAAGTCTTGAGGCTCTGGGGCTCACATCTGTCGTCACGAGTTTGCTGGCTGAACAGGGCATTACCACCAACGTCATCGCCGGTTTCTATCACGACCACATATTTGTGCCCAGCGATCGATCGGATGAGGCCATGAAGGCATTGAGTGACCTTGCCAACGAGCCGGAAGGCCAGGGCGGTTAGAGAAAACGGTTACCGGGAGGTTGACGTCATTGGCACTGTGGGAGGTTTCAACCTCCCTTACAATCAATGCCCCAGGACATCCTTTTCATTTTTCTTCGAATTTTTCTCTTTTTTCTTTTCCTTGGCGGTTAAAAGCGGTTTCTTTTTTTCGTCTTTTTTTCTGTCCTGACCCTTGCTCATACAATTAGCCTCTCACTTCAGGTGCACCGGAATTAGTGCGTTCACTGATGCCATTGTGTTCAAAACGAGTATGGACCTAATAGTGGCTAACCGATAGCGATTTTGAACAAGGCGGTTTATCAAAGGACCCAGTGCCATCACAATAGGCGTTATCAACCAAGGTTCCAGCAAACAACCAGCATTTAAATCAAAAACCGGAGACAAGTATGAAGGCCATTGGATACACAGAGTCATTGCCAATCACTGACTCCAACGCACTGAAGGACATCGAGCTGTCACAGCCAGTGGTTGGCGGGCGGGACCTTCTCGTCAGAATCAGCGCTATCGCGGTTAATCCAGTGGATTGCAAAGTGCGCCAGCGGGCCTCACCAGAGCCCGGAGAGTTCAAGGTGCTCGGCTGGGATGCGGTAGGAGAGGTGGTCGAGACGGGCGATGAGGTCACCCGGTTTCACGCTGGTGATCAAGTCTATTATGCCGGTGACGTTACTCGCCAGGGTTGCAACGCCGAGTATCAACTGGTCGATGAGCGGCTGGTGGGGCACAAGCCTGCCAGCTTGACCGATGCCGACGCCGCCGCATTGCCTTTGACAACCATCACCGCCTGGGAAATGCTTTTTGATCACCTGGGCCTTGAACGACAAGTACCCGGCGAGGTGAACGCAACGGATGAGGTCATTCTGGTTATTGGCGCCGCAGGCGGTGTTGGCTCCATCCTCATCCAGCTGGCCAAAACACTGACCGGTGCCACCGTTATTGCAACCGCGTCCCGGGATGAATCAAAACGCTGGGTAGAGTCTCTTGGCGCTGATCACGTTGTAAATCATCGGCAGCCCCTCAAACCCCAGATTGACGAATTACTGAAGGACGGCAAAACCAACATTGTCACCCACATTGCCAGCCTGAATGCTACGGACCAGTACTTTGATGACTATGTCGAGATACTGGCCCCGTTCGGCAAGATTGCGATGATTGATGATCCCCAGGCGCTGGATGTGATGAAACTCAAACCCAAGAGCCTGTCGCTGCATCTTGAGTTTATGTTTGCCAGATCGATGCACAACGCGAGTGATATGGACGCACAACATCAATTACTGGAATCAGTGGCCACGCTTGTTGATCAGGGCCATATCAAAACAACCGCCGGAAAGAATCTGGGGAAGATCAATGCCGCGAATCTGAAACTCGCGCACTCTGAACTGGAGTCTGCCACGGCGATCGGCAAAATCGTCCTTCAAGGGTTTTGATGATCCACGTGCAGGCTCACGTTTCAGCCATACATTTAAGTCCACGTAGAAGGTGCTCCTATGGTTAGGCCACTGCCACGGAAAACAAATCTCAATATCGCAACACTTGGCGACCTGGCAACCACGGCAGACTATTCGCTCATGACCACTCTAAACTGCGACCCTGATGGAAACGCAGACGGAGTGGACCATGCCCCACGACAAGTCTTCTCGGGCCACTATGTAAAAGTTGATCCAACGCCGATCGAAAATCCTGAATACATTGCGCACAGTAAAAACCTGTTCCACGAACTGAACCTGGCCGACAGCCTGGCGCAATCGGACGACTTTGTAAGCATGTTCTCTGGTGATTTGTCGGGTGTGCCGGCTCCGATGCGCAAAGTCGGGTGGGCGTGTGGCTACGCATTGTCTATCTACGGCAACGAGTTCTATCAGCAGTGCCCGTTCCAGACTGGCAACGGATACGGCGACGGTCGCGCAATTTCAGTGCTCGAGGCAGTCATCAACGGTCAGCGCTGGGAATTCCAGCTAAAAGGGGGAGGGCGCACTCCCTACTGTCGTGGCGCGGACGGCCGAGCCGTTCTGCGGTCCAGTGTCCGGGAGTTTCTGGCACAGGAGCACATGCATGCGCTGGGTGTGCCCACATCACGGTCACTGAGCCTGTATGTATCGAAAACCGAGAAAGTCAGACGTCCGTGGTATTCGGAGGGCTCGCGCTCATTAGACCCGGACGTGCTGGTATCCGATCCCGTTGCGATTTCTACCCGTGTGGCACCGTCGTTCATTCGGGTAGGGCAACTTGAGCTTTTCAGTCGTCGTGCACGCAAGCAGGAACATCCGCAGGCGATGGAGGAGCTTGAGAAGATCGTCCTGCACCTGATCGACCGCGAGTACGATGAGGTTATCGACCAGACACTGGCCACAGCTGAAAAAGTGGTGGTGCTAGCGCGAGAGTTCCGCAGCCGACTGACGTCACTTGTGGCGAACTGGATCCGCGTTGGCTACTGCCAGGGTAACTTCAACAGCGACAACTGTGCGGCCGGCGGCTTTACCCTCGACTACGGCCCATTTGGGTTCTGCGATGCGTTCGATCCGCAGTTCCAACCCTGGACGGGTGGCGGCCAGCACTTCTCTTTCCTGAACCAGCCCATGGCGGCAGAACGCAACTTCCATTCGTTTTGTTCGGCGTTGCGGCCGCTGGTGACGGCGCACCCGGACTGTCTGCGCCAGCTCGACGAGATTGAAAGTGATTTCCCGACGGTGATGCAAGAGCAAATGGAGACAATGTGGGCGTCGAAACTCGGACTTGACGCGTTTCACGCGGACTTATTCAAAGAACTCGCAACCTTGATGGTTCAAACGCCTGTTGATTACACACTGTTCTTTCGGGAACTCTCTTCGGTGCCGGAAGAAATCGAGCCGCTCAAGAAAAGCTTTTACAATGGCCGGGCCTATGCTGCAGACCCGGAAGGGATGAACACGCGTTGGTCAGCGTGGCTCAAGAGATGGCAATCGCTCATTCGACCCGGCTCTCGTGACGCACTTTCCAGTCAGATGAAACTCGTCAACCCAAAGTACAGCTTGAGGGAGTGGTTCGTTGTGCCGGCCTATCAACAAGCGGCGGCCGGAAACTACGCTTTGCTGAGAGAACTGCAAGACGTAATGACGAAGCCCTATGCCGAGCAATCGGGTGACATGGAGAAGAGATACTGCAAGCTGAAGCCGCCTGAGCTCTTTCAGCTTGGTGGATCGTCACACTACAGCTGTTCGTCTTGACTGTTTGGGTATAAAAGACAAAGACCCGCGTACTATGCAGACCTTTGTCGTTACTGCCAAAATTTCAGCTACAGCAGATCAACCTAGTTCGGCATGATCCAGTCGCCAGAACGCAGAACCTTATTCCTCTGCTCGCTGGTCAACAGATCGCGGATATCCTGTTGGGCTTCTACCTGTAATTCCGTAATTCCCTTAATGGCATCAAAAACCTTTTGTTGCTGGTCGATAATGTCACCGGAATCCAGCTCTTCCTGAGCGTAGAGCTCCTGCAATTTAAGCGATTCCTCGTACCTTTGGACCTTCAGCTCGGATAGCTCTGAACGAAGCTCTTTTTGGATCTGTGCGATCTCGTCAAGCTGACTTTCATCAAGATCAAGCGCCACTTCTGGGCCTCGGGGCATACCCATACCGCCACCACCATTCATACCATGATGCATTCCGCCCTGGCCGCCCATGCCATGGTGGCCTTTGTAATCTTTTCCATGCGGGTGGTGCTGCATTCCGGCTGCCTTATCCCCTCCGGGTTGGCCAGCGTCAGGGTTTGAAGCAGACGGCGCCGAAGCTTCCTGTGCATGCGCCGAAAGCGCGGCGGTAGAAAGCCCCAGACAAAGCGCCAAAGATAGCCCGATATTCGAATATTTTTGCAGTTTCATTTTTGTCCTCATTATGGGGTTCTGGGGACATTCCGTCCTAATGTAACACTTATCGCTACAGCCCAACTGTCATAAGGCATCCAGAGGCATCTTGATTTTCAAAATCGCTGTAATATCCAGTTTATAGTAGTATTTCAGGTTTCGCGAGAAGCCCATGTCTTATAAAGAACGCCTGACCATACTTCACGAAGCTGAAATTAACGACCTATATGGCATTCCCAGTCTCTCGCTTGAAGGAAAACGTGTCAGTTTTGCACTGAATGACCCGGAACAGGACGTTATTAAATCCATCAGGGATCGCAATCATAAATGCTATGCCATAGCACTTCTCGGTTATTTTAAAATCAAACCGATCCAACACAACCCGCCTTACAGGGAATTGCAGGAAGATCTAACCTTTATTGCTGAAGAATATTTCGCTAAATTTAAAGTTCCTCGCTTTAGTGTTAGTCGTATGCAAAAGGCACGTATCTACGACAAGATTCTCAACCTGCAGGGTTTTAAAACATGGGATGCAAAAAAACATCAGGAACCTCTCATTAGCTATTTACAAAAGATTGCTAAATCCTGGATAGAACCACGCTTTTTATTTGATGCCTGTACCGAATATCTGGCTCGGAATCATATAGCTATTCCAAAATATACTGTACTTCAACGGATTATAAGTCAGGTAATCAAGCAGGAGCGTAAGCGACTTTCTGACACATTAAAAGCAACTATATCTTCTGATTTGGCTGAGAAACTGGCGGATTTAGTTGATGGAGAAAGTACACTAACGGTCAAAGAACTTAAGCAGGCTGCGAAAAGTTTTAATGTTTCAGAGTTGGAGAAAGAATTGAACGTGAATAAGCTGATTCAGACTTGGATGAATGAAGTAAATCAGGTGGTATCTGCCTTGTCACTATCGCAAAAAAACCAACTGCATTATGCGACGATGGTTGATTACTACTCTATTACCAAGCTTAAACGCTTTGACCGAGTCACGCAGCAGCTTTATTTACTTTGTTACCTTCAGGAGAGGGCGCAAATTAATATTGAGCGTCTGGCCGATGGATTTATCTACCACGTTCGAAAATTGCGTGAAAAAGCCAAAGCTTATGCCAAGGAAATGGCCTATAAAGACTGGGAAGGTGCAGCAGCAAATATTAGCAAAGCCGCTGAACTATTATACTTTTTTATTGACGATACAATTGATGACCAAGTGTCATTTAGACAAATAAAAAAACGGGTACAAGGCTTGCTTGGAGCACGGGAAATTGAATTACTGTGCCTGTATCTAAAAAAACAAAAACGTACGAACAATGATTACATCTGGGAATTTTATGATAAGAACAATGAGCTGATTCAACACATAATACGCCCCATCTTTTTATGTCTGACGTTTGAAGGGTCAGGCAATACGCAGGCATTAGCTGCACAATTAAATGGAATGCAAAAGGAGTTGTTGGATACCGGGGAATTGGCGTCTACAGACCGGCGATTAATTTCATCCAAACATCAATTTTATGTGATCGATGCGGATAACAAGGTACTCTCTGAACGTTACGAGATTATGCTGTATTTAGCGGCCCAAAATAAGCTGGATGGCAAACTTTTTATACCCACAGCCATAAAATATCGCGCATTACACGATGATCTGGTTGGGGATATCCCTTGGGCTGAGAAAGACAAATTGCTCAAAGATTCCATGTTAGGCAGTATGAATACCGAGGCTGCCCAGCTGGTCAAGTCAATGGAACAAGAGATTACCGATAAGCTGCAGCGGGTCTGCCAACGTATTGATGACGGCGACAATCGAAATGTGATATTGCGTAATCGTTCGGGTAAAACCCAATGGCGGCTTCCGTATTCCGGTGCTAAAACTGCTCTAAACAATCCTTTTTTTGATCGCATGGAACCCATCAACGTTGCTGACGTATTGCGCTTCGTTCATCAGGAGACAGGCTTTTTAAAGCACTTTGAGCATGTTCGTCAGATACAGTCCGGCCAGAGCGATCATTTGAATGATTTGCTGGCAGCAGTCATTGGCAATGGAACTTATTATGGCTTGCATGGCATGGCCAGTATCTCTGATCGGTCATATGAACACCTACGCACAGTGCAAGCCAATTATTTGCGACCTGAAACGCTAAACCTCGGCAATGATGCCATTAACGATGCGACAGCGAAATTATCAATCTTCAAACATTACAATATCCAGGAAGGACTCATTCATGCGAGTGCCGATGGGCAGAAATTTGAATCACGGTTAGAGACTTTTAAAACCCGCTATTCATCGAAATATTTTGGCACAAACAAAGGACTGACATCGATGAACCTGATTGCCAATCATGTAGCATTGAATGCCCGAATTATCGGTGCTAATGAACATGAATCACACTTTATTTTGGACTTGCTTCATAACAACACCTCTGAAATTAAGCCGAATATATTATCAACGGATACGCACGGGGTTAATCATGTGAACTTTGCCTTACTGGACCTGTTTGGCTATACCTTTGCACCGCGCTATGCTCAGTTTGGAACGGTGATATCAGACTTTTTTGATGTAAGTGAGGGAGAAGATAATAAGGCGACGCTCTCATTGAAAAAGCCTATCAATACAGCACTAATTATCGATGAGTGGGATACTATTCAACGCATTATTATATCGCTTCAGCAAAAGACAATAACGCAGGCAACACTTGTTAGAAAGCTTTCCGGCTATAGTCAAAACCATCCCTTGCTGAAAGCTTTAACTGAGTACAACCGTATGCTCAAGGCCATGTACTTACTGGACTATATTGATGATGCCAGCTTAAGAACTTATGTGCAGCGAGCATTGAATCGCGGAGAGGCTTATCATCAACTACGCCGTGCCATTGCTCATGTGAATGGTAATCGTTTCAGAGGGAAATCAGACGATGAAATCGTCTTGTGGAATGAATGTGCGAGGCTATTAACCAACGCCATTATTTATTTTAACTCGCTGATACTGACGCGATTACTCGAGTATTTTGAAGAGGAAGGTGACGATAAGAAGCTCGAAATTATCAAGCAGGTTTCACCAGTGGCCTGGCATAATATCAATTTGAACGGGACCTACAGCTTCAGTTTTGAACAAAATCCGCTCGACTTAGATGAGATTATGCAATCAATCGTGCAAAATGAAAATTAAGACACCTCTGGACACCCTATGAGGCAAGGGCTGTAGCGATAAGTGTTACATTAGGACGGAATGTCCCCAGAACCCCAGTAACGGCTCATCATTACGAGTGGCAACAGAGAGCTCATACCGGAGTGGTAGGCTGCCGGTTACCGCCAATTTATTCAGATTAAGAGACTGAATAGCAAAGGCAACCGCGCCCTGCGCTCCAATATAGCCAAAGACATCTCCATCATAAACGAGCTCCATCGCCTCGATATTATTTTTGACTTCAACGAGCACAACATCGGGGTAACGCTGCCTGAGTTTATCGATCGCAATATCACCTTTGATAACCGCAAACTGGGTCCCGACGCCTTCAAGGCTTTCCTCAACAAAAATTCTGTCATAACGAGTGACAACGGCTAAAGGCAGGTAAAAATACGGGGTCGTAAAATCCAGAAAAGATTCTCGCTCTTCACTGGCGTTGATCTGAGAAACCACATCACATTCGCGGCTCTTAGCCTTGCGGATCAGGTCATTCCAGTCCTGGACTGCTGGTACAACCATTTGAACACCCAACATGTGCGAAAAAATGTCGAAGTAATCTTTTGATAGCCCAACATGTTGTCTGTCCTCATCCACTCCATCAAAGGGTAAGCGATCAGGGTCAACACAAACACGTAACACTTTCTTTACATTTAAGTAATCTCGTTCGGCTTGAGTCAGCCCAATGTCGTTTACAGACTGGGCGATTACAGGATTCAGAGCTAATAGAAACCAACCTGCGATCAGAGTGATGAAGAACCTTTTAACATAATATTTTCGGCTACACTTTATGCACAAGAATTTTACTCTGAACTGTCTCGCACGTATCTGTTTCTTATGCATTTTATATTTTGCCGTTAGCCAGAGTACCAGAAATTTCCATGTGGCTTATGCACCACTCTTGTACCTATAATTTCAACTTCTTGAAAACCAAATTTTTTGCAGAATTAACAATCGGCTCTCATTCGAAACCAAAATGGTAAACGCCGCTATTTTCTAAATGGAAACATCCATTTTCCTTATCAAGATCGGATATAAAATTATTTCGCCATCATTTTGCGGAGAATCGAATTGTACGAACATCGCACCAATATCTTTTGCATAGTGCATCATCACTGAAAATATAACACTGTCAAATTTAACAGTGAAATATGTAAATTTTAAGTTAATTTCCAGAATATTAATGTCTCAACAAGACCTGCCTCATTTTCTACCAAGCTGATCATTCCCTTCAAACACTTCCTTTCCGATGGCAACGCCTCTAAATCAGCATCTACATTCCGGCTCGCCGATGGCACACACTGACTTTCTCACCCGTTCTAAGCGGCATCA
>Ga0136600_1001492_pt1 | contig 10625 bp, 8 predicted proteins | sample AntRauMFilla2698_FD_104634 | JGI IMG/M metagenome (GOLD analysis project Ga0136600, IMG submission 104634) | Saline lake microbial communities from Rauer Islands, Antarctica - Metagenome Filla 2 #698 | ecosystem: Environmental > Aquatic > Non-marine Saline and Alkaline > Saline | place...
AGTACTTTAATTTCTCCTCAATTATTCCTTCGGTCATACGTATATTAATGACAGAACTAAAAAACCTGTATAGCTATGCAAGTTAAATAAAACGTCATATACTCGCTTAGCAAAACAATCTTTTAGCGATACAATGTTATTAATAGCAGTAATTTGCTATTATGTTCGATACAACACCTAACCCAGAATTCTGGCACGGTTAAATAAATCCTACGCAAATAGAAACGGCCACATAAGCCGGCACTTATTTGCGTAGGTCTGTATTCGAAAGAGTACAGGATAGTCTCCGAAAGGAAGCTGTCGTCGGTCTTGTGTGGCCATTTGTGTACCTCAAGATGTTTACAAATTTAAAACCTACGCAAAATTATGAATACTGAACAAACAAAAAAGTGTCGAGAGTGTCAGACGGACATTCCAAAGAAAGCTCGACGTTGTCCAAATTGTCGAACCAAACAAGGGATTGGAGTGGGGGGTTTACTGGTCGCTGTTATCTTTATTGGTATTACTACTTCTCTGGTCATGTCGTCAGTTAATGACACGAGTTCCAGTAGACCATCAGTAGCAACAAGTAACTTGAACTTGGTACTTATCGAGTTGAATCTGAAGAGCTTCAATTCATAGATCCTGCTGTTGTGAATGTTTGGCAATCATACAGCGATCGTACCAAGGTTGGAGAGTTAGTTGCTGGAGATATTGTAGAAGTTACTCGACATGACTCTGTGAATGATTACTGCAAAGTCACGGTAAGTGAGAAGATTGGTTGGGTTGCTTGTGGATGGTTAGTTAAAAATTAACTGTTCTCACTTGAGATGCTAAAATAAGTCTATGTTTAAGAAACCCTATAAAGGTAGGTATATGGTCGAGTTTGAAATCTCGTTTAATCTCACAGCTATTGCTGAATGGATCAAAGCTGGCTTAGATCTCAAAGAGCTTGGTCAAGAAGAGCCCAATTGGTACCGCTCTAAGAATGGCGAAACACTCTATCCGTTATGCAATGAATATCGAATTGACGTCTTGCCGTACGCTGAAGGTTTTGATGCGTATTATCATCGAAAAGCAAAACAACTCTCAAATAACATAAGTGGTACTGATTATCTTCATAACGCAAACGATGAAATTAAGAATTATTGTAAACGGCACGATATACAAAGTTTTCGATGGGAGACTTGGAATCAGTACATAACGGTTACGATAAATGATGAATTTTTCGTGATGATGGCTCCAATACATAAATTTATTGAGCTCCAAACTATCGGTAAAATACGCAACGAAAGTTATGTGGGTACACAACTAAATAATGAGCAGATAAAAGTAGATGTTCCATTAGCGCTGAACGAAGATGGTAGTGCTAAGAAAACTATGCCTGTTTGGCATAGTACGGCATCAGCTAAATCAGTTGGATACATGAATGATTTGGTGTCAATCTCTGGACATACACTAAACTTCAATGTCGAGTACTAGACCTCTTTAACGACAGCACAATGCTTCACTAAGACCATTTTTTATTGTAAACTAATGGTAAGTCAATACATATGGCTAAAAAGAAGGATATAACCTCAGATCTACCAGACATTTTGACGCTTAAGCAGGCGTGTGAAGTTCTGAATTGTCACTCTAATACTTTACGTAATTGGGATAATCAAGGCATCCTTAAAGCAATTCGGTTTGGTAAAAGAGGAGATCGTAGATATTACAAAAAAGATATTTTACGAGTATTAAATAATCATGGATAGTAAAACTTTAAAAGAAAATACTTCAATGACACCTTTTATTAAAGAGGTTGGTAAGTATTTCATGGAGTTTCTTGAAACAGATTTTCATAAAAGAAAATTACCAAGAAGAAGCATAAAGCTACATAATGATAAGGCACTACTTACAGGAATCAACATAAGTAAGTATCCAAGTTTCTATAAAGTTGCTTATAAGCTGATAAATAGTGCTTTTACTGAAAGCACGTTTGATATTCAAAAAGGTGTATATAAAGCTGATATCCCGAAGTCTTTACTTGATTTGATCAAGAAACAGATTAACTTAGTAACTGAGAAAGAAGTAAAAGCTATTATTAAAGATGTTGATGAATCAATTCAACAGGCAGTTGTTAAGCATAAAGATGATTACATAGAAGCGTATAATTCTGTCGTAGAGAATACGGGCAAGATTTTTAAAGATAGGCTAGTATTAAATCTAGTTAAGAGCATCGAAACATCGCTAGCAAAGAATAGTCTGGCTGATGAAAATGCGATATTTCAGATTGAAGAAGAGTTGACGGATATTCTTACTAATAAACTAACAGACACGTTGTCCGAGTTGGTTAAACTACTATTGGTTGGAGAGAAGGTTAATACTAAAAAACTTTTAAAAGAATCGCTTTATGTAGATGATGTTCATTCTAGTTTGCAAAAATTCTTTGAAATGTTCAAAGTATCAGACTTATTTAATGATTTTCATGAGCTGTACCAAAACTTCAAGATTGAGGATAAACAAGAATTTTATTTCTATTTCTATGACATTAGCTATAAAAAGAATAAGTATCCTATTTTCTACATCCCTTTTTCAGTTGAAAGAGAAGGCGATACATTTCGAGTTACATTTGACGCACAGTTATACATAAACAAGAAAGCTCTTACTTATATTGTTCAAGAATATAATCTCGAACGAGAGAAAAAAGGTGCTCTTAAATCTGTCGCAGAACGTATTATTTACCTTGCGGATCATGAGAAGGATTTGAATGTATTGTTGCAGGAAACCCTTACTGAGATAACTAATTTCTTTGACCTTGATGATAAATTAGAAGTAGCCAAACCGTCTATTCAGACAGCTAAAAACCTATATGTAAGTGGAAGTACAAATATCTATTTGTCTTTGTTTGATAAATCAGATGAAGCGCTCTTAAATGATTATGAAGATATTCTGAATGCCGATGAGGGTAGTTCTTTGATGTCTGGCTTTGAAGTTCTTATTCAAGACTTTGTTCACAAAAACCCTGAATCTTTAGCAAAACCTATTAGAGATGAGTGGGATGAGAAAAGTGTTGATGAGCGTTTGGTATACAAAAGCCCAATCCCACTTAATAGTGAACAGCGTCAAATAATTTCAGCTGTAAACAAAGATAACTGCAAGTACATAATGGTGGAAGGTCCTCCTGGTACTGGTAAAAGTCACACAATCACAGCTGTGGTTTTTGACACAATTTTGCAAAATAAATCTGTCTTGGTTCTTTCAGACAAGAAAGAAGCTCTTGATGTTGTTGAGAAGAATATTTCTAACACGCTCAATAAAGTTCGCGTTGATGAAAAATTTCAGAATCCAATTCTCAGGTTAGGTAAAACTGGTAATACGTACAGCCAGCTTTTAACCCAATCTTCTATAGATAGTATTACTCAGCAATTTAGTGCGGTAAAAAGTAAATATCCTGATCTAGATAATCAAATTGATTCTGCAATATCAGCAATGCGCGATGGTGTTGTAAATCAAGCAGATGCTTATCAACAAATTTCACTTGAAGAAGTGAATGAGCTCGCTTCGTTAGAGAAACACTTTGATGAAGTTGGTTTCTGTGTTGATATCGAAGAAGTGTTGAATAATTCAGAATCAGCAGAAGAACTTACGCACATACGTTCAATTCTTTTAAATCTAAAAGACAAGATAAAAATTGATACTGGCAATGCTTTTAATTTCGATTTTACTACTGAGATAAGCGACGAAAATTCTGAAAATTTAGATGAAATTGTTTCTGTACTAGAAGACCTGAAGCAATTGTCAGAAGAATATAGAAGACTCTCAGAAGAGGAGAAGCTTATAGTTCTTTACCCTCTTGTACAGGAAAATAAAAAGAATACTGACAAGTTACATAATTACTTTGCTGCTTTGTCTCAACTTTCAGATATTTTTACAGGGAATAAACAATATCTTAGTCTGTTAGGTAAGAAGGGTAAGATTTCATCCATTGATGAAATAAAAGAAACAGCAGAACACACATTGGAGGTAAAACATGTTATTGAAAAAGTGAAATACTTCGCAGCTGATACACTTTCGTCATTTGATTTGTTTAAAGAATCTTGTGATGGGGATGCTGACGATTTGAGGAAGTATATTGAGTCAGTTAAGGAGCTTAAAGGTTTATTAGGATATATCGGCAAAAAAGATAAGCTAGAAAAATTGAAACAAAGTTTCCGAAAACGCTTCCCGTTATCTAAATTTGATGAACCACATAAGCATTTGGAGGAAATCGAAGCAGTTGCTGGAGTATATGACTATATTCTTGAGCTACAGAATAATAAAAATAGTTCTGAGAATACAGATTTCACACATTTTATTACTTCTATCATACGTGATGAAGAGTCTTATTTTACAAACGATCAATTGGTTCAAATTGAAGAAATACTCACATCACTCAGTAAGTTAAGCACAATTTTAAATAGTTTTTCTAACGATAAATTCTCCATTTCGACACTCAATGATTTAAAAGATTTAATGTTTATGTCTGAGATTGAATCACTTTATGAAGAATTCACTGTGCTACTCGCGAGAGAAAAAGAACTTATTGAGGCGAACATTGATCTAAAGAAAGGGAAAAATATAGATATTCTATTCGATAAAAATAATCTCGAAGAAATATTTGACGAGATTATTTTATGTAAAACATATGTCGATACTTTAATTGAGATTGATGACGATGTCGCATATTTAAAAGAATCATCTGATATACATAAAAATAGTTTTTCGAAGGCCGGGATACATAAAAGCTCATTTTCTACCTTGTATGAGAATAAGCTCACTGATATGTCTGACCTTGAGTTTGACAAGCTTGTTCGTTTCATCACTTTACACCAAGATTTAACACATAAATTCGAGGATGTAAAAGACCTAAGTTATGGCGAGCGAATGAAGCAGATTCAGAATATTGTGACAATGCAGATGACTTACTTAATGGATGAAAGATTTATTGATTTCACAAATGAGTATAAAAATGACGCTAAAGCACTTAAGCAAGTTATAAAGGCAAAAAAGAAGTTTCCAAAAGAACAATTCTCAAAACTGAAAAATGCTTTTCCATGTATGCTCGCTGGTATTCGAGATTATGCCGAGTACATTCCTCTTGAACCAGAGATTTTTGATCTAGTAATTATCGATGAAGCTTCTCAAGTAAGTATAGCTCAAGCTTTTCCAGCACTCTTGCGTGCCAAGAAAGTTGTTGTACTTGGAGACAATCTACAGTTCAGCAACGTTAAATCAGCTCTCGCAAGAGGAGACATAAATAAGCATCACTTAGCAAACTTGAGAGACGTTTTTTCAAAAACAGTTTCTACAGAAGCTGACAAAGTGGTGCGTTTGGAAAAGTTTAATATTAAAGTTTCAATTCTAGATTTCTTCGGGTTTATCAATAACTACCAGACACGTTTAGTAAAGCATTTTCGTGGATACACAGAATTGATATCGTATTCAAATAAATTCTTCTACAAAAACACTTTACAAGTGATGAAGGTTCGAGGTGTTCCAGCTAGTTCTGTAATTAAATTTACTCAAGTTGAGCATGATGGTCTTGAAGAGATGACGAAAAACACCAATGTCCCAGAAATTCAATTCATTATTTCTGAACTAAGGGAAATCAAGGAGCAGGGTAAAAAATGTAGTGTTGGAATTATCACTCCGCATACCAATCAGCAGAGACTTTTGTATGAAAAAATTAACGACTTACCGGAATCAGATTACTTTTTTGACACGTTGAATTTAAAGATTATGACCTTCGACACTTGTCAGGGTGAAGAAATGGATACAATCTTTTATTCTATGGTTGCAACTGAAGCATGTGACAAATTAAACTATGTATTTATAAGTGATCTTAACAATGTTGATCTAGATGATGACGAAGGAAAGATAAAAGCACAGCGACTCAACGTTGGCTTAAGTCGAGCTAAAGAGTGTATGCATTTTGTCCTCAGTAAACCTGTTGATCAATATACGGGAACTGCAAAAGAGTTCCTACAGCATTACACCAATACACTACTTGAAGCTCAGAAAGAACCAGATAGTAGTAGTGTAGACCAACGTTCTAAGATGGAACCTTTAGTTCTGGAATGGTTAAAACAAACTCAATTTTGGAATGATAATAAAGACAATGCAGAAATACTACCCCAATTTGAATTGGGTAAATATCTAAAACAGTTAGATCAGACGTATAATCATCCAAATTATCGTGTCGATTTCCTCCTAGTTTACTTTGATGAAGAAGGTAACGAGCAGAAAATTATTATAGAGTACGACGGTTTCTTGGAACATTTCGGTGACTCAATGCATGTGGTGAATGAAACGAATTACGAAGAATACTATTCGTCTGAAGACGTATACAGACAGCATGTCTTAGAAGGATACGGATACCGATTTATCAGAATCAATAAATTCAATCTAGGAGATTCTCCAATAGAGACATTGAACACTAGAATTCAAGAAGTAGTAAAAAAAAACTCTTTAATCACGAAATAGTCAGTGATGTACAAAGTCTGATTAGGGACTTGCGTAATGGCTCTGCAAAAGTGTGTCCACAATGTAATGAGGTTAAACATTTAGCTGAGTTTAGAGACAGCTCGCTAGTGACTGGTATCGGAAGATTTTGCCTTAGCTGCAAAACAGCACCGAAAATATGGAGACATGCCGCTTTACAGAAAAAACATGTTAATGAAAACGAACCAACGAAGAAGGATATAAATAAGCTCTTAACTTTTTCAGAAAACCCTGAAAAATATGCAACTGGAACAGCAAGAGCAAAGGAGAAGGTTAGTTATCTAGAAAGCGTTAAACATTTGTTTAGTGAGGGTCAATTAGCTACATATGATAGAGCAAGAGCTAAATATGACGCAACGCTCGGAACAGTGGCAGTGAAAAATAGACCAGTTAAGAAGGTTGACTACACTGACGTTCTAAACGAAGCATACACTCAACATAAGTCATTAAAAATTCGTTATAAAGGTGTTTGTCGTACAATTGACCCATACTCGCTTAACAACGTATATGTTTCAGGTTACTGCCATAAAGCGCGTGACATGAGGACTTTTAGAATAGACAGAATGCAGGGCGCAGAAGTTTCTGATAGTTTTGACTTTGATCGATCAATTCAAACCACAGCTCTTAGAAAAATGACAGAAGGCCCACGTTATAGAGGAAGTAGACATTAGATTATGATTCTCACAAAAACAGATTTTAAAAAATATTTAATTTGTCCCAAGTGGCTTTGGGTAAAGAAAAACAAACCTGAACTTGCTGTTGATGGTGAGGTATCGTTGTTCCTGCAAAAACTTATAAACGATGGTTACGAAGTGGAAGATTTTGCTCAACAACTATTTCCTAATGGGGTAGAGCTGGCTGGTGGTTCGAGTGAGCTTTTGAGTACTACTCAAGAATTGCTCGGTAAAAAACAAACAATGTTTCAGGCAACGTTTGAGACTGCAGAAGGCTTGTTTGCAAAGGTTGATGTGTTAGCCTTTGATCCTGAAACTGAAAGCTGGAATCTATACGAAGTAAAAGCAAGTTCTTCTATAAAAACTGATCTGCAACACAACCATATAAAAGACGTTACTTTTCAAACCATAGTTGCCGATAAAGCCGGTGTATCTGTTAACGCTAGTTATATAGTCCATATTAATAAAGAGTATCGACGTAACGGTGAAATAGATACAGAACAGCTTTTTGTAATGGAAGATGTGACAAGTGAAGTCCAAGAAAACAAAGATATGGTTACAAAAGAAATTGAAGAAGCATTAGCTCGTCTTACAAAAGAGGATATCTCTTTAGAAGGCTGTAATTGTCTATATCGAAGTCACGGACAACGCTGTGATGCATTTAGCGTATTTAATCCGAGCATTCCTGAGTATTCAGTGCATCATATCGTTGGTGGTAAAAAACTCCGCTCACTTATTGAAGCTGATATTTTTGATGTTGACAAAATACCTGAAGACTTTGATCTCACTGACATACAGCGTGAGAAAGTTTTATTACAAAAAACTCAAACTCCCATAATTAATAAGGATGCAATTAAAGAAACCCTCTCTAATCTAGCGTTTCCCTTATATTTCTTAGACTACGAGACTTTTGGTAAGCCATACCCAGTACTCGATGGTTACTCTACAAATCAACAAATTGTATTTCAGTACTCACTACACATTCTAGAAAATGACGGAACACTTACTCATCATGAGTATCTTGCAAATGATTTTGAAACAGCGACGAGCGGTTTACTAGAACACATGCAGACTAATATTGGTCCAGTAGGGAGTGTGATAGTTTGGAACGAAAGTTTTGAAAAAGGTAGAAATGATGAGCTTGCTGAGATACATCCAGAGTATACAGAGTTTCTGGAGGATATAAATAATCGAGTGTATGACCTCATGCTGGTTTTCAGGAAAGATTATTTACATCCTAGCTTTTACGGCAGTGCTTCAATTAAAAAGGTCTTGCCAGTGTTAGTTTCAGAACTTTCGTACAAGAGTCTCGGTGTTCAAGACGGCACGATGGCCATGAGTGAATGGGAGCGATCAATACAGTTCAGTCTTGATAAAGACACTAAAGAACAAATAAGAATTAATTTATTGCAGTATTGTGAATTAGACACACTAGCAATGGTTGAAATATATAAGAAAATAGAAAAGATATAAGCATTATGGAATTTACTACTACGAATTTGCTCAAAGGAATCCTCTCAGCAATGTGGGAAATGAAGGAGCTATTCTTTATGGCTTTAGGTGTTGCTTTATTAGCTCTGGTATTTAGGGTCATGACGGATCTTATGAGTAGACGTAGTAAGATCAAGTGGTACTTAGGAAAAAAGAAGGTTCAAGACCTTCAGCAACTTACCCCAACTCAATTCGAGGAATATATAGCAACACTATTTCATTCTCTGGGATACGAAACAAAAGTAACTGGAGGGAGTGGTGATGGAGGAGTGGATGTGGAGGCTGTTAAAGATGGTCATGTTCACTACATCCAATGCAAGAAGTATATTTCGTCTAAGGTCCCTGTCAGTGCTGTTCGTGATTTCTATGGGGCAATTGCAGATCGAGTTGATGGTGGTAAAGGATACTTTATTACCACTAATGTTTTTACTCTCGATGCAGAGAAGTTTGCAGAAGATAAGCCAATTGAGCTTATCGACAAGTTCAAGCTAATGGAGTACATGCAAATGGTAGACACGACAGTACCTGAAGCGAAAGCACCTGTCTGTCAAAAGTGTGGAAGTGAGTTAGTGAGACGTAAGGGTAAGTACGGGGCTTTTATGGGTTGTAGCGCTTATCCAGAGTGTGACTATACAGAAAAATTATCTTAATTTATGAGTGCAAATTATCCAGATATATTTAGAAATAACGTAGCGTCCAGAATGTTCCGTGATGTTGCCGATATGGACTATGTATCAGCCAGAACTCTCTTTAGGAATGATTGTCTTGATGAATTTCTTATTTTTTCACAGCAAGTTTTAGAAAAATACTTAAAAGGTATCTTACTTTTTAATAAGGTAAAGAACGTAAAATCTACTCATAGTTTATCTAGGCTTTTAAGGCTGTGTGACGCTAATGTTGATCATTTCAAAATTAGTGACCAGACTAGAGATTTTATAGACAAGATTGATGGTGCTGAAGCTCTGCGGTACGCTCCATATATTTTAGGGGGATTTTCAGCGGATAGAGATTACTTACTTAAACTTGATTATGCGGTCATGGACATAAGGCGATATTGTCATGCTGATCTGAAATTAGCTGTGGGTCTGTCAAAAATTAGCGAGGAAGACCTTTTAAAATATAACAAAGATGTGGGAGTGAGTTTTGTATACTTGCTAGAAAAAATAAGAATTGGTAAAGATAAGAAGTATAAGAAATTTAGAGAAAACTTACTTTGGAAAAATTTATGCTTTTCTAAAAATATTAAGTCTATACAGTTTCAGAATGGTTGGTGGGCAAAAGGATCGGGCTTTAATCCTGAAGAATTGAGTGAAGTTTATAAGGCAGTTAGGGAATATATTTTCATTCCGAAAGAGGTGAAAGACTATTTTGAGAAAAATGAAAAATAAACGAATCAATAATAAGATAATCAAGCTTTGGAACAAGTACTTCGAGAATGATAAAGAAGTATATGCACCACTCTTCTATGACACTTTCGCTAAGAACTCTCTTTTGTTCGTCGGCATGAATCCATCTTTTAGCGCATCGGGATTCAAAACTATCTTTAAAGATTCGCAGTATAGTGATCTAGACCCTAAAAAGTTTTTCAAGTGGAAAAATGTCTCTAAGCATCTTGATCATATAGACCAGTGTATAGCTATGGATAAACATGCATACACCAACTACTCTTTATATTTCGGTCGTCCGATTGAAATGGCCAAAGCTGTAGATATGCCATGGGATCATATTGATTTGTTTCTATATCGGGAGACTTCCCAAACTAACTTTATGAAACGTATTCATGATGGAAAGAGACTTAATGATTTTGCTTTAGATCAGTTAGCAATCTTTAAAGAAACACTGAACAGCATTAATCCGAAATGTATTGTGGTCAGTAATGCATTTGGATCACAGATAGTGCGTGAATACTTAAGTGACGAGCTTGTCTGGGACGATAAAAAAGGTTTCCATTGGTACACA
>Ga0136600_1001493_pt1 | contig 10622 bp, 8 predicted proteins | sample AntRauMFilla2698_FD_104634 | JGI IMG/M metagenome (GOLD analysis project Ga0136600, IMG submission 104634) | Saline lake microbial communities from Rauer Islands, Antarctica - Metagenome Filla 2 #698 | ecosystem: Environmental > Aquatic > Non-marine Saline and Alkaline > Saline | place...
CAAGGGCGTCAGTGGGGCGCGGAAGCATTGGATGAAAACTTTTTAAAAGAGTCATCTCAAAGAGTGGCCAAACAAGTGATGGAGCTTTTAGAAGCGCCAGAGTGCCCCGAAGACACCAGAGATCTTATTATCTCGCCTGATCAACTCTACCTTCAGGTTCATGAGTCCATCGGTCATCCTTTGGAACTTGATAGAATTTTAGGAGATGAGAGAAATTATGCGGGCTGGAGTTTTGTTTCTCCTGAAGATTTTGGCTCTCTTCGCTATGGACCCGATATTTTAAACGTCAGCTTTGATCCAGGCCTTGCTGGTGAGATGGCCAGTTACGCTTTTGACGATAATGGCGTTAAGGCGCAAAAAGAGCTTTTAATAGACAAAGGAATTCTTAAGCGCGGCATTGGTGGAATCGAATCCCAAAAGCGAAGTGGTATTGCTGGTGTTAGCTGTGCTCGTGCGACTTCTTGGAACCGGCCAGCGATTGATCGCATGGGCAATATTAATATTGAGCCCGGTGAGAGTTCAATTGATGACATGATCAAAAGCACTGAACGTGGTGTTTTGATGGAAACCAATCGCAGTTGGTCTATCGATGATTACCGCAACAAGTTTCAATTTGGTTGTGAGTATGGACGCGTGATTAAAGATGGCGAGCTTGGTGGCGTGGTGAGAAATCCTAATTATCGAGGTTCAACTGTTCAGTTTTGGAATAGCCTCTCTCACGTAGGTAACAAAGATACTTTTGAGATTTGGGGCTCTCCCTATTGTGGAAAGGGTGAACCCAATCAGGTTATTCGCGTGGGCCATGCCATACCCACTTGTAAGTTTACAGATATTCAAGTTTTTGGAGGTGCCTAATGGACTCTTATAAAGAAACCTTTCACCATGCGAGTGAATTTCTCTTCAGTAAATTAGATAAGTCGAATAAATTCGAAGAAGTGTTAAACCTAAACTTCAAAGGTGAAGACACCAATTTCATTCGCTTTAATAAATCCCGTGTACGTCAAATCTCTGGCGTGGAACAAGCTTCACTAGAGCTTGAACTTATCGTTGGTAATAAAAAAGCAATAAGGGAAGTGACCATTAGCCTTAATGGTGATTCCAACGATTTACTCCTTTCCAATGTTTTAAGTGAGCTTCAAAAAGAAGTTAGGCAACTTCCTGACGATCCATTTATCACTCCTCTTAAAAATGAAGGGGAGAGTGATGTTCAAAATACTGGAAGCGTACCGACTCCCAACGAATTTATTGATCTGCTTGCTAGCACCATGGGTGAAGCGGACCTTGCAGGCTACCTCACTTCTGGAAGCGGCCATAGAGGTAATGCCAATAGCCTCGGCCAAAAACACTGGTTTTCCTCGCAAAGTTTCTTCTTCGATTACTCTCTCTACACCGCAAAAGAAAAAGCAGTGAAGGGGACCTATGCAGGAACGCACTTTAAAAGAGACGAATTCGAAGCCGTGATCAATGAATCCATGGCCGCCTTAAAGGTAATGGATAGACCCCAAGTAGAAGTGAAGCCCGGAGAGTATAAAGTTTACCTTGCTCCTGCGGCCACTCATGAAATTGTCGATATGCTTGGCTGGCATGCCTTGAGTGGTGGTGCCTACCAAAGAGGGGAGTGTCCATTAGCTGATCTCTATGATGGCAAGAGGGAGTTCTCACCTTTGATGACTTTAAAAGAAAATTTTAACCTTGGTCTCTCTCCCGCCTTTAATGGTTGGGGCGAAGTGAGTGAGTCTCAATTACCTCTTGTGACAAAGGGCAAGATGGACAACTTTCTCGTCTCGCGCGAAACCGAAAAAGAATATGGCATGAAATCCAATAAGGCCTCTGGTAGTGAAGGGCCACGCGCCTTACAGATGATTTCCGGAAGTCTGAGCCGTGAGGAAATCCTTAAAGAAATCGGTACAGGTCTCTACCTCTCGAACCTGCACTATCTCAATTGGTCAGATAAGCCTAAGGGCCGTGTAACGGGCATGACCCGTTTTGGCTGCTTATGGGTAGAAAATGGTGAGATTGTAGGACCCATAAAAGATCTGCGCTTTGATGAAAGCCTTTATAAAATCTTTGGCACAGGCCTCAAAGGCGTGACCAACTTCAGCCAAGTTTTCATGAGCACTTCAACCTACGGTGACCGCTCCCTTGGTGGCTCTGATGTGCCAGGGCTTATGGTTGAGGGGTTTAAGTTTACTCTCTAAATTAAAGTGCCAAATCCAAACTAAAGAGGGTCGAGTCCTATGGTCTTTACATAGATATATTTGCGTAATTAAAACTATCTATTTCTTATTTTCAAACTCTTGCCAGGCTTTTTGCGAAGAAGTACTTAAAGACTGATAAGCTTCTGCAAAACCTTTTCTCATTTGGACCCATGCTGATCGAGAACTATTCTTCATGCTTCCATACCACTCTGAAAGTTTATTCCTTTGCTCTCTAAGGGCTTTTAGAGACTCTCTCGTCTCCTTCCGTGTGGCTTTACTCATTTTATCCCATTCTCTATCAACTCTCTTTTCAAGTTGATTGATTTGTTTATCAACTCTAGCGATGGCTTCTTGGGTCTCTTTTATCGCTTCATCCCGCTGCTTAAACGTGTATTGCTTAAATGTTTTGATGAACTCTACGCTGTCTTTTTTTACATCTTTGAGACTAACTGAGTTATCTTTAGATTGCACTTGTCCTAGCGATAAAAAGCATAATCCGATAAACATCATTTTTATTAAATTACTACCTCTACACATTAAGTTCTCCTAGTTTAAAAATTAAATGATAGCTGAATTTTAAAGCTGTGTTGACCTTAATTCTTTTAAGAAAGGAGTAGTGGTTTTAAAAATATCTACACAAGTTGAATAAGTTGGTGGCCAATGGCTGCTCTCTTTGGCCTATAAGGCACTGTCTTAGAACTGGAGCTAGTTAAGCTTGGCTCCAGTCTATTTCATAATAGTTTATGCTTAACACTTACTAAACAAAGTGAGCTTAGAGTCATAACTATTTAGTACGTAAGTGCCCACTTTTATTTGCAAAAAAACTATTAAATCTTAGTTATATAGAGGTAAGTCCGCTAAATTTTATAAAAATAATACCGAACAGAATTGTATAGTATTGTAATTTAAAACTTCTTTTTTGTTTGGATGATATATTTGTGATTAAAAGCCCTCTTTTTTACCTTAAATCATTTTGCTCGCTGCTCATAGTAAGCATCACTCTGTTGCCTTTAGGTTCTTGTGCACCAAAGAAGTTAGCAAAAGCGAATTTTGAGGTTAATCTAGGTAATCTTGGTACTGCTTCAAGTGGGAAATCTTTTATTCTGGCCGTTAAAGATCCCTTATCAGATCTATCCGGTGATCAATTAGAAGAGCGTTTGTTAAGGTTTGATCTCGGACCATCTGATTCATCAATACTTGTTCCCCTTGGAGAGTGGTTTTTCTTTGTTATTCAAACCGACAGTGCTGATTGGTCAGATAAATTATACTGTGGAAAATCTGGACTAACTGTAATTGATAGTGAGGCCACAATTGTTAGCTTAAATGTATACAAAAATAACTGCTTGGCGGGGAGTTTGCCGTATAAAAAAATGCTTCTTGAAAAAGGAGGAACCTTTTTTTGCCCGGCCGGTTATGTGAAGGTTCCTGAAAATGCAATCCTTGGAGTGAGTGCCTTCTGTGTTATGAAATTTGAAGCAAAGGATGATGGAGCAGCGAATCCTGTCTCCCAAGCAACAAGTACACCTTGGAATAATATAAACCAAGGGGATGCAAAGTCTGCATGCACTTCCCTCGGTGCACGCTATGACATAGTTTCCAATCCCGAACGTATGGCCATCTCTATCGACATTGAAAACACCTCAAGCAATTGGTCAGGAGCAGCTGTTGGTTCTGGAATGCTTAACCGAGGTCACTCAGACGCATTACCAAACAATCCTATTGCTGTTACCGACACGAGCGATCCCTACAATGGTACGGGAAATAATGCAGGACAAAGTCCAGGTTTGGGATGGGAGCAAAAAAGAACACACACCCTCTCTAACGGCTCCATCCTTTGGGATTTCGCGGGCAACGTCTGGGAACGAACAGACTGGTCCCTTGGCGGGGGCTTCACTTTAGGACCGATAAGTTGTCCTAATGGCGGATACATAGAGATACCTAATATTATCTGTGGCGCTCTCGCTGCAGCAGATTATTTACCAGATAACCCTTCTGGGCAAACAGCTGGAATCTATAACTCCACCTATGGTCTTGGTGGGTTTATTGGTGGAGTTGGCGGCTCTGCGATTGGTGGTGGTTCTTGGGGGGATGCACCGAGCTCGGGTGTTTTTGCGCTTCATTTGACTTCCGGTCCGGCAAACGTATTTGATAGTACTGGGTTTCGCTGTGTTTATCGGCCCTAGCTTGGAATTTGGTTCTGAAATTCCTAATAGGGAAGGGGCAATATTTGTCTTATCCGTCAGCTATTCGTATCACGGACTTTGAGAATTTATGTAGTTCACATTGGTAGAGACTTCAAGGAGCAATTCATCGCTTATCCAGAAAGCTCCCTCGGACTCGTTACAACCAGAGATTCTGCTAGGTGCATATTCGTCGCAGCTTTGACCCCACGAGTTTCGTACCTTAAAGAGGCATTTTCCGTTCTCCCACTTGCGCGCCATAATAATACTGGCGTGGGCAAGGGTGCCGCTCTTCTCAGCTAAGGCGCCAGCATCGTACTCAAGCCCTAAGGGTTTTCCAGAATTAAGTACATTATTGATTTCTCTGAGCCAGCGGTCGGCGTCAGCAGGGCTTCTTGAGCCTTGGCCTTGCATCGGGTTATTTCTTTTGAGGACTCTGTTCTGACCTACAGGGATTCTGTGTTGGCGCGGGCAGTTGGTCCTTGCAATATTAGCAAATGATTCATTGATTTGATTGTTCGCCAATTCTTGGGCAAAGGTTTGAAGGTCACCTGAGAGGAAGGGATTAATTTCTCTTTGGTGAGCAAAGCCCGGGCAGTTGCTGAGATTAATAGGACCACTACGATTATCCCTAATATATTCGCCTAACTGTTCAAGAAATTGAATATGCTCCACTGTTCCTCTTTGGGCCGCGCTATTAAAGGGAAGACCTTCTTCGGAACACAGATACTCTTGGCGCATCCCCACTCTAACGGCCTGCCTAACAAAGCCACCTTCCCGCACGCTTATATCCGAGTTAGTAGGCGTTTGAGATAGGGTATTGGCAATGGCAAAGAAGCCTCTAGCAAGCGGGTTTCTTTGGATGGCCTGATTGTAAACGGCCGCAGTGTAAGTTGCCGAAACAGGTGTTCCTACTTCTGCAGAGAGAAGATCACTTGCTGTGAAAGCATAGCACCACCCAATCGTTGATTGGTTCCGCGGAGTACTAAAATGTTCTCGCATAGGGGGGGACATATTATCCCGTATGTCGGTAGCTCCACAATCGGCTTCACTAACAGATCCGTGACTATTTAACGACATAACAAATGATGCCAATATTATGGTTTTTTGAAGGTGAGAAATAACGGATTTCATCACTATCTTATCGGCTAAGATATTGGAGGAGTTAAGCCCTTTTTGGTGCTCAATCTCTTAAACGTCTCCCCCTTACTCCATAGAAAAGTTCTCATTCTTCGTAACTTCAATTTTGTAAAATAATTTCGATAACTTAGGCGAGATAATTCCATCATTAATAAGGCCATTATTACCGATAAAACAATCATAGATATGACCAATAATTCCTGTGTTTAAGTGGAGCCTTATTGAGATTTAAAAGAGCTATTACCTTATTGTTTTGTCTACTGATTAAAAGTGGAACTCTTCTCGCCGAGGAAGAATACAGTTTTCATCCTGTTGTAAGTTGTCAGGAAGCTGCCTTTCCAGGCCTAGAACTGACAGGGCAAGATGATTTACTCGGGCTTGCAGATGAAATGTTCTCTCAATCTTGCCTTGAACACGAAAGAGGCTTCGCTACTTTTATAACTCGCTATTTAGAGAATTTCGTAAGTGATTTTGATGAAGGGATTTCTTGCGAAAATGAAAATCCTAACTCTCAGTGCTCTGAATCATTTGAAACAATTATGATTGAAGTAATGGCCTACCGTGCGGCGATTGACGGTCAATACCGTGGTCTTTTTTCTAATTGGTATGACAATTCTTCCACTGAAGAACAAGAAATTATACGAAATTGCTTTTCACAAGAATTCCCCCCAGAATCAATTGATTCCTTGAGTATTAGATTTGGAAATCATCACACTGAGTTGATCACTCGAGATGGTATAGCACCAACTCTTTGCGTGGCACCGTTGGCCCAATGGCAAAGCGAAATTCGAGAAGGTCTCCCTCTTTTAAGAGAGAACCCCTCACAGTATGGAATTTCTGGACTTGAAACCTTTGTCACAGAGAGCTTTGAGAGAGGGCGCCTACGCTACATGATTGAAGATGCTTCTTGGTCTAGTCCAAATACAACTGAATCAGCGGTTCGCTCTAATATCTATAGGGACATTAAACAAGTCCCCGAAAGAGTTAATGCTATGAGAGAGCAGATCTCTAACTTTTCAGATGGCCAGTTAGAGCATCTCTACCTCTTTAACAATCTTTACCAACAAGTATACCTTCCATCACTCAGTTTGAATATCTCGCCCGAACAATTTGATACGATTTATCCAAGTTGCCTTGAGAGAAATGGATCCGGTATTTGCTTTAGAGTCTTAACAGCTAGAACTGGTGACTCTCATGAAGTGAATAGATGTGTATCTCGGATTAAAGACTTAGGCCTTGATATGTTTTTACCAGGTCATATGTTAGTTAGTGCACAACTTGATACTAATTTTGCAAGAGAGGCACTTGTGGCGGGTCTGATTAGCTATGAGGAATATTTCGATGAATCAACGGCCAACTCAACCGAAATGCTTTGGGGCTTACCAATTGGTGGCATGGTGTCCACTGCTCTACCAAGAGTAACCACGGGAATAGGCTCTGGAATAAGCAGGGCAAGTCAAAGAACACTGAGTAATTTTGTCGAAGGATCAGTTGATGAAATTAGCGATCAATCAAGAAGAGCTTTTTTAAGAAATAGTGGAGCTGCCTTAGCAACAACTGCAATCGTTCCAACTACATTGGGACGTTTTTTAGCCCGCTCCGCAGATGATGTAGTCGAGGGAAGTAGTAATGGGCTTCGACGGACGATTATGCGACGATTCCAATCCGATATGCAAACTCAAGTTGCTTTAAGAAGAAACCTTAATGATTACCAACAGGGTATGTTTGCAAGACTAAACACTCGCTTTTTAGAGCAGAGGCAGCTAATTACTCAGGGAAATTTGGAAGCAGCAAGAACTCTCAGGCAACAAGACAGTGCTATTATAGCTCAATTTAGGCAAGTCCTAACTCGTTACCTTGATGATACTGAGCGGGCACTTGGAAGACAGACACCTGAAAGGTTTTCAGAATTAATTAGAAGAGGTCCTGATGGCCAAGGGTTTGCTAGACCCTACTCCAACCTTATCAATAGTCCTCAATCTATAGCTCGAGGTTCTGGAGATGACTTAATGTTTGTGAATCGAGAAACACGAGATACGGCTCAGAGAATGCTTGATTGGCTAGATATCTACCAATCTCACTAAAGTTTACAAAGAAATTAACTAAAACTTTCCCCATTAGCTCCTATAATGGATTTTATAATTAGGCGGCAAGAAGGTTATAGGAGTTAAAATGAACAAAACTGAAATCTGCGTTCTTCTAGGAACAGGTGCTATTGGTCTTGGAGTCACTCGTGCAGTAGCGTGTGGTAAACATGTACTGCTTACTGATCTAAAAGTAGAGAATGCCAAAGCAGCTGCTAAAACTCTAGTAGCCAATGGGTTTGAAGTAAGCACCGCCGCTGTAGATATTACTTCGAAAGAGTCTATTGAAAACCTTACGAAAAAGGCGCTATCCCTAGGTGAGGTGACTCAAGTCATTGTTGCCACAGGAGTTTCTCCATCCACTGCTCCACCAAGTGTTGTTCTTAAGGTTGATCTCTATGGTGTCGCTCTCGCTCTTGAAGTTTTTGGCCAAGTCATTAGCTCGGGTGGTGCTGGACTTGTTATTGGCTCGCAAGCAGGACATCGCTTAAAAGCTTTAACTTATGAAGAGGATAATTTGATAGCAAAGACTCCTGTAGATGAACTTTTAAAACTTGATATTTTTAATAGTAAAGAAGCGCAAGATTCCCTCTATGCCTATCAACTTGCCAAACGGGGAAGCTCTCTGAGGGTAAAAAGGGAAGCTGTTCGTTGGGGCAAGCGTGGAGCACGGATTAATATGATTAGTCCTGGTATTGTTATGAGCCCTTTAGCGGACGAAGAATTTAAAAGTCAGAATAAAGAACAGTATCAGCGTATGATTGAGGAGTGCCCTGTAAAGAGAACTGGCTCCCCTGAAGAAGTGGCGGCTCTCGCAAATGTGCTAATGGGAGAGAATGGCGGTTTTATTACTGGAAGTGACTTTCTTATGGATGGTGGTGTAACCGCCGTTTACCTTTATGGTGACGGATCCATGGGAGAACTAAAGTAAAATCATGCCCCTCTGATTGACTTGGAATATAAACTTCTAATATTTTGCCAAAAAATATCAAAAAAAGAGACATTCTTCTAATAAAATATCTAGTTAACCTTATTAACGATCATCTTGATTCCTGTATTGTGAAGCCCATGAATTTTTACTTTATGCACAGCTTTGTATGAAGTTGAATCAATGATTAGAGTGTAGTGACAATCATTCAAATATGTAAAAATAGTAAAAATACCACTGTTATCAGTTGATGTGCTAAATACCTTTTTCTTATTAGAGTATAGTTCAATCTTGGTATACCTTACTGGGTATTCATAGTCATTATGTATAAATAAGGACTGCCCGCTAATTAATGTGTTCTTCCTTTTTTTCTTTGAAAGAAAGGGTAAGGGGATTACTGGAGATTGGTCTGCTGGTGCAGCGCCTGGTTTGTAAACTTGATTTTGAGGAAGCGCTTCTTTTTCATGGCCCGAACTTGTCGAGCAGGAGGCTATAAATATTTGAATAAGAGTTATGCTTAAAATAATTCTCATAAGCGCCTTGATGACCTGAAATACCTTCTATTATTATATTAATTCACTAATAAAGAATTAAATATTTTTAACAATCTTACCTCTGATTGACTCTGGGATATCTCTCTATATGCACAGACTTTAATAGTGAGCAGGCAGTTCTTGTGACTAAAGATTCTGGTCTTGTCAAAAAAGGGCCCATATCAAATTCTGATAGGGAATTCCTAACAATATCGTCGTCCCCAAACTCCTAAAAAAATTAACCAAAAATCACCCCATGACCCACTATAATAGTGGTTATGACAGTCGCTATGACCCTTTCCATGATCATTACCTCAGTCTCCGGTGCTGCTATACGAATAATATAAAGAGCTTAGGTAAAGACCTTGCCCAGTCATCATCAGTTATACTCACAACCGTAACTGATGTTAGGGGATTTTTAAGTTTTCTTTGACTAGCGACACTATTTATCTCGCATCTAAGTATTAGCTAGTTAAAGTGTCGTTCATGTTTAGCCCTTAAACATCGTTCTCATGGCTAAATTAATTATGATGAAGTTCTATGTGAACTTCGTTTCGCCTGAGAAAGGGAATGGTCCATGGTGGGTTATAGCCAGCATAGCTGTAATTATCCATGGCCTTGTATTGATTATGTTCCTTGAGCCATTCTCTTAGTTCCTTTGCTTTTTGATCATTTTTCTTCTTTGAGCTAAGCCAACTGAACTTATGGCTAGCGACCAGGCGTGACTCAAGTTTTTGAAAGGTTATGCGATTATCAAGTGGCTCTGGGAGATTGGCCAATGTGTATTGAGACGGCATTGAAAAGGCCATCGTAAAGGAGTCGCCACTTTGGTTCATCTTAACTGGTGATGTCATCGCTATTTTTGTGGACTCTTGGTTCATTTTCACCGGAGAAGTCATGGCAATTTTTTTGTCACCTTTATTTTTACCAAAGATATAGCCAGCAAGAATGCGAAAGCCATCCCCTGAGGAGTCATCAAAGTTTCCTTTTAGGATTGTTTTTGCAACAATATAGGGCTCGTATTTTCGAATTTCAAACTCTCCATCCTTAATTAGGACTTTGTACTTAGGCCCCTCTTCATTTTGAATTCCAAATAAAGAGCACGAAGTGATAAATAGAGGCAGAAGAAAAGTGACTATTTTCATAGGAGCATTATATCATTTCAATAGTTTTAAACCTAGTGTTCCTATGATAAAAAGATGGGACGCGAAAATAATTCTTTTAAATGGAATCTCTGCTTCGAAGATACCAATGATTTTGCAGTAGAAGTTTATGCTAAATGAGTCAAAGGGATAGAGTCTTTTTTAAATCTCTTTCCAGTATCTCTAAAGCAAGTTTTTGCCCTTCTGGTAAATAAGGCGCTTTTGCAAAAGAGAGGTAAACGGGGACATTTAAAATCGTCTTTGGGTTGATGATCTTTAAATTCTTCTCTCCTTTGATAAGATGCTTTGGTAGAACGGCCTTTCCAAGTCCTAGCAGAACTCCATCGAGAAGGCCGTAAACATCGTCTAAATATAATTTTCGAGGAGGGGAGTCTGTTTTAAGAAGCCGAAAGTAAG
>Ga0136600_1001495_pt1 | contig 10616 bp, 9 predicted proteins | sample AntRauMFilla2698_FD_104634 | JGI IMG/M metagenome (GOLD analysis project Ga0136600, IMG submission 104634) | Saline lake microbial communities from Rauer Islands, Antarctica - Metagenome Filla 2 #698 | ecosystem: Environmental > Aquatic > Non-marine Saline and Alkaline > Saline | place...
AGTATACTGCGGTTTAAAATTTTCGCACGCCCCCGATAAAATGCGGGGCAGGCTTTGATCTTGAACATTCTGAACAAAACACGCTTAGTTTATAGACAAATACTAACTAACATCAGGGCTACTTTTCGGAAAACGATAAGTAGCCTCCAGTGCTTCTGCAAAACTTCTCTGTTTTACCCGGCGACGCTCTGCGGACAGTTAAGGAAAAAGAAACAAAGCAAAGAGATTCCTTTTTTCATTCAGATATAATTGTCATCTTTGTGATGTTACTAAAAAAGAAAAAACAGACAATATCTGAGATAATTATAAATCACATCCTGTCCCGATAAAAATCAGGAAACATGATGAATAAATGTGAGCTCAATCTCAGCACTGTCATTAATTTTAAAAAGATGAAACACCTTACCGGAATTATAGCGCTCTCAATAGTTTTAATGGTTACTGCAGGTTGTTCCAACAAGTTTTATGAGGCCAAAGAGTTTAAGACTATCAAACGGAAGCATCAGATCATTGCCGTGCTCCCGGCATCTATCGATATGGATGCAGGGGTCAGGAGATCTGCCACATCAGAGGCCAAAACGGCTTCTGTTGATAAAGCATACAGCTACCAAAAGGCTTTAACAGCCAGGCTGCAAAACAATGCAGGTAACTATTCCGTCTCCCTTCTGGATGCTGAAACGGTGAATAAAAAACTGGAGGAGGAGTATGTCAGCTATTTCAATATCACCAAAACGCCGGTGGAAAAGATAGGGAATATCCTGCGGGTGGATGGGATTCTTTATTCGGAAATCCAAACGCCTGTAATGCTGGGTAAAAATCCGGGAAGCAACAACAAAGAGAAGATTAAAGTAAAGGTTTACCTGAAGGAGGCCAATAACAATATGCTGCTATGGAGCTATCAGGATGAATACAAGGCCGGAAAGGTTTACACCATAGAGGCCATCACCCAGGAGGTATTTGATAAAATAGGCGGTAAGTTCCCCTACAAAGAATAAAAACCGTAGTATTTTTTGCGGCATCTTTTTGCAATTCTACTTCTTTCCTTATCTTTGAGGAAAACCGAATAGGGAGCAGATGGCCAGACTACTTATATTAGCAATCAACCCGGGCTCAACATCCACGAAGGTGGCTGTTTATGAACGCAGCAAGCAAATATTTCAGAAAGATATTACCCATTCCACCGGCGATCTGGAAACGTTTGCAAAAATTACGGATCAGTTTGAGTTCAGGAAGGATATCATCCTGGATGTGCTAAAACAGGCAGGAATTATCCTGGAAGACATAAAAATCATCGTCGGCCGCGGGGGGTTGCTAAAACCTGTTCCTTCAGGAATCTACGAGGTAAACGAACGGATGAAGGAGGATTTGCGCGACAGCCCCTTAGGAGAACATGCCAGTAATCTTGGCGGGTTAATTGCCGATGACCTGGCAAAACACATCGGTGATGCCAGAGCCTATATTGCCGACCCGGTAGTAGTTGATGAGCTTGAAGAAGTGGCACGCTACAGCGGGCATCCTCTCCTTCCGCGCAAATCCATCTTCCATGCCCTGAATCAGAAAGCCATAGCACGCCACCATGCTTCTTCAAAAAACAGAAAGTATGAGGAGATGAATCTGATTGTAGTCCACATGGGCGGCGGCATTACCGTGGGGGCGCACAAGCAGGGGCGTGTGGTGGATGTGAATAACGGGCTGGATGGCGACGGCCCTTTCTCTCCCGAGCGTTCCGGGACCCTACCCGTGGGTGATTTGGCGCGGCTCTGCTTCAGCGGGAAGTACACCCATAAACAGGTAAAAAAGATGATTAAAGGAAAAGGAGGCTTTGTAGCTTACCTGGGGACCAATAATGCGCTGGATGTTAGTGAGAAAGCAAAAAAGGGCGATATGGAAGCCTTAAGAATACAGGAGGCGATGGTTTATCAGGTATGTAAGGAGATAGGGGGGATGGCCACAGTGCTGACGGGAAAAGTGGACGGTATCCTGCTTACGGGAGGGATTGCCCATAATCAGGAGATCGTAGACAGTATTATCGAAAAAACAGGATATATCGCCAACGTGTTTGTGTATCCGGGAGAAGATGAGATGAAGGCCCTGGCTAACAACGGACTGTTGCTTAATAAGGGCTTTATTCCGGTAAAAGAATATAAATAGTTGAGTATATAAATAACCAAATACTTTTAAAGGTTGTCTTATTTAAGATTCCTTTCTGTACTTATAAACTAAAACATGCATTATGAAACACATTTATTTATCAATTGCTTTATTGTTATTTACAGCCTTTGCTGTGGGACAAACACTTTTAGAAGAAGACTTCAGCGGTAGTGAGTTCCCTCCCTCAGGATGGACGATAGATGCACATTCAGGAAACTGGTCGGCCAACGATGGCAACAATGCCGGAGCAGAAGCTCCGGAAGCTCAAATGAACTGGCAGCCTCAATTTAACGGAACAAGCAGGCTTATTTCCCCTGAAGTTGATGCTTCGGGAATGGATAACCTTAAACTTATGTTCAGGCATATGATTGATTTCTACGGCGATAACTTTACAATTGGAGTAGAAACCCGCAGTGGTGGCGGCGACTGGAACACAGCCTGGAGCCAGACCATAAACTCCGGTGTTGAAGCCACGCAAGTTTCCGTAGACATAGACACGGAAGACACCGGGGCTGAAGATTTTGAGTTTTGTATTTATTTCAGCGGTAGCAGTTATAACATCAATGACTGGTACATCGATAATATTGAGCTTTTTAATGCCCTGAATCTGGACTTGAAGATGGAAGAAATCACACTTCCCGATTTTATCTCACAGGGCGAAAATGAAGTAACCGGAGTCGTTACAAACGTTGGTATTGAAGAAATCAGCAGTTTTGACATGCACTATTCAGTAGATGATGGCCCGGTGTACACTTCCTCTGTTGATAATGCGGGGCTTGAATCTTTAGAACAAATGGATATTGCATTTGACGACCTCTGGGATGCCGTTCCCGGCGCTGCCGTAATCACAGTTTGGGTATCTAATGTAAACGGTCAGGACGATGATAATCCGGATAATAACGAACTCTCAAAAACAATCAGTGTGGCTCTTCAGGAGGTTCAACGCCGACCACTATATGAGGAGTTTACCAGCTCTACCTGTGACCCTTGTGCTTCGTTTAACAACGGTACTTTTAATCCTTTCATCGAAGAACATGGCGATGATATTGCTTTGATTAAATACCAGATGAACTGGCCCGGTTCCGGAGACCCCTATTACACGGAAGAGGGAGGCGAAAGACGGACGTATTATGGTGTGAATGCCGTTCCCGATCTTTTTACTGACGGAACCAACACAGCTACCAATAGCTCCGGTGTTAACAACGCTTTTGAGAATTCCATGAATACGCCTGCATTTATGGATATCACAGGTAGTTTTCAGGTAGAGGAACCTATGATTAGCGGTACCGCAAACATTGAATCTTATATTGATGCTGAAAACTTAACGTTGCACATTGTAATTATCGAAAAAGAAACGACCGGAAATGTGGGCTCTAACGGAGAAACGGAGTTTCACCATGTGATGATGAAAATGTTCCCGGATGCCAGTGGAAGCTCAGTTGATTTAATTGCCGGAGAAACACTTAGCATTCCTTTTGAAGAAGACTTATCTGGCACGAATGTGGAAGAATTTGACGATTTGTCGGTAGTAATTTTTGTGCAGGACGACAGTAACCAGGATGTAATGCAATCGGCTTATGCTGAAGAAGGTGCTGCCGCACCGTTGTCAGAGGTAAACATTCTTGACGGCGCATCCGATATTCCGACCGATCAAACGTTTATTATCACATTTTCGGAGCCGGTAAGGCAACTTGATGATACCGAATTAACCGATGACAATGCAGGCGCCCATGTTATATTCAACATGACCGATGAAGACGGAGAACCTGTAGATTTTGAGGCCACTATCAACGCTGAAAAAACGGAAATCACAGTTATACCCGACAGCCTGCTGCATACAGAAAGTCAGTATTACCTGGCTATGGAGGCAACTGTAGAAAATTATGATGATATCCCCATCGAACCCTGGGAGGTCACTTTTGAAACCGAAATCGGGGTGGATATAGAAAGTGTGTCACTGCAAAACCTGGTGGTTTTCCCCAATCCGGTGGAACACACGGCTACAATCCGTTTTGAGTTACAACAGCAGCAAGATGTGCGCCTTGCCATTATGAATATTTTAGGCAAAGTAGTTTATTCTGAAAAGCTTTCATCAGCCTTAGGAGTGCAGGAAATCAGGTGGGATGCAACAGAGGTGCAAAAGGGAATATATATCTGTAAAATAGAACTTCCCGGAGGGATAAAGACAGTTAAACTTACCGTAAATTAACAACTGCCGTAGAATCTTAAAAAATGCGCTTTCGCGGAAAGTAATAATCAAAAAAGCCCCGGAATGCATTCCGGGGCTTTTTTGTTAGACGAATTCAGGCTACTTCATTTTTTCCAGCATTGCTTTTACGATGTTCTCAGCGCCATCCCAAATTTGAAGGATATTGGCATCCAGCATGTAACATGGTGTAGAGAAGACATTGTATTTTTCATCCACTATCACTTCGCCGTGGGTTGTCTTTTTATGGCGGGCGCCCATAGCTTCCAGGCCGTTGATGGTATCCTGGTCCTGGCCGATGGTGATCTCCACCCCTTTGAGCACACGGGCAACCACGGCCGGAGAGATGCAAATAGCACCAAGCGGTTTTTTTGCAGCCACCGTATCTTTGATGGCTTTTTCCACATCTTTGTTTACACTGCATTCGGGGCCTTTCACAGCAAAATCTGAAAGGTTTTTAGCCGCACCGAATCCACCCGGCATAATCAGCGCATCAAAATCCGCCTCGTTATATTCACTCATGGGTTTAATATCGCCACGGGCTATGCGCGCCGACTCTATCAGCACGTTCCGCTGTTCATTCATCTCCTCACCGTTCATGTGATTGATTACATGGTGCTGCGGAATGTCAGGGGCAAAGATCTGATACTGACCTCCGTTCTTCATGATGGCTAGCATGGTCATCGTGGTCTCGTGTATCTCTGCACCATCAAAAACACCACTTCCTGAAAGAATAATTGCAAATTTTTTCATCGTTTTCTCCTTTTTGGTTTGATACAAATTTACATTTTTCAGCAGCTAAATAAAAATCATTACTTTTAAAATGTGTTAAGAGGGTTTTTTGGTTTGTACATTTTTAGGTTGGTGGTTGACAGTTTTTTAGGTGGTTTTATCCGTTTTTGATCATCAAAATTCATTTAACTAAAGTTCCGCACTTTAAAATCGGAATAGTGAAATGATGAATTTCAATAAGTTACCATCAAATAATAGTATAACTTTGAGTCTTCGAGCTTAAGTGGCAGACTTTCCGGAAGGCCATCAAAACACGAGGAAACATAGTTTCACTAAGATAGTGGTATAGCAAAACGGCAAAGAGATACTAAAAGCAAAGAGTTATGTGCGGAAGGTTTTCATTGACAAAGGATGAGATTACTATAAATCAGCGCTTCAGTGTTTCTGGTGGCGGCGCACCTTATATCCCGCGTTTTAATGCAGCGCCGGGGCAACATCTTGCCGTCATAACCAACCAGAAGCCACAGGAAATCAGCCTGTTCAGATGGGGCCTGATCCCTTTCTGGGCTAAAGATGCAACCATAGGGAATAAATTGATTAACGCCAAAAGCGAAACGGCTCATGAAAAACCCTCTTTCCGCGAGGCGTTTAAAAAGCGGAGGTGCCTGGTGATTAGTGATGGTTTCTTTGAGTGGAAGAGAGAAGGCAGCGAAAAAATTCCCCATTATATTTTTACGGAAGGTCATAAATTGTTTGCCATGGCCGGAATATGGGAATCCTGGAAGAATCAGGACGGAAACCCACTTCATACCTTTACCATCCTTACCACCAGGCCTAACGACATAATGCAAAATATTCATGACCGCATGCCGGTGATACTCCCGGAAGGGGAAGAAGAGAACTGGTTGAAAAACGACAAGACGGCAGAAGTGCAAAAGCTGTTAAAGCCTTATCCGCATAAAATGGAGCTTTACGCGGTATCGAGGCTGGTGAATTCACCACGTAATGATATGGCTGAGCTGATTAAGCCGGTGTCAGGATATACTCCTCCATTATTTTGAAAAGCAAAAATCAAGAAACATGAAAAAGACTATTGCATTATTTACGCTGTGGACGGTATTTTTAGCTGCCCTGCAAGCCGCAGAACCTATTACTGATTTTGAAGACCTGATGAGGCGGCTGAAAAAAGGAGAAGAGGTAAGGATGGTGATCTATTATGGAAAGTGCCGGCTGATAAGTAATAACGAAGTGCAGGAAAAATCTCCCGAAGCAATCGGCGGAATGGAGATAACCACATTCGAATATTTTGCACCGGGGAGCATAGGTAATAAAAAGGCTTTTGTGGTTACTTCTGCAAGTCATTTCATTGAAAATCCTATAGGGAGCGGCTTTGTATTCAACTATGTGAAGGTAAAGATTTTCGGCGATAATCGTGTTAAGATAACGGCAAAATATCTTAACAGTCAGACTCATGAAGAGATAATGACGGAAAACTTCTTTTCTGCCATTGGCGATGCAGAAAACAAGGGGGCAGTGTGGTTGTATGCCGATTAGTTTAATATAAAATCCAAAAAGATGAACAGTTGGATTGAAGAAAAATCATGCAAAATCTGGTTGTTAGATTTGCTTATTGCAGCTATTTTTCATAATTTCACATCATTATGTGTTTAAAAAATCAGCCTGTATACTGTTGGGTAATAGTGATGACCCTGGTTTTGACGGTAACTACCTGTAAGCTCAGAACGCCGGAAGAGTCGGGTGATGAGGCCGTTGGGTTCCTGGCAGAAGATACTGTCACACAGATACACCGAATCAAAGAGCGCGGCAAGCTAATTGCCGTTACCGACTATAATTCACCAACTATTTTATATTTCGGGGCACTCCTATGGGGTACCATTTTGAACGTGCCGAACAGTTTGCGCAATCGCTTGATGTGAAACTGGAGATTATCCCTGAAAATAATATTGATACAGCCATTGCCTTGCTGAACCGCGGAGATTGTGACCTTATAGCCATGGATTTGTCGGTGAACAGGGCGAGAAAAAAGCTGGTGGATTTTGCGGCGCCTCACTATCAGACACGCCAGATGCTTGTTCAGCGCAAACCGGCAAACTGGCGTAAGATGACCACCTATGATGATGTGGAGAAGCACCTTCTAAGATCGCCGCTACAGCTTGCAGGAGAACGGGTTCATGTACAGGAAGAGACGGCATACGTCAGCAGGCTTCAAAACCTTATGCAAGAGATTGGCGATACTATCTATGTTATTGAAGATTCGCTGGAAGTAGAGCAGCTTATTAAAAAAGTGGCCGACGGGAAAATATCTTTCACTGTAGCTGATGAGCATGTGGCTGGCGTTAACAAACGTTATTTCCCGGATATTGATGTGAAGACACCTATTAGCTTTCCGCAGAATGTGGCCTGGGCCGTGAAAAAGGGTAATGACAGCCTCAGAAAGACAATAAACACCTGGCAGCAAAGCTTTAACAGTACTTTTTTAGCCAACGTGCTGCATAACAAATATTTTAAAAACAGTGGCTCGCAGCAGCTCTATTACAGCGAATACCATTCCCTTACCGGGTCTAAGATCTCTGTTTACGACCATATCCTTAAGGAAGAAGCGGAAAAGCTTGGCTGGGACTGGCGCCTGATTGCATCGATGATTTACCAGGAATCGAATTTTATTCCCGAAGCACAGTCGTGGGTAGGTGCCTACGGATTGATGCAGATGATGCCGGCCACGATGCAAAAGATGGGCATAGACAGCTCTGCATCCCCGCATCAGCAGATAAAGGCTGGTGTGCGCTATATCAAGTGGCTCGACAATCAGTTTAAAAATCATGTGGAAGATAAGGAGGAGCGCAAAAAGTTTGTGCTGGCAGCCTATAACGTAGGCATCGCCCATGTGTTAGATGCCATACGCCTCACTGAAAAATATGACCGCGACAGCAGGATATGGGATGAGAACGTGGCCTGGTTTCTGCTAAACAAATCCAACCCGGAGTATTACCAGGATTCCGTGGTTTATTACGGCTATGCCCGCGGCGAAGAACCCTTCAAATACGTGAATGAGATCTACAGCCGTTATGATCATTACCGTAAAGTCATAGAATAAGCACCATAGCCGGGGTAAAATGCTTAAGTTTGCAGGCCAAATGCTGCATTATGGGAAAGATAGCCTTAAACAATATGAAATTCTATGCCTACCACGGTTGCTTTAAGGAAGAAGCTATTGTGGGAATGCACTTTTCAGTGGATTTGATTATGTATACCGAAACATCAAAACCACAAAAATCAGATGATTTAAAAGATACGGTTGATTATCAATCGGTTTACCTGATGGTGAAAGAAGAGATGGAAACACGCAGCAACCTGCTGGAACATGTATTGCAGCGGATTTTGTCTGAGTTACACAAAAAATTTCCTGAAATAGAACATGCCGAGGCTACTTTGCATAAAATAAATCCCCCATTGGGCAGCAGTGTGGTAGACAGCGTAAGCGTAACACTAAACAGTGATGACCTCAAATAAATTGCAGGAAAACGATAACCAAAAGCAGCAAATATGCCCGCGCTGCGGTAAAACGTTTTGGTGCGGTGCCGGAACAGGAAACTGCTGGTGCGCGAAGTATTCACTTTCAGAAAATGCGCTTCAAAAACTTAACGAAAGCTTCAACGGCTGTTTGTGTGAAGCGTGCCTGAAAGCTTTTACAGAAAAGCAACCTGAAAAGCTGTCTTAAATCATAAAGATTTAGTAGTTTTGCAATCCATTTTAAAATGGTCTCGTGGCCGAGTGGCTAGGCGGAGGTCTGCAAAACCTTTTACGGCGGTTCGAATCCGCCCGAGACCTCCAGAAACGCTTCCCTTACCGGAGGCGTTTTTTATTTCACCTCTCTATTTTACTTTGACCAGTTTTAGCATGGCTTTCCCGGTTTGATTATCTGCCCTGAGAAAATACACGCCCGGCTTCAGGCCGCCAGACTTTATTTCCGAAAGCATAAACTGATGACGCCCTTTACTGAAATGCATGGTTTGCGCGCTCATCAAACTTCCTGAAATATCGCGTAAAGCAAAATTGACGTCTCCCGGCCTTTTCAGATCCATCGTAATTCGGGTATCCCTTTTGAAGGGATTAGGCGAAGGCCGATGCAATCTGATATTTTGGTCTTTTTTCAGGGTTTCTGCCAAACCTACTTCCTCACGGCCCACTTTAATACTTGTTAAAGTATCGCTCCACGAAAAGTTCAGCGTAAGCGTTTTTTCGGAATCCGACCACCAGGCAAGGCGATTCCCCTCCTGATAAAACGTTTCGTTTTCTGTAACCTCCCAGTCAAATTCATTTACTGCAACCGAGGAAGGTTTACTGTCCAGACCAAACACCACAAACGTCATCTCCCGTTCAGAGACGTAATCACCTTCCTTATCCAGCAACATTTCCAGCATGTCATCGGAAGGGTGATCTGTAAACGATAGCATTTCATACTGTTCCTGCGCAATATTCCCGCGTGTTTTCCCATCATCCACGTAATAACGCCGGTTAGAGTTAATTCCGGATTCGGGTAGATAGTATTGCACCTCAAGCTGCTCACTCTGATATTGTTCTGTTGTTATAATTTCTTTATCGTGGAGCATCAGAAAACTTCCTGCCCTGATAAACAGCGGCAGTTCATCTATTGGTGCATCAACGGTTTGTGTTGTATTTCCCGGAAAGGTGTCTGCCGTGTCAAAACCATACCAATCCCCGGAAGGGAAAACGACTTCTTTGCTGTTTTGTCCTTGCTCTACCACAGGCGAAACAAGCACGTCATTTCCCCACAAAAAGGCATCGTTTACATTGGCTAACAATTCGTTGTCAGGCTCATAAAAGTGCAGCGGGCGCGCCAGGGGCAGCCCGCGCGTTGTATTCTCATAGGCCAGGTGGTAATTGTAGGGCAAGAAGCGGTATCGCAGCTTAATCATCTCCCTTACGCGGTCTTGCGTTTGCGTATCGTAATAAAAGGGTTCCGGAGGCACATCATGACCGTGGGCTCTCATCACCGGGGCAAAAGCGCCGAGTTGCATCCAGCGCGTATAGAGCTCTTCGTTTTGTCCGCCACCGGTAAACCCGCCGATATCCGAGTGCATGTATCCTACGCCACTCATCGACATACCCAGCATGGCCGGAATCTGCGCCTGCAACCCGGCAAAAGAACGCTGTATATCTCCGGACCATGGAAAAGCGCTGTAGCGCTGCATCCCGGCCCATCCCGAGCGGGAAAGGTTAAAAAGCCTTTTTTCGGGATACTCTTCTGCATAGTTTTGGTGCAGCATTTTTTGCCATTCCAGGTTAAAGATGTTATGCACTTCTGTGGCTGTTCCCTGCTGGTGCTGCATCTCTGCGGGATGTGTTTCCGGCTCGGCCAGGTCGGTCCACCATCCTGCCACACCTTCGGCAATGCGGTCGCGGTATTTCTGCCACATCCAGTGGCGGGCTTCAGGGTTGGTCATGTCCAGCAGGCCGGCATCGCCGGCCCAAAAGCCATACAGCA
>Ga0136600_1001498_pt1 | contig 10595 bp, 9 predicted proteins | sample AntRauMFilla2698_FD_104634 | JGI IMG/M metagenome (GOLD analysis project Ga0136600, IMG submission 104634) | Saline lake microbial communities from Rauer Islands, Antarctica - Metagenome Filla 2 #698 | ecosystem: Environmental > Aquatic > Non-marine Saline and Alkaline > Saline | place...
AGTCAGTTTGAACCTCATTGTCTCTTGTTCCAAGGGGGAGGGAACGCCAGAGAAGCTCTTCAATATTTGTTCCTGCTGCAATGGTCGTTCCATCAGCGAGATTAATATTTCTTGGTGCTGTAAAGTTTGTAAGGCGAACTGCTCCTGGAGCATAATTCCAAGTGGTGTCTTTTCTTGTTGCTGAAACCTGAGCATCAACTTTTGTAAGAGCATTAATATTATAGCTAGCATTAGTGAGGGTGTTGAACTGTTGAATCTCTGGAAGCGAGGTTGAATATTCCCAGAAATTGAAAGCACACTGCCCTGTTGCAGGGTCTATCTGCGGACAGCCTGCAGCGGCCACAGGACCAGACCCAGTGTCAATATTAGGAATAGGTGAACGTGTACTAATACCATTTGATGACCAAGGTCTTTCACTATCCCTGATACTTCCATTTTGACGATACTGAAGGGAGGTCATTACTGAACCCTTATTACTAGCAGTACCAAATACGCCATTTATCGTTGTTCGGTTGCCACCGCCAAGTTCAGTAACTTCTTGGCGCATATTAAGTTCGCTTCCAATATAGTTTTTCTTCGTAATGATGTTAATGACTCCACCAACGGCGTCTGATCCGTAAGTCGCTGAGCCACCAACTTTAAGGACATCCATTCTTTCGATGGCCGCCATTGGAATAAGGTTGAGGTCAACACTTGCAGCGATGCCATCTTTTGCCAGTCTTCGTCCGTTCATAAGAACGAGTGTTCTGTCCGCGCCAAGGCCTCGAAGTGAAACTGTGGCCACGCCTGCGACTGAAGAGCCTGAAGCTTCTCTATCGGAACCAAATGAGTTAGCTGTTAAATCTCTTAAGACATCACCAACGGAGTTATAGCCTGTTTTCTCGAGGTAATCTTTATCAAGAGTTTGAACAGGTTGTGCGCCTTCAAGGTCAACTCTCTTAATATAAGAGCCAGTCACTTCCATCTTTTCATAGCGAGCATTATCTGAACTTGTCTCTGGAGCAGATAAATCTGTTGTTGAAGTTTGGGCCAGCAGTATTGTTGGCGTAAGTGTCATGAGTGTGAGTGCTAACTTGAAATTCATAATCTCCCCAATGTCTTAATTCATAAAAACTACACTTACATTTCAAAGTAAGTTTTAGTTTCTAGAAATCCGTTTCTAATTGCGTGAGGTTTAGATGCAAATTTGCTGCCAAAAAATTGAACGAAGTCGTCGGGTGTATCTTTGAGGACTTAAGTAAGTTATTCACAGGCGCATCGCGTTGGCGCTCTAGGGTCAAAGAATCTCATCAGTATCATTGTGCCTTCAATTTTTAAAAATAAAGTCGTGCAACTGGGGCCAAAATGACGTTTTTAATAAAGAGAAAAAGGATTCCTTACAGATTTTTTTTTAAAACGCTATAATTATGGAATAGAAAATTATTAAGGATGAATTTATGGCTTTTGAAAAATTAAAGAAGTTAGGTAAAGCATTGCAGCGCAAGCGAATGTGGGTAAATCTTCTTTTGGGCTTTAGTGCAGGCCTTCCAATTATGTTGGTTTTTTCTGTCGTCAAAATTTGGGCCAGAAGGGAAGAGGTAGATCTATCCACAATTGGCTTGATGGGCTTAGTTGCTCTTCCTTACTCTCTGAACTTCCTTATGGGACCCATTCTTGATCGCTATTCTCCTTTTAAGATGGGTAGGCGTAGAAGCTGGCTTTTGATAACTCAAGTTGGCCTTTTGGCCTCAATCTTTTGCTTAGGCTTTGGTGAGCCAAGTGAGTCTATGTGGCTCGTGGCCCTTATTACTCTTTGTATTGCCATATTTGGTGCGATTCAAGATGTCGCTATTGACGCCTACAGAAGAGAAATCCTACCAGATGAGGAAATTGGCATAGGCGCTTCTATTTACGTTTATGGTTATCGTGTGGGTATGTTGATGACCAGTGGAGTGGGTGTTTGGATGGCCGATCCCAGTACGATGGGCTTCACCTTCAATCAAGTTTTTAGGATTATCGCCTTCCTTATGGTGGTCGGAATTGGAACGACATTGGTCGCCGATGAACCAGAAATGGAAGGAGAAGGGCCAAATAACCTTAAAGAAGCAGTTGTAGATCCTTTTGTGGAGTTTCTTTCGAGAAGAGGCTGGGCCGCGGCATTTGCTGTGTTGGGTTTTATTTTCTTCTTTAAATTTGGTGATGCTCTAGCCGGTACCATGCTTGGAACCTTCTATGTAGATATGGGTTACTCCAATAAAGTGATTGCTGAAGTGACCAAAGGAATCGGTTTCTTTTCTACCATGGCAGGGCTTGGAGTTGGCTCTCTTGCTATTTTTCGTTTTGGAATAGTCCCTTGCCTCCTGGCCTTTGGTATTCTCCAATGTATTTCGACCTCACTATTTTCAATTTTAACATTTGCAAGCCTTAAGGGATCTTGGTGGGGTCTTGCCCTTGTGATTGGTTTTGAGGATTTTAGTAGTGGCTTGGGCACAACGGCCTTGATTAGTTTTATGGCGACTATGACAAATAAGAAATATACAGCAACTCAATATGCGCTCTTTGCGAGTCTCGCAGCACTTGGAAAAACCCTTTTTGGCGGTGGGGCAGGCTTCCTTGTTGAGGCCATTGGTTATGCTCCTTTTTTCTATATGGGTAGTATTCTTGCCGTTCCAGGGCTTGCTTTAATATTTGTGCTTAATAGATTAAAGGACGAGGAAGTGGTAGAGGAAAGTCCAGTAGCTACAGAAGCTGGAGGAGTAGTAAATTAAATGGCGATGAAAATGTGGAGCCTTTTTGAGGGCAATAAGATTAGGGAAATTTTAAAAGAATCCTTAGATAAAGGATCTGGCTTGACTCTATGGCAACATTCCACTCAACAAATGTTTCAGCTTGAGGGAAAGTTTATTGAGGTAGCAGAAGACTTATGCTCTATTAGCCTAACTAAGAAGTGGGAAGAAGGCTCTATAAACCATGAAGAGGCGATCTATATCCATATTACAGATCAAGATATTATTTTTAAAAGGGATAAGTTTAAGTTTGATACAGGTGAAATTTCTTTTAAGACGCCCTCTGAGTTAATGGTGGGAGAGAGAAGAAGGATTCAACGTTTTCGATTTAAATACCAAGACTTTAAATCTGTCTCCTTTAGTTACGAGGGATCAGATGGTGAGAAGGTTTTGAATTTAGGCCTGATTGATCTGTCCATCGCAGGGCTCTCATTTGTCGGAACTCAAGATAAGATGAATTGGTTTGCACCCGGACATGACATTACGATTAATCATATTACTGATCAGGAGTTACCTAATCCAATAAAAGCAAAGGTGACTTCTCTTGGAGAGTTTTATCATAAAGAGGGCTTAAGGGAGAGAACAAATAATCACACTCTTATTCGAGTGGGTGTAGAGTTTGATGAGGCAATAGATGAGGTAACCTTTCAATCTGTACAATCCATAGTTAATAGAACACAACGAAGAACAAAAGGTCTTGAGGTAGAAGGTTTTAATGGTCTTAGTGAGTCTGAACAAATAAGAACTATTAAAAAGGTGGGTGAGGAGAATCCTGTGCTGGCAAACCATCTTCTAGAGAATGTTGAGAACCTTGATCGACTGAGATTTTTGACGAGTGAGATGAAGCAGACCTTTTGGATGCAAGTAAATCAAAAAATTCTTGCGACGGCCTTACGTCTTTCCTCAAAAGAGTTGATCTATGACTTGCTTTCTGATGTCACAGATAATATGCGAGAGGAATTCTTGGTTGAATTAAATATCCCTAAGGCACCAAGTGCTATAGAGAAAGCACAAGAGACAATTTGTCAGTTTGTGAGTCAAAAAGAAAAAGAAGGGAAGTTTGTTCTCTCTGCGACTTCGTTTGTGAAGTACGTTTAATACTTTTCTCGTAATAAATGTTTATTGAAGCGCTTCATGACCCAAATATGGATCAGTGCTTGAGTGTATTTATAGATATACCATGGAAGCCTTGGATGAAATTCATGAATGCCTGCGAGACAATAGCGGGAAGAGAGGACTTCCCTAAATTCTAGTCGGCCTCTACCTTCTCCATAGGCAAGTAATCCACCACGAATGTAGAAGAGTTGGCGATCGCTGGAGCTTCTCTCTGGGCTAAACTCAAGAGTTAGGAGGTTTACTTTAAAGAGACCTAGCACAAAATTAATCGTATAGTTTTTCTGTTTTACGATAATAAAAGGGCTTAAAAGGCTAGGTATCCACTTCATATAAAGAGATGCGACCTTGTGAGCCGGCGAGCGAACAACAGTATCAAGGCGCTGAACAGAGCGAACTTCCTTAAAGTTTTCATCGCCTCCCGTGTACTTATAAGCATGCGGAGTATAGTCAGCATGATGACGGATGCACTCAAGTAAAATGGTATCTACTTTTTTAAGGTCATGTTTAAAAGGAAAGGAGTTTTCTTTGGTCACAACCATATGATGTTTTAGGGAGTAGATAAGCGGAGTGACTAAAGATTTTGGTGCTCCTGTTATTAAGGAGACCCAAGCTTTTGAAAGTTTTTGGGAAAGAAAAGGAACGCTAAAGAACAAACGACGCTTTCCCATTAAACTGGCGACTCGGTATATCAGGTCACGGTAACTAACGACCTCAGGCCCCCCCATATCGTAAGTTTTGCTTAAATGGTTTTTATCGCCAACGCAAGTTTTAATCGCAACAACAGCATCATCAATAGAGATAGGGTTTGATAATGTTTCAGTCCAGTGGGGAAGAATCATGGCCGGTAGGTTGCGGACAAGGTTAATGACCATAGAAGAAGAGGATCCACCAGGACCTAGAATTAATCCCGCTCTAAGAGTTGTAAGAGGGATTCCGTAAGAGCCGAGTGTTCTTTCGACCTCTAGACGACTTCTCAGATGATCTGATAAGTTTTCACTCTCAGGAATTATTCCACTGAGGTAAATGATCTGTTTTACTTTCTTCTTGGCGCATGCTCTTGCAAAATTGTCGGCGAGAATGAGGTCGAGATCATCAAAGGAGGCTTGGGTGAGGTGAGCCCCTGGAAGCATAGAATGAACCAAGTAAATGGCAACCTCACAGCCATCAACAGCTTTTTCGATATCGAGCATAGAGAAGAGGTCGCACTTTTTCCAAACTATCTTTTTACGAATATTCTCTGCTTCATTGTCAGGGTTTACCTTGACCCTCCTGGAGAGGCAATGAAGTGTATACTTTTCCTCGGATATAAGGGAGTCCACTAGCTTTTTGCCAATGAATCCACTTGCACCAGTTACCGCTATTTTTGTTACTTCAAACTCATCCATGGAAAGATTATAAGCTTTTAGCAACTAGATGTCTTAAAACAATTCTTATGCACAGATTGTAATCCGAACAATTTAGTCGATCTTAACCAAAGGGTATTACTTTCCTGTCGAAGAACAAAAATAATAAAGCCCCTAAAATAGTATTATAAAAGAAATACAAAGACAGGAGCAGGGATGCGAATTTCAAGATTTCAATTTCTTCTTATTTTGATAGGATTAAGCTTTGCCACAAATTCATTTGGTAGAAGATTTGATGTACCCCCTTTAAAAGAGAGTTTCTATACTTGGGGACAAACGAGTGAAGAAGCCCTAAATTCTAAGAATATTCATGTTGTCGTTTGGAATATTTTAAAATCCAAAAAGAGAAGGTTTTATAAAGAATTTACTTCTTTTGGTAAGAAAACTGACCTGCTCCTTCTTCAAGAGGTTTCAACAGTTGATAAATTCTTTGATGCTCTCTCATTCTATGATGGGCATAATGTTCATTTTGGAGTTTCTTTTGGCTACAAAAAGTGGGGAAAAAGAATACTTTCTGGAACGGCCATAGCCTCTAGGATTCCAGCAACTGACATGGGAATGCTCAGAACAAAAGACCTTGAGCCCTTCGTTAAAACTCCAAAGGTCGTGACTTATGTAAAGATTCCCATTAAGGGGAGTGAGAATGATCTCTTGGTTCTAAATATTCATGGTTTAAATATGACTAAGAACTCTGCCTTTAAAAGACAGTTAGATGAATGTGAAAGTATGATTGCTTCTCATGAGGGACCAGTTATTTTTGCAGGAGACTTCAATACTTCTGATATGGAAAAGTATAATGATATGATCTCACTTGCTCAGAGAATGAAACTTGTTCCTGTCGCCTTTTTAAATGATAAGAGAAAAAAATCTAGATTTAGTCGACTTGTTATAGATCATGTCTTTATTAGAGGACTTGATGTTACCAGTGCTCGTGTCTTAGACGAATACAAAGCAAGTGATCATAAGGCCATGGAAATGGTTCTAAGAACTCAGTAGTATGCTTTCCTTTTCTCATCAGACAGATACAGGTAAGAAAAGGGACCACAATGAAGATTTCTATGATTTCGATGAAGGGCTTGGTCTTTATATCGTGTGTGATGGTATGGGAGGCCATGCTGCAGGGGAAGTCGCTTCTGAGCTTACTTGTCAGGAGATCCTTAAAGCATTGACGAGTAAAGAAAAGGTTATTAAATCCTTTACTGATGGTAGTGATAGCGCCAAAAGAAAGAGAATCGCTCAACTTATAAAAGATGCCATTGCTAAGGCCAATGAGCGAGTCTATAAAACTCAACTTAATGATCCCGAAAAAAGTGGTATGGGAACGACACTTGTTATGAGTCTCATCACCCCAGCAGGAATGTTTGTAGCTCATGTCGGTGATTCAAGAGCTTATTTAATTAGAAGGAATAAGGTTCAGCAATTAACTGAAGATCATTCTTTGGTAAATGAGCTTATTAAATCTGGTGCCCTTTCTAAGGAAAAAGCGAAAGAACATCCTCAGGGAAATATCATCACTAAGGCGATTGGTATTCAAGAGGTCATTACCGCCGATATTCTTTTCTATGAAGTCATGGAAGGGGATCTTGTTTTTCTTTGCAGCGATGGTCTCCATGAATACTTAGACGAAGTGTCGATTTTAAAGAAGCGCCATGAAAATACCATCGCAACTCTTTCGATAGAGCTCGTAAAGCTTGCCAATCATAGGGGTGGTAAGGATAATATTACCTGCATTTGTCTGCAGTGGGGAGAAACCGATGCTCCTCCTGCTCACCCAAGCGATATCAATGTTGAAAAAAAAATCGAAACACTGAAGAAAATTCCTCTTTTTCATTCACTTAATTACAAAGAACTTTCTCAGCTTTTAGAAATTATTCAAATTAGAAACTTAAAAAAGAGTGAAGAAGTGATGAGACAGGGAACAACTGGCGAAGATATGTTTGTTATCCTTAAGGGAGAGGTTCAAGTTCTTTACGGTAATGAAACCGTCGCAAAATTAGGCCCAGGAAAGTTCTTCGGTGAAATGGCGCTAATAGACAAAAGCCTTAGTTCAGCAACCGTTGCGTGTCTGAGTGATTGTAAACTTATGCGATTAACAAGGTCAGATTTATTTTTCCTTATTAAAAAAGAGCCAGCAATCGGCCTTAAGGTTTTTTGGGTATTTCTACAAAATATGAATAGAAGGCTAAGGGGAAACGATAAGAAAATTTTCGAGATTCATCAAGAATATGTCGCTTCTTTAGGGGCAGGTGAGCGTACGGAAACCTTTAACTTGAGCTCTTTAGATTAGTCGCATTCGAGATAGACCTTTGTTATCGGAGTGATTCTCTCTTTAATTTGAATCGTCATTCCCATACTGTTTCGCTTTAAATAAGTAGGAAAATATTGATGCTATTTTAAGACTTGGCCCTCCCTAAGGGGGGGCCCAAGCTGAATTAACTCCATGGTGAGTTATGAGTAATATTTTTCTAATTCGTCCGCCCCGCCAACGGCTTTACCGTCAATAAAAATGAGAGGGTAAGTACCAGCTCCCCCTAAACTTCTTAATGTTGTTGTTCTCATACCAGGCACCTCAGTAAACTTTTGATCTTTTTGACCAAGAAGCTCTTTTGCGCGAGCGCAGTGAGGACAACCAGGTTTTGAAAAGAGTGTGACTTCCTTAGGCTTATCATGACTTGGATTAATATAATCAAGCATGGTGTCCGCATCACTTACCTCAAATGGGTCACCTGGAACATCAGGTTCAATGAACATTTTCTCAATAGTTCCATCGTTAACAAGCATGCTGTAGCGCCAAGTTCTTGGGCCAAAGCCAATCTCTGTTTTATCAACAAGCATACCAATGCCTTTTGAAAACTCACCATTTCCATCAGGAACAAAAGTGATATTTTCTGCTTCCTGACTTTCTTTCCAAGCATTCATGACAAAGGTGTCATTAACGCTTAAACAGATAATGTCATCGACCCCTTGCTTTTTAAATTCAGAAGCTAAATCGTTATATCTTGGCAGGTGAGTTGAGCTACAGGTTGGTGTAAATGCTCCAGGAAGAGCAAAGACAATAACCTTCTTTCCTTTGAAAAGATCGTCTGTACTCCACTTCTCCCAAGCTCCATGGTTCCTTACTGGAAAAGCAACATTGGGTACTTTCTGTCCTTCTTTATTTTCTAATTTTGTCATATTTCCTCCTTATGGATTATGAATGTTTCGCTAGTAATGCTTCTCTTTTTTCACTTCTTAATTTGTTATTGATATCATCTGCAGCATCTACTGCTGTATCCCATGCCGTATAAATTTGCTTCTTTGTATTGGCCCTCAAGTCCCCTGCAACGTAAACACCTTCTACGGAGCTTTCTCCCAAGTTATTTGTCACCACAAAACCTCTCTCATCCGTCTCAGTCCCTAGGAATTGTGCTAGCTCATTGTAAACAAGCATCCCAAGGGAAATAAAGGCAAAGTCCACGGGAAGAAAGGTTCCGTCACAAAAGCTAAAACCCTTAAGGACTCCATCCTTTTTTTCTCCTTGAACACCATCGAGTCCGTCTGTTCGGACGTCGATATGATAGAGCTCAAGTAGCTTTTTAATCTTGTCACTGTACTGCGGCTGCTTGCCATCTGTAAGGATGGTTAAATTTGGCGGGTTGTAGCGCTCTTTTAAAAGGATCGCAATCCAGGCAGCACTTTCGCCATCACCAATAATCGCTGTCTCCTTTCCGAGAACATGGTGACCATCACAACGAATGCAGTAGTCCACAGATTGAACATTGGCATAAGGAAAAATCGTTTTTATTGTACCCTCAATTTTTGGTTGAACATCCATTACTCCAGTGGCCAGTATGACGTATTTAGAGTGATAGCTTTCACCATCGGTTCCTGTGATAATAAAAAGGTCACTATCTTTATCTATACCTGTCACTCCTATATTAGAGAGGTGAGTGAGGTTTTCGGAGAAGGCACCCTCTTTGATAAACTTTAATGTCTCCCTGTTGGGATCAAGTACTCCTTTTTTGTAGATGGAATACCCAGGAATATTATCAACCTTACCAACCCATTGGGCACGAGAGCGTTTCTTGTCTCCAGCATCTCCGCCAAATAGGAGGACTTTATCATTATTGAGAACCGCTCTGAGGGCACTCATCATTCCAGCCGCTCCAGCGCCGACAATTGATATATCGTAAACAAATTTGGTCATAAATTCTCCTTCAAAAGCTTGACCTGAAGTTAGTATCGCAGACATGTTGATAATGGTTAAGTATCATGATTCTATGGAATCATAGGTAAAAGCTATCAATAAATATAAAAGACTTGGCCCTAACTCGCTTATAATAGGGCCTGCATTTACCCTTTTAAAGGAGAATATGATGAAGGGACAGTGGATTAATTTTTTGTTAGCAGCGATTTTAGCATTTATGAGTTTGGTAACACTGGCAGAGGATTCTAGTCCTGCAGAAAAGCAAACGGTACGCAAGGAAAAAAGAGAGGCGAGGCGCGAGAATCGCAAAGAAAGAAGAGGCGAGGGAAAAGAAAGAAGGCAAGCGAGGCGTGAGGATCGTAAAGAAAAAAGAAGTGAAGGAAAAGAAAGAAGAGTTGATAGGCGTGAAGCCAGACAAGAGAACAGAGGCGATAATAAAGAGGCAAGGCAAGAAAGAAGAGAAAATCGGAAGGAGAGACGCAAGAGTCGTAAAGGTCGCAAAGATAACTAATCATATGTAACAAAATTGGGCGAATTCGACACTCATTAGTATCTAGCAAAACGGAGATATTATGAATCGACTTCGCCCCATAACAGGTCTTCTTTTCATCACTCTTTCTTTTATTATTAGCGAGAAATTTTCAATTTTTATACCTTAGAATGTTCAGGCCAAAGAGTGTATCAAACAACGAGAATTCTCATCCCATGACAAGAACCTCCATTTAATTGAGCTCTATACAAGTGAGGGCTGCTCTAGCTGTCCCCCGGCAGAGAAGTGGATAAATTCACTCGTGGGAGACGAGCTTCTCTATGAGACATTTATTCCTCTTGCGTTTCACGTGGACTATTGGGATTACATAGGCCATGTGGACACCCTCGCTAAAGCCGAATTTACTAAGAGGCAGAAAAAGTATGCAGCCGAGTGGGGGAGTCGCAATATTTATACGCCCGAATTTGTCAAAGATTGTGGTGGTGTAGTCTTTTGGGTAACTAATGAGAAAAGCATGTTGCCACTCGCTGTAGCGGCAACATGTGAGTAGATTCTCTTAGGACTTATCTGTCGTTGTCGCGATCAACTTTGTAGCAGCGGTAGCCCATCCAACACAGCTTATTATCTTTAGAAAA
>Ga0136600_1001499_pt1 | contig 10585 bp, 11 predicted proteins | sample AntRauMFilla2698_FD_104634 | JGI IMG/M metagenome (GOLD analysis project Ga0136600, IMG submission 104634) | Saline lake microbial communities from Rauer Islands, Antarctica - Metagenome Filla 2 #698 | ecosystem: Environmental > Aquatic > Non-marine Saline and Alkaline > Saline | place...
AAATCACCGGGGCCTTTTTGCGACACCTGTAATTGTTCAACTTCGCCAAAATCCCGCAGCAAGCTGCGCGCGGCCTTTTCGGAGGCCTTGATCATAATATTCATAAGGGGGGATGTTTGTGCCATATCTAATCTTTCGCGCGTTCGACATAAGTGCCGTCAGCCGTTTTTACAACAATGCGTGTACCGCTTTCCACATGGGGCGGCACCATAACCTTCACGCCATTTTCAAGAATTGCGGGCTTGTACGATGTTGTGGCGGTCTGGCCTTTTACGACCGGCTCGGCCTCAACAATTTCCACGGTCACGCTATCAGGCAGCTTTACGCCCAACGGCTCGTCTTCATGTGTTTCGACCTCAACGGTCATGCCCTCGACAAGGTAATTTGCGGCATCACCAATCAGCTCTTGATTCAGCTGGATTTGCTCGAAATTTTCTTTGTGCATAAAGACAAAATCATCACCCTCGGGGTAGAGATATTGGTAATCTTCTTGCTCAAGACGAACACGCTCGACCGTTTCTTGGGTACGGAAACGTACATTATCCTTATTGCCTGTACGAATATCGCGCATTTCGACTTGCGCCACAGAGGCGCCTTTGCCGGGCGAGGAAATTTCATTCTTCAGCACCACACATAATTTGCCGTTATATTCAATGACATTGCCCGAGCGCAGATTAATCGCGTTCTCTTTCATATCAATATGACCTTATTTCGTTAGAATTGACGCGCCAAGACTTTCAAGGCGCTGCTTCATATCATCGTCTTGTATAGACGCGAGCGCTCCAGATAAATAGTTTTTTTTCTCGGCGCTAAGCGGTTTCTTGATTCTAGGCTTTTGAACCGTGCGCACGGCATTGGCCGGTGTTGTGACAAAACGTACGGATGTGATCCATTTCTCGCCGAAAATCTGGTTCATGCGCTCGATAATCAAATCTTTCTGGTAATGCATAACGGTGGCATCGGCTGTGCTGGTGGATATTTCCAGCGTGGCTTCGGGCGGCTTCGCCTTGCGGCCTTTAATTTCTTTTTGGGGGCGATAATGAATTTTTACGGGCTGCGCCTTGCTTGCGAAATCATGGCCCACTATATCTGGCCAATGGTTCAAAACACGCCCCAGCGCCACATATTTGCGGCTAAAGGTCTTTCCGGTAACTTTGATGACAGCATCAGAGAGTGGACGCATAAAATAATCCTTCTTAATTTTAATTTCACCACTAAGACACAAAGCAGCACTAAGGGGCGGGCATTTACAAACTTAGTGCCCCTTAGTGACTTAGTGGTTTAAAATCATTGGTAATAAACATGAAAAAATTAAAAAAAGCGACTATTGGTAGCCATTTCCATGATGATTTTCGTGGACAATTACTAGGCTGGTATGACGCACACCAACGTTCATTGCCATGGCGCTTGGGGCGTATGGATGAGCCCAACCCGTATTTCACGTGGCTGTCCGAGATCATGTTGCAGCAAACAGTGGTCGCCACAGTCATTCCCTATTTCCTGAAATTCACCGCGAAATGGGCAACCATCCATGATCTGGCGGCGGCCGATGTCGCCGATGTCATGCATGAATGGGCGGGGCTAGGATATTATGCCCGCGCACGAAATCTGCATAAATGCGCAAAAGTTGTGAGTGGTGAGCTAGGCGGGGAGTTTCCATCTGATGTGGCCGCTCTCAAAAAACTGCCCGGCATTGGTGATTATACGGCGGCGGCCATATCAACCATTGCATTTAACAAGCCCGCCACCGTTGTTGATGGCAATATCGAACGAGTCATGACGCGGATTTTTGCCGTGACCAATACATTGCCTGGGATTAAGCCGCGTCTTAAAGAGCTTGCCGCACCGTTCTTTGACGGGTTTCATGCGCGTCCGGGGGATCTGGCCCAAGCCATGATGGATTTGGGGGCAGGGATATGCACACCGAAATCACCCAAATGTGCGCTGTGCCCTGTATCTGAACATTGTCAGGCTCGGATTAAGGGTATTGCCGATACGTTGCCGCGCAAAGCCCCCAAGAAGGCACAGCCGCAAAAAATCGGCAATGTATATTTTATCACCAATAAAAAGGGTCAGATATTATTGGAACGCCGCGCCGATAAAGGCATGCTGGGGGGCATGGTGGGGCTGCCGACTTCTGAGTGGGTGGTGGATCATCCGGTGCATATTGAGGGCTTTAAATCGCTAAAACTCACCGCAAACAGCCATATTAAGCACAGTTTCACGCATTTTGATTTGCGCCTTGATCTGTACATGGCGCAAAGTGAGGGTGAGTTTGACGGTTATTTCTGGGATGAGATTGATGGAGGCGGTCTGCCAACTCTGTTTAAAAAGGCCTATAAGCTAGCCTGTGGATAACCTTAGGCTTTGCGCTCAATCTTTACACCAACAGAGTCGCATAACTCACTCATAATATTTGGCTTTTCTGCTTTTACTGTAACCACTTTGACACTCCCCATATCAAGGCAAAGCGCGGCAATTTCTTCGGCCAATTCTTCCAACAAATTAAAATGACGGTGCGGCGCTAACGCCTCAATCTCTTTTGCCACACTATAATAATTAACCGTGTCGCTGACATCCCCGCTCTGCACGGCTTTGCTTATATCACAGCCTAGTTCTAAATTAATAATCACAGACTGCTTTGCCGCCAATTCCGGCTCGGTAATGCCGATCGACATCTCAAGGCGCAGATTTTTAATGAAAATGGTGTCCATAAATTTTATCTCTGTTTTTTACGCGGAGCGCCGTAGGTGCGGAGAAAGCTATTTTAAAAACTCCGTATCTCCGAGTCTCCGCGTTATATATTAGCTCGCAGCTTGCTCATCTCTTATTATCTGGCGCAGATCGTCAATCGGGCGGGCTTTTCCGGCTTTATCCATGTAATGCCAGAACGTCCACCCATTACAGCTCGGCGCATCCTGCACCGCCGCGCCGACCTTGTGAATAGAGCCACGCGCGCCGTCAATGCGGTTTTGCGCCATCACCGAACCATCCGCGTGAACCGTCACTTTATGGCGGTTTTTGGAATCGCTCAACGTTGCGCCAGGCTTTAGCATGCCGCGCTCCACCAGCCAGCCAAACGGCACGCGCGGTTGCTCGCGCTTGGGCAGGCTTTCAATGATGTTACCCGCTAACGGGACAATATCGGCGATGCGCTCGCGGGCAAAGGCAGCATAGGTTTCATCGCGCTCAATACCAACATAATGGCGACCGAGTTTCTTAGCCACCGCGCCGGTTGTACCGGTGCCGAAGAACGGGTCCAGCACCACATCATTTTTACGTGAAGATGCCATCAACACACGGTGGAGAAGGCTTTCCGGCTTTTGCGTTGGGTGCGCTTTTTTGCCGTTCGCATCTTTCAAACGTTCGCCGCCCGTACAAAGCGGCAAATACCAATCCGAACGCATTTGTAAATCCTCGTTCAAGGATTTCATCGCATCGTAATTGAATTGATACTTTGATTTCTGAGACTTACCTGCCCAAATTAAAGTTTCATGTGCATTGCAAAAACGCCGGCCGCGGAAATTCGGCATCGGGTTTGATTTGCGCCAGATCACATCATTGAGTATCCAAAACCCAAGATCCTGCAAAATCGAGCCGAGCCGGAAAATATTGTGATAGCTGCCAATCACCCAGATAGAGCCATCATCGGTGAGCAAATCACGCGCCGCGCCCAGCCATTGCCGCGTAAATTCATCATAAACGGCGAGAGATTCAAACTGATCCCATTCATCATCAACCGCATCCACCTTGGAGTTATTCGGGCGGTGCAAATCCCCCTGAAGCTGCAGATTATAAGGAGGGTCCGCGAAAATCAGATCGACGCTTTTCTCAGGCAGACTTTGCATGATTTTCACGCAATCCCCTATCAAGATTGAATCGAGCGGTAGATCGGTTTTTTTATCCGGCATGGGCGGCATCCTTCTTGATTTATGAAAGAACGCATCATGAGTCATCGGCGATTCGCCGTCAAGAAAAAATGTGGATAATTTTCGATTCAGATAATGGAGTCAGTATGTTATGAGACTCTAAAATCACTGAAAAATGACTCCAGAACAGAGTCTTAGCGCTGTTTTTGAAGTTTTATAACGTTAGAAATTTTCGGTCAGATATTTCTTCACCGGGCCGAAAGATTTGCGGTGATGGTCGGTAATACCGTGCGTTTTTATCGCTGCCAGATGTTTTGGCGCAGGGTAGGCGCTGTTACTTTCCCAGCCATAATGCGGGTAATCGGCGGCGATTTTGGTCATAAACTCATCACGTGTTACTTTGGCGATGATCGAGGCCGCCGCAATCGATTTTGATTTGCCATCGCCCTTCACCACAGCCATTGCGGGGCAGGGCATATCGGGCGGCAAGCGGTTACCATCCACCAGCGCAAAATCAGGCATAACCCCGCTCTTGCGGCTCATATCGGCCAGCGCGCGTTTCATGGCCTCCATCGTCGCCCATAATATATTCAACTCGTCAATTTCTTGCGGACTACATTGCCCCAGACCGACATGGCAGTGTTTTTGAATATCTTGAAACAGATTTTTTCTTTTTATTTCAGTTAGTTTTTTGCTGTCTTGAATGTAATTTATAAACTCTGCATTACGGATTTCCACAGGGATAATGACACAGGCGGCGACAACCGGTCCGGCCAATGGCCCGCGCCCGACCTCATCAATGCCGCAGACTAAACCTTGTTGTTCATCTTCAAGCGTAAAGTTAGCCATGCTCATTTTTGCCGCCAAGACTCCAAGGTACCAAGAAAAATATTATTTACTCTTTGTGAAAATTTGGCGGCTTTGTGCCGTGGCGGCCAAATCATTTCAAGCTCTTGCTGGCGATTTCAAACACATCAGGTGCAATGTCTTTAAGCGTTAAAATCTCTTCCAGCGCGGCTTTCATAAGTTCCTGACGATCGGGCGTGTATAGCTTCCATGTGCGGAACGGGGTTAGCAAACGCGCCGCAATTTGCGGGTTAATGCTGTTCAGCTCCATAATCCCATCACGTAAGAAAGCATAACCGCTACCGTCTGCCGCATGGAATTTTACCGGATTCATCATGCCGAACGCTGCATATAATGACCGCACGCGGTTTGGGTTTTTAATTTTAAAATCAGTGTGTTGTTTAAGTATTTTAAGGTGATTGTTTATCTCGGGATGCGCCGCGCTGGCTTGCAGGGCAAAATATTTATCAATCACCAGCTGATAATCTTTAAAACGTGCGTAGAAATCATCAAAAGCTTGCGCGCGCTCGGGGTTTTTATTCACCGCCAAAGATGAGAGCGCCGCAGCGCGGTCAGTCATATTATCCGCCGCCTCGTAATGGCTCATCGCCAGCTTAGCGCAGCCCGTGCCATGCGTTGCGGTTAGCAGCGTCAGCGCAATGTTACGCAAAGTGCGTTGGCCCATTGCCTCGGGTGTAATAGAAAAATCCCCGCCTTGTGCATTGGCCTTATAAAGTTTTTCCAAAGCAGGCTTATGATTGCGCTTGAGCGTTGCCAGCAAGCCTTCCCGTGCCTTAAAGACAGCATCGGGATCAATTACATCTTGCTCTTGCTCGATGCGGGTAATATCGGGAATGCTGAGCGCGCGCGCCATAAGCGCCTTGTCAGCACCATCATCAAGTGCTCGGGTAATCAGGTCGCCATAGCGCCCGATAAAGCTCGCGGGCACGTCCGCACCATCAATCATACCGCCAAGTACACGCAGCATCAGTGTTTGCCCCGCCTCCCAGCGGTTAAAGCCATCACCGTCATGCACCATAAGATGCGCGAGATCGTCATCCGTCAGGTCATGGGTGAGGCGTACAGGCGCGGAAAAATTGCGCAAAATCGACGGAATAGGAGCGCTAGAGATATTCTCAAGCGTAAATTCCTGCTCGGCCTCGATCAGCATCAGCATTTCTTCGGCGATATCCGCACCATTCTCACCGACCAGCCCTAATATCACCGGAATAGTGGCGGGCTTTTTATCTGTTTGGCCCGGTGTATCGGGAATGTTTTGCTTTAACTTTACGTGATAAGTTTTTGAATTTTCATTATAATTCCCCTCAAAGCGCACAGCGGGTGTGCCTGCCTGTTCATACCATCGGCGGAACTGGGTAAGGTCTATACCGCTCGCATCCTCCAGCGCTTTAACAAAATCCTCACAGGTCACGGCTTGACCGTCATGACGCTCGAAATATAAATCCGTGCCTTTACGGTAATTCTCGGCGCCCAAAATCGTATGCAGCATACGGATCACTTCCGCGCCTTTTTCATACACGGTCATGGTGTAGAAGTTATTGATTTCAATGTAATTATCGGGTTTTATCGGGTGCGCTATCGGCCCGGCATCCTCGGGAAATTGGTGGCGACGAAGATGCGCAACATCATCGATGCGCTGCACAGCGCGGGAATTGAGGTCGCTGCTAAATTCCTGATCACGAAAGACGGTGAGCCCTTCTTTGAGAGATAATTGAAACCAATCACGGCAGGTCACGCGGTTGCCCGACCAGTTGTGGAAATATTCATGGGCAATGACGCTTTCGACACGGATAAAATCTTGGTCAGTGGCCGTTTCAGGCTGCGCCAGCACCAGTGCGGTATTAAAGATATTAAGCGATTTATTCTCCATCGCGCCCATATTAAAATCGCTGACGGCGACAATGTTGAAAAGATCGAGGTCATATTCAAGGCCGTAAACCTCTTCATCCCATCTCATGGATTTCTTCAGCGATTCCATCGCATGACCGCACTGACTTTCATCACCGGGGCGGACATAGATATAAAGTTCGACCTTGCGGCCAGAGGCGGTCGTAAACTCGTCCTCGACCACGCTCAAATCACCGGCCACCAAGGCGAATAGATAACAGGGCTTCACGAATGGGTCATGCCAAATTGCATAATGTCTGCCGTGCCCTGAATCGCCATGATCCAGCCGGTTCCCATTAGACAGCAACGCCGGATATTGCGCCTTATTAGCCTCCACGCGCGTGGTGAAAGTCGTCATAACATCAGGGCGATCCGGATAATAGGTGATATGGCGAAATCCTTCGGCTTCGCACTGCGTGCAATAAGTATCACCGGATTTATAAAGCCCCTGAAGGGACGTATTTTTCTCCGGCTGAATGCGCGTTGTGATTTCAAGCTCAAACGCATCGCCTGCTGGCCCTTGGGGGCAGGGCACACGCAGGGCTTTCTCATCATGCTTATAATCATCAATGTCCGCGCCATTCACCTTGACGCTCATCAGCTCCAGATGCTCGCCATTTAAAAACACCTCTTGCGCTTTTTCATTCAGGCGCTTCCATGTACTTTTGGCGGTGACAATCGTGTAGCCATCATGAATGTCGAAATTGAGATCAAGGCTCTCAACCTCAAAGGGGTAGGGTTTGTAATCTTTTAAATAAACGGTTTGGGGGGTATCTGTTTTCATGTCTTTTGTTTTGACATGAGTCTATTACGTCTCGCAAGCGCAATGCTGGCTTTACTGATCTTCTATATTTGCCTCTTCGCTCTCTAGCCCATCTTCAAATGGTATGGCGTACATATCAGGCTCCGGCGGGTCGTCTTTATGGCGGTCCTGATGGACGATCGCGGCGATTTTATACAGCACATCCTTCACGCCCTCACCGGACACGGCGGACATTACATTCACGTCCTTACCAATCGCGCCCGAGAGCGTTTTGGCTTGGTCGGCGGCAAGCTCAGCCCCCAGCGCATCCATCTTGTTCAGCGCGATAATCTCGTGCTTATACGCCAAATGCCCGCCATATTCTTTGAGTTCGTGACGGATAGTATTATAATCGGCAACGATATCATCAGCCGTGCAATCAACCATATGCAGCAACACCGATGTGCGCTCGACATGGCCAAGGAAGCGGTCGCCCAAACCATGCCCTTCATGCGCACCTTTGATCAGGCCGGGGATATCGGCAATGACAAAATCAACCTCGCCCGCGCGCACAACGCCCAAATTAGGGTGCAGCGTGGTAAAAGGGTAATCCGCAATCTTCGGTCTGGCGTTAGAGGAGGCCGCCAGAAATGTGGACTTCCCCGCATTGGGCAGGCCCAGCAGCCCGACATCGGCAATCAGTTTCAAACGCAGCCATATGGCCATTTCCTGCCCCGGCCAGCCGGGCGTGGTCTTGCGCGGCGCCTGATTGGTCGAGCTTTTATAATGCGCATTGCCAAAGCCGCCATCACCGCCCTTGAGCAATATCATTTCCTGCCCCTCAACCATCATATCGGCAATCACGGTTTCTTTATCTTCGCCCAGTATTTCGGTGCCCACAGGAACCTTTATAATGTAATCATCGCCGCCTGCGCCGCTGCGGTCACTGCCCATGCCGTGCTGGCCTTTTTGAGCTTTGTAATGTTGCTGGTAACGAAAATCGATAAGGGTGTTAAGCGTATTGACCGCGCGAAAGATAATATCGCCGCCGCGCCCGCCATTGCCGCCATTGGGGCCGCCAAATTCGATATATTTCTCGCGGCGAAATGACAGGCATCCCGCGCCGCCATCACCGCTCTTTAGGTATATTTTTGCTTCGTCGAGAAATTTCATCGTTTTTCAATCTAGATATAAAAAAAGGAAAGGCGATAACCTTTCCCTTTTTAAACTTTATAGCTATTTAGGGCTATTCCGCAGCCTGAGCCTGTGCATCATTGGCCGGAACTACATTCACGACAGCGCGCGAATCTTTTGTTTTTGTGAAAACAACCTGACCATCAAGCAATGAAAAGATTGTGTGATCTTTACCCAAACCAACATTTTTACCGGGGCGCACTTTTGTGCCGCGCTGGCGAATAATGATGTTACCGGCCAGAACAAACTCGCCGCCGTATTTTTTAACGCCAAGGCGTCTACCGGCTGAATCGCGACCATTTCTGGATGAACCACCTGCTTTTTTATGTGCCATGAAAAATCTCCTTCAAATAAAGCCCTAAGCGGCTTTTTGTTATGCGGCTTTGATGTCTTTAATGCGTAAAACAGTCAGATCCTGACGGTGACCTTTTTTACGGCGGTAATTTTGACGGCGCTTCTTTTTGAAAACCGTAATTTTCGGGCCGCGATCTTGCGCGATTAATTCCGCCGTTACGGATGCGCCCTTAACAACGGGCTCGCCCATTATCGAGGTCTTTCCGTCATTCACGTAAAGCACATCATCCAATGCGACTTTATCACCGGCTGCGCCATCAAGCTTTTCAACTTTAATGACATCATCTTTTTGTACGCGGTATTGTTTCCCGCCTGTGCGAATTACTGCAAACATAGTTTTTCTCTTATTCTTTAACGTTATCTTGTCGAGCTCATCTCATAAAGATGCGCAAATATACACAATAGCCGCGCACTGTCAAGAAAATCTGCCCTGTTATTTACTAATTTTCTGCTGTTTTGCCTTATCGGAACAAGACAAGGCTCAGCGCAATGATGGCCATACCAATCACCATGCCGTAAACCGCGTCATGTCCGCTGGCATATCGCTTGGCTGTGGGCAGTAATTCATCCATTGCCAGAAACACCATAGCGCCCGCAATTAGCCCGAAGACCGAGCCAAAAACAAACGGCGTCAAGAAGGGTGCGAGCACTAAATAACCGATCAGCGCCCCCACAGGCTCCGCCATACCGGATAACAGACACGCCAAAAAGGTCAGCTTTTTATCTTTTGTGGCGTAATAAACCGGAATCGCAATGGATACGCCCTCGGGAATATTATGAACCGCAATAGCAAAGGCCAGCGAACTCCCCAAAACAGGGTCTTCCAGCGTGGCAAAGAAGGTCGCCATGCCCTCGGGGAAGTTATGAACGGTAATGGCAATCGCGGCCATGAGGCCAAGGCGGCTTATATTATTATTGGAACCTTTCTTTTCGTGACTGGCAATATCCTCGGGCGTCAGCTCGTTATGCGGGTTGGGGATGAGCCGGTCGATAATAACCAGAAAAACTACACCGGCAAAAAAGGCGAGGGTGGCATAGCTATAGGCGGTTTTATCTTCAAATACTTCGGAGAAAGACGTTAGTGATTTCCAGAAAATCTCGACCAGCGAGATATAAACCATCGCGCCGCCCGCAAAGGCCAAGCCAAAGGCCAGCAAACGCGGGTTGGAATCACGCCCCGCAAACACGCTGAACGCGCCCAGCACAGTGGCCAGCGCCGCGCCGCACGTGACAGCCAGCGCCAAAAGAACGTCGGAATTAAAAAGGGAATGCTCCATAAGGAAATTTTATATGCTTTATGAGATGGGATGGCAATGCTCTGCTGCGCGCAAGGCTTCATAGATTCATTCTTCCGGCTTCATTGAGCATATTGTTGAACCGGGTTCGAATGCATATCCCATTATTTTCACTCATAATGCCAAATATACAAGGAACGAGAAGCGTAGCGTGTAAACATACGTAAGCGACGAGAGACAACGTAGATTTGGCATTATGAAAGAAAATGGCGGAGAGACAGGGATTCGAACCCTGGATAGGCTATAAACCTATGCCGGTTTTCAAGACCGGTGCATTCAACCACTCTGCCATCTCTCCATTTGTGATGCCATTATTACGGCCAAAGCGGTGTTAGTCATAGCGATGTTTGGCCCCCCGTGTCTAGTGTAAATTTGCG
>Ga0136600_1001500_pt1 | contig 10575 bp, 11 predicted proteins | sample AntRauMFilla2698_FD_104634 | JGI IMG/M metagenome (GOLD analysis project Ga0136600, IMG submission 104634) | Saline lake microbial communities from Rauer Islands, Antarctica - Metagenome Filla 2 #698 | ecosystem: Environmental > Aquatic > Non-marine Saline and Alkaline > Saline | place...
GCGCTTAGTCTGAATGAGCGGCTCGTCGGTGTGCTGGTCGAGCTTGCGCCGAAGGTACGAGATGTAGCTCTCGACGATGCCCGCGTCGCCGTTGAAGTCGTACTCCCACACGTGGTCGAGAATCTGTGCCTTGGACAGCACGCGATTCGGGTTGAGCATGAGGTAGCGCAAGAGCTTGAACTCGGTGGGGCTGAGCTCGATTACGGCATCGCCCACGGTGACTTCGTGGGTGTCTTGATCCATGATGAGCTCGCCAGTGCGGATGACGGCGTCATCCTCTTCCTGCATCGTGCGGCGCAGAATCGCCTTGATGCGCGCCACGATCTCGTCGAGGCTGAACGGCTTGGTGACGTAGTCGTCGCCACCGACCGTGAGGCCCATGATCTTGTCATCGGTGTCGTCTTTGGCGGTGAGGAAGAGGATGGGGCTCGTGTAGCCGCTCGACCGCAGTCGCTTCGTCACGCCGAACCCGTTGATGTCGGGCAGCATGACGTCGAGGATGATGAGGTCGGGCTCCTCTTCCAGCACAGCCGAGATCGCCTGTGCGCCGTTGCTCACAGCGCGCACGGCGAATCCTGCGAAACGCAGACTCGTCGTGAGGAGGTCGCGAATATTGGGCTCGTCATCGACGATGAGAATTTTGGGTCCGTCAGCCATACGGACATTCTCTGCGCGTTGCTTGTGGGTTTCCTGAGTGCGTAGGGGGCGCGTTCAGTATTCATGCCGGATGCCCGCCCCACGTTCCGGGTGATCGACGCTGTACGGCACCTCGCGTGCTACGCGGCGATGCCGGTGGCGTCGAGAATCTCGTAGCTGTAGCCCTGCTCAGCGAGGAACCGCTGGCGGTTCTGCGCGAAATCCTGGTCGACGGTGTCGCGTGCGACGAGCGTGTAGAAGTGGGCGGGCAGGCCGCTCTCCTTCGGCCGCAAGAGGCGGCCCAGGCGCTGAGCCTCCTCCTGTCGCGAGCCGAAGGAGCCCGACACCTGGATGGCGACCGTGGCCTCGGGCAGGTCTACCGAGAAGTTGGCGACCTTCGAGACGACGAGCACCGGCGTGCGGCCATCCCGAAATTCCTGATACAGCCGCTCACGCTCGTCCACGGGGGTCGCCCCCGTCAACTGCGGGACCCCCAGTTGGTCGGCGAGCTCCTCGATCTGGTCGAGGTACTGCCCGATCACGAGGATGCGCTCGCCCGAGTGCTGCGCGACGAGGCGCTTGACGACGTCGAGCTTGGCCGGCGCGGTCGCGGCGAGCCGGTAGCGCTGATCGTCGGCGCTCGCCGCGTACTCCAGCCGCTCGCTCGCGGGCAGATCGACGCGCACTTCGTAGCAGCTTGCGGGCGAAATGAAGCCCTGCGCTTCGATCTGCTTCCACGGTGCATCGAACCGTTTGGGGCCGATGAGGCTGAAGACGTCACCCTCTCGGCCGTCCTCCCGGACGAGCGTCGCGGTGAGGCCCAGGCGTCGGCGGGCCTGCAGTTCAGCCGTGAGCTTGAAGACGGGCGCCGGCAGCAGGTGAACCTCGTCGTAGATGATGAGCCCCCAGTCGAGCGCATTGAGCAAGGCCAGGTGGGCGTACTCGCCCTTCCGCTTGGCGGTGAGGATCTGGTAGGTCGCGATCGTGACCGGTTTGACCTCTTTGACCTGGCCCGAGTACTCGCCGATCTCGTCTTCTGTGAGGCTCGTGCGTGCGAGCAGCTCGGCCCGCCACTGGCGTGCCGACACGGTATTGGTCACGAGGATGAGGGTGGTCGTCGCAGCCTGCGCCATCGCGCCCGCGCCGACGAGAGTCTTGCCGGCACCGCACGGCAGCACGACGACACCCGAGCCGCCGATGAAGAACTGGTCGATCGCGTGCTGCTGGTAGGGCCGCAGGCCCCATTCGGCGAGGTCGAGGTCGATCGCGTGGGGCGTGCCCGGCGTGTAACCGGCGAGGTCTTCGGCAGGCCAGCCGATCTTGACGAGCTCTTGCTTCACCTGACCTCGGGCCCACGCCGCGAGCTCATAGCTGTGGGCGTCGATGCGGCGTGTCAGGAGGGGCGCGACCTTGCGGTTGGAAGCGATCTCGGTGAGCACGGCGGTGTCGGTCGAGCGGAGCGTGAGAGTGCCATCGTCATCGCGCTCGATCACGAGTCGGCCGTAGCGCCCGACCGTCTCGGTGAGGTCGATCGTGACCGATTGCGGCACGGGAAACTTGGAGTACTTCTCCAGCACGGCGAGCATCTCGGCCGCCTCATGACCGGCCGCGCGCGCGTTCCAGAGGCCCAGACGGGTGATCCGGTAGGTGTGCACGTGCTCGGGTGCGCGCTCGAGTTCGGCGAACACCGCGAGGGCGTGGCGGGCGTCGTCTGCCTGGCCGTTGGCGACCTCCAAGAGCACGGTTCGGTCGCTCTGAACAATGAGGGGGCCATCAGGATTCATAACGGGCCAGTCTAGGACGCTGGGCTGTGAACGAAGACGAGGCGTTCGCGCACCTTCTCAGTCGAGAGGCTCGAGGCCCGAGATGCTCGCGATCGGCAGGGTGCGCTCGACATCGGCCTCGCGATCCCGGCCGCGCACGCGACCCGCAGCGATGCCCGTCGGTTCGAGGTCGAAGGAGCGCTCACTGCCGTCGGGTAGCCGCACGGTGGCACGGACGGCGAGTTTGCCGCGCACGGCAAGCTCCCACTGGCGCGCCACCCATGCACCGTCACCGTCGATGCCGACGGTCGAGCCGCTGCGGATGCGAGCAACAGCGTCACCCACGGGGTCGGTCACGACCGTTGCGGCGGCGCGGCGTTCGCGGCCGGGGCGCGCCGGTGAGTCAAACCCCTCAGCGGGAGCCGCGGGATAGCGGGCATCGATGAGGGTCCAGAGCACAACGGCGGGCTCGAAACGGCTCACCGCGCGTGAGGCCTCGGCGAGTTGGAGTCCGAGTGAGGCGGTCGTGGCGTCCACCAGCAGCGACTCCAGGAGTACCCGATCGTCGCAGACGACGATCGTTCGTGCGCCCCCGCGCTCGTCCTGGGCGGCGGGACCAACCCGCACCGTGCCGTACCGACCCGCGGTCTCGCGGATCAGATACTCGACCGGCTGCGGCACGCCGGTGAGGGAGATCTGCTCAAGAAAGGACACGAGCTCGTCGGCCGTCTCGCCGAGCGCGACCGCGCGTGTCACGCTGTCGGCCGTCACCCGGTAGCGCCCCGCGAGACCTGCGCTTTCGACGTCGGCGAGGCGCCGAAGCCTCTCATCGAGGTGCGCAGCGAAGGGGCCGGGTGAGACGATCGTGAGATCGTGCTGCAGGTAGACCTGATCAACGTCGGGAGGCACGAGGGGGGCGAGGACCTCGCTCGCGGCTTCCGCACTGTCGCGCAGCAGCGCGATGCCAATACTGCTGGCGCGCCCCTGTGCGGTGACGCCCAACCGCTCACCCTGCGCGCCACGCCGCGCCATGCGGGCGCTGAGCGCGTCACCGCCGGCGGGATACAGCCAGCGCACAAAATCAGCGAGCGCGGGACCCCATCGGGCGAGCGGGCGCGACGCGAGTAGATCGACGAGCTCGCTAGGCAGCAACTCACGCCAGGAGGCCGCCAAGCGCCCCCAGCGGTCAGCGAGCGAAGCACGGCGCCAGTCATCGGCGCGTGGGCTCGGGCGCGTGAATCCCTCGTCATCGTCGGTGAGGCCCGCGATCATGGCGAGGTCCAGCAACAACGGCAGCTCGTCAAGGCTGACTCCAGCGGCTTCGGCGAGCCGCTTCGAATCCGGGAGCGAGAGCCCGCCGCGGGCGAGCAGCCGACCCGGTCCGTCGCCGAGCGCCAGAAGAATCTCGGTCACCTGAGTGGTCGTCGTGAATGCCTGTTCCGCCGCGCCTCGATCAATATTCGGTCGGTCGTCGTCGTCCACGGGTTCCAGAGAGACGGGCGGAAGGATGCTGCGCAACGACTCGGCGTCAGGCAGGCCCCGCTTCGGCCACTGGGCGAGCTCGGTGATCACCGCGGGCCAGACCGTGACCGTGTCGTCGATGAGATCGATGAGCGCGGCATCCAAGGGCCCTTGCAGGTCGCTGCGCACGTGCTCGACCGACATGCTCAGCCGATCGGCGAGAGTCGACAGGCTCGTGGTTTCCGACTCGCCCGCGGTGACCAGGGCAGCGAGTGCGGGGCGCGTGAGTCGGGCCAGCGCGATGCCGATCGCTGCTGGGTCGAGGAGGGCCTCGGCGAGGTCGAAGACGTCGCGCAGAGTGCTCGGCGTGATGGAGCGCTCTCGAATGATGTGGGCCACGCTCTCGTCATCGAGGTCGCGCAGTCGCGCCGCGAGCGCGAGAGAGGCGGCGCTAGTTGCCGGCATCCTTGGCAGCTCGCCCCCGGCGCACAGCGCTGACGACCAGCAACACGATGATGAGCACGAAGCCGATGGGCAACCCGATGAGCGGCATGATGGTCACGATCGGCCAGATGCCTTCGGTAAAGTCGCCGCGTTCGAGGCCGCTCGCGGTACCGATGATGAGCGCGACGAAGCTCGCGAGGCTCACCAGAATGACCCCGGCGACCATGTACGCGAGCGTGCGCTCAAGGCGGTTGCTCATCACGAAAGACTCTTCAGGCACGACCCCTACAGTAGCGCCGCAAGCTGTGCTGCTCGTACCCCGTTTCCTGGGGGTCGCTGTACGGCGGTATCCTCGGGGTTCCAGCACTGTACTCACGCAGTGGTGTCGGGCGCGAGGCCCGAGAGTTCTGTTAACGCGAGGGGAAACAACACGCATGCCCACCGGCAAGGTCAAGTTTTATGACCAAGAGAAGGGTTTCGGCTTCATCGCGTCCGACGACGGCGATGAGGTGTTCCTGCACGCATCCGCCCTGCCCGAGGGAGCCGTCGTCAAGGCGGGCACTCGGCTCGAGTTCGGTGTCGCCGACGGCAAGCGCGGTGCGCAGGCGCTCTCGGTGCGCGTGCTGGATTCGCGACCCACACTCAGCACACTGAACCGCAAGTCCGCAGACGACATGGCGGTCATCATTGAGGATCTCGTGGGCTTGCTCGACAGCATCGGCGCCAACCTGAAGCGCGGCCGTTACCCCGACGCCGCGCACGGCGCCAAGATTGCGACTGTTTTGCGCAAGGTGGCGGATGATCTCGATGCCTAAGGCAGCCCGCAGTACCGCCAAGAATCCCGTCAGCGGGTCGGCCGCGGTCGACGCGAGTGTGCTCGAGCCGCTCGCGCGCACCGCGCTCGAGGAGGGCACTCCGGCGGCCACGGTGGGGGCACTGCGCGACATCTCCGTCGAGGATGACGTTGCGACCGTGCGCTTTGCGACCCGGCAGGGTGGCTATCTCGGGTGGTTTTGGACGGTCACTCTTGCGGTGACCCCGGGTGTGCACCCGAGCGTGCTCGAGTCTGAACTCATGCCGGGCGAGGGCGCGTTGACCGCTCCAGAGTGGGTGCCGTGGTCGGATCGACTGGAGGACTACCTCGCTCAGCAGGCTGCGGACGGTGACGACCCTGAAGGTGACGACGCAGACGGTGACGACGAGGATTCACCGGACGGCAATGATGACGAGCACGACGAGCACGACGAGCACGACCTGCACGGCGACGATGGCGACGACGTTTTCGACGGCGTCGACATCGACGGACACTCCGACGTCGACGACTAGCTCCGGCGTCGTGCCGCTCGGCACGCGATGAGTGCCCGCGAGGTCAGCGGCGGGCGCGCAGTGCGACGAGCAGTCCGATCACGCCGAGGAGGAGGCCGAGACCCACGGTGCTGAGCGTGCGCACCGGGTCGAAGGCGATCGGGGTGGCGAGCAATCCGACCACGATCGCGAGGGCGATTACCCACAGCACGAGACCCACCTGGTAGGCGCGCACGTCATTCGTGTGCAACGCCTCGGGCTGCGGCCGACGTTGGTCGTGCGGTACCCAGAGCCTCATGATGCTCAGTCTGCCAGGGCGTCGATGACGTAGTCGATGCAGCGCGTGAGCTGGCGCACATCGTCGGGCTCGATGGCGACGAATGTGGCAACCCGCAATTGATTGCGGCCGAGCTTGCGGTAGGGCTCGGTATCGACGATGCCGTTCGCGCGCAGGGTCGTCGCGACGAGAGCGGCGTCGACAGAATCGTCGAGGTCGATCGTGACGACGACGGGGGAGCGGTGCGCGGGGTCACGCACGAAGGGTGTTGCGAGTGGGTGCGCCTCGGCCCACTCGTAGAGGATGCCCGAGCTTGTCGCCGTGCGCGCCCCGGCCCACGCGAGCCCGCCCGAGGCGTTCATCCACTGCAGCTGGCTGTCGAGCATGACGAGCGTGGCGAGGGCAGGAGTATTGAGCGTTTGATTGAGCCGCGAATTGTCGATCGCGGAGGTGAGGGAGAGAAACGGCGGGATGAAGCGGTCGCTCGCCTCGAGTCGTTGCGCGCGCTCGATGGCGGCGGGGCTCAGCAGGGCTATCCACAGACCACCGTCCCCGGCAAAGTTCTTTTGCGGCGCAAAGTAGTAGGCATCGGTCTCGGTGACGTCAATGTCGATGCCGCCGGCGGCGCTCGTCGCATCCACGACCGTGAGGGCCTCGGGCGCGCTGCCGATGCGGGTGACGGGAGCGCTGACGCCCGTCGAGGTCTCATTGTGCGGGTAGGCGTAGACGTCGACGCCGTCCACCACGTCGAGGGCGCCGCGGCTACCGGGGTCACTCGAGACGACGTGCGGCGCATCGAGCCAGGGTGCCCGGGCCGAGGCGACGAACTTGGCACCGAACTCGCCGAACGCGAGGTGGGCGCTGCGGCGCTCGATGAGGCCGGACGCTGCGACATCCCAGAACGCGGTGGAGCCACCGTTGCCGAGAACGACTTCGTACCCGTCGGGGAGGCGGAAAAGCTCGGCGAACCCGGCACGCACGCTGCCGACGAGGTTCTTCACCGGTGCTTGGCGGTGCGAGGTGCCCAGCAGTCCGCTCGCGGCGGCGAGGGCCGCAACCTGCTCTGGCCGAACCTTCGACGGGCCGCACCCGAACCGTCCGTCGGCGGGCAGGAGGTCGTTGGGGATGCTCACGTCGGCCATGCGTCGAGTCTACTGAGCGCGTTCGGGAGGGTGGAGCCGCGCATCCGATCGATGCTCACTGCCGAAGCGAGCGATTAGGCTGAGGCGGTCAGAGCCGAGCGTGCGAAGGAGATCAGGCCCTATGACCGACCTCGTCGACACGACTGAGATGTACTTGCGCACGATTCTCGACCTCGAGGAGGAGAACATCGTGCCGTTGCGGGCGCGTATCTCTGAGCGGTTGGGGCACTCGGGCCCGACGGTGTCGCAGACGATCGCCCGCATGGAGCGCGACGGTTTGGTGCGCGTGGAGGGCGACCGCCATTTGGAACTCACGACCGACGGGCGACACAAGGCCGTGTCGGTCATGCGCAAGCACCGCTTGGCCGAGCGGCTGTTGGCTGATGTCATCGGCCTCGACTGGGCCTACGTGCACGACGAGGCCTGCCGCTGGGAGCACGTCATGAGTGAGCAGGTGGAGCGTCGCCTCATCACCCTGCTCGATGGGCCCACTGAGTCGCCCTACGGCAATCCGATTCCTGGGCTCGAGGAGCTGGGGGGTGCGCCGGCGGTGGACTTCTTGGATGGCGTCATCTCACTCACCCACGCGACGGCGGCGGGGATGCGGCAGTGCACGATCCGGCGCCTGTCTGAGCCCGTCCAATTCGATCCCGACCTCCTGCACCAGCTGTTCGAGGCGGGAGTGGTGCCGGGCGCTCAGGCCAGGATCCGCTCGGAGCCGAACGGATACATCTCGGTCGACGTGGAGGGGCGCGCGGAGGGTATTGAACTGCCGGCGGAAGTTGCGCAGCACATCTACGTTGAAGAGTGAGCATTAGCCACTATATGTAGTACCTGCGAGCCGCTTTGTGACCTGGTCGTTATCTAGCGTACACTCGGCAGGTCGCGCACCACTTGCCCAATGTGTGGTGCGCAGGAGGTTGATCTGTGAGTACCCCTAGTCGTCGAACCGTCAAGAGCACGCTGACGAACATCGCCGCTCTGATGACCGCGACGGCATTTGTCGCCACCTTTGCTCTGTCGGGTACGTCTCTCGAGCCCGCCGCGAACGCCGAGGGTTCGGCAAACGCGGAGGCTCTCGCCACACTTCAGGCCGCGGAATCGCAAACGATCGCCTTCAGCGCCGAGACGGAGGTCGCGCAAGATCTGGCGCGCGACGAGTTTGGCGCGACGAGCGTCGCCGAGTTGCGTCGCGCGCAGCTTGCCGCAGCAGCACCCAAGTGGAGCGGTCCGAGCGTCGGCGACTTCCTCGCCAACCCGCCGTACCCCAGCTTCAGCCTGGACCAGGTCGTGCAGGTGGCCCTGCAGTACCAGGGTGTGCCGTATCGCTGGGGCGGCAGCACGCCGGCTGGCTTCGACTGCTCGGGCTTCGTGCAGTACGTGTACGCGCAGTTCGGCATCGCGTTGCCGCACGGTGTGCGCGGCCAGGCCGCCCTCGGCACCCCGATTTCGCGGGCCGACGCGCGCCCGGGCGACATCGTGATTTTCAACAACCTGGGTCACAACGGCATTTACATGGGTGGCGGCCAGATTCTGGATGCCCCCTACGCCGGCAAGAGCGTCATGGTGCGTCCCATCTGGACGGACGCTTACTACATCGTGCGTATCGGCATCTAGCGCCGGGAGCATTGTGACGCCGCGCCATCCGAGTGCCGTCGGCGCGCGAGTGGGCGTGGCGTTCGTTGCCGTGGCTGCGCTTGCCTGGGCGGGGGCCCATGCTTCGTCGGGTGCGGTTCGCGCGTGGAAGCGTGGTGCGGGTTCGACCCGACGCCGCCGCGGGCTTGCTGCTCGAGTGATCGGTGGCGGTCGCAGTAGTGCCAGCGGTGACATGGTCGTCGTCTTGCTCTCTGGTCTCGCGGCGAGCCAGAAGTACTGGGGCGCACCCTACGACCGACTGGCGCGCAACGCGACTATCGTGGCGATGGACCCGCTCGGGTTCGGCTCGTCGATGGAGTTCGACTCCACACTCGATGTTGCCGACCCTGCGGTCCACGTGCGCATGATCGACGAGACGCTGGCCGATCTTGGGCTCACGGGTCGCCCTGTCGTGGTCGTGGGTCATTCCATGGGGGCCAGTTTGGCTCTGCGGTGGGCTGCGTCGACGGATGCTGCGCTCGGGGTCATCTGCTTCGGAGCGCCTCTCTACCGAGGGGACGCCGAAGTGACGGAACAGATGCGCCACTTGGGCTGGTTCGAAGCACTGCTGGCGCGCGGCCCCCTCGCTGAGCGGGTGTGTCACTGGATGTGCGCGAATCGCGGCACGGCGCAGTGGCTTGCGGTGGCCATCGCCCCTGGTCTCCCCGTGCCCGTTGCGCGCGATGCCGTGCGTCACACGTGGGCTGGCTATATCGGTGCGTTCAGGGCACTCATCGCGCATCCAGGCTGGCGCTCGGCTCTCACCGAGCTGTCACGGCGACGGGTTCCCGTGCATGTGGTCTACGGAGACTCCGACGGCGTGCCGGTCGACGGCAGGGCGGCGGAGCTCGCGGAGGAGTTCGAGGTAGTCATTTCGCGCACTCTTGCGGGAGGCCACGATCTGCCGCTCGCGCGGGCTCAGGAGTGCGCCGCGTATGTCGAGGCGATCGTCGACGCCTGTCGCTCTCAGTTGCCCGAGAGGTTCGCCAGCCGACCGTTATGACGGTGTAAACTCATACCCCCCGGAGGTATTACGAACGCGTGTGACCTCAGTGATGCAATCGAAGGAGCAGCAGTGGGCACGAGATTCTCACGTGTGGTGGTCGCCGGTGCTCTCGCGTCGGTGGTCGCGATCACGGCGTCGGCGTGCTCGATGTCGTTCACGATCGGCGGCGACTCAGCGAGCGAGCCGAGCGATGAGAATATGGCCGACGTGATGTTCGTGCAGATGATGATCCCGCACCACGAACAGGCGATCGAGATGTCGGAGATCATCCTCACTACGGAGGGCGTTGATGCTGAGGTGGCGTCTCTCGCGGAACAGATTCGCGATGCTCAAGGCCCGGAGATCGATCTCATGGAGCAATGGCTCGACGACTGGGGCCTGCCGTCCATGGGCGGCATGAGCGGCATGGACCACGGCGGTTCCGGCAGCATGGACGGCATGCTGAGCGACGAGCAAATGGCTGATTTGGCCGCGGCTGACGGCGCCACGGGCTCGCGCCTCTTCCTCGAGCTGATGATTGAGCACCACGTCGGTGCCATTGAGATGACCGATGACGTCATCGACGACGGCCGCAGTGCCGACGTCCGTGAACTCGCGCAGCAGATCATCTCCTCGCAGACTGTTGAGGTCGAGACGATGCGAGAGATGCTCGCCCGATGACCACACCTCGACGCGGCACGATCGTCGTCAGTGCTCCTGCGGTGGCCGCCATGGCAACTCTGCTTGTAGCGTGTGCATCCCCCGTGGCGTCTGACCTGGAAGGGCCGGTGGGAAGTGCGCCGACCGCCGTGACTCACGTGCACGCGATCGACGTCGACACGTCGCGAGAGCTCGTGACGATTGCCACTCATGAGGGCCTGATGAGCATCGACATTTCCGCGAACGGTGATCCAGGCTCGCCGCCCA
>Ga0136600_1001501_pt1 | contig 10574 bp, 14 predicted proteins | sample AntRauMFilla2698_FD_104634 | JGI IMG/M metagenome (GOLD analysis project Ga0136600, IMG submission 104634) | Saline lake microbial communities from Rauer Islands, Antarctica - Metagenome Filla 2 #698 | ecosystem: Environmental > Aquatic > Non-marine Saline and Alkaline > Saline | place...
GCATGGTCTTCTCCGGAACCGAGCGTGAACGTGTAGGTAGCCGGTTCGCTCAAGGCGTCGGTGATGACTTTCGTGTAGACGTTCTGGTAGATGTCGGCGTTCAAAGTGATGGCTTCGGCCAGCACGAACCCCGACGGAGCCGTAAACGTTTGGTTGTTGGCCTGTCCCCAGAACGCGACGAGGACATCGCCGTCTGCCAGACCGGCAGGCTTGTCAACGACCACGTCGGTGGCTTTGTCGATCGCGGCGGTCGCCGCAGAACGAAACGCAATAGCCATCGTTAGCCCTCCTGTATAGCGAGGGCTTCATCCAAAATATCAATAACAATCATAAGTTAGAGACTTTCGCCCTGAACACGTAAAGTTGTGCCATCATTTTCAAGTGCAACAGTATTAGCAGCAGTCCTACGAACCCAGACTCCTCGAACTTCGCCTGATGCTAAATCTCCAATATCAATTCCATTAGCAGAAACAGTAGGACTTGTAAAAACTACTCCCGAAGGAGCAGTATCTTCATCTACAACATCATCCGCTTGAGCATTAGTATCGCCTACAGCGCTGGCTGCAACAGCGTCAACGCCAATTGCAACATCTGCTCCACCAGCAACTTCAGCTGAAATAAAAGCAATCACATTAAAGAAAGTATCTGTGGCATTAGAGTTATGAACAAAAACACATCTATATTCAGACTCTGATGCTGCATTCTCTGTCCCACTTATTTCATCAAACAAATTGTGCAAAGAGTTATTAGTAACTTGAGTTGTAGAAATGAAGCCACCAAGAGAACTGTTAGGGCTACCAGCCGTTGAGTTTCCAGGTCCAGTAGTAGTAGATAACTTAAGCAAAATATCAGAAGTCTGAATGCTCACTTTCTAACCTCTCTCTGTTTCTACAGGTTTATGTTGGTGAACCTTCAACTTCTTTCCACTGAAAGGTTCAGTGAATTTATATGTCTCTTTCGGAGATTTGATTACAGAAGAGGCAATCTCTTTCGCTTCTGATGCTAACTCTTCATAACGTCTTTTCTGCGCCTTTTTAGCAAGTTCATTTGCAGCTTCAAGGTCTGTACTAACATCTGTTCTAGCATTGTCTGCCCGATAGATTCTTTCAATAACTCTATCGTCTAATTCCCAAATATCAAAAACAATACGCTCAAACCCATCTGGACATTTCTCAACAAGTCTATAGGGAGCATCAGTAAGATCGGGTTCAGAGCAGTACCTTAAGATTAAATTAGGGTCGTATTCGTGAATCTTTTCTGCAATTCTTAAAGCATCACGTTCTACGACCTCTCCCGAAGCCATTTCTACTAAACGTTGTCCTACGTCCATCTTCTTCTCCTATTAAAATAGGGAGGCTGAGGTTATCCCTCAACCTCCCTATTTTAGTTTATGCTAGACTAACCCTCAGTGATATCTTCGACACGCGCCTGGGTGTTACGACGCGAACAACCAATCTCCCAATACTTCCGCATAACTGCCTCGAAAGCATCGTAGCCAGTAACCCACTTAAGGGTATCGCCATCATCGTCAGCCCAGTGCCAATCTTTCGACTGGTAAATCTTGATCTCCTTCTCTTCCAAGAAGGACATTTGATTCTTAGGGGCCTCGGGGTCTTCTACAACAGGAATCTCGGTACCATAGTTAAACGGAAGGCCCTTAAACCCACCCGAAAACTCTTTGGTATCCGTAAAACGACGCTGCTGAGTCAACAGGTTGAAGTACGCTCGACGAACTCCCAGAGAAGTAAGAATAACGGAAGTTTTACCACCGTTCTGTCTCACTTTATCCACAGTCTCAATCATTAGACTTTCGGAAAGAGCACGAGGCGTACCACCATTATCATCAACAATGGACTTCCAGATCGGAATAGTTGCAGGGTCAGCACCATAAATCTCGTTCGTGGTACCAATAATGGAACCTAGACCATTAGGCTCCTTCTCAAAAGAACCCTGACGGTAAACACCAGCCGTAGCAGCACCAGTGAAGGAATCACCAAACTCAACTTCTCCTGCATCTTCATCTACAGCAACAACATCAGTATCCAACTGAACTGTTGCTCCAGAAGAAGCAGTAAGCACATCAACCTGCATTCCAACTTCAAACAATGCAGTATTATTTACAGTGTGAGTTGCAGAGGTAGCAGTATCGGTAATCATGCCAAGAAGCCCAGTACTATCACCCCAGGCAATACGGTTCGTGTCCTTAGACAGATCTTCCTTAATTCCGTCCATTTCACGATCCATGCCAGAAGCAAAAGCCTGGTGGTTCTTCTCAGCAAGAGTCATAAGCTGACCAGTGAGACGAACTCGACCATAACCATACTTCAGCTTGGTCATGATTTCTGCATACTTCTGTCGCTTCGCGGCAGGGAGTAGCTCATTCTCATTTCTATAACCCTGACCGTGGTTACGCCCAACTTTCAGTGGGAAGTTAACATACTTACCACCAACAGTTTCGGTAATACCATCAGAGCTTTTCTCTAATCTCTTAATAGCAACTTGCTCATGCTGAAGCTGATCCACAATTCGAGGTCCATAAACCTCCTTGAGGATCGCATCAACCGTATCCATCGTCGCACTCATGACCTATTCTCCTGACTGTGCCGCTTGGGCAATTAGGCCGGCAACCAAGTCCTTCGTTTCCTTAGAACTGATTTCACCGACATTAACTGTGTCCTGTTGCACTTGTCCACCACCAGAGAGAATCTTAGGAGCAGAATTATTCTGCTGTTTAGCCGCATATTTGCTTAAGCTCTTTTGATACTGTTTCACAGCTTTAGCTCCATCTGCGCCTGCGGCCATCTTCCCAAGAACATACTCTTCATCAAATTCACCAAACTCTACCTTGAGATTACCTAAGTAGTCGTCAAGCTCTTTATCTTCTTTTGTTTGCTGACTTGTTCGCTCTTGACTAATATAGTGTTCTGCCAAGGTAGTAATAATTTGATTATGCTGATCTAACTGGTTTTTAACATCTGGAGGCAGTTGTGCATATTGTTGCTGGGAAATTCCCTGGTTTTCTCCCGCCTGTTTCTGCGGTGATCTGCCAGTGTTTTGTCCCTGCGACTGTCCAGGCTGTCCCTGCTGCACGTTTTGTTTGCCAAGAGACTGTTCGAGCGCCTTATACAAATCTTCAGGGCGATCATTGAGGATTTCATAGAGCTGGGCTGCTTCATTCAGCCTCTCATATTCCCCAAGTTCCTCATACGGCTTTAAACGTGAGTGTAACTCCTGAAACTTTCGAGTAACTCCGGCATCCCATTTTTTAACCTGGGGTTCTAATCTAGTTCGGAGTTCCTCGTCTTCAATGGATTCTAAAAATGTCTCCCCATTGAAGTTCTGTCCATCATCATCGTCATCATCATCATCATCATCATCATCTTCTTCAGATTCTTCTTCTAACTCTTCTTCACCTGTACCGTCTCCACCTGCCGGAATTGGATATACCCGACCTGTTTCTTCATCAGTAATAGTGGAGTAGCCCTGAGCAAAGAACTTATTAATGTGGCTCACGTTAACTTCCTTTTGGGGCTGTACCAAATGGCCCTGACCCATGTTCAAGTTGATATGGCAAGTGTACCCTAATGTGCCTACAGGGCAGGGACTTTAGTTATTTCTTTCCTTTTCATGCTCTCTTTGATCTTCAGCAGTAAGAACTAATTTGTCCCTAAGATTCTTTAAACGCTCTTTTACAGTTTTAGAAGCTGAAGATCCTTCTCCTCCTCCTCCAAAACGATTATTATCAAACTTTTCGCCTGTTGTAGCCCTTAGGCTTTTATTTCCTGTGATATTTTCAAGCTTTTCCCGCCCACTCGCTTGTCTAGCTGCGGGCGAACTAGCATCTGTCTTCTTTTCTGTGCGTTTCCTAGATCCCTCTTTAGCCGGTGACCCAGACCCAGACCCAGAGTCTCTTACTCTTCTCCCTTCTTTAGCTGGTGACCCTGACCCAGACCCAGAGTCTCTTAATCTTCTCATTGTTGCTTGCTTAGTAGGAGGAGGTCTATTCCTTCCTCTATTGCTGCCTCCTGAGTTAGACGCAGATGTGGAGTCACCTCCCTCTTCGTTTTCACTATCCTTACCACTACTAGTAGTACTTCCTTCTCTAGAGCGGCCTCTTCTACTACTACTACTAGAAGAAGAATCTGAAGAAGAGGAACTATTCGCTTCCTCAATTCCTTCAATAGCTTTAGGATAAAAGCGTCTAACACCTTCTACAAATTTAGCAGAAGCATTACCACTTTTAGCCTTCTTGATAGAGTCAGCCATACCAAGATCCCTAATCTGCTGAATCACAGATTCAGGAACCTTGATATCATTATTATAATGACCCTTTGGAGTCTCTTTACTATATCCGGTGTTACCAGTCATTATTACTCCTAGACCGGAAGTGTAGTAAGGTTATTAACTTTAACAGCATAAACCACGTCATTATAAGACATTTTGTTAAGACGCTCAGCCGTGTAATACGTACCATCATGGTCCGTAAGTGCAGCCTTCATCAAAGCAACAGTTCCAAGGTTAGGGTTGTCATAAGTGCCAGGAGAATTATCCTCACTAGCAATAGTTAGTCCGGTAGAATTACCAACTTCCAAGTCAACCATTTAATCAACTTTCTCCTGGTTTTGGTTTTCTCTTCCTACGTTGAATAGCAGCCTTCGTGACGTGATTAGCATACCTTTCTGCCTGGCCTTTGCTCCCCGTTTGTACCAATTTTTTCCGGGCAGCCTCCTGGTATCTACTCATATCTGCTAAAGGAATTCCTACTTCTTTTCCTTTTTTAAACGCTGGCGCAGCCATTTTCAGCTCCCTATTATGGGTGTCTCTCCACCCTGACTAGCCCCAGGAGCGCCCCCTGCGGCCCCTGGCGGGCCTCCACCCCCCTGGGGTGCCTCTGCACCTGGTGGTTTTTCTGGACTTCCTGGCTCACCTGGCATACCCATTCCCTGCATCTTACTCTGCATAACTTGTTCGTGCATCTGTACGTGAGCCTGGAAAACTTCCTGGAACTCTACAGGGATGGTTTCAAACTTCTGACGCTTCCTGAAATTGTTGTGCTCCATGATGTGAATTTCATGGTTATCCCAGTCGTTGACTGGAATCTCCGTACCTTCACCAAGTCGCAAGTTTTCCCTCTGTGCCTGACGGGAATCCACCTGCATTTCCTCATAGAGTTTTCCTGTCTCTGCCATATCAAGGTAACGGAGTGCTCTATCAGGAGGAATCCATCCCATCTTCCCTAGCTCAGTAATGAACGCTTGCTTAGCTGCTCGTGACCTAGGTACCGCGGAACCTTTTTCAATTCTAAGGTCAGAGTTGTCTTTAAGATCAGCACCAGAGAACATATAGCTGTCGTAAATGCCATCTTCTCCGAGAACCTTAATAGTTCTCTCTTGTCCCCAATACTGTTGAACGTAATTGAGTACGTGCCGACCAATTCTTTCAACACCCTCTTCGATAGAAGAAATTGTAAGAGCAAGCTTAGAGTCATCTTCCTCTTGCAAGTAGCTAATCGCAGTTGCAGCAGTAACGCCAGGAGGCGTTCGTCCCTTTGTAACTTCGTGTTGCGAAGAAATATCATCCATATCTCGCTGAATTCTATCTTGCTCCTCAATTACATAAGAAGGCAAATTCTGGAGAGGGAGAGGCTTAGGCTCCTGGTGACCAGGAGTGTAAAGAATAACAAGCCCAGGCTCGGAAGTAATCATCTTTGGATTAACTGATCCCTTAGGAGCAATTAACTGCGGTTTCGACATACGGTTTTTAGCTTCAATGATCTGAGAGCGAGTGCGGTTATACTCTTTTTGTAGTGGGATAAGGTCTGAAATCGTTGACTCTGAATAGAAGCGTCCCGTCGGAATGTGATCGAACTTTGTAAACGGGTAGTCTCTATGCGAATAAGGCCATCCTTCTCTAGCCTGCAAAATAGTCTGTCCTGCCCAAGTTACAACCATACCATCAGGGTAATCTTTAGTAGGTTTAATCCAGCATTCTTGGATAGAAGTGTATTTCTTAGGAGGAGTAGTAATCCCAAGCGCAGAGAAAAACTTCTGTTCTAAGGCATCAGGCCCCGAAGCTGTATCAGCCTTAATTTCCTTGACTTTATCTTCAGGGTAGTTACTCTTAATCCAGTCAGGACTCTTGGCTACAGAATGGATAAGGAATGGCTGGTTCTCTAGCTCAGGCTCTTGAACATCAGGAACAAAAAGGTGAAAAGGAGAAATAGGTTCAATCCGAACCATCCCCTCGACTTCTTCCCCTTCTGCATCTTTCCCTACATTAAAGCTTGGGTCCCACCAATCTTTTAAGAATCCTGTTCCAGTAAGAGCAGTCCAGAACAAAGCACGACGAAGCTGCTTGTTAAAACCAATCTCTCGCCAGTGGTATTCAAAAATCTGCTCCCCAGCTTTTGCAGCCATCAAATCTTCATCATCTGAACTAGCAGGGATTACAAAAGCCTGGGGGTCTTCTTTTGTTAGCTTCGCAAGTTCCCCTCGAATAATTGGGCGAACCTTGTTAGAAATTAATCTAACTCTCCACGGAGGAGCCGCAGGAGTTTTGAGTGTACTGTACCCCTGAATACCAGGCGTCCACTGGACCCATTGCTTTCCAAAATAGAAAGCCATATTCATGTACCATTCACGCTCAAACTGCAAGCGCGAAGAACGGCATCGCTTTTGATAAGATTCTACCCTGGAGAGAAGTTTCTTCTCGTCTTTAGAAGAGAATTTATTTAAATTAATCTCTTCTGTAATCTCAGGGTCAAGAGTAGTTTCATTCATCGTCTAATAATCCTAAGTCTTGAAGCTCCTCTTTTAGAGTCTCTTCTGTAGGAACTTCTGCTAGAGACTCTCCAAGCTCATAAACCCCATATTCTTCAGGGTCTAATCCAGAACGATCAAGTTCTTCTTCGTCTGACATTCCGGTATAAGTTTCATCCTCGAATTCTTTAAAAAGAGAATCCAGACTTGTCGCCTGTGTCACTTGGCTGTAGTCCGCCCAGCTGTGACTCATCAGACGGTTTAGAAGATCCTTCCTCTCCGCTTCGTACACTTTCCTCATTTCCTGCTTTTCCTTGTTCTGAACTAGTATCAGACTGATTAAAAAGAGAATCAGAGTCAAGGAAGGAACGAACGTCATCATATCCATTGAGAACGCCTTTCAACGTTTCGATTTCCTTGTAAGAATGCTCTAGTTTTTCGTATAAACCAACAAGTTTAAAGTTAAGATCAGTAACCTGTTCCTCAGTCGCCATTCCTAACTTCTGTCCCATTTCAGCAATACAAAGTTCACACAAGTACATCGCACCATAAAACTCAACCTGAGTTTCTAAATCGACATACCTGTTTCTAGTAGCAACAGCACACAAATAACATTGTCCCGGAAGGGCCGGAGGACCACCATAAATTAATTTCATTTAATTTCCAAAAGAATATCTCGCAGGGTTATTAGGAAAATCAGGGTCTTCTTTTTCTTCTTCTTCTTCTGGACCTTCTTCTTCTTCAACACTAGCTACAGGAATCAAAGTCCCACCTTTAGAAACAAGGTTAAGAATGTACTGTTCATCATCGGGAACAGTAAGTTCAGTAATAGCGCCAGGGGTACCATTAATCAATAAGCTCTTAATATCAGAGCTAGTATAAATGTTTTCGCCGTTCACTCTCAGAATAAATCTAGACATTTAAAACCCTTTCTCTTAGAAGTTACCACTCAGATCCCAGAGTGAAATCTACATCCTTGCGTCTGCCTAGCTTAACTGCACCTTCGTCAATCCAACCTCCGTCTTCTGGAAGTGCGACGTTAGTTTTATCCATAAGCATAGGAATCTCGGGGACACTGAAGTCTTCCATTTCAGGCCGGGACGCTACTAAGTAGCGTAGCGCATCTACCGCGTGATCGTCCTTCTTATGTGGTTCTTCTTTTTTATTCTTCTCTGAGTTTAATTTTTTGCTAGCCCACGTTGACCATCTGTATCTCTGTAATTCATGAATAAGGTTCACACAGTTACGAGTGACAAACAACTTGGGTCGCCGTACGTTGTTACCTTTATCATCCGTAAATACAGGACCTTCTATATACTTAGAAACTCTGTTAATTCCGGCATGTACATCGTTATTGCCTAAGACGACGGCAATTCCATGTTCAATATACTCAAGTTGTATTGAGGTTCCTGTAATGGCGTCACGGTTTCTAATACTGGGGTCACCAACACGGTAATCGGGGAGCCTGCCATGTTGACGTTCTCGTTGCATAACAGTCTGAGCGTGGTATGAAACGACTCTATCATTTTCGTAATGCTCGTCAAAAATAAATATCTCACCATCAGAATTAATCGCTCCCCATAACCATGCTGTAGGGTTGTTAAGACCGTGATCCATCGCCGCAACTCGCAACCATTCTACAGGAGGGGAGAAGGGCTCAATGATATTTCTATCTGAGAACTGCTTGTAGACAAGCCCACCAATCTGGACGAACTTCCCTGAGACACGCGCCTTTCTTTCGTCAGCAGTCAGGCCAGACAAAAACTGATCCCGCTCTGCATGGTTTAGGTAAGGGTTCTCCCCCTGGTCAACTTCAACCACATAGATATTAGGGTCTTGTTTCGCAGCTAAGTAAATGTCGTCATAGAGCCACGTCATACCCTCAACAGGAGTCATGGTAATCCAAGAGTCTCCACTAACATCTAGCAAACGCATTCTATTCTCTGTGTACAAGGCTTTAGGAGGCTCTTCGTCAAACCAGCAGAAGTGCCGAGAAGTACCAGAAAACTTATCTAAGTCCTGGTCATAGCTCATGAATTCTAAAAATGAACCGTTCTCTAAGTGCAGAGTTCGCAATTGCTTGTCGTAAGCGTCAGTCCAACTGCCTCCGCGTAACTCTGACAAGGGCATCCACTTTGCAACTTCGGGTTTAACAATCTTCTCAACTCCGTTAACGAAGTCAACACTAACACACCGTCCACGTACAGGTAGCTCCGGGGTTTCTCTATAAGGGTGCCTGCCAGTGAGGTACCAAACAGCTTCAGTTGCTCCGCCGACTGTTTTACCACTACGGTTACCTCCGATGAATAACCTAGTCTTTGCCGCGCTGTGGTGAAACATGTCTTGTTTCTCGTGAGGTTCATATCTAAAAATGTCAGGACTCTTGGCAGCATTAACTAACCCTCTAGACAAAGAGTCTAGAAAGCCTGCCTTTGTAAGTTGGGGTCTACCTCTTCTCGCCAAGTTTTCTCCACTCTAACTAAGGAAAAAGAATAAAATGTTAAGGGCAATAGTAAGAACAGAGAGGAATATCATAGCTCTATTTACATACTTTTTAGCACTCTCTATTTCATCTCTAGATTTAGATCGAATAACTAATAAGTGATCTGCACTTTCCTGTACCCGTGCCTCTATCCTTAATAAACGTTCTTCTATCGCTTCTTTATGTACAAATAAATTTCTATCGAGAACAACTTCTTGACGCAAATCATTAAGTTGCTTCATACGAATATCATTATCTTCTTTAGCTTTTCTCCCAGCTTCTCTTTCAGCCTTGTGAACGTCTTCGTGAGAATTTTGGTAAGATGCTATTAATTTTTCCAAGTAGTCCCTCAAAGACACTTCACTCATATCTCTAAAACCCTTTACTGTTAATAGCGGTAGAGATACTTTCTCCTTTATCCTCTAAGTTTAGAGTTTTAATATCCTCCGCAATTGCAATAATAGTGTCTTTGTCATCTACGTGTCGAGCAATAATCTCAACGACGTGAACAAGAACTTCTTCCACGTTAATGTTAACATCTAGTTGCTGCTTGTACTTCCCTCGCATTTCAAAGTGGAACTTAACAGCGTCCATCCCACCTTCATCAACTGCTTTGTTCAGTGCAGAATAAGCCGCGTGGTCATTAGCCTCAAAAAGACTTTCAGCTCGTTTTGCCATGTACTGAGAGAAAGCTGGCTGTCGAAGCCAAGCGCTCCATTTCTGCGAACTAATACCAAGCAAGTCTAATTTCTCACGAAGAGAGCGCGCGTCGTGAGCGTTCAAGATTACGTTAGCAGCAAGTAACTGGTCTTTAGCAAGAAGCTTACTAGAAGAGTCAGCCTCTAAATCAATGCCACATGCCATAAGCTGTCTACGTGCCGCACCATTCTTTTCAATAACACCTTTAACGTAATCAACACGCTCTCCGGATTTAGCGGCAATCATCTCATACGCCGGAATTAAGCCTAACTCCCAATACATCTGTTCTGTAGCGCGAACTACTTTTGCCGCCCTATCAGTCAGATTTTTCTTTTTGGAAGCAACAGAAGCCTCAGCCATACTTTACAAACTTTCTCTTGACTGTGTGTAAGTTTTAGAGTACGCTCTACTGTAGCTGGAAATCAAAAGACAGCCTACAGGAAGGGCGCTCAGGAGTAGTTTACCTGAATAAGGAGTCGCTATGCCTGAATTTATCAAAACTTACTTTGTAAACGGAGAACGAGTTACACATTTAATTACAGCTTATAACCTGAGCGCAGCGAAAATACAGTTCGCTGAGTTCTATAGAAGCCTGTTAAAAAGCAACAAGCCACGAGACATTTTAGAGGGAGACA
>Ga0136600_1001503_pt1 | contig 10567 bp, 10 predicted proteins | sample AntRauMFilla2698_FD_104634 | JGI IMG/M metagenome (GOLD analysis project Ga0136600, IMG submission 104634) | Saline lake microbial communities from Rauer Islands, Antarctica - Metagenome Filla 2 #698 | ecosystem: Environmental > Aquatic > Non-marine Saline and Alkaline > Saline | place...
CTCCACTTTATTGGGGCCCAATTAGGAATTTCGGGTGAAGCCCTTCTTTCCTACGCAGCCCGACGCCAGACTCGGCAGCAACATCTTGAGGTTTTTCGGAATATCTATGGTTACAAGATGTTCTCTGGGCGTGGTGCGCGCGATATGAAGGTTTGGCTTGCAAACGAAGCTGAAGTAGCACGGTCCAACGAAGATCTAGCTTGGCGGTTCGTTAAGCGATGCCGAGGAGCGCAAATTATACTGCCGGGGATATCGGTTATAGAGCGCCTGTGCGCAGACGCCCTTGTCACCGCTGAACGGCGGATTGAAACACGTATCGTTGAACGCCTGCCGGATACGCTGAAAGACCAGCTTGATGCTTTACTGGCTGAAACTGTTGGCGATCGCGTTAGCCGGTTTATCTGGCTGCGCCAATCCGAGGTTGGCAAAAACACTGCGGACATTAACCGACTGCTGGATCGGCTGGAGATTTTGCAAGGCATTGAGCTACCACTTGATGTGTTGGATGGTGTCCCGCCTCACCAGATTACCCGCCTACGCCGCCAGGGTGAGCGTTACTTTACAGATGGCTTACTGGACATTTCCAGCGACCGGCGGCTGGCCATTCTGACGGTCTGCGCTGTAGAATGGCGCTCTGCTATTGCCGATGCTGTTGTGGAAACTCACGACCGGATTGTCGGCAAAATCTGGCGGGATGCATCGAGGCTCTGTGATGCTCAGATCAATGCATCGAAGGTATCGCTACAGGATACGTTGCGTTCGTTTAAGCAGTTGGGCGCTTCATTACTCGAAGCAAAAGGGGATGATGCCCCGCTTGATCCGGCCGTTGTAACCGCCTGTGGTTGGCATAGGCTAGAAGGCCTTGTCGCAACGGCGGCGCAGTTAAGCGATACGATGTCCGCTGATCCTCTAAATCATGTTGTTCAGGGTTATCACCGGTTCCGTCGCTATGCGCCGCGAATGCTGCGTGCGCTGGATATCAAGGCAGCATCAGTTGCGGAACCTCTGATGGCCTCCGCCAAGATCATCGAGGGAAACAAAGGCACTGTAGAGCGGCCCATAATTTTCCTGAGACGCAATTCAAAATGGCTCCGTCATCTCAAAGCGCAGGAAGCGGATGGCCAACGGCTTTGGGAAGTGGCCGTTCTGTCCCACCTGCGCGATGCATTTAGGTCCGGGGATATTTGGCTGGCACATTCGCGGCGCTATGGCGATCTTAAGCAAGCTTTGGTGCCGATTGAAGCGGCAAAGGCCACGCCTCGGTTGACTGTTCCATTCGATCCGGTGGAATGGTTGGACGATCGCAAGGCACGCATGGCCAATGGCTTGAAGCGCTTGGCCGTTGCCGCCAAAGCCGGTGCCATTCCGGGCGGCTCCATTGAGAATGGCGTCCTGAAAATTGACCGCCTGACCGCCGCCGTTCCTGCTGAGGCAGATGAACTTGTCCTCGATCTCTACCGGCGTCTCCCGGATGTGCGGATTACAGACATGTTGCTGGATGTGGGAAAGGCCACAGGCTTTACCGATGCTTTTACCCATCTGCGCACAGGCGCACCCTGCAAAGACAGGATCGGGCTTTTGAACGTGCTGCTCGCAGAAGGCCTTAATCTGGGCCTCAGCAAAATGGCTGAAGCAACAAACACGCATGATTATTTCCAACTATCGCGCCTATCAAGCTGGCATATCGAAAGTGACGCCATTAATCGGGCGCTGGCCATTGTGATTAAGGCACAATCGGCCTTGCCCATGGCTCAGTTTTGGGGCGGTGGCATGACCGCATCCAGTGATGGACAATTTTTCCCCGCCTCACGACAGGGCGAGGCTATGAACCTTATAAATGCGAAATACGGAAACGAACCAGGATTGAAGGCTTACACTCACGTCTCCGATCAGTTTGGCCCCTTTGCCACCCAGAACATCCCCGCTACCGTGAGCGAAGCTCCGTACATTCTTGATGGTTTGCTGATGAACGAAACCGGTAAAAACATCCGCGAGCAATACGTTGATACCGGCGGCTTCACTGACCACGTCTTTGCTGTGACATCGCTTCTGGGATACCGGTTCATCCCTCGTATCCGAGACCTGCCCTCAAAGCGCTTGTATGTCTTTGATCCGAGTAGCGTCCCAAAGGAATTGAAGGGATTGATTGGTGGCAAAATCAGGGAGGGAACGATTGCGACCAACTGGCCTGATGTTTTACGCAGCGCAGCCACCATGGTGGCTGGTGTAATGCCGCCAAGTCAGCTCCTTCGAAAGTTTGCCGCCCACCCACGCCAGCATGATCTTGCCATCGCTCTCCGTGAAATCGGAAGGGTCGAACGAACGCTCTTTATCATCAATTGGCTGCTTGATGCCGATATGCAGCGTCGAGCCCAGATTGGCCTCAACAAAGGTGAATCCCATCACGCCTTAAAGAACGCACTGAGGATCGGGCGGCAGGGCGAAATACGAGATCGAACCTCTGAAGGGCAGCATTACAGAATAGCCGGTCTGAACCTCCTTGCTGCCATCATCATTTATTGGAACACAGACCAGCTTGGTAAGGCTGTCGCACAGCGAAAACGTGCGGGGCAGAATTGCTCTCCGGAGCTTCTGGCGCATATATCACCCCTCGGATGGGCTCATATCCTAATCACCGGCGAATATAGATGGCCAAAACCTTGAGTGGAGAGCTTAGGGTGTCATTCTGCACTCAGCCGGAGCGGACCCCTGTTTGGTCTGATTGAGCCTATCCCCGCCGACCATGGGAAAACCCAAATGGTGCGGAGTTTGTACATGGTTCATCCCTACGCAGAAGGCGGCAGGCTGCTTTTGCGCAGGTGCCTGTGGTTCCGCACCGCCACGACGCTCAAGATCGGGGGGGAATGACCATGCCCCCCCGCTTCGACATCGACGGCGAAATAGGCACTGATTCAAACACATCGGCCAAGCTTGGCACTTTCCTGCGCGCTAACGCGGGGGATGTGTCGATCTACATAAACTCAGTGGGCGGCGATGCCATGGAAGGCGCGGCTCTGATGGCCGAGGTTGAGCGCCATGGGAAAGTCACCGCATTTGTGCAGGGGATTGCCGCCAGTGCGGCAACCTTGCCGATGGTGGCCTCAAAACAGATCGTCATGCACCCGAGTGCAATGCTGATGATCCATGAACCGGCGGCGATGCTTGGCGGCACTGCCGAAGATCATCGTTCCGCAGCTGCCGCCCTGGGCAAGATGGCCGAGACCTATGCCGCGGCCTACAGCCGCCACACTGGGCACCCCGTAAAACGGATTATGGCGTGGATGAACGCCGAAACTTGGCTGACCGCCGAAGAGGCTTTGGAGCTGAACTTCTGTGATCGGATCGAGTCTTTTGCGGATGCCGCGCCAATGGTCGCGGCCTTCGATTACACGAAATTCCGCGCAGCGCCGGAGCAACTCTTGCGGCTTACGCTGAAAAACGGCTGGGCGGCCGGAACGCCCGATAAACCAAAAATGGAGAACAATGATGCTTGATTTCATCACGATGAAACACGACGGCGAACCGCCTGCACGTCTGCGCGCACAAATTCAAATGCGCCTGAAGGAAAAGCGGTTTCCTGTCGCGTTTGCGGATCTTCTGGTGCCATTCATGGAAAAGCCAGAAGATCTGGACGAAGAGGCCATGGCGATGTTGCAGTCGGTCCTTGATCTGCTGGCGATGCACAATCTTCCCCCAGAAGAAGCGATGCGAGTTTTGGAAGCCGCCATCACCGAGCTTCAGGCCGCTGGTGAAGTCGAAGAAGATCCTTCCGAAGATGGCGGCGAGGAAATCACCGCATTTTACCAGCCGCGCAAAGCAAAGTCGCACGGCCTGCTGAGTGCTGTTATGGCGCAAATTCGCAAGAAATCTCCCCCTGTCACTAAGCAGACGGGGCGCGGTGCCCGCGATCTGTCACGCGAGAGCGACGGGGCACGGATGATTTCCGCAATGTCTGATGGCCTGCAAGCCCGCATGGACCGCCGGCATACGCCGACCATCGGCAGGCAGTATGCGTCCATGAAGCTGGGCGAAATGGCAATGCAGTGCGTCAGAGCCACGGGACAACGGCCTATGAGCATGTCAGATGCCGTTCGTATGGCACACACCACCAGTGACTTTCCGCTTGTTCTGGAAAACGCTCTGAACAAGTCGATTGCCCGCCGGATGGAACAGGTAACACCGGCTCTAGCACGTGCTTCGCATGAAATCCCTGCGATGGATTATCGCTCTGGCAACCTGCTGGATCTGTCGGCGTCAGGGATGCCGCAGGAGATCGGCGAGGCAGGCGAGATCAAGCACGTGACCATTGATGAACGTGGTGAGCAGAAGCCCATGGTGCGCGACTTCGGTTCGATCTTCCGTTTGTCTAATAAGGCGATTGTGAACGATGATCTTGGGATGTTTGACCAGATCGGGGTCAAAATGCAGCAAGGCGCAACCGAACGTTTCCGTAGTGTTTTGCTGGAACCGTTGCTGGCAAACGGAGGGCTTGGAAATACTATGGCCGATGGCCAGACCGTGTTCCATTCGACGCATGGAAACCTTGCATCTACCGGCGCTGTTCTCAGTCTTGAAAGCCTGTCAGCGGCGCGGCTGGCACTGCGCAGCCAGCGCGGCAAACAGGGTGAATATTACGCGACTGAACCTTGGGCCCTTGTTGTCTCGCCTGCGCTGGAAACGATTGCACAGCAGGTCATTGCTGAAATCAATGCCACCAAGCTCAGCGACGTAAATCCTTTCTCTGGAACTCTGGAAGTGATTGTAGAAGTCGGTCTCACTGATCCTGATGCTTGGTATCTGATCGGCGACCCTTCAAAGACAGACGGTCTGGCCCATTCGTTCCTCGATGATCTGCGCACGCCACGTGTGGAGACCAAACCGGGATGGGAAACTCTGGGCACCGATTTCCGCCTAGTCTGGGCGCTGGATGCGCGGTTTGTGTCCTATGCTTCGTGGTTCAAGAACCCCGGCGCCTGATCTGTAGCCTTGAGGATGCGTGGGGTGGCTGTGGTGCCGCCTCACGTCATCGCCTGTCTTTCCATTCTCCAACACACGGAAAATAGACAATGAGCCATGTCGCAACAAATTGGGCCAGCCGCGCGAGAGGCATTGAACCCGCACAGAAACTTATTCTGTTTTTTCTTGCCGACTATCACACCGCAGATTTTGGATGCGAGGTAGAGTTTCAGCTTTTGGCTGACCAAACGGAAATATCTGTATCGGATCTTGATACGCACATTGCTGCGCTGGAGCGCGCCGGTTGGGTCAATCTGAGTGCATGCGGGCGCATATGGTTGAGTTTTGAAACCGGCTTTCCATCTTCGGACGGTCGCGGGGTTACTTCATGAGCCATAATGCAATGATTTGGGCGAACGCACAGCGCGGGTTGAGGCCAGCTACAAAGCTGCTTTTGATCCAATTGGCTGACCACCATAACCCAGTCTACGGCTGCTTTCCGGGCCAGAAATTACTTTCAGACGAGTGCGAGATGTCGGAACGCTCTGTGCGGGATCATCTGGGCATTCTGGAAGGATTGGGTCTTATCCGCCGGATCAAGAGCGGTGGCACAGGAACAAGGCGGCGCTCTGACAGGTATGTGTTTGCGTTCGAGGATGAAAAAAACACGGGTCAAAAGACGGATATTCAGAACGAAGAGACCGGCAAAACCGCGCAATCTGATGCGGCAAATACCGGCAAAATCGCGTCCGAATTACCGGCAAAACCGCGTATTAATTACCGGCAGAATTTGCCGCCTAACCTTGTAAGAGAACCCGTAAGGGAAACTTATGTTGGCGGCACAGGCGCCGCACATGCTTCGATTGAGTTTGATCGGTTCTGGGAAACCTTCCCGAGACCAAGGAACCGAGATCGGTGCAAGCTGATGTTTCTCAAAGCCACGCAGGACGGGATAGCGGCTGAGGAGATCCAGAAGGCGGCTGAGCGGTACAGGGTTGAGAACATAGGCAACAAGCCGATGTATGTTTCCTATGCCGACAACTGGTTGGATCAACGTCGATGGGAAGATTACCGGACAAAGCAAGCGGTTCTGTCAAAGAACACCGCTGTCCATGATGCGGCGATCTTCTGGGCGCAGAAGGTCAAGGCAGCAAAGTATATCCCTCGAAACGCCTTTGGCCCCGAGATTGCAGACTGCATGATTGCCAGCGGACTGGTGACACAACAGGATCTTTTACGAGCTGGGGTGCAGTCATGAGCGGGATGCACGGCCATGGAAAAGCCACGGGTCCTTCCACAGCAAGCCTGCACGCGGGTAATTCGCACCGCGCGTGTTTCGCTCCTCTTAACTACATGAAAAGCCTTAACATTAACTTAACTAGTTGTTGAATTTGATAGCTTGATGCCCACTATGTTTGGCTTCAATTTTCTACGCAATGGGTAGGATGCGCCCGGCTTTAAACTCATTGGCCAAAGTATCCCGGTTACTCGGTGAGTGCGATAACCCCGAGATCTATGCAGCTCCTTCAGGTCCTTCGGAGCGTGGCAAAGAGATGCGGCAAAGATGGTCATTCCGGTTAGGGGTCTTTCCGGGGTGGCCATCGAAGCCGCCAGATCGGCAGCTGGGCGCGCCGCCAGCGGTGCAGGTCGATCACGTTAGCTATCAGTGCCGCCTAATCACCAACTTATGTTAAATGGCCTACAGCCCGCCTACGGCAGGCCACAGGGCGACAATATCTATATTTCGGCTACCCACGTAGCCTAAAGGTGAGGGAGTGCCCTTAAATCGGCGCTTATGCGTATTTTTGAGAATAGCTGACCGGCCAGTGACCTCGAACAGGGCCGCTCAAGATTTCCGGCGCATTTCTTCCTTGATTTCCAGAAGCTCCTGAGAGTTCGTGTTGAGCGCGTCAATCAAACCTCTCAACAGATCGTTCGTGTCGTCCTGCTTAGCGTTTGCACTCTCCAGCTTCGTGACGAGTTGGACGATCACCATCGCCAGTTCTTCCCCTGTTTCGTTGTTCATATCGGCTTTCCTTCCGGTCAATTGTGTCCTGCGGACAGGTTTGCATGTCGCTAATGTCCTGTGGACCACTGCGCGCCGCCCTTCAAGGTTATCAGTTGAGGCCAGCCGCTTGGCGGAGGGCGTCGTTGATGCGTGTCTGCCAGCCTGGGCCTTGAGCCTTGAACCTCGAAACCACCTCCGGATCCAGCCGCAAAGAGACGGCCACCTTGGGGTTCTGGGCCTTTGGTCTACCGCCGACATTCGCGCGCATGTTTTCGGCCAGTGCCGGGAACGTCTCTTTAAAGGGCTTAGCTTGAGCGAGCTGGGAATCGGTTGCCTCAGGGGCATCTGGATCACTGGCAATCATCGCCTGCACCTGTGCTTCGCTGAGTGGATCATCTTTCATAGCAATTTCCTTTCCTTTCGGCTTGCGGGTCGCATGGAGATCACCGCGACACCTTCGGTTCCTAGAACGGCGAACACGACAGCGATGGTTCCATCTGCGAGTCGCCCTATCGCCATGTGTCGGCCTTGGTTGGTAGGAACGACCAGCGATGATAGGAAAAACATTTCGTCCAGATCGGCAAAGTCTAGACCATGCTTTGCAAGGTTGGTCAGCCGCTTCGGTTCGTCCCAAACAATCATCTCTAGCCTATAACTATTCTCAATATAGGTTTTTGTATCTACAAAAACCAACAGAGGCCACAAAGTATTTTTTTATGAGGCTGGTTTCGTACCAGTGTCGGGTGTCGAGTGTCGCATGTCGCTTCGCTCCATCGACACCCGACACTGACACTATACGCTTAAAATGGACGCGCCGGAGGGCTGGAATGGACACGCCGGAGGGTTAGAGTGGACACGCCGGAGGGTTAGAGTGGACACGCCGGAGGGTTAGAGTGGACACGCCGGAGGGCTGGAATGGCGCTTGAGGTATGGACACTTGCAAATTACAATGTCCACATGAGGAATATAACCGTGCCAAGTAGCGCCGTTGCGCTTCGATCTGACAAGCCGCTTACGCCAGCGATGGTTTCGGCTGTTTGGGAAATTGCTGGGGCGTTGGATGAAGCCCGCATACCGGCGGAAGTGCCGAACGCGGTTTGGCTTGAGATAGCAACGGCACGGCTTCGCGGTGAAGGGTCGAGGTCCGATAATGTTTGGTTGCGCGAGTGTCTGGATAGGCTGACCGGGGTTAAGCTCTCTGGGGAATATCGCGGGGACCCTTGGGGGGCTGTTGTCCTGGCGGAATGGCGGATTGAACAAGGCGGCACTATGGCGCGGCTTCTGATACCGCCAGCCGGGGTTCACGCACTGCGCGCCCCCGCCAATTTCACAAAGATTGAGGCATATGCAGCGCACCGCCTGACCGGGCACGCGAGGCGACTCTATGCGATTTTGGCTGACAAGAAGCGCCTTGGCCGTCCGTCTTGGAAATTCACGATTGAAGAATTGCGCGCCCTTCTAGGGGTAGACGCTCAGCGTTCATACGATGTTTGGGGGCAGTTCCGAAAGCGAGTGCTTTTACCAGCGGTGGAAGGCATCAACGATTATGGAACCGTCGAAGTAAAAATGACACCAGAACGGCATGGGCGGGCGGTTAAGTGGGTTCGTTTCGATTGGAACTGGAAAGATCCCCATGCCGTGACCGAGACGGCAGGCGAGAGCGATCGGCACAGTAAAGCCCGGCGCAAAAGTCAGGACACTGATGATGCGCCGCCGATGATCGAGGATCAAAGGGAAGCCGCACATACCTGGTGGAACAGTCTGCCCGAAAATGAGCGGCAGACTTGGGCCGATAAAGTGGGCCGACAAGTTGAGATCGGGGGAGTGATGCAGAACCGGCCCGAAAGGATCATTCGAGAATTGGCATTTGAAGCCAGTGGGCAGCTTGCCCAGTGATCGCGCCCACCTCTTTGCCCAGCCAATTGCCCATGTCGCCCAGTCAGGTTGCCCAGCAGATCGGCGCCAGTCGCAGAACTGTTATGCGCGCAATTGAAGCGAAGGACTTAAAGGCATTCAGGGACAATCGAAATCACTGGAAGATCACCCCGAAAGCCTTTGAAGAGTGGGCAAATGCCCAGTGCGCGCCCAGTGGGCAAATGCCCATACTTGCCCATATAGATCAGCTGCCGGAATCTGCGCAGAACGCGGCAGAGCTGGAGGCCGAAAGGGTGGCGCGGCGGATGGCTGAGATCGAGGCGGCGGAGCTGCGCGGCAAGCTATCAGCAACCGAAGCCGAGCGCGACCGGCTGCACCGGATAGTCCAGGACCTCACAAACAAAAATGCCGTGCCGCGCAGCTGGTGGCCGTGGCGGCGCTAAACAATCACTATTTTGATTTTTTCAGCCTCACGCCAGCGCCCCCGCCGTTTTCACAAATGAACTCTACCCCGGCTGATTCGAGGGCGTGGCGTATTGTGACGACGGTGGAGGGTCGGATGGTTTCGCCGCGTTCTAGACGGGCTACTGTGTCAGGTGAAACATTTGCTAGTTTGGGGTCCGCTCCGGCTGAGTGCAGAATGACACCCTAAGCTTTTAAAACACGTTTTCCGTAGTCTCGTAGCTCACCGTTTGGGTCGACATATCGGTATAGCGTGACGGGTCTTATGCCCAATTCTTTGCAGAGTTCAGATACAGATGTGTCTCGGTTCGCCATTGCAGCTTGGGCCATTCGCACCTGTGTTTTTGAAAGGGCGAACTTCCGTCCGCCTTTTCTGCCGCGCGCGCGGGCGGCTGCCAGTCCGGCCATTGTGCGTTCGCGGATCAGATCGCTTTCAAAATCTGCCAAGGCTGCAAAGATACCAAACGATAGACGGCCTGCTGGGGTTGTTGTGTCAATTTGCGCACCGGTGCCAGTCAATACCTTGAGACCGACACCGCGCTCGGACAGATTATTCACTGTGTTGACTAGGTGATGCAGGCTGCGCCCGAGGCGATCTAATTTCCAGATCACAAGTGTATCGTTCATCCGCAAGGCTTTTAGGCACGCCTCAAGTCCTGGGCGGACGTCTTTCTTGCCCGACGCACGATCCGAATAGCAGTTCGCGACATCAACGCCGCCTAAGGTCAGCGCATCGTGTTGCAAGTCGAGCGACTGGCTACCGTCCGCTTTCGAGACCCGAGCATACCCGATCAGCATGTTTCACAAACGTTCGTTTGGGAGGCGTGCCTTTTTGTGCAGCATTTGATCATTGATTGCATTCCTTATCTCATATCACAAACAAAAGTAGGCAATCCTCTATTAGAAAGCAAAAGAAACATGGCACATCGCACAATCTTAACAAAGCGCCAACGTGCTGACCTATTTGACCTGCCGACCGACGAAAGCTCATTGCTCCAGCACTACACTTTTGCCGATGATGACATTGAGCATATCCATGAACGGCGACGACCAGAAAATCGGATAGGGTTTGCGCTTCAGTTATGTGCTTTGCGATATCCAGGGCGCATCCTCTTGCAGGGTGAGATCATCCCAGAAAAAGTGCTCCACTTTATTGGGGCCCAATTAGGAATTTCGGGTGAAGCCCTTCTTTCCTACGCAGCCCGACGCCAGACTCGGCAGCAACATCTTGAGGTTTTTCGGAATATCTATGGTTACAAGATGTTC
>Ga0136600_1001512_pt1 | contig 10506 bp, 7 predicted proteins | sample AntRauMFilla2698_FD_104634 | JGI IMG/M metagenome (GOLD analysis project Ga0136600, IMG submission 104634) | Saline lake microbial communities from Rauer Islands, Antarctica - Metagenome Filla 2 #698 | ecosystem: Environmental > Aquatic > Non-marine Saline and Alkaline > Saline | place...
GTATGCTTAGGCTAAGGGTTACAACTAAGTGTAACCTTCATTGTGACTTTTGTTATTTAAAAGGCAATTTAAATAGGCAGGAGAGCGGGGTACTATCAGCTGATGAATGGGGGAAGATTATTGGAAACATGTCAAGGTTTACGGTTGTTGATATAACTGGTGCCGAGCCATTTCTTTCAAGAGAAATAAAGCCGATCCTAGAGCACCTTTCTCAAAAGGGAAATAAAGCATCGTTGACCACAAATGGCATGTTTAACGATGAAAATACGGTTCAAATGATTTGCGAAAACGGGGTTGAAGTTCTTATGCTTTCCTTGGACGGCTTGGAAGATACACATAATGAACTTAGAGGTTCCGAAAGGAGCTTTTCTAATATCTTTAAGTTAATTCATAAGCTGCACTCTTCCAATCATAGGAAAAAACCCAGAGTAATTATAAAAACAACCGTTACAGAAAAGAACTATATCGAATTACACTCTCTAGGAGAGTTGCTTTCAATTACACCAGGCGTAAGTGGATGGACACTTAATCTCCTTTTCCAAAATGAAGCAAGGGGGGGGATTGTTAATGGTAAAGGTACTTTTCGAGACTTTCTTAAAAGTGAAAATACTCAAGTCTATTCTGAAGACCTTGTAGGAAATATAACCAAGGCCGTTGAGGATGTGATTAGTGCTGGCTTCCTTTCTACTCAAATCAGGCCACCGATGAGCAATAAATATATAGCACCTTATATTGCAGAGACAACGAAGTCCTTTGTACCAAAGTGTCGAAAATATAACTCTGTTTTAACATTAGACTATAATGGAAATCTATCCCTTTGTGATCTCAATTACTCTTTCGCAAATATAAGAGAATTAAATTATGACTTGAGTTTAGTTGGCCAAAATGAAAAGTATAAAGAACTTATTGGGGAAATGAACTCACAAGGTCAACCTATCAATGCATGCTCGGGATGTTGCTTAGGAAAACATAAGGTTAATAAGTGAGGTCTGTTGGAATCGCAGTACCAGCTTTCAATGAAGAAGAGAATTTAGAAAAGGTCGTTGAATCGCTTGTAGCAGAACTCCAACACTCCATGCTTCATTTTCGAATACTTATAATAAATGATGGTAGTTCAGATAATACACTGGCGATTGCTAATATATTATCACAGCGCTACTTATCTGTTGAGGTTTTGCCCTTTAAGAGAAATCATAATTTAGGACATTGCCTCAGAGAGAGTATTGCATTCTTTGAGGAAGAGGATTACTGGACATGGCTTCCTAGTGATGGAGAAGTTCCCCCCGAAGTCATTGTTAAAATGCTAAAGCTCAAAAACGAGAATAATATCATTATTTCGACGCCACTTTCTTCGGTAAGGATGAGGGGAAGATTAAGAGTACTTCTTTCGGAGATTTTCCAAGCCTATGGTCGGTTTTTAACAAAAACAACGGTTAAGTACTTCAATTGTCCATCAGTCTATAACTTAAGTGAGTTGAAGGAAATGGAGCTCTTCTCAAAAGGCTTTACAATAAATTTTGAAATTTTAAGTAATTCATTAGATAAAAGTCAGGAGTATATAGAAGTTCCGTTTAATTTAAATGAGAGAATATCAGGAGAAGCAAAAGCCTTGAGGTTAAAAAACATTCTGCAGGTTTTAAACTTTATAGTGAAGAGGCGATGGCTTTAAGGTTTTCCTCATGCTTTTGCTTGATAGGTATTTTAGGCATTGGTGAAATAAAGGGATGATGACTTGGCTCTGAGGCTCTTTTCTTTATAAAGTTAAAAATTATAGATTCAAAATTTGTTAGAGGAAGTCTTTTAATAAAAAGCCTCCATACTGTTTTGATAATTCTTGTCGGTCGCATTAAGTATTGAATTAAGTAAAAGTAGAGTGTGAAGCTTACAATAATAAGTTTAAGTTCAATGTCAGTTAAGTGTTCAGACCAAGACTTCATTCTAGGTATATCGTTATTAAGCCGTATGGTATTGCTAGGGTCAGTATAGTCATAGCTAACATCGACCTCATTAAATAACTTGGTTTTGGGATAGGGAATAAAACTCAAGCAAACAATATCATGAGCTCCTAGGAGTGCTATTTTATTGATGAGCTTAAAGCTATCCCAAACTTCTTTTTTATTTTGACCTGGGAATCCAAAGATGAAAGCAATTTTAACTTTAATATCTAAGGCCGCTGTTTCATAAACAACTTTCTCAAAGTTTGAAACGATTAACCTTTTTTGAATCCGTTGGAGTGTTTCTTCAGAGCCTGACTCTGCAGAATATAAAACTCTCTCCAGGCCGGATTTCTTCATTTTCACAAGGAGCTCTTTATCAATTTTCTCCGTTCTTGTGCCGATCGGAATGGCCCAGGTGATATTTAGATTCTCTTTAATAAGGAGTTCTGCAAAGTCACTCATCCACTTCTTGCTTACAATAATAGTGAGATCTACAAAGTCGATGTGGTTCACGCCAAATTGAGCTATGTAGGACTTAATTTCATCTACAACATCTTCAGCTGGACGAGCAAACCATTTTGAGTCCCACATATTGGGAACAGTGCAGAAGGTGCAGGTATGAGGGCAGCCTCTGGTGGCCACCATGGTTATTGCTTTCTTGCTCAATGAGTTGATGCCACAGTTATTCTTTAAGTATTTCTGTATAGGCACTCCATCCCAATTCGGTCTGGCAAGATCAGTTAGGTTCTTTTTCCTGAGTCTTCTTTTATTAGCAATAACTTGGCCACTTTCGCTATAGGCGATACCTTCGATATGCTTAACAGATTCACCGTTCTCAATAGCTTTTACTACTTCTAGGACGGTTTCCTCACCTTCACCGATTACACAGCATGTGATTTCTGGGAATTGTGTCAGAATTTCCTCATAGGCTGCAGACACATGCTCACCGCCCATAATTAATGGCATTGTGGGGAAGGACTGAAGAAGGCACTGTATTATGAGTTGGTCATAAACCCAACGATTACTATGCATTGACTGAACACCTAGGATTTCAGTGTCAAGATCAACACGGGAAACGACTTCATCTGCTCTAAGACCGTTAATCGTTAAATTTGAACCTGGTATTATAGTATAGCGATGCATGTCTTCGCCTGGGCAATCAATAATAGAGACTGTGTGACCAGCTTCAGTGAGTGCCCCGGAGATGTAAGCAGTACCAATATCAGGAACGGCAGTAATACTGCTGAGATGCTTTTTAGGGTATACAAATGGGGTACGAATTAACTTAATTTTTGCCATTTCTAAACGTCTAGCTTTTCGGGATATGCTTTACCCGAATTAAGGTTCTTTTTTAGGGTGAATATGCCCTTGCCATAGCTGAGTAATGTAGCAATAAATAAGGCTGGAGAGTTAAAAAAGCTTTCTTTACTTATCCAAGAGTATTTGACTGCTATCGTATTACTACTATTGCTTACAGTATGCCATAAGTATGAAGGATTAAACAATACATCTCCAGGATTTAGGGTAATTTTCCAGTGATCAAGTCTTTTACCTAGGCTCTCATGTTTGTGTGGGAAGTGAAACTCCTCACAGGCGATAAAATGTGGAGTCTTGTTAATAACGGGCATAAAGAGAGCATTGTACTTGGTCGGGTATATGATCCAGTGTTTTTTACCGTATATTTGGGTAAAGAAGTTATGCCCTAGGGCACAGTGGAGAATGGTCTCAGAGCTTTTCGGACCTAGGAAGAATTGTCGCACACCCAAGGTTGAAAATAGAGGGAGAAGCCTTTTAAAAAAATCAAAACCTAATTGTTCTGTTAATTCAGGTGCTTTATAAAGAGTATCTGCAAACTTACAGTACTTGCTTTCACCTGCTAATATACGGTCGATGCCCTCACTCATTGGGACTTCTTCGTATTTATTCTTGCTATTGGGGATGGGGTCAGCAAGAGGAATTATTACATGCGGGAAGTTTTCTTTTAAATATTTGGGTGTCCAATTCTGAACAGCTTTCCAATTATTGGCTGCCCCTCTTATGACAAAAGGATCTCTCTTTCTTAGGGCAGTTAAAAACTCTTTCTTGGAAAGAGAGTTAGAAAACTCAGAATAGGCTAGCTCTTTACCTGGAAGGTTTTGTTCAATAATTTTTAATTTCTCTTTGTCTTGCTTTTTTTTACGCATACGAGAAATAGTTTTTGCGCCATACTTTGTAGGGATAAGGTTGCCAAGTATCCATGGTATGGTCGAAAGCATTTTTTTCTCCAAATATACGATGAGCCTATGATAACATAGCATGGTAAATTGAGCAGGAGATTTTGCCCTTGGCAATGGATCACTCGAAGAAATTATGCCCTTTACCATGGGTCCATTTGAGCTATCATACGGATGGGTTTCAAAGAGCATGCTGCCATACCGAATCAACAGAATATAATACTAATGATTCAGGTAATATCCTTCATCAGGAAAATATTGGTTCGGCCCTAAATACTCAATTTCTCAAAGATATAAGATTAAAGATGTTAAGGGATGAAGAGCCTAATGTCTGTAGAGGTTGCTTTAGCGCTGAGCAGGAGTTTGGGGCATCCGCTCGCCTTAAGTATCGAAATATATACCATGACCAATTAGAGGGGCTTTTAGAGGGTACAGATGAGTCTGGAGAGGCAAAGCCTGAGCTTGTTAACTGGATAGATTTTTCTTTTGGAAATCTCTGTAATCTGAGTTGTGAAATGTGTGGTCCAGACTATTCATCTAAGCTGCAAGGTAAAATTAAGGGTCCTGTTAGTGACAAGGTGACCGAACGCTTAAAGAGAATAAATAGTTTTACTGCAACAGATAAAACATCAAAATTAAAGGTTCTTCATAACGTCAAAAAGATCGCATTCCAGGGAGGAGAACCCCTCCTATCAAAAGGCCATAAACCTTTGCTGAGGTCACTATTAGAGTCAGGTAAGACTGAATACATTGAGTACAATACCAACTTAACTTTTTTAGATGAAGAAGTGATATCCTTATGGAAAGAATTTAAATCTGTTAAATTGTATATTAGCCTGGATGAAGTTGGGGAAAGTGCTTCCAGAATTAGGAAGGGGATTAACTGGGATAATTTTGATTCAAACATTAAAAAAATCATTAAAAATAGAATCGAGTTTTCGTTCGTAACGACTATTCAGGCACTGAATGTCTTAAGATTACCTAAAATTCTCTCCTATTTAAAAAACGAGTATGGGTTAAATCACTGCCCAGACTTTATTCCAATTGTAAGCCCAGGCTTTCTTTCAATCAGCTCGATTAGGTCTTCTGAGATTGATTTTGTTCTATCTGAGTTAAAAGGGGAGAGTTATTTTGAGTCTGGAAATGATAGTCTAGAAAACCTGATAAGCTTTTTAGAGAGTCATCAGTATAATGAGGAAAATGCTTTTCGATATCAGGTGTACTTGAAAAGAAATTCCTAGATGTCGACCTTGCTTTAGAAGGCATTATAAGCAAAATAACCGCTCTTACATTCCACTTTCTAAGTATCTAAAGAAGCCGATGAATTTATACTTAATTCCCAGTTTTACACTAAACATTTTTGACGTCATCGATAAATTAAAAAGGTGATAGATTGACCTTGTCACAAAGAGCGGTAGTGAAATAAGTAAGTCAAAAACCCTTTTATTGTAAAATAGCTGAGGGAACCTTACTAACACAGGAAATAAATTAGAGATATTCGAAATTTTTTTCTTATCGGCTTTTGAGAAATTTAATACTGACTGGCCGAAGAAGGTCCTCGGAAGATACTTTGTTGCACTTTCATTCATAAAGCCGTTTCTTATAGCAAAATCAGTCAAAGCAAGACCAGGAAAGGGAACAAAAGTATACGCCATGGCTAAATAGGGTTTTGCCTTAATGTTAATTTCTAACGTTTCTAACATTTGTTCAAACGTTTCACCTGGTATTCCGACAATATTACCAGTTCTATGAACAATGCCTGCCTCATTGAGAAGAGTAGATGCCTTCAGTATTGCCCTGTTACTCATATTCCTCAATAGTATTTTATTTCTTATAAAATCATTTCCTGATTCGATACTCCAAGAAACACTCTCGCAGCCTGCTTTTTTTAAAAGAGCGACTATTTTTTCGTTAATGAGGTTTGCTCGTACATTACAGGCAAAGGGGAGACCCACCCGCTTGGGAAACTTTTCAGCAAACTCTTCTAGCCAAGGTTTGTTAAGTATAAAGACATCATCTTGGAAGACAATTTTCTCTAATGGATACTTCTCTCTTACGTCCAGTATTTCATCTATTATGTAGTCAACTTCTTTATATCTAAATTTGGGACCAGCGTCTTTGAACTCCTCCATTAAGATATGATTATGACAATAAGTGCATCGATAGGGGCAACCTCGTCCTGCCATGAATTGCTTTGCAGGCATTACTCGCAGTAAGGAATCCTTTTCATAAACTATAGAACGATCAGGAAATGGGAAGGAATTAAGATCGCCAACTGGAAAGTAATCCTTCGTAGAATCTGATGACTTACCTTGAATGTTTTTAATGGCTTTAAAGCCATTTAAAATCCAGTGTTCTAGCGCTGTTTCACCCTCTCCAATACAGAAAAAATCAATAGAGCTCTCTTCAATTTCCTCTGTAGAAAAGGTTGGGCCTGGTCCACCAATCATACTTAGGAATTTGATGCTACCTTTTAGTCTATGATCAAATTCGATAGCACTACGAATTTCTGGCGTAAAACAACTATATAAACAGACGTCAGGATTAAGTTCTATCGCCTCCTTGATGGAGGAATCCACATTTTTTACAGAAATATATTCAGCAGTATGACCTAAGCTTTTAACAATGGAGCTAAGCGAGTATATAGGATGTTTGTCGAAGACATTTCTTGTAAAATCAACAAATAAGAACTTCATAGAGTTATTTCCTTGATTCCAACTATTGTAACACGCACAGTAAAATAAGTGTTATTTCCTGTATTTACAAAGCCCTGAGGTAAAGTAAAAATTATTGAGAAAAGGGGGGCATCACGCTAATAATTGCTTCATGGATGAGATTTGCGACCAGTTGATTTCCTTTTGCTGTGTAGTGGGAATCGCAATTGGTTCTAAATAAGCTCTTAAGATCATTTTGAGAATAAAACTTCTCTGTGATGCTCGTAAAAAACTTAAACTTGGAGAGCCACTTTTCTTGGGCAAGTGCCTCTTGGGTATCGGAATATGAGTCTGGAAGAACTGTCATTAAAAAATGTGCTTTCTTATCTTTAACTGCCTGTGAAACTAAAGTGGTAATTTCCTCCGAATCTCTAAAAGACTTAGTCTTGTTCTGGATAAACTTTTGGGCGATACCTCCAAATAGCTTTGAATTGAAAAGGTGTGCTCTCAGGTAAAAACTAGGATTATCGATATGAATATATTCCATTTTGGAGTGTTTAAGCTTTGGGAATTTCTTCAGGTCTAGGCCCGAAAATAAATACATGAAAGATATAAAATACGGGCTATTGAGGTCTCTTGTAAAGTCCTCATATATGGGGGAGAAAATAACGATGTCTCCAGGGTTAATATTGGACTTGTTATCTAAGAATGATTGATACATTTGAGTAATTCCCCAACCAGGTACTCCATAATTAATAACTTGATACTTATCAATTTTCGTTGAAAGAAAATAAGGAAAGGTTTCATTATCTCTTACGCCATTGCCAAATGTGAAAGAATCACCAAAGATATGAATTCTTAACTTTTTTTGATGACCAGGTCTAGTTAGTCGAAAGCCATCTTTCGAGATATTTACAATATTGTTATTGTGATGGCATCCGACCCGTCCCGTCGTGCTAGGTGTTAAGGAAAATCCGAGAGATTTATTTGGCTCTATTATTGAATTAATTGAGGTGAACTTGTTTTGAATATTATTCTTTAAACTTAAGAAGCTAAAAGAAGAGTCCAGTAGAATCACTGCTACGGTCATTAAAATTGCATATATTATTCTTTTCATTGTTACGCTTTCCTAATGCTGAGTCTTAATAAAGTGTATAAGAGTTTAAGAAAAAATCGACTTTTTCATTAACTGATAAAAATTTTTAATTAGAATCCAAAAGTGATTTAAACTTTTGATTTTAAAAAACTTTCTTATTAAAAATGATGGTCTTATGTAAAACCTTTTTACGGATTGATCACGAAGCTTTTTTAAATCACGTTCAGTTATTTGGCCCAACTGTAATATACCATCACTACCTAAACTGTCATAGTTCATAGAAGAGTTCTCTAGTAGTAATCCTTTTTCCCTTGCTTGTTCACGAATAGTTGTTCCAGGTAGTGGAGCGACTAGATTAAACGAAGCGAAGTCAAGATTTAGCCATTTTGAGAATTTAATATTACTTAAGATATCATCTTTGGTTTGTTCTTTTAGACCGATAAGAAAATCGCCGCATACCTCAATCCCTATGCTATGAGAGAAGGCAATGAGCTCCTTTATTTTATTATTTGACTGACTTCTGCCATATTTCTTTAAGGTTTTTGTGTCTTGGCTCTCAACTCCACAGATAATAGTATGACAGCCGTTATCTTTCATTAAGAGCAGTAATTCTTTATCAAATTGATTAGGATGAAAGTAAACAGACCACGAAAATGAGAATGATTCTTTTTTCCATAGTTTAAGTAAGTCGATAGTCTGTTTCTTATTGGCCCCAAAAGAGTAGTCTGTAATATAAAGTTCTTTAAAGCCAAGACTTTCTATATGCAATAGTTCTTTGATTAACTCATTATTCTCTCTTGTGTGAACTGGGAAACGAGCCGCGGTACAATAGCGGCAAGCGTATGGGCAACCCCAGACTGTCGTTAGGGTGGCGTATCGTGAATTTCTTGAAAATGGCCACTTGTAGTAGATATCATCAAATAATTCATGCTTTGGAGTTGGTATATGAAAAGTTTCAGGGGTTTTATTATTTAACTGAAAGGATGTTTTATGGTGAAATCCGGGTATGTCATTAAACTCTATAAGATTAAAGTATTCAGCCTTTAACTTAAAAGGTTCAGTAATAATACCCTGTACAATTGGTTCTACTTTTTCTCGGTTGCTTTTTTCGATGAAGGCGTCGCCAAGGACAAATATGGCCGTTGTAGGTAACTCTTCCCTAAGTAGCTTCAAGAAAGAGAAATCGTTTACGAAAATAACATCTATTAATGTCATGATTATAAAGTCGGCTTTTGATTCCTTAACTTTGGCCAAGGCATCTTTGAAGTTATGAGGGTTTGATACGAAGTCTAGAAAGGATACATTGTATTTTGGAGCGAGTATTCCACTAATGATCGTCAGGTCTACTGGTTTAAGTAAGTAATCTCCCTTAGATTCTGCAGCACAGCCTATATTTCGAGTGAACTTTCTCTTATCGGGGGTAGGCGGATTTATAAGGAGAGCATTTTTATTCATAGGGTGACTCTCTGTGAATTGCGTTTAAAGATTTTTTTTAAGAGCTTCTTTCTCTTTTTGATATACTTTTTACTGGGGATCCCATATCTCTCATGACTTTTCTCGGTAATCTTAATGATTTCGTCTAGTTCTTTTACGTAAATACCTTCTCCGCTGAGGATAACGCCTTGTTTTGCTAATGGCTTACTTTTCTCATTATTAAAGAGGTCTAGGCCAAAAGTGGTGAGAAGCAATAAGGTGATACTCGTGATGATTATAGGAGGAAGGAATGCTTTAAGCTTTCTAGTCATGAAAAATAACAATGAAAATAGGGCCGTATAAATTATGGTGAACTCAGTAATTCGTTTTATTAATACAGAGAACTTTAAAAAGAAATTATCATCACTAAGAAATAAATAAAAGTTGTATCCAAATTTTTTAACTCCATAGCTTAAACTTGAAAGTTTAAAATACTGAAATTCTCCTAGTCTGTTATATTGTGCCATTATAAGGTCTAAGTGAACAACTCCGATGAACATAAGTATACCTAATGAAACTCTCTTTAAGTTGGGCCTTACCTCTTCTGTGGTAAGCACATAAAAAAGAATGGGGATTTCGCAAATAAAATTCCTGCCGGCAAAAGTATCTATTAAAGGAGTTCCCATGAAACCTATAATGAGAATTTTTAGGCTAAAAATAGAAAAGAGTAGCAGAGAAAAATTATCTACTTTCTTGTTAAGGATAAATCTCCTCAATATAAGCATGAGGGAAAACGGTATTATCGGGACGAATTTAAATAATCCAGATGGACCAAATAGCATTGAGAAATGAAAGCTATTTGTAAGGTCAAGAATAGGATTGAGGGGTAAAGTTTCTCCCATACGAATAAACAGTGTTGTATGGCATATTGAGAATGCAAGGAAGTAGGATAGTGTGAACTTTAATAATAATTTATATTCTTTTTTAAAAGTTAAAAATAATAAAATCAGCGGAAACCAGATTGTGAAGTCTGGTTTTAAGAGCGAGGAGGCGAATACACAAAATAGAAATGTACTTTCGCCCCACTCTCTCTGGCCTCCACCCTTTGAGAGATTTGCCAAAAAGTAGATTACAGGAAAGTGCAGAAACATAACAAAGAGAGATGGATCTCCAGGCAAGAACAAGAGGGACCA
>Ga0136600_1001513_pt1 | contig 10502 bp, 10 predicted proteins | sample AntRauMFilla2698_FD_104634 | JGI IMG/M metagenome (GOLD analysis project Ga0136600, IMG submission 104634) | Saline lake microbial communities from Rauer Islands, Antarctica - Metagenome Filla 2 #698 | ecosystem: Environmental > Aquatic > Non-marine Saline and Alkaline > Saline | place...
CAGGAAATCGCTATCGATTTACCTCAAAAAGTGTTGGTTTATGAGGATAAAAACAACATGGTGTGGCTTTCCTATAACAATCCTGAATACTTAAAGAAAAGGCACGATTTAAAAGGTTGTGACGAGATTTTATCTAAGATAGCTAACGTTTTAAACGCACTATCTACAGCCACCATAGAATAACTCTCACTACCTAATTAGGGATCTAAACTATAGCTTACTTATTCAATTCTTAATGGCAGTTTGTGCAAATCAAGAACACAGTTGATGGGATTAATCACCAAATAGATTCTTGCACTATTTTATTTTCATTTGGAACCGCTTCCAATTGTTTTATATACACTTTCTTCACTAAAAGTTCTTATTCGAAGGCTACTCTTTCTATAGTTAATAGTAGCAGTAGTTAATATTTACTCAGAACGTGATGAAAACTTTTTTCGGTACTTTTGCATCCATTATCATCATCATTTTATTACTATCAAGTTCGAATATAAATGCACAAAGTATTGAACCACCTACAGTATCACTGAGTGCAGAAAAAGGTCTTTGGATTGAAAGCCAGGACAAATCTATTGGTTTTAAGTTGGCGCTCAGACTTCAACAACAATTTTCAGTTATCTCTTCTCTTACAGATACTGAGCCGGTACAAACTGATTTTTTGATTCGAAGAAGTAGAGTTCTACTAAAAGGCTATGTTTATGATAGAAAGCTTAATTACTTCATCCAACTCGGGATGGATCGTGGAGAGCTTACATTACTAAACGCAGAATACCGCTGGCAACCTAATGCATTGACTAAAATTTCATTCGGGCAGCTGTTCCCTCCCACTGGCAGACAGTTTCAGACTATCTCGAAAAGTTTTCAAATGATAGACCGATCAAACGTAACGCGTTTCTTTTTTACAGATTGGGATTTAGGAATCTCAATCCACAGAACTATTTTAATTAGTGATCTTTTTGCTATTAAGACGGCTGGATCTATCACACATGGTGAAGGAAAAAATGTTGCTACCGCAACTGGTGGCTGGGCTTACACTGGTCGTTTTGAATTACTTCCCTTTGGTATTTTTAACGCTGGTGGTGATTATTCTGAAAGTGATCTATACCGCGAACCCAGTCCAAAACTATCACTTGGAAGTGCTTATTATTTTAATAAAGATGCTTATACAAAATATGGAAATATTGCCTGGGATGGTATCGAGGATGATATTTCTGAGCATTCTTATGATTTAGTTTTTAAATACCAAGGTTTTTCACTTCTTGCAGAATATATAAATCGGTCGGTTGATAATGAGATGTTGCAAATAGCACCTACCGCTCAGATTTTCTCAAATAAAGTAAGCGGATCAGGTTTTTATGTTCAATGTGGCAAGTTTATTTCCAAGAACATTGAGCCTACGTTCAGGCTTAGTATCCTAAACCCAAATGATGAAGCGCAGCACTCTAATAATGCATTTACTCATCAGGAAAAATATGAAATTGGGATTAATAATTTTTTAATGAAACACAGTATTAAATTTCAAACTCAGATAGGATTAGTTGAAGAAGATTTTTTTAATCAAACTTCAAGATCTTATTTTGAAATACTTGCTCAATTTAGTGTAAGTATATAAGTACGAGGTTAAATGAAGTGAAGATTAACAGGAAACAACTTGCTGGATTAATAATAGGATGTATGGGATTGACAATCCCTTTCTTCTTAAACATTGAGGGATTATCCTATGCTGGGCATGTAGCATTAGGTATTTTTCTTCTTGCTGCGTCTTTTTGGATGTTAGAACCAGTTCCAATTTTTGCAACTTCTGTACTTGTGATTTTACTTCAAATTCTACTTTTAAGTAAAGAAGGATTGATATTCACCGAATCAACAGGCGAATATATTCCAGATGCATACACTGCATTTATAGGTACGCTTGCCAATCCTATAATTATACTCTTTTTAGGGGGATTTGTACTTGCTGATGCTGCCGTTAAATACAATCTGGATAAAAATTTAACCCGGATTCTTCTAAGGCCTTTCGGAACTAAGCCAAAGTTTATAGTTCTTGGATTAATGATTGTAACCGGATTGCTCTCTGCTTTTATGAGTAATACTGCAACTACAGCAATGATGATGACGGTTATCTTACCAATTATTGCACAGCTTGAAAATAAAGATCCTCTTAAAATTGGCCTTGCGCTTTCTATACCCTTTGCAGCAAATATTGGCGGAATTGCTACACCAATAGGAACTCCGCCAAACGCTGTTGTTATTGGAGCTCTATCCCAACAAGGTATAAATATTCCTTTTGGGGAATGGATGGCATTAGCTGTTCCTCTTGTTATAATTGCATTATTTTTTGCATGGGTTCTGTTAATTCGCATTTTCAAGCCTGATACAGATTCCATTGTAATAGACATGAGCGGAAAATTTAATACTTCAAAAAATGCTATTCTTCTTTACTTAGCATTTGGGTTAACAGTCTTTTTTTGGGTTACTGAAAGCTTTCATGGGGTTAAAAGTGCTATCATAGCTCTTGTCCCCATTGTATTTTTGACGTTAACCGGAGTAGTTACCAAAGATGATATTCGAAAACTTCCCTGGGAGGTTCTCTGGTTAGTTGCTGGAGGTATTTCGCTTGGTATTTCAATGAAAAGTACGGGATTAGCCGAATGGATTGTAAGTAGTATTGAATGGAATGCGTTTGGTCCAATTACACTACTTGTAGTATTTAGTGCGGTTGCAGTTTTAATGTCTAACTTTCTATCAAATACTGTAACTGCTACACTACTTATTCCACTTGCTGTTAGCCTCTCAACTTCGGGTGTTGCAGGTGAAGGTTTTAACTTGATTATTGTAAGCCTTGTAATTGGCGTAAGTGCTAGCATGGCAATGATGCTTCCAATTTCAACTCCACCAAATGCAATAGCAATGAGTACTGGTACTATAGAAACTGCAAGTATGGCGAAAGCTGGAATTACAATAGGACTTTTTGGGATACTACTTGTTGTTCTTTATGCCATCTTCTACTGGCCATTAATGATAAATTGAGAGGAAATTATGGATCATCAAATATATATTTTAGTAATTGAAGACGAACTAGAGGTAATGGATGCGTTAATTAAAGATCTTGAAGACTTTGAGGATATATTTCCAATTGAATCAGCTAATAATACAGAAGAGGCTCAATTAATCGTAAGTAATATTATTGAATCTGGTGATGAAATAGGTTTGATATTATGTGATCATGTCTTGCCGGGACAAAACGGAGTTGATTTCTTAATTAGTCTTGAATCTCAACAAGATTTCATTCACACAAAAAAGGTATTGGTAACTGGTCAGGCGGGTCTAGAGGATACTGTGAGTGCTATAAATAAGGCTAACCTAAATTATTATATTTCAAAACCATGGACCAATAGTGGATTTCACGAGGTAGTTATAAAGCAATTAACTGACTTTGTAATTGAACGAAAACTAAATCCTCTAAAATTTATGGGTTTGCTCGACTCAGTCAGACTCTCAGAAGCAATGAGAAACAACTTACTAACCGACAATTAATGATAAAAGGATTTCAAAGAGGCAAGAGAACTAAAGTACTAGAGCTTATCAATCGTACTATTGATAGTACAAAGGAGCTTCAATCTTTGGTAGTTAATTTTTCAAAAGATGAACTTCTTTTTAAAGAAGGTGATTCTCTTCCATTTCTATATCTATTATTAGACGGCACTGTATCACTAAGCCATAAAAAGAAAGATAATTCTTCTTTTGAAGTACTAAAGTTAGAACCGGGTCATTTTATAGGAATCGTCGCTTTTAATACTGGTAATAACTCTCTTACCACAGCGAAAGCTGTTCAAAAGATTAAGACTCTTAGATTTAGTCAGAATGAGTTTGAAAAATATTTAAACGAACATCCTTCATTACGCTCACCATTACAACAACTGATGATGAGTAATATGACAGAAAGATTTAAGGTAAACCTTGAGTTAGAATCAAAACTTCATTCTTTAAATAATACACTAAAAGATGAAGGAATTGAACTAAAAGAGGCTTATCAACAACTTGAGGAATCACATCAAAAACTTGTCCATCAAGAGAAAATGGCAACATTGGGTGAACTAGTTGCAGGATTTGCACACGAAGTAAACAACCCTGCCTCATCACTATTACGTTCTTCTGAGGCTTTGGTTAAGAATTTTCAAAACTTGGAAAAAGAAAATCCATTAGCAATAATGTTTAATCTGGGTCTCAATGCTGCACCACTTAGCAGCACAGAAGTACGTTCTAGAATGCTTGAAGTTCAGAAACGCTTTCCTGAAGTCACAGAGCGTTCGATGGTTAGAAAATTAAGTCATATATCAAATGAGGGATATAAAGTTATTGAGCTTTCAGGCAAAACAATCAATATTGAATCTCTAATTCAACAACATGAGGCCGGTAAGTTTATTCATAATATTCAGCTCTCTAGTGAGCGAATTGCTAACCTAGTCAAAAGTTTAAAAAGTTATAGTCGCCATGACAATAATGAAGCTGAATTAGTAGATATCAGGGATGGAATTAACGACACTCTTTTAGTATTAAGCAATCGCCTAAAATTCTTAGATCTGAAATTGAGTCTGGATGATATCCCTAAAATAAGAGTGAAACTTGGAGAGCTTAATCAAGTTTGGACTAACATAATAGTAAATGCATGTGATGTATTACCTGATGGAGGAACAATAAAAATAGCCACTAGAACAGATGGTAATAAATCTGTTGTAATTGAAATTTCGGATAACGGACCAGGGATACCTGAAACTCTTCTACGTAAAATATTTGAACCAAATTTTACTACAAAAAATCAGGGTGCTAAATTTGGACTCGGTTTAGGATTGGCAATCTCGAATGAGATTATTCGACAACATGGAGGATATATCCATGCATACAATAGAAAGAAAGGCGGAGCTAAATTCAAAATAGTAATACCTTTAAAGGAAAGTTAGTATCTGATAATGAATAAGTTAACCAACAGGAAAGAGTTCTGTCAGATTTATTCTTTTTTGAAGTGGTTAAAAAAATCGGGTATTACTTCTAACGGATAACTGGAATTAGAATTAATAAGAATACAAATTCCTAAATTACTATCCGGATCAAAAGCAATTTCACTTCGATAGCCATTTACATATCCTCCATGATATACTATTCTTTGGCCATCATTATCAAGCACTCTCCACCCCATTCCATATTGTGATTTGTTAACCCCTTCCCAATTTCTACTAAACCTTTTATTGTTTATTGACGCTAACGGTTTATAGATTTCATTTAAGCTCTCCTCGGTAATAACTTCAGGTCTGTCTCCTGTTAAAAGTAGAAGCCATTTTCCCATATCTGCCGCAGAGGCGTTAATTCCTCCGGATGAAATCGCATTATAATATTTTTTTGAAATAGGTATTGACACCCTGCCCCGTGACCGAGAATAATACACATGGGGAATAGCCTTGTTTGGTGAGGATTTGATACTCTCAAAGCTTGCAGAAGCATTAATCATATCCAGAGGTTCAAACAGCTCTTGTTTAAGTAGCGTATTGAAATCAATACTAGTTTGAGCTTCAAGTACTTTTTCAATAACTGAATAAGCCGCATTTTGATAGGCAATCAACTCACCTTCTTTCGAAATAAGCGGAACACTTTCAAATCTTGGAATAATCCGTTCAAGTGAAAGACCGTCTTCTACAAGATTTGTGTAGGCATGTCTTGGAAGACCTGATGTATGGGATAAAATGTGTTTAACCTGAACGCGATCTGTCTGTTCCGGATCATTCAATTTAAAATCTTCCAGATAACTGGAAACAGGTTCCTCCCAGCTTATATAACTATCATCAACTAATACCCCCGCAAGAACTGAAGCAAAACCTTTAGAAACACTACCTAACCTGAAAACAGTATGCTCATCTACTTTATCGTCCTTTCCGTTTTCTTTAACACCGAATCCTCTTTGGAATACAACCCTTCCATCTTTAACTATTGCCACAGAGCCACCGGGGATTCTTTTGTTATTCAACCCTTCTTCAAAATCTTTATCAAAATCATCCAGAAACTGAGCTAATGAGTCATCCATAACCCAGGCCTTTTTCTCGTCGACATAAGGTTCAGATTTTATATCGGAGCATGCCACAAAAACACCTGCTAAGGCAATAAAGTAAAACAAAATTGAAAATAATCTGATCATATGATTCTATTTTATATAGATAATGTCTTTTTCACTTATTGACATTAATTTCATAAACGGAGGTAGCAGCTGTAACATATAGAATTTCGTTTAAATTGTCGCCATTCTTCCACTCCAGGTTTGTAATCTGTTCATTAAATTGAACCTGATCCAGTTTAGTTCCTTTTTTATCGAACACAATCAATCCATTTGGACCTGTTGTATATAAACGTCCATCTGCATCAGTTATCAAACCATCTGCACCACCGTTATCCGTTACGGCTCCTACATTTGCAAATAATTGCTCAATTGTAAGATCCCCACTCGCCAGCATTTCAAATGACATTATATTTCCGGTTTCTGAATCACTTACATATAGTTGAGATTCATCGGGAGAAAAGGTAATTCCATTTGGTGAAGAAAAGCCATCATAGACAAGCTTAAGTTCACCTGCTTTATTAATGAGGAAAACTCCAGCAAAACTAAGTTCTCTATCCTCTTCTGCAACACCAAAAGGTGGATCTGTAAAGTAAATAGTGCCATCAGATCGAATAGCTAAGTCATTTGGACTATTAAAACGCTTTCCTTGGTATTCTGTAATAATGGCTTCTAATTCATTTGATTCCAAAACTCTTGATACTCTTCCACTATGCTGGGCTAAAATTATAGTTCCATCTGGCATTGATTCAATACCATTAGAATTCCCTGAAGAATCTAGGAAAATTTCGGCTCCTGTAGAATCCGGATTCCATTTATAGACTTTATTGGCTGGTATATCGCTGAATATGAGTGTTCCGTCTTCAATCCAATTGGGACCCTCAGTAAATTGAAATCCTGATAGAACTTTCTCAGGCTCACTGATTTTAAATTTAATTTCCTTATCACAAGAAATTATCAATGTTGTCAGAAATAATCCAAGTAAGATATTCTTCATAATTGCTTAGAGATTATATTTGCTGACTTGTAACTATTTATAAATGCAGAAGACAATTAATCTGCCCGAGTCCCAAGATTTATAACTTCTACATTTTCAATCTTTCCAGTATCAATAGAAAAACGCATAATTGTGCGTTCAGATTGAAATCCATGCCTACCTGCTGCTCCAGGATTCATATATAGCATCTTATTCATATTCTGATCTCGGGCAACTTTTAAAATATGAGAGTGACCACAAATAAATAACTCTGGGGTATTATTTTCAATTTCTTGACGAATGGGTATGCAATATCGACCGGGAATACCCCCAATATGAGTCATCCAAACATCTACACCTTCGCAAATAAAACGCTGGTGTAAAGGGTATTCACAACGGATGTCCTGACCATCGATATTCCCGTAAACTCCAACCAATGGTGCTACTTCCTTCAATTGATCTGCGATTTTAATTGTTCCAAAATCTCCGGCATGCCAGATCTGGTCGCAATCTGCAAAGTAATCGAGTGTTTGTGGATCTAGATAATTATGGGTATCTGAAATAAGCCCGATTTTCATCATTCTTTTTTGGTATCATCAAGTTGAATCTGGTGGTATTAAAGAAAAGACATTTTCATAAATTGTGCCCATTTATTTCGAACATTTTTAATTAATGCATCAATCTTTGAATGGATTTAGTGTAATCATAGTAACATGGAATGGATTAGAGCATCTAAAGACATTCCTCCCTTCTGTATGTGCTACGGAATATCCTGATTTTGAGATAATTTTAGCTGACAATGCTTCGTCTGATGGCAGTGTTGAATGGGTTCAAGAGCATTTCCCTGATGTAATTATATCAACTTTTGATGATAACTACGGATATTGTGGAGGAAACAATCGCGCAGTTGCATCAGCTGGCAAAGAGATACTCCTTTTCTTGAATAATGACGTTCAGGTAACTCCTAACTGGCTTAATGCTATCAACCACTCATTTACACAGGATAAAGCGGTTGGAGCTGTACAGCCTAAATTACTTTCTTATAAAGAACCCGAATTTTTTGAATATGCAGGGGCAGCTGGTGGATTTATCGATATGTATGGCTATCCTTTTTGCCGAGGACGCATTTTAGAAACTGTAGAGAAAGATGTGAATCAATACGATGAAGCAACAGAAATTTTCTGGGCCAGTGGAGCTGCTATTGCAATAAAGAAGGACATTTTTAAAGAACTCGTTGGATTCGATGAAGATTTTGAATTTCATATGGAAGAAATCGATTTGTGCTGGCGAGCAAAGAGACTTGGATATAAAGTTATGTACACACCTAGTAGCACAGTATATCATCTGGGTGGTGGATCTTTGGCGATGGGTTCTCCGAGAAAAGTTTATTACAATTTCCGTAATAACCTTTTTATGCTATGGAAAAATTATTCAACTTTTGAATTGATAACCAGGTTTCCAATTCGCTTGTTTCTAGACGTAATTGCTGCATATAAGTCCCTTTTATCAGGTAAACCCAGGGATTTTCTAGCTATTGCTAAAGCTCATCTTCATTTCTTTTTAGGATGGGGGAAAGTACATCAAAAAAGAAATAATATTTCATCTCCCAAATTAAAGGAGCTAACTGGTAAAATTAAAATTTCAATTATTTGGAATTATTTCATTCATGGCAAGAAAGAATTTAAGCAGTTGAATTGATATGGATTTCTCTTCAGTTAAAAAAAAGGTATTAACCCAACTACCTACCTGGTGGCTTTCAGTTTTGTTAGTATTCTTTTCATGGTTTATCATTAAGCAGTTTTGGATTGCAATTGGAAGCAATATTTATCGAGCTGTTAGCTATGACCACGTCTTTGGGTTCTCTATTGTATATTTCATAATGGATAATCTTAGTCTGATTATCCATGAAGCCGGTCATACTATCTTCGGAATTTTTGGGTGGCGTTTTCTAACTATTCTTGGAGGCACTCTTTTAGAATGTTTAATTCCGTTTATGGTCGCTGTAATTGCTTGGAGAAACCAAAAGTTATTCCTTGCGCAAGCTGCATTATATTGGTTAGGTTTCACTTGGTTTGATGCCGCTGCTTATGCCGCAGATGCCTTTTACAGGCAATTACCCTTAATTGGAAATCTACCTAGATCAGCGCATGATTTTTTTAACTTACTATCTCAGTTGAATCTATTAAGCAATTACAAGACAGTAGCTTGGGTTTTATTCAGTATTGGTCTTTCGATGTTAATATTATCAATTATACTTCCCTTCTTTCATAATAATAGAAGCCGAGAAGTAAACTTGGACTTGAAATTATAAGTCAGAAATAGTCACCAACATTCTGTTGTTCTATTACTCTTAAATTATTACAAAGGGCTTATCGCCATGCTCCAATAATCAATCCCATCAGCGTAAAAACTACGGTCCAGAATCCGCCATTAATTAGCATATATTTAAATGATCTCTGTTCATACAAAGCTAATACCGAAACAGACAAAGCTACCCATGCGAAACCAGTCAAAAATCCATACATAGCTCCAGAAGCAGCCGTAATATCATTTCCAAAGAACATTGCCAGGCAGTAGGCCATTATGAACTGGAATACAGCTGTAAAACCAAAAATTTTAGCCATGTTTCCATTTTTAACATCCTCTTCACTAAGTCCAGCTTCTTTCATCCATACTTTACCAAACAATGGCCCATACCAAAGAAAACCAACTACAAAACCCACTAAAGTAGCTGACAGAATTGCAAACCAGTTGATCATTACTTCTTCCATAATAACTACTGTTAGTTTTTAACAATCTCGATTATCCTTTAATCACTGTACCACAATGAATTAACATAATTAAAATTTTATTAGCAATGATCTTATTTAAGTCATGAAACAAATACTTGTTGTGCATACTAAACCAAAAAGAATACCACACTACTTTAGATAGGAATATCCATAGCTGAGGGAGAGCTATGCTTAAATAAAGAAATTATGAGATTTTGTTCTACTCCAATAGAATTAAATAATGATATAGAAGTTAGCTTCTTATAGTTCATTATTTAGGAAAATCTTCTTTACCTTGTGAAAACATCAATAAGTTGAATAATGATTACTGATAAAACATTTGAAATTATACCAATCGATCGTGTAGGTGTTGAAGAAAAAGTAAGTCGCCTAAACAAGAGAAGTATTAAAAAAGAATCTAAAATGCAGGCTTTGAAGCTTGCTTTAAACATGGTTGATCTTACTACCCTGGAAGGAAAGGATTCTGAAGGTAAAGTTCGCCAGTTATGCCAAAAAGCAAAACAGCCTCATCCTTCATTACCTGATATTCCCAGTGTGGCAGCTGTATGTGTATATCCAACTATGGTTAAAATTGCTAAAGATAGTTTACAGGGAACAAACATCAATGTAGCGAGTGTAGCAACAGCTTTTC
>Ga0136600_1001514_pt1 | contig 10500 bp, 11 predicted proteins | sample AntRauMFilla2698_FD_104634 | JGI IMG/M metagenome (GOLD analysis project Ga0136600, IMG submission 104634) | Saline lake microbial communities from Rauer Islands, Antarctica - Metagenome Filla 2 #698 | ecosystem: Environmental > Aquatic > Non-marine Saline and Alkaline > Saline | place...
CGCTGAGGCGACAGCGAGTGAGATCCTCCGGACCGCTCAAGATCGCTTTAATCATGTGGAGGAGACGTTTGAGCGAGAAGGTAAAGAGATTACCGTCAAGCGTAAGGTCTTATGGGATGAGGTGTTTTATCTGGGAGCTAAAGATAACCAGGCGGCGATTATCCTCCAGCAACATCATCCGGAGGTATTCGAGGCGTACAAGGTCCAAGAGGATGCGGCTGGAGATCTCCAAAAGTTTGTCTCGATGGAGATGGATATGGATATGAAAAAAATGCGGATCTCTGATTACGTTACCCTGACTGAGGGTATCATCGATATCAAGCTGGACGAGAGGACTGGATCTAAAAAAGCATAATGATTTACTTTAAGATCCGTACTAAGTTAAAAGATACGCTCGGTCCAGAGATGGCGAGTAACGGTCAGTATGCTCTCGAGCATATCCTCGATGCTATCGGTCGAGTCAATCCGTCAGCGGTCACTTGGGTACGGTCTCAGACTAACGATAGTAAGATGCTCGTCGAGGCTGATCTTATCGAGCTGATCACTCTCTGGAGATATGGCTGGGAGCTCAAGGATCAAGATATGCGAGCTCAAGCGATAATCTGTAAATTACTGGATATAAAGATATGAGATACTTTAGTACATTCTCTGGGATCGGAGGTTTTGAGCTAGGTATTGAGCGAGCTTATGAAATCGTACGTCATGCTAACGGAGGTCAGAACGGAGGAGGCAAAAAGAATACGCCGGGAGACGGTCGGAAAGGATTACTGTCCCAGGCGAGGGAAAAAGCTAGTACCTCGAAACGATCAGCTAGTAAACGCCGTGACGACCAGTCTGACTCGAGACCATTATGTGTTGGTTTCTCCGAGATTGATAAATACGCCGCCGAAACTTATCAAAAACACTTTAAGGATCACAAAAACTATGGAGACATCACAGAAATCAACGAAAAAGAATTACCAGATTTTGACCTCTTGGTTGGAGGATTTCCTTGTCAATCGTTCAGTATTGCGGGGAAGAGAGGCGGGTTTAGCGATACAAGAGGGACGATGTTCTTTGAACTCGCTCGGATTATTAAAGAAAAACAGCCACGCCTTTTTGTGTTTGAGAACGTTAAAGGGCTACTATCTCACGACCAAGGGAGAACATTTACTACCATCATCACCACGCTTGATGAGCTGGGGTATGACTGTCAATGGCAGGTGCTTAACAGCAAAAATCACGGAGTCCCCCAAAACAGGGAGCGAGTGTTCATTGTCGGACATTCTCGAGGAACACGTAGACCCCAAGTATTTCCTTTCATCGGAGAGAGTGGAAAAGATTTTAAAATCTCTCCCGACAAACTTATTGAATACTCTGCCAGGCACGAAACAAGAATGTATGACAAAGTAGCACCTACAGTTCAATCAGCTTTCGGCACTGGCGGGGGTCATGTTCCATTTGTAAACGGTATACGAAAACTAACCCCCACCGAGTGCGAACGACTCCAGGGCTTTCCGGATGGCTGGACTGAGGGTCTCAGTGATACTCAGCGGTACAAGATGTGCGGTAATGCTGTCACGGTAAACGTAATCGCTGACGTGATGGAGAGGTTTATCAAATCTGTTAAAATCTAGGTATGTCAAACGAAACTAAAGCTCAGATCCTTATCCTGGTTATATTTATTATCGGGATGATTACCGGATCGATGATCACTTTATGGATCGTCTAACTGAGGAGGAGAGTAATGAGTGGGGGGGATACTGGATGGTCTCCATAAATTGTCGGGACCGGAGATCACTGATGATATGCTTAAGGAGAATGATGTCCTTTCAAAATTAAGAGAGTCCGAGTAAGAGCTCGGAGTTAAGTACTGGAGATATCACTGAGGCGAACTGAGTCAGTCCGTTAAAAGATTGATCTTAAGTTGATACTATTCGTCTGATCAAATGATGGGCGGTGTATCACCATAAATGACGAAAGGGTCGCTCCCGATCGGTCTCAGTCCAGTACTTAACTCCGAGCTCTTTTTGTTATGTGATAATATGATTGTATGAGTAGTCAAAAAGGATATAGCGGTCGCAAGCCTAAAATCATAAACGGCGAGCCAGTGGTACCGTATAAAAAACGGCGTCACAATAGTACGCCGCTCGCTCCCGGTGGGATGACAACGTACGGACGTCCGGCTTATTATGCGTATCAGATCGAGGATCCTAAGCTCCCGGAGCCGGTGCCTATTCTTAATACTCCCGGCGGATGGTGGGCTAATAAATACAAAGTCGAGAAACTGATCGACGCTTTCCGGATGGACTGTAGTAAAAAAGAGGCTTGCTATTATGCCGGTATCAGTATCTCTCAGCTCCAGAACTTTATCGACAAACATCCTCATTTTAAAGACGTGATCGCTCACTGTAAGGAGGAGCTCGGATATCATGCTCGTCGTAATTTAGCGATATCGATTAAAGTCCGAGGATCTGTCCATACGTCTAAAGAGTACCTCGATAAAAAAGAGCATAAACAGACTCGTCTCGGTAAGCTAGGGATCGGAGGTGTTGTCGAGAATAATAATGGGATAATCTTTATGGACTTTAGTAATCCAGATCAAAAAGAGCCGGTCCCGATCGATCCGACTAAGGTGCACGTCATCGATCCAGAGGATATAACTGATACTGACGATGCAAAAAGTTAACCATCATTATAAGGATTTATTTTTACCGCCTCCCGGAGTGCGGTATTTCGTATTGATGGGAGGACGATCAGCTGGTCGATCGACCGCTGGATCTCAGCTGATAAAGACTGGTCTGTTTGATACGACTAAGTATTTCCGGTGTGCGATGATGCGTTTTATTTATGGCGATATTAAAAATAGTATTTTCCAGGATACTCTCGACCGGATCGAGGAGGATGGATCTGACGGTCTCGAGGGATACGAGGTACACGGCTCGCCGATGGGATTTAGCTATAAGAAAAATAAAGTCGTCGGGATCGGTTTTAGAAAATCATCCAGCGATCAAAAGAGTAAGCTCAAGTCGCTGTCTAACTATAACGTCGTCGTCATCGAGGAGGCTGACGAGATTGCTGAGGAGGATTTTATGCAACTCGATGACTCCCTCCGTACGCTCAAGTCTGACATTATGGTCGTACTCATGTTAAATCCTCCAGAAAAAAATCACTGGATTATCCGGCGGTTTTTTAATCTGATCGACGTCCCGGAGGTCGAGGGATTTTATAAGGCTGTTAAAAAGCCGGAGCTGACTGATACCGTCGTCATCTCGACAACATACAAGGAGAATATCGTTAACGTAAATCCGTCATCGATTATAAACTTTGAGCGATATAAAGAGACTCGTCCGGACTATTACTGGAATATGATCAGAGGGTACGTATCCGAGGGAGCTCGAGGTCGTATCTTTAAAAACTGGAAAACTATCAGCGATGCTGAGTTTGATGCTCTCCCGTACCCGACGACGTATGGTCTCGACTTTGGATTTTCTAATGATCCAGCGGCTCTCCTTGCGTGTAAGACTCACAATAATAAAGTCTGGTTTAAAGAGTTACTGTATGAGACTGGACTGACTAACGTCGGAGATCACTCACTGAGTAAGCGTTTCGAGGATCTCGGTCTGACTGGTCAAGATCTTATTTATGGCGATAGTGCTGAAATGAAATCTATCGAGGAGCTCTGTCAAGATGGCTGGTACGTCGAGCCGGCGGTCAAAGGTCCAGGCTCAGTAAACGCCGGGATCGACTTACTCCAGGGTCTCGAGGTGTTTTATACCGAGTCGAGCTCTAATATCGATACCGAGCGACAAAACTATAAATGGAGACTCGATCGTAATAAGCTCCCGACTGGTAATCCAGAGGATAAAAATAATCACTTGATGGATGCCGGTCGATACGTAGTAGTATCCGATCGATCCCGATCGTTTGTCGGTTTCGCTGGATGATGTGGTATTATTTTGTTATATGAGTTTATTCAAGAATATCGCCGGGATGATAACGGGTCAAAAGTATGTCGGTGTATTGCCTGGGAGTTTACCAGCGTCGACAAGATGGTCATCCAGTGATTATCTTAAGGCTCTCGATATCAGTCTGTATACTGATCGAGCTATTTCTAAGCGAGCTGAAAAAGTGGGAGAGGTGGAGTGGATAGTAAAAGATAAACTCGGTGAGCCGATCCTCGGTCATAAGGTCCTCGATGTTTTAAATTATCCTAATGATTATTTTTCTGGTCCTCAATTCTGGGGTCTATATCAAAAGTATTACGACGTCCTCGGTGTAGCGTACATCGTCAAGGATATCGGGCGTGAGTTATTCGAGTCGACTCGAGTAAAGAAACTCCATCTCCTCCGTCCGGATATGGTCAAGCCTATTTATAGTAAAGACAATTCGTATATCGATCACTATGAGTATCGGACTAACTCCGGGACTATTCGATATGAGGCTGAGCAAGTGGTAATGATCTTTAATCCAGATCCGAGTAATCCTCTCCAGGGTCGGTCACTCCTTAAGTCTGGTATCCAGACAATCCAAACGGAGGTCCAGATCAGTGCGTACCATGCTCGAGTCCTTGAGAACGGTGGTAAGGTCGAGGGAGTATTTAAGTTTAAGACTCCTCGTCTCGGTCAAGAGCAACTCCAGCAACTTAAAGACGATTACGCTAAGGAGTACGCTGACGCTCGGAAAGCTGGGACGCCTCTCTTTTTAGGTGGCGACTCTGATTATCTCCGTACCGGTCTCACTCCGGATGAGCTCTCGTATCTCGAGGCTAAAAAGATGACGCTCGAGGATATCATCATAATGACTGGAGTCCCTAAGCCGATCCTCGGATCTCTTGATGACGTACAGTTTAGTAACTCGGACGCGGCGATCCGGATCTTTTTGCGTGAGACAATTAAGCCGCTACTCAATAACCTTGCGACGTCTCTTGATCGTACTATGGTCGCTGAGGGAGAGCGTCTGACGTTTGTCGATCCTACTCCAGAAAATCTCGAGGATAAAATCAAAGAGACTGAGAGTGGTATTAAAAATTACTTTATGACTATCAATGAGGCTCGAGCTCGTCATGGTTTCGAGGAGCTCCCGGACGGAGACGTGATTATGGTGCCGTTTAACATGATGCCTCTCGGTACTGAGGCTAAAGCTAAGACAGATGATACTAAAATGATCAAGTCGACTAAAGAGGTCGAGCATCCTCTCCGAGATGAGGCGGTACGTAAAAAGTACGGCGAGACTAAAGCTAAAAAAGAGGACAGTCAGATCACGGGTTTTAATAAGGTCGTCGAGACTTACTTTACGGAGCAACGGGACCGACTCGTCGACCAGATAAAATCTCGTAAAAGTTTTAAGGTCAAGGGATTACTTGATGAGACTTTTAGTATCGAGCTCGAGGCTAAGCTCGCTAAGGTTTCATTTATGCCATTGCTCACTCAGCTACTTGCTGAGGCTGGAGAGGATGCGATGGAGCTCGCCGGCTCGACGTTTGATTTTAATGTGACGAGTGATATGCGGTCCTGGATGGAGAGACAAATGGAGGAGACGTCAGAGGTTATAAATGTGACGACTCACAAAAAGCTGACTGGAGAGTTCGCCGCTAGTTTTGCTGACGGTGAAACTAGAGATCAGCTGATCAAACGTATTGAGGAGGCTTATGAGGGTATCAGTAAAGGACGAGCGGCGTCGATTGCTAGGACTGAGGTACATAGTGTAAATCAGTACGCTAATATTGAGGGATACCGTCAAGCTAATATGCCGATAAAAATCTGGGTATCAGTAATTGACTCTGAGACTCGAGGGATGGATATTATGGATGAGGCTGATCATGTATCACTCGACGGAGAGGAGGTACCGCTCGATATGCCTTTTAGTAATGGACTTATGTACCCGGGCGATAAACGGGGTGGTCCAGCTGAGTACATAAATTGTCGCTGTCAGTCGTAATCAGTGTGCTATTATTAAAGTATTAAATTATCAAAGCGTATGGCTAGAATCAAATCCGGACAAAAATCACTTACATCGATCCCCGTCGAAATTAAGGAGATCAATAAAGAAAAGTATACGCTTACGATGATAGCGTCGTCTCAAGATGTCGACCGTCACGGCGATACTATCCTCCAGGACGGATGGGATCTTAAGCACTTTAAGAAAAATCCAGTCATCCTCAACTCGCACAATTATAACGATGCGACTGAGGTTATCGCTCGAGCGACTAAGACCTGGATCGAGGGTAAGGGTAAAAAGTCTAAGATGCTCCAGACGTGGGAGTTTGCTGTCGATGCTAATCCGAAAGCTAAAATCATTTTTGATCTATACGCCGGCGGTTTCTTACATGCCTCATCTGTCGGATTTATCCCGACTGAGTTTGATAAGCAAAAAGACGGATCGACTGATTACTACACTATCAAGCAAGCTGAGCTCCTTGAGGTTTCAGCGGTATCGGTCCCAGCTAATGCGGCGGCTACTCTCGCTAAAGGTATCGGAGTCGAGATGGATGATTTCCGTAAGGTTGTCAAAGTGATTGACGAGGACGATGAGACTGAGGATGAAATCGAAACTCCAGACGAGGAGGAGACTGAAACTGTAGAGACTCCAGAGGAGGACAAGACTGAAACTGTAGAGACTCCAGAGGAGGAAGATACTGAAACTGAGCCGGAGGAGACTGAGGTCGAAACTCCAGAGGAGGAGGACGAGACAGTCGAGCCGGATCCAGAGGAGGTTGTCGATGAGGCTCCAGTACCTAAAGGTAATCCAGCTCCGAGTCGAAAATCTCTTTACGCTAAAGCTATCCACAAATTAAAGGGACGACAAGAGATGGAATTAAAGATTGCACGTGATACAATCGAGAAAATGCTCAAGGGAGAAAGTACCGAGGTCAAGCGAGATTTTAACTCGATCATCCGGAGACTCCTCAAAGCTAAAAAGTAATACTCCCAGTCGATCCCTCTTACGAGCTACGGACTCAAAACGATTTATCCGATTTAATCATAATTATTATGACTAAGTTTCTAAAGTTTTTGAAATCCTTGACTGAGCGTGGTTACGCTACTGAGGTAGAAAAAGCGAAAGCTGTTGAGATGCTAAAAGCTCTCGATGGCGAAGATCAAGCTGAGGTCGCTGATCAAGCGGCTGAGGTTGCTGACTTACCGGAAACGGCTGAGGAGGCTGAGGCTCAAGCGGACGAGGATGATGCTGACGGTGATGCCGTCGAGAAAGGTATCAAGGCTCTGTTTGCTCGAGAGGGAAAGCGGCTAGAAAAATCTCTTAAGGGAGATCTAGCGACTTACATGGCTGAGCAAAAAGAGCTCATGGCTAGTAAGGCTGGTGCGTACCATCCGGACGTACAAGCGAAACGTAAAGAGCTTAACAGCACTTTGCGTAAGACTGTCTCTGGTATCGTATCTGGTGACTTGTCTCTTATCAAAGAGATGACGTCTGACGATACGGGATCTCCGTACGCTGGTTACACTGTTGACTCTGAGCTTTCAGCTGAGATCCGACACTTGATGACTGAGTACGGTGTTGCTCGACGTGAGATGGAAAGTGTCCAACTTACTAAAGGCTCATACAAAATAAACGATCTCGTCACTGACGTAACTGTTTACTGGGTAGACGAGGGAGCTGTTGTTAACTCAACTCAAGCTGTACTCGGTCAAGAAAAGCTAACTCTTAAGAAATTGGGAGCGATCGTGACTATGACATCTGAGCTGTTGGAGGATACTGAAATCGATCTTATCTCATTTATGGCGTCACGTGTCGCTGAGGGATTCGCTCGAGCTGAGGACCAGGCTTTCTTTACAGGAACTGGATCAGCGGCGTTTGGTGGTTTCACTGGACTCCTTTCAGCGTCTGGAGTTAATGAGGTTACTCTAGCTGGTACTACTTTTGCGAGTATGAAAGCTGAGGACTTGATTGACATGGTAGACAAAACTCCATCTGGAGCTTTGGGTAATGCTAAGTATTACCTCCATCGTACTATTATGTCTGTTGTGCGTAAGCTCCGAGAGGATGCTGTCTCAGCTGACGATGGTGCTGGAGCGTTTATCTATCAAGCTCCGTCACAATCTGGACCGGCTACAATCTGGGGATACCCGACTGTACTTGTCGAGGCTATGCCGGCTATCGGAGATACCGCTGTCGATACATCGTTTGTATTGTTTGGAGATCTCCGAAAGGCTTGTATCTTTGGGTACAAGGGAGCTCTTAAGGTCAAGCGATTCGATGCCGGTGAGGTGCGGAACGTGGCTGACGATGCTAATATCAACTTGCTTACAACTGATCGAGAGGCGATCCGATGGACTCAGCGAGTTGGATACATTGCTGTCATCCCGTCAGCGGTCACTAAGCTGACAACTGCGGCGTCTTAATCCTAAGACTCTGATGTAATAAAAGTCCTCGGTGTGGGAGCCGGGGGCTTTTATTGTGTCTGAGTGTGATATCATACAGTTATGATTTTTCAAGAGAAAGCTGTCGACCAGGGATGGGAGTATAAAATCCAAGATGTCTTTGGAGTGATGGAGTTTTACTGTGACGAGAAAATCCCCGTCGACGTCCTGGATGATATGGTATTATTATTACTAAGACAGAACTTGTCAGCTCTCGTCGTAAAAGGCGAGGTCAAAACTGAGCAAGGGATAGTCCGTTACAATTTCACTAAAGAGCCTCAGTGGGGAGATGTCTCTCCAGAGGAGGAGGCTGAGTGGGATGATCCAGAGGATCGAGATATATGCGAAAATACACCTACATCGACAAACGAACCGGAGAGCGAGTTTACTCGGATCTCCCTTTACGTCCGTCGTATTTTCAAAAAGTTACGGAAATCCGTGGCGGTCCTCCGGGACATATGGAGAAATCCTCGGGATTAAAAAAGTTTAACCGGGCTGACGTCTCCCCTAAAATTATTAAAAAATAGCATTATAAATATATGGCAACATTTACATTTACACTCCAGGGATCAAGCGATACCGTTATCGGTGCGACTGATCGATTACAATTCGCTGGAGCCGGTGGTTTCGACGCTAAGGTTCCTGTCGGAGAGTATAACGATACGACTCACGTTAAGTCTAATGCTGACGCTAATGACTCAGACGGTAACAGTCCTCGGAGTGTCAAGTATATCTCTGGTACTCAAGCTGACTGGGGAGACGGCACTGAGCTACTGACGGCAATTACTGAGGCTGAGTGTCCTCTTAAGATCAATTTTAGTGATGCGGCAAGTGTCGCAATTACTGACGCTATCTTTTACGCTTACGATGGGTCGACTACAACCGCCGTCCCGACTGGAGTGACGTTTCAAGCGGCTGAGCAAGGAGACGCCGCTTGGACTAATGCTGAGGGATCAGCTTCGGCTTTGTCTCTTACTGATCAAGGTGCGGCAACGTCTCACGATTACTTTATCGCTGTATCAGCATCTCCGGAAAGTGTCGGACTCAAGTCAGCTTTTGCTATCCGAGTCGAGCTCACTTACTCTTAAAAAACTAATTAAAAAACGAGGCTCTCTTGAGACTCATATACGCTTATGATAAAAAAGGTACGATGGATCGCCTCACTGAGTAACGGTCAGACGTTACACGAGGAGCGAGGTAACTTTAAGACAATCGACGGAGAGCTCTCACCATGGCTCCGGCTTTTGTCGTATGCGACTGAGAATAATCTCAGTATTACATCGATAGCTCTCACGTTTGATGAGAGGACCAGATATAATCTCCCGTCTCTGGGTAAAAATCCTAAGTTTCACGCTTTCGCTCAAGCCGCTAAGCCGGTCGCTTTTAACTTTTTCCGTAAGCTCGGAGGAGATGTTATTGACGGCAAGGTTAACGCTGAGACGGCTGATCATTTTGCGGTGATCGAGGCTCAATATGAGGATGGTAAGGTGATCCAGGTCTGGGTCGATGATGCTAATGGTAATACCTGGACGCTAATGGTCTAATATACACATACATAGTTAATATAAACAATATGAACATTTCACAATACAAAACAACTACCCTAGCCCGAGCCGATGTCTTTGACATTGTCGGACTCGAACCGGTAGAAAACATGCCAAATCCAGATAAAACAAAAGGTGGGTATGTGCAGGTAGTACAAACCACAGAGTCAGGTAAGAAGATTACCAAGTACGACGCTCATTTAATGCGCGAAGTTGACGGAATAAAAAAGTTCGACAAGGAACACTTTGCGGTTATCAATGAAGGGGAGACTGATGAAGAAATTGTCTTTACTCAGCCTCAAACAGTTGACCGTTCCGCGCGTGTAGCGAGCCGACTGGAGCGATATATCAACGGCTTGCCGTACTTAAACGTGTCAGACATGGAGATTGACGGTGAAGCTAAAAATGCCCGTTTTAGTGCTTTAAAAGACAATGGTGACGGCACTGCTACAGAGGTTGAAGTCTACGCGTATATCAAGAGAGTAAAAGACGCACCAAATGTCGAGGTACACGTAGAAATAACAAAATAAACAATGGCTCACGTTGCAACAATCACAATTGACCATACAAAGGTACCAGGTGATTTAACTGATTAC
>Ga0136600_1001517_pt1 | contig 10487 bp, 10 predicted proteins | sample AntRauMFilla2698_FD_104634 | JGI IMG/M metagenome (GOLD analysis project Ga0136600, IMG submission 104634) | Saline lake microbial communities from Rauer Islands, Antarctica - Metagenome Filla 2 #698 | ecosystem: Environmental > Aquatic > Non-marine Saline and Alkaline > Saline | place...
CATGGCACCCGCAATACTTGCATTTAACATCACTGCTAAATAATAACCGCCTAAAGCAGATAAACAGGCGAAGAACACCGCTAATATGAGCATCTGCTTTAAGCGTTTAGTGAGTAAAAAGCGGTAGCAGGAGGAACTACCAAAAGCGCTACGATAAGAATGGCGCCCACAATTTCGAAAGATAAAACTGTAGTGATGGAAACCATGCTCATAAAAACTAAATGCCAAGCCAGAGTTGATATTCCTAGTGATTTAGCGTAATCGCTATTAAAAGAAGTGATTTTTAAACCCTTATAAGCAAAGACCACAAATAGCAGGCTGACCACAAATAGTGCCCCGGAAATTAGAGTGGCCCGCGGAAAATAAAGTTCCCCACCAGAAAAGTAAACCAGATCGAAAGGAACGTAGGCGATTTCTCCATACAGCACACATTCTGCATCGATGTGGGCATCTCCGGCATAATAACTGACCAGGATTACGCCAATCGCAAAAAGCCAAGTAAAAGTAACGCCAATAGACGCATCTGTTTGGAGTCTGCCTTTTTGGTGAAAAAACTCAATTAAAAAAGTCGTTAAGAGACCGACCAAACCTGCGCCAACCAGCATCCAAATCGAGTCCAAATCTCCACCCAGCATAAAGGCGATGACAATGCCCGGCAACACAGCATGAGAGATGGCATCACTGACCATGGCCATTTTTCGCAATATGAGAAAGCAACCTAATATTCCGCAGCAAATAGCTACCAAAGACCCTGTGAGTATGATGATAAATGAATCCATTTTACGTCAGTAAGTAATTATAAGACCACCAGTTTTTCTTTTCACTATTTTTCAAAATCCTAATCATTGGCGGTAAGGTATTTCAGTTTGATGTGGATCGTATTCTGGATATTCGAGCAATGCTTCTAGCTTTTTTTCAAGCTCTGGTGTAATCACGTGTTCGATGTTTTCCGCATCTTCATGCACGTGATCTGGCGCTATCCTCAAATACTTGGTCAGGTAGAGTTCCCATAATCTGTGCAAGCGCACAACTCTTTGTCCTTTCTGATAGCCTTCCTGTGTCAGACTCCAGAGGTTATTTTTTTTATTGATAAAACCTTGTAGTCTCAATCTTTTCAATCCACTGACAAGCTGGTTAGGAGTGAATCTCCGCATTTCGGTGATCTCCGCCTGATTTCTTGCCAATTCAAAATCGTCATTTATTTCACCAATTTTATATAGGGATTTAAGTATATTCTCCTCAAGCAGTCTACGTTGTATTTTTCTTTGCTTGACTAAGCGGATAACGATTCCTTTTTTAGGTGCAAAAAAGAAAGAAAAGACGGCAATTAATGAGACAACCATCACAATCCAAGGACCGGTTGGCATGGCTGGTGCGGCATAAGATATAAAAGCACCAGTCAGACCCGAGAATGCACCAATAATAGCAGCAAATAGCAGCATATAGGGCAACCGGTCAGTCCAAAAGCGTGCAGCTGCAGCCGGCGTGATGAGCATGGCTGCCATCAATACAACACCAACCGCTTGAATTCCAGTTACCACGGCCATTACGGTGATTGACGATAAGATTAACTCGATCCGTTTTACCGGTATACCCGTACTTTTGGCGAATGCCGAGTCAAAGGCCAGTAATTTGAATTCCTTATAAAAGAAAAACACCACAACCAATATGGCGATCGCTATAATTCCAAAAGCAACCAAGTCCTTACCGACTAAAGCGGCAGCTTTTCCGAATAAAAAGGAATCAAGTCCTGATTGTGCGGCATTTCCTGAATGTTGAATATAGGTTAATAGTAATATGCCCAAGCCGAAGAATACCGACAGAGAGAGACCTGTGGCAGTGTCTTCTTTTATTTTCGAATTTTGAATAATGTAGTCCATCACGACGATGGAAAGCCAACCAGTAATGAATGCGCCGATGATCAATAAAAAAGGATCTTTTGTCCCGCTGATCATAAAAGAGAGGCAAATACCGGGTAAAACTGCATGTGAAATTACATCACCAACCAAGGCCTTCTTTTTCAAAAAAGTAAAGCAACCAACAATGGCCGAGCTTACGGATAGGAGTATAGAGCCAAATACAACATATCGAACATTTGGATCGCTAAAAGAAAAAAAATCGAGGACCAATTCTTTCATTTCTCTCTTGCTGGGAATTGCTCTTTTTTCATAAGTTCGCCTACTTCGCTAAGCAAGGTAAGTTTACCTCCGTATGTTTCTTCGATTAGTTTCGTAGTGAAAACTTCGTCGGTAGGACCAGAGGCGACCAATCGTAAATTCAACATGATCACCCAATCAAAATAGCTGGTTACGGATTGCAAGTCATGATGAACAACTATGATTGTTTTTCCTTGGGCTGCCAGTTTCTTTAAAAGTTGAATGATTGTTTTTTCGGTAGCTGCATCTACGCCAGCAAACGGTTCGTCCATAAAGTAAATATCCGCTTGCTGCGTTAAAGCTCTTGCCAAAAAAACTCGTTGTTGCTGACCTCCGGAAAGCTGTGAAATCTGCCGTTCCTTAAATGCCAACATACCCACCTGATCTAAAGCGAGCAATGCCGCTTCTTTGTCGGCCTTTCTTGGCCTTTTAAAAAGACCAATCGCGGCATATCTTCCCATCATCACAATATCTAGAACAGAAGCAGGGAAATCCCAGTCTACCGACTCCTTCTGAGGAACATAACTGACTCTGGAACGAATATCATTCAAGTCTTCCCCAAAAATTTTGCTATACCCAGAGCTCAGTTCTATCAAACCCATGATGGATTTGATAAGCGTGGACTTTCCTGCACCATTTGGCCCGATTATCGCTGCTATTGACCCCACTGGGACGGTAAGATCAACTCCCCATAATACTGGCTTACGGTCGTAGCTTACCGTAAGATCATGGATTTCTAACGCTGGATTATCTACATTCTTGATCATAAGTTTGTCTTCACATTATTGGAAAGTTCTTGCACTATGGTCTTGGTGTTGTACTTCACCATGCCAATGTAAGTGCCTTCTACGGTTCCAAAAGCACCCATAGCATCACTAAAAAGTGAGCCTCCAATTTTGACTTCATGTCCTTTGTCTCGACAGCCTTGCATTACCGCCTTGATGGCTTTGTCCGATACGCTGGATTCCACAAAAATGGCTGAAACATTATTGTTTATGATAATATCAGAGATATCGGAAATATCTCTTAGGCCAAAATCGGATACTGTGGACAATCCCTGAACGCCTTCAACCCGAATGTCATAAGCTGCTCCAAAATATCCAAAGGCATCATGCGCAGTAACGAGCACTCTATTCTTTTTAGGAATCGAAGAGATTTCCTGCTTAACAAACTCATGCAAATCATCTAATTGGTTGATATACTTATCAAGATTTGACTGATAATATGCTTTGTTATTTTCATCATAGGCCATAATAGCCTCACCAATTTCATTTACAGCATATTTCCATAGCGAAACATCGAACCAGACATGAGGATCATAAGCATTTTCATACGGGACCGATGCTCTGAGTAAAGTTTCAGGGATACTTTCTGCGGCGGCTACTACTGGCTGGCTCTTTCCAAGTTGCTTGAGTATTTCTCCCATTTTACCTTCAAGTAGGAGTCCATTGATAACAATAATATCGGCCCCTCTTAATCTACTTAAGTCACCCTGGGTGGCTTTGTATAGGTGAGGATCTACACCTGGTCCCATCAAGGCTTCTGCATCCATTTTATCACCTACAATATTGATGACTGCATCATATAACATGCCTGTGGAGGTGACTATTTTGGGTTTGTTTTCTCCCGTTTTTTCTGCCGTTTGGCAGCTCAGGAAGACACAGAAAATTAATAAATATAGATACTTCATTTTTTTGCTATCATTAAATTTTTTGCAATCTGATCTGAGAGATATTGCTCGTGTTTAGTGTCAATTTCAATCAATATGCTTTTGTCAAATTCTGTCATGTCAATAACCTTTAAAATCGATCCAAGTTTAATTTTAATTTTATCGAGATGACGTAGGAGCGAGGGGTCAGAGTCTGGCACATTGACGACCTTTCCGCTTTCTCCTATGCTTAACTCTGAGAGAGGCATTTGAGGGGTGATGATGATGTTTCCATCTTTGTCAGGTATTGGGTCTCCATGAGGATCCATGATTGGGTTACCCAGAAAGTCATCAAGTCGATCGATCAAAAGGCTTGACTGAATATGCTCCATTTGTTCAGCAACGTCGTGCACCTCATCCCAGTTAAATCCTAATTTTTCCACAAGGAAAACTTCCCAAAGTCTATGTCTTCTAATGATTTCTAATGCGGTCGACTTTCCATCGATTGATAGATGAACACCATAATATTTTTCGTATTTCAATATTCCTTTGTCAGCTAGCTTTTTGACCATATCGGTAACTGAAGCTGGTTTAGTTTCTATATCTTCCGAGATCGCACTTGTGCTCACCGCATTTTCTCCGTTAGCGGACAAGTGATATATTGACTTAATGTAGTTTTCCTCCGTCAAACTTAATTTCATAGGCTTAAAGGTACAAAATATATTTAGATAAGCCTAAAAAATATTTTAGGTATAAAAATTAGATTTGATTTAACTTGCTATAATTCAATAATTTAGAAAGTAATATTTAAAGTAATTTAGAGTAAAGAAGCTTGTCTTCTTCAGTATGCCAATTCGGTGATTCTTTTGTGTTCTCAAAAAGTGAATCTTGCTCGATTAATGTTTGAATTACCTCGGCTACATTGATTAAATCTAAATTTACAGGTATTGCACCACCAATTTCGGTTCCTCTTTTGGCCCAGTTGGTATTGGCTTGAATCAGGTAAGGCAATCTAGCACTGGCATATTCAAAACATTTGGTTGGCATTCGATTTGCGCTATCGTCGGCCGGGTTATATGTAACCAGACCAATGTCAGCCTGCTTTATTTGTTGCTCAATCGCTTCATGTGGCACGGGTAGCGAATCTATGAATAATGCTATTTTAGATTCTTTATGAGAAATGTCTTTCAACCAAGAAGTCAAACCCTGATCCCAACAAACACCTATAATGGTCAAATGACTTTCAATATATACTTCTTTGAATGTTTGCCAAGTTTTTAATGCTTGTCTTATTCCGGAATATTCTGAAACCGTACCACTAAAAAGAAAATTAATTTGATTTTTGTCAAAGCCAGTTTTTAAATTTTCTTTGTTAAAAACAAGGCTTTTATTTTCAAGGACGATACGATCTTTACGGTAATTGGAAACCAGTGGCTCGTAGGATTTTTCTGCTAGCCAAAATTCATCGACTCCTCTAAAAAAGATAGCGGTAACTAATTTATAAATTGGCTTTAATATCATCTTAGCCATCGACGAGTATTGATGCTGAAATTCAATATTTGCCAGATAATTTTCTTGTAAATCCAAGACTATTTCGTATCGATAAAACCACTTTAATAAAACGGTAAGTGGTAATAATTCGATCGCTGTGATAATGATTAATGCTGGTTTAACCTTGTTTATCAAAGTCAATAAATGGTACTGAGCTAAGCCCCTTCGAATAAAAGATTTTTTGATTTTGAATGGATGAAAAATAATATTCTTCCATGAGGATTTATTTTTTGAGTCATTTGCTATGATATGAATCTCATATTTATTTGTTTTCCGAATTGAAACAGCAATCTTATGGTAGTGCCTTATATCATCAACAGGTTTGAGTACTGAGGCAATAAGAAGTTTCTTCATTATATACATATAAAAAACGACCCTTAATGGAGTTAAAAGAAATAGTAGAGTCAGCTTGGGAAGATAGAACATTGATCCAAAAAAAGGAAGTATCCGTAGCTATCAAGATTCTTATAGAAGACTTAGATTTAGGAAAACGAAGAATTGCAGAACCGACGGATCAAGGTTGGGTTGTAAATGAATGGCTCAAGAAAGCGGTTATTCTATATTTTCCTTTGATGAAAATGCAATTGATCGAGGTGGGTCCTTTTCAGTTTCATGATAAGATAAAATTGAAGTCAGGCTATGATCAACTCGGCGTTCGCGTGGTACCTCATGCTATTGCCAGATACGGCTCTTTCATTAATAAGGGTACGATCTTGATGCCCTCTTATGTAAATATTGGGGCTTATGTCGACGAAGGTACAATGGTTGATACTTGGGCAACTGTAGGCAGCTGTGCACAAATAGGGAAAAATGTCCACTTAAGTGGTGGTGTTGGTATTGGCGGAGTTTTGGAGCCAGTGCAAGCAGCACCTGTAATCATTGAAGACGGAGCTTTTATAGGATCTCGTTGTATCGTTGTGGAAGGTGTGAAAATAGAAAAAGAAGCTGTCTTAGGTGCCAACGTAGTACTCACTGCCTCATCGAAAATAATTGATGTTACAGGACCAGAACCTGTGGAATACAAAGGATACGTTCCTGAGCGTTCTGTTGTAATTCCAGGGACACTGCCCAAAAAGTTTCCAGCAGGAGAATATCAGGTACCATGTGCTTTGATTATAGGTAAAAGAAAAGAAAGCACAGATAAAAAAACCTCTCTTAATGAAGCATTGAGAGAGAATAATGTGTCGGTTTAAATCTGGCATGTCAATTGATCAATCGATTGGTAAATCGCACATTATGTATGTTTTAGCCTTGTTACTTTTGTTTTGGTTTATTCCAGCCCAAGCTCAAAATTTGGGAGATTTCACATCAGAAGAACATCACTTTAAATCAGGAGAGGAACTTGAGTTTAGATTAAGCTATGGCTGGTTTACGGTGGGTCGTGCACAAGCATCTATCAAGCCTAGTTTAGTTGACTTCAGTGGTGAGGCATGTTATCAAGTAGAGGTTTCAGGAACAACTTCGGGGCTATTAGGCGTGTTTACCGATGTTAATGATCACTGGGGTGCCTACGTTCATGGCGAAAATTTGAAACCTGTACATGCTTACAAGCATCTTCAGGAAGGTAATTATGAAAGAATTGCCAAAACTGATTTCATTTTTGACCAAAGTATTGCTACGGTTGAGAAGTGGAATCCTAAAAAGGACATTAGAAAGCCAATTGACACCTTCGCTATTTCCCAAAAAGACTTGGATTTTTTGAGTGCTTACCTGAACTTAAGAAATATTAAGTTCGAAAATCTAACAATTGGCAGTTCTATTGAGGTCAATGCCTTTTACGAGCGAGAGTTTTATCCGGTCGTGCTAGAGTATGGGGGAAAGGAATTACTGAGATCAAAAGTTGGTAAAATCGAAGCACATAAATTATATGTAATAATGGAGCCCAATGATATTTTTCCTGATAAAAGAGGAATCATAGCTTATGTTTCTGCGGATAAAAACCACCTTCCTTTAAGGATTGAGGCAGAAATGTTCTTTGGAAAGGCCTATTGTGACTTAGTTGCTTACAGAAACGTTAAATACGGGCCTAATTTCGAATAATCCGATCTAAATTTGGCTTTAGTTTTGATGGCTAACAATGCTATTTTGTTAGGATCATATAATTTCAATCATCAGTCGCGATAAAACTGAAAAATCCAAAATGAAAAATTACTTTTTAATAGTTCCAGTACTTCTTTTAATAATTTCCTGCGGAGGCGGTGATGTTTCCGAAGGAGATCAATATTTCGAAAATGGCAAGTATCAAGATGCAGTAAATTGGTATAACAATTACTTAGAATCGCACAGTTCTGATATTAAAACACTCTACAACCGAGGAAGGGCTTATGAAGAATTGGGTAAATTCGATGAAGCTATTATAGATTTTGAACAAGTGATTAAAGCTGATGAGAGAAACATTACCGCACGCTTGAGCTTATCCAAAGTTTACTACGCACAGAAAAAATATAATAAGGCAGTAATTGCTGCAGATCAAGCCGTAGAACTGAACGAAAACTCTGCTGATGCGCACTTTTTAGTTGGCAGAGCAAAGCATCAACTCGGTTATTTCGATAGCGCTCTTGAATCATATTCTCTAGCTATCAAAATCAATAGTAATTATGGAGAAGCCTATCTTTATCGGGCGGCAATAAAGGTGAATAAAAATAAAACACGATCGGCTTGTGAAGACTTCCTAAAGGCGGAAAACCTCGGGGTAAATGAAGCAACCTCCATCAGAAAAAAATACTGCAGCTAGTGAATATTCCTTTAGATCAAACTGTAGAAAGGGAAACGCCTTTTTATCAATACGACTTAGATTTACTTTCCACCACGCTAGACAGCCTAAATGAGGCAAACACCCACAATTATCATGTTCACTATGCACTAAAGGCCAATGTAAACCCTGAGATTTTAGCAATCATTAGGGATAAGGGCTTAGGTATAGATTGTGTTTCTGGTAATGAAGTGAAGATCGCCCTAGATAATGGATTTAAGGCTAACCAGATCGTTTTGGCGGGAGTAGGTAAAACTGATAAAGAAATTGCCTTTGCGATAGACCATGATATATTTAGTTTCAATGTTGAGTCTATTCAAGAACTTGAAATTATTAATCAAATAGCTACCACAAAGAATAAAAAGCCCAACATTTCTATTCGAGTGAACCCGGAAGTTGAAGCCGGAACTCATCATTACATTACCACGGGAACAAAACATAATAAATTTGGTATTTCTCGGTCAGAGTTGTTTGAAAGTCTTGATTTAATTAAGTCTTTTAAAAACATTGAATTCATCGGTGTTCATTATCATATTGGATCACAAATTACTGATTTAAATAGGTTTAAAAACCTTTGTGATAGAGTGAATGACGTGCAAAAACAATTGATCTCCCGTAATATCCCCTTGCCACATATCAATGTTGGCGGAGGTTTGGGTATTGATTATGAAAATCCAGATGATTATGAAATGCCGGATTTTAAAAAATATTTTGATCTTTTTAAGAGTAATTTGGAAGTACTGGATGGTCAGGAAGTTCATTTTGAACTTGGTCGGGCTATTGTAGGACAGTGTGGCAGCTTGATTACAAGAGTACTTTATCAAAAGAGGAGTGGAGACGTTGACTTTTTGATTGTAGATGCAGGAATGACCGAACTTATGCGTCCTGCATTATATCAAGCCAAACATTTATTGCAAAATATGTCCAATCCAAATGGTAGACTACTGAAATATGATGTAGCGGGACCTATCTGCGAATCTTCTGATTTTTTCGGAAAAGACGTGATGCTTCCTGAAAGTAAAAGAGGAGATTTAATCGTGATTAGATCCACGGGTGCTTATGGTGAAACCATGCGAAACCAATACAACGCACGGGATTATGCGCAGGCCTATTTCACCTCAAATAGCAAAGCCAACAATTAGATATAAAATAAGTGCAAGTCCTCCTGTAAAAAGAGCATATGGTAATTGTGTGCGCACATGGTCGATATGATCAACTCCGGATGCCATAGAAGCGATGAGTGTAGTATCAGAAATAGGTGAACAATGATCTCCAAAAACTCCTCCACCGAGTACAGCAGCAACCGCTAGTGATATATTCATATCAAGCTGCTGGGCAAGAGGTACTGCAATTGATATCATGATGGCAAACGTACCCCAAGAAGTTCCAGTAGAAAATGCGATAAAACAGCTAATGATAAATAATAGCGCTGGTGCAAGGGCAGGAGATAGCCAAGATTTAGTTATATCCGCTACATAAGCGCCTGTACCCAGCTCTTTACATAGTGCGCCAATAGCAAAGGCCATAACCATTAATATAGCCATTTCCATCATTTCATTCATTCCTTTGAAAGCATCATTCATAAATGATTTTGTACTCAGTTTTCCTCTTAGTCCATACCAGAATATGGTAAAAAGAATGCCAAATGAAACGGCATATAATACCGCAGAAGATCCACTTGCATTTGAAATGGCCTGCCAGAGTTTATCGGTGATTGCACCGTCATGATTGCCCCAGCCTGTATAAATAAGAAATAGCGGCATGGAAATTATCATGGCGAGGAGCGGATAAATCATATCCTTGGAGTTTCCGCTAAGATTTTTGTTGGGAGCTTCTATAGGAGTTTCCTCTGCTAATTCATATTTTTTCATAGCTCCAAAACTCTTATCGGACGATGCTATATAGAATACAAAAATAAGCGTGAGAATAGGGTAGAAGTTATAGACAATGGAAGAAACCAATACAGAAAATGGCGCAACTCCTTCATAAATAGACAATAATCCGATGATATAAGCACCCCATGCATTCACAGGGAAAAGTATGCATGATGGAGCTGAGCTTGAGTCCGCCAAATACGCCAACTTTGCTTTGGATATTTTATATTTAACAAATAATGGTTGAAAAATTGTACCAACCGTGAGAATTGAAATGTTAGATTCGATGAAGATTAAAAACCCTGTAAGCGCTGCGCCTATTTGAATCTTTTTTCTGTTGTTTGTTGATGTACCTAAATAATTTTTCATCGATTCGATGAATCCTTCTATTCCTCCTGATGATCTAATTAGCTGGATTAAGACACCAATGAGCAAAGTGAAAATCACTGTTCGCGTATTTCCAGCACTTTTGAAAACGTCTACAAAACCCTCAACTGTGTTTAAAA
>Ga0136600_1001518_pt1 | contig 10482 bp, 10 predicted proteins | sample AntRauMFilla2698_FD_104634 | JGI IMG/M metagenome (GOLD analysis project Ga0136600, IMG submission 104634) | Saline lake microbial communities from Rauer Islands, Antarctica - Metagenome Filla 2 #698 | ecosystem: Environmental > Aquatic > Non-marine Saline and Alkaline > Saline | place...
AATCACGCCGCAAGAAATTTTAATATATCACGCCGCTGCGCTCCTATCAATAAGTTGCAGCGCGGCTTGCTCCAATGTTTTTTGCCCCATCTGTTTTTTCAGCGCCGCCGGCGTTCCGGTAAAATTAATATGGCGGTCATGCAAGACGGCAACACGCCCGCAAATTTCATCCATGTCAGAGAGAATATGCGAGCTGAAAAACACCGCCTTGCGCTTCGCGCGCGCATCTTTCATCAGGTTTTTAACGGCGCTGCGGCTTGCCGGATCAAGGCCGCTCATCGGCTCGTCCAGTATCAATAAATCCGCATCCGTTAAAACGCTGCCTAAAATGCCGAGCTTTTGCCGCATTCCCTTGGAATATGTTTGTACGCGCCGCGCGAGCGCCTCCTCATCCAAATCCAGTTTTTGCGCTCCCGCAAGCGCCGCATCACGATCCAGTTTTTTGCCATGCATAGAAAGCGAAAACGACAAAAATTCCCAGCCATTTAAAAACCAGGCAGGCTCAAAACGCTCGGGCAAATAGGCTATACGTGCACGGGCTTGGGGGTTTTTGGCATTCTTACCAAAGATGGATATTTGCCCTGATTGCGGCGGGCACAAATCCAGCGCGGCCTTAATCATTGATGTTTTGCCCTGCCCGTTCAAACCGATCAGCCCGAAAATCTCACCCGCCCGCACCTGCAATGACACATTATCAAGCACATGATGCGCGCCGTAAGACAGGCCGAGATCATTTATTTGTAAAGCAGACACTGGCATGGCTTTAACCGGGTAAAAAGAGGCGGCGGTCTATATTGAAACGTTGATTCGGGCGCAGGCGAACCGGATAAATTTGCATGGTTTTAGGATCCAGCCATTTCATTTCAATATAATTATTAAAAACATCAAGGCTCAAAATTTCATCGGGCAATGTGCCGGGCATGAGACGCTGGCCGTTAAGCCAAATCGTCCAATCATCGGCGGAAGTATAAAGAATTCCGCCTAAACGCAATTCGCGTATGGTGGGGCCAATATCTTCCTCTTGTCTTTCCTGCGTCTGCTCAAGGCGATTTTTATAAAGATCTGGATCAACAAGCCCGCGCGCCGCAATAGCATCGGCGATCGCCGCATATTCCCATCCGCTAAACAGCAAGGAGCGTATTGCGTTGGGATTAATGTTTTCATCGATTGGCTTGGCTTTTTCAGCCGCCGCTTCATCGGCAGGTACCTCTTGTGGAGGCGATGTTGTCGCATCCAAAAACCCGTCATCAAGCAGCAAGGAATCATCTCGTTCATCTGCGGGGGATTGGCTGGAAATATCTTCGGCAATTAAATCATTAATATCATCGCCAACATAATTTAAATCAACATTGCCGGTGCCGCCTGCGCCCCCCGTATTTTGTGCAAATGCGCCGCCTGATAAAGACAATGCGACAAGAAGCGTGAATAAAAATGTAACGAGGGCGGTCTTTTTAAAAAACATGATCAAAATCCTCCCTCATTGTTGGCGCTCGGCGCAACATTTTCAGGAACCATTGTACGCCAGATAAAGGATAGTGTGGCGCCTACGGGCACGGGCGGTTTCTCGAGTGTAACATTACGCAATATATCCACGCTCAAATCCTGCGTGCGCAGCAAGGTCAAGCCGTCAACGGATAAATAGCCGGGAAAATTATTACGTAATAAATAGATATAGCGAAAAACATCCACGTCATCATAGGCTTCGATACGGATATTCACCGAGCTTTGCAGTATCGCATGATCGGCCTTATCGGCTTGCTCGTTATTCTCACGCTCGGCTGGGCGGATGGCAACCTTGGCGGTAAAAACGCCGCTTTCATTTTGCGCCATACGCAGAACTTGCTCGGCCTGACGGCGCCCTTGCGGCGTGAAGAAGCCATCCTCCTTGATTTGTTCGAACATAACTTGTTGATCGCCAATTTGCGCAAATTCATATTGCAAACGATCAATTTCCTGCTGAATGCTGTTGCCCTGCCCGCGCGCCGCGTTCAGTTGGCGCTGCATTTTACTGGCTTGGGGGTCCATAAAGAAATATGTGAGGGCAAACACGACAAGATTGAGGCCCAATAGGCCCGCCAAAATTGCTACACGCTGCATTCCTAAAACTTGTATCATGGTGCGCTTTCCTCTTCAGGCTCAGGCGCGAAGCCGCGAATTTCAAATGCTGCGGTGAAAGCTTGCTGCTGCACGTTGGCGCGATCCCCTGTTTCCAAAACAAGTTCGTCCTCAAACTCATAATCACGAAGTAATTTTGTTATCTCGATCTCATGACCGGGCAAAGATTTAAGCAAACGCGCGCGAATGTTTTGGACCGTCTCGTTGCCCTCATCAACATTGGCCGTATTGGGGAAGCTCATATTAACACTCATCACATAAAGCGGTGATTTTTCGGGCTCTTCCTGGTAATTCAAAAACTCGTCACGGCGCACAGGCTCGGGGCGTGTGATTTTTATATCATCAACATTCAAATCTGCCGGCAAAGCCCTGCCGAGTTCATTAAATAAATTCAAAACCTTAACATCGTTATCTTGCAAATTATTATAAACAGCGATCGAGGCTTGCAGTAATTTTATATCAAAACCCAGCGCTTCTTTGCGCTCAATTTCGCGCTGGTATTGTGCATCAAGCTGCGCATTGCGTTGCTCGGCCAGCTTATAATCTGCTGCGCGTTCGGCATAAACTTGATATTTATCAAATAAATCCACCGACTGATATGAAAGGGCGACCAATAAAAAAAGCACCCCCACCGCCGCCATTTGCCGTGGCTTGGCTACCTTGGCCAGCGCATCAGCCTGCATCGGCAGCACGAATTTTCGCTTTTGGCCAATCCACGCCGCATGAAGCGGATCGGCATAGCGGCCATCAACCTGCTTTTCAATTTTAAGACCCAAATGCTGCGCGGCCTGATGCGATGTCAGGGTTTTAACGCGCACATTTTCATCGAAAGAATTTTGTAAAATTTCGGCGGCCGGCGGATTTGAAATCGCAATCACATCCAAAGGATCGGAGGGCGAATACCCAAAACGCAAAAGATAACTCAGGGTAGAGCGGAACTCGCTATGCATATCCTGCGCCCAATGGTCGGGATCCATGTCGCTATCAACCATAGGCGTTAGACGCGTCAGAGCCAACTCGCCGTTTTTAACAACAATCTGGCGTAGCCCCCCGCTTTTATGCTGGCCCATAAAGACCGTCCATTCGGCAGGCTGTATTTGCTTGCCGATAGCTTTTTGCGATAGCGCGGACACCATATCGGATGCCTCGACGGGCAGCATGGAAAAACACACAATGCTGGCCAGTGATTTGCGTACCGCAGACATTGTCTTGCTGAGCTGCTCGGATTCAGCCACCGCCGAGAATATATATATGCGCGCCGATAAGGAGCCTTCGGTCTTGGTCACTTTTTCCTTAAGCTCCAATGATCCGCGCACCGGATAATTGGGGAAGGTCACCATCAATTTGCGGGCCATCACGTTCTTTTTATCCATGATGCCAACATTGGGCACGCGCTCTTTGCGGTAATATTGCTCGACCATATCATGGACAATAACGACCGGCTTGCGCCCGCAATCTTTGGCAATTATATCGGCCGCCGTATCAACGAAATTTTCTGCATCCCACGGCAACACATCCACAAGCTTGGTTCCGGCAAAGCCGGAGCTATGAATCTGCAGCGCCTCATCGGTGATGAGCAGCACAGTTCTGGCAGGTGATAGAAAGGGAATGCCCATAAAAGATAAAGCCTTAGAAGTTCAGATTTTCAAAACTTGAATAAATTGGCCCGAAGACCGAAGCTGCGATCCACAGGATCATAATACCTAAAATACCGGTTAGCGCGGGCTCGATCATAGCAATCAAACCATCAATCGTCTCATCAACATCGTTAGTGTAAAAATCAGAAACCTGATCTAGAACTTTCGTCAGGTTACCAGATTCCTCGCCGATTTTCAGCATACGCACAACCATTGATGGAAACTCGCCGCTGGAATTAAACGCGTCAGATATCGGGCTGCCCGATTGCACGTATTCCTCAACGCTTTCCATCGCCTCGAACATCGCCATATTCGTCACCGTTTGGCGCGCAGACCTCAAAGAACCTATAACATTAATACCGCTGGCATAGAGCGCGCCGAAAGTCTGGGCGTAACGCGCAATCGTAATCTTGCGAATGACAGGCCCGACAATGGGCGCGTTAAGCATCATCTTATCGATCGCAAAAGCAAATTCATGAGATATTTTTTTCAAAATCTTAACGGCGAAAAAAATAACAAACGGCATTGATAAGACTAGCCACCAGAAATTTTGGAAGAACTCCGATGTAGCCATAAGCGCCTTGGTGTAAAACGGCAATTCCTGATCCATATTACTGATGAACCCGACCACTTGCGGCACGACATAGCCCATCATAATGACGATTGTAAAAAATACGACTGCCGCCACTACCATGGGATAACGCGTTGCTTTTTTAATTTTAACCTGCATCTTATCGACCCATTTAAGGTAATCGACAAGCTGGACATATGATGACGTCAGATCGCCGGTTTCTTCACCGGCTTTAATCAATGATGTGTAAAGATTTTTGAATACTTTGGGGTGACGCTCCATCGATTCCGATAAAGAGCTTCCTTCGGTAACATCGCGGTGTATCTCGGACATGATATCGCGCATAACCTGTTTTTCGATTGCGTCGCGAATATCGGCCAACGCATCAAGCATGGGAACGCCCGCACTTTGCATTTGCTCCAGATGAATAAAAAGCTCGATCAAATCGCGCGTCACAACCTTTTCAAGGCGCACGCCGAGATTAAGGCGGTTTTTCTTTGAAAGCGGCGAGCAATCCAAAAGCTCCATTCCCGCCGTTTGAAGCTGGGAATATAAATCAACCTCGTTAGCGGCAGCAATCACGCCCCGCACGGGACGGCCTTTAGAATTAATTGCGCGATATTTATAACGTTCCATGGTTTTTAATGCCTGAGATCAATGACTTTAGCAACGGCCTCAATATCGGTGATTCCGTCCAGTATTTTAAGAATGCCATCGTCCCTCATGCTTTTGAAGCCTTTTTTTAGAGCAACCTTTTTCATTTCGGCTTTGGAGCCGCCTCTGGCCAGCACCTCATCCAGATCATCATCAAAGGTGAGAATTTCAACCATAGCGATACGGCCCTTATAGCCATGCCCGCCACAAGACGGGCAGCCACCCTCGCGCGCTTTATAAATCTCGGGCGGACTATCAGGGTCAACGCCCAGCAGCTCAGATTCTTCGATATCGGGCGTATATGGCACCTTGCAGCTATTACATAGCCGCCGCGCCAGACGCTGGGCAAACACCGCAACGATTGCGCCAGCCAGCATGCCGGGCTTTAACCCAAGATCCAGCAAACGCGGCACCGCACCAAAAGAATCGTTGGTATGCAGGGATGTATAAACCTGATGCCCTGTCATGGCGGCCTTCAGCGCCATCTCGGCCGTGGTATGATCACGCACCTCACCGACAAAAATAATGTCGGGATCTTGCCGCAAGAGCGCCTTAATACCATCGGCAAAATCCAGAACGCCCTCGCGGACATGCGTTTGGCGTATCATCGGCAATGCATATTCCACGGGGTCTTCAAGGGTCTGGATATTCACCTCGACATCGTTTATTTCATTCAGCATCGAATAAAGCGTTGTGGTCTTACCCGAGCCCGTCGGACCGGTCACAATCACAATACCTTCGGGCTTTTTCTGCGAGGATTCAATTTTACGCCGGTTTTCTTCACTAAAGCCCAGCCCCTCGAGCGGCATAATGCTCTCGCTTTTATCCAGCACGCGCAATACAATATTCTCGCCATTAATGGTCGGCAGCGATGACACGCGGAAATCAGCCTCGCGCCCGCCAATATTCAAATTAAACCGCCCGTCTTGCGCGTTAATCTTATCGGCAATATTCATCTCGGCCATAATCTTGAGGCGCTGGGAAACCCCGTTCCAGTATTTCTTATGCAGAACCTGCGCGGTAAAAAGCACACCATCAACACGGTAGCGCAGGCGCACAAAATTTTCCTCTGGCTCGAAGTGCAAATCCGATGCGCCGATTTTCACCGCACCAAAGACAAGCGCGTTCACAAGGCGAACAATCGGGTGCGTAAACGCCTCGTTACCATCAATCGCAGAGAGAGTTTTCTCGTCATTAATCGCCTCGAGTTCATGCAAAATATCGTCGATTTTACTGGCATAGCCATAGGCAGCATCAATGGCCTGCGAGAACACAGAGGCCGTGGTCACCATCGGCTTGATCTTCATGCCGCGCGGCAAGTGGCTTTTGAGCGTATCCATCGCCAGTACGTCATAGGGGTCGGCCATCGCCACGTTTATTTCATCACCCTTAACAGAGACCGGTAAAATTTTATGCTGCTGTGCAACGCTTTTTTCAATCAGAGCCAGCGCATCACCATCGACGATTGTCGCCGTCGGATCAAAGACCTGAAACCCGGAAGATTCCGCCAGCACGGCAATGATGGTTTCTTCGGCGACAAAGCCTAAATCAACCATAACTTCGCCAATCATGCGGCCACTGATACGTTTTTCCTGCAACGCAACCTTTAGCTGATCATCGGTAATAACCCCCAGCGATACAAGCCTGTCACCAAGGCGGTTTCCATTATTGCCCGCGCCGCCTGAATTATCGCCCGATGTTGCAAGCGCGGCAGGCCGCACCAAAGCGTTTTTCGAGGTTTCCGAAGATATAGGCGGATATTTTTTAGCGCGATCTTGTGGCGGCGGCTCCTTAGGCTCTTTGGGCGCTTGCCCCATATCGGGCGGTTTATCACGTTCAGATAATGACGGCTCGGCCTGTGAAGACTTAGGATCGCCGCTTACATTGAGATCAAGGACGTCATCCTCGGGCGGCACGGCGGGCTCTGCGATATCATCAAAGCTTTTTGGCGTTTCGCTTACAGCTTCACCTGCATCTTCTTGCGAGTCCTCGCCGTCAATATCGGGGTTCATCGACATGCCCAGATCATCAACCTCCAGCGCGACATCACTGCCGTCATGATCCATTTCCGGCTTGGGTCGCGGCGCATCGGCAGAATCATCATCGCCCTCATCGGCAAGGCTGAAATCTATCGCATCGTCATCTGGCTTGTCTTTATCGTCCATTGGAAATCTTTAACATCAGTCCTGAGAATTATATAGATGATGGAGGCGCCAAGAAAAGGCACCAGAATCGTTCGTAATCCTATCATGCTTTGAAAGCGAAATCTCTAGGCGCCACCAAGCTGCCCCCATAAAAAAGCGCTCCGCCCTCATATAAAGGCGAAGCGCATCTGTTAAATATATGAAACCGCGCTATTCTGCCGCAACAGCCATCTTGGTTTCTTCGCGTGGCCATGATGTGAATTTCATGACAGAATCAGGAACATCACAAATCGTGGCACAAATGCGCGCTGTTACCAGATACGGGTCAGCATTCGCACCGGGGCGACGATCTTCGAAATAGCCATATCCCTTATCCGCCACAGGGCGAGGAATACGGATTGAACAACCGCGATCAGCATTACCAACCTTGAAGGTATTGATATCGCAAGTCTCGTGATCGCCCGTCAGGCGTTCGGCCAGACCGGCGCCATACAGCACAACATGCTCGGCATGCTTGCCCTCAAGCGCCTTCATCGCCGCATCAATCGCGCCGCGACCCTTGGCTTTGTCGCGAATATCTTTGGTAGACACATTTGTGTGCATACCCGCGCCATTCCAATCGCCCTTTACCGGCTTGTTATCGGTCGAGATCGTAATATCGAACTCTTCGCCCAAACGGTATAGCAACCAGCGCGCAATCCATGTTTCATCACAAATTTTCAGCGCATCGCCCGGCTCGTTTGAATCACCGCGGAAACCGACCTGAAACTCCCACTGGCCCGGCATTACTTCGGCATTCAGCCCGTAATACATCAGCCCAGCATCCATACAGATTTGCGCATGGGCTTCGGCCAATTCGCGGCCAAACACTTCATCCGCGCCCACACCGCAATAATACGGCCCTTGCGGCGCAGGGAAACCAAATTCCGGCCAGCCCAAAGGCGTACGGTGCCCCTTATCGAACATTGTGTATTCCTGCTCGAAACCAACCCAAGGCTCCTGCTCGGCGGCGCCCGCATCCAAAACGGCGCGAAGCTGCGCACGGGAATTAGACGCATGGGGTGTTTTTCCATCCGGATCATAAACTTCACACATGACAAGGTGATTGCCCTCGCCGCGGATCGGGTCGCTGATGGTGTAAACCGGCTTTAAGATACAATCGGAATCATCGCCCGTCGCTTGCTGCGTGGAGGAGCCATCATAGCTCCACTCGGGGAATTCATCAATTGAGGGGTTCGGGCCGACCTGCACAGTGCGGGTCTTGGAACGCAAATAGCGTGTAGGGACGGCGCCGTCCATCCATATATATTCGGCGAGCGTAAAATCTGACATTAAGTAACTCCTGTCATTAAGGTGAGGTGAAACAAGACAAGATGTAGCCGGATTCTGTGGCTTCGCTCAAGACATTCATGAAAATGGGGAGAAAATTTCTGTGAAAAACATATTGCGGCGCAAAAGCTTTCACCGTGCTTGGAGGCGCAAATCGGCGGATTTTAGCGCATGACGAATCTGTCAATTCATTTATTTTTCAATGCTTTAATGTGCATAAAACCAGAAACCGCAGTTTTCTGCGGAATTCTGAAGATATGATGATTATTTTAGTGAAAAAAAGACATATAAAACCCACCATAGATTCAAAAAAGCAATTTTCTTGCAGTTAACCGGTAACTTTGCTATATTTCGCGCGTAATTATAGCAAGCAGAGGAACTTGATATGGGCTTACAGCAAACATTCGGAATAAATGGAGCAAAAGGCGCATTATTTGCGGCGGCGCTCATTGCTTTGCCTGCAGGAGCTTGTAGCGCGCAGGAAACGCAATGAGCGCCGCAGTTGTTACAGCGGTCGCGGCGAACACCGCCTCAAATGAACTTTCCAGTGCTGTGATTCCAACAAGTTTAAATTCACCGATGACACGAGAGGAAATTATTTCCAATCATCAACTCACTAATGACAGGGTAATTATTCATTATGGCGAGGGTATCCGCAGCGCGCCAGCGGCAGCAGAAGCATTATTCAGCCGCGGAACGCCAGCTACAGCGGTACCCGGCGGGCCAGACTGCGGGATATACTTGATCATTGATGGTATGGCTAACGACGAATTTTGCTTCACACAAGCCAATCTCAATAGAGGTGAGTTAACAGGACTCGCAGAGCGTGTGTATAACAGCATGCCGACACACCAAACCGCAGCGCTATCTCCTGCTTCGCTAAATCAATAATATTTTGTTTAAGGTATAAATGACGGTGCTGCTTCAGGCTCTACGTTAGGCGTTCTTTCTTCTGATATACCATTACTTGCGCGGTTAAATTCACTACTTGTAACACCAGAATTTCCAATAGGATTATCCTCAACATCTGACGCAAACGATGTAGTTGATGCGCCACTACCCCATGCCGCCGCAAAATCATCTACGAGGGCTGATGCCTCATTATCAACAGCTGTTGCTTCTACAATTAAATCAACTTGTCGATCAAAACTTTCATCAGTTTCGAAATCTGGTGACGCTTGAATTACCTCCAATTCACCCTCAATTTCATCACGACGTTGCTCTAATTCTTCAATGCGTTGTGTAATATCATCTTCCGTCAAATCAAGATCATGCGGATCCAAACCAGCAAGGATCATTAATTGGATGTGATCATCATTGTTGCGATCTAACTGACCATTGCGCATCAAGAAAAGAACTTCATTCGCAGCGCCCAAAGATTCATTAATATCATCAAGCTCTTGCTGTAATGCCGATGCGCGAAGGGCTGCGCGCATAAGATCTTCACGGCGTTTTTTGTCACGCTCCTCAGCCGTTAAGTGACCATCAGCCGCCACACCTGGCGCCGTTGTCATTTCCCCCGCGTCCGCAGCCGCGCCGGAACGCTGGCGCTGAAACGCTTGAAACTCTTCATCATTGGCCAGATCGTGCTCTGTACCTCTATTTTCATTAAATGTTCTTTGTAATGACATTATGCCCACACCCTGTATTTTTCGCACTTTTTTCGTGCTTTTTATTACAAGGTTAGTGTACTGTGCGGAAGTTAATATATTATGGAAATTATATACAATTTTATATGTATTTATCTAAAATTTTATATGCCTGATATCATAATGGATTCAATGCGCTAAGCGCTCTTCTTCGTGCAATTTTTTGCAACACTGCGGCTCACATTCAATGAGGGAAAATTCGTTAAACCAAAGCAAAAATGGCGCGCCCCACCTAACGAAGTCCGAACAATTTAAAGGGTTCGGCAGGGCGTTCGAACGAAAAGAGAATGGCGCGCCCGAGAAGATTCGAACTCCTGACCTCCTGATCCGTAGTCAGGCGCTCTATCCAGCTGAGCTACGGGCGCGTATTTCGCAATCGTCAA
>Ga0136600_1001519_pt1 | contig 10465 bp, 11 predicted proteins | sample AntRauMFilla2698_FD_104634 | JGI IMG/M metagenome (GOLD analysis project Ga0136600, IMG submission 104634) | Saline lake microbial communities from Rauer Islands, Antarctica - Metagenome Filla 2 #698 | ecosystem: Environmental > Aquatic > Non-marine Saline and Alkaline > Saline | place...
CGTGCGGCCTTGGCCGCCGTGAACCGCGTCTCGATGATCAGCGCATCGTCAATGCGCGCAGGCTTGAGGTATTCCGCCGTGATCTTGCGCACCACAAAGCCCAGCGGGGTTTCAAGCTGCAGCAGATCATCATGGCGCACCCCGGCGCTGCGCAGCGCGTCGGTGCGGCCACGCTCCAGGAATTTGAGATAATTGGCGTAGTACACGACTCCGGTGAAATCGGTGTCCTCGTAATAGACCCGCACCGCCAGGCGATGCACGCCGGCGGTCCAAACGCCAATGCTGGGGGTGGGTTCGCTCATGGCCAAAACTTAGCCGACGCGCGCGCCGGCGCAAAGCGATTGAACCGAACTTATCCCAGTCCCCGCTGGCGGTTCTAGACTGATCTCAACTTTAGGGAGATCAGCGATGAAAACGACTTACACCAAACCCAAGCAAGACGCCTTTTTAAGCGAGTGTGTCGACTTGATGCGTCGGTACAATAATCTTGAGGACGGAATTCGGCGTGACAGAGCGGCGATTGAACGCCTGGACGCCAGAATACGCCAAATCGAGATCCAGATTGCGAACATTCGCGCCGCGGACCGGTCTCCAAAGCCGGTGCTTCCCGGCCTCGATCCCAGTAAGCTCCGAAAACCCATATCGTTTAATCCGTATCTGTGGGCGGCCGAGCAGGGGACGGAGATTATCGGGTCGCTTTTTAATGACGACGAGGCGCGGCGCCAAATCGCCGATCTTGAGCGAGAAAAGCAAAGTCGAGTATTTGAGCGAGATACCTCACAGCGCTTACTCAAACAAAGCAAATCCGGCAAAGTCCAGTTGCTTGAGGAGATGCGCGATCTTGGATGCCCTGCCGCCGGGCGGACGAATGTTTAAGCATTACAATCCCCAGCGCCCACAGCCCCGGACCTCGGTTTGTGGCGGAGTGCGCGACAGCAACTCGCGTGCGACGGGGTCGTAAGCGCGGCACCCACCCACAAAATCGAAGGGCTCCAGCGAGGGGTGCATTGCGTGAATACCCGAAAGCCTGGCACCGAGCCTCAGACGGTCTTGTGCGCGAACGATTTCGTCGAGGCCTTCGGGCTCGACGCCCTCGATCCGATAAATCAGATAGCGCAAGTTAAACGAATCCGGCTCCACGTCGCGGAGGCTGAGAAAGCAGCGCATGGCGTCCGGGTCACCGGCTTCGATACGCTCGCCGACCTCGCCGCGGGCCATGTCGTCATTGCACGCCACGCCGTCCGGCGCGTAGGGCGAGGTGCGTGCTTCGGGCGGGGTGGGCGTGACCTCGTCACCGGGCGCGCCGCAGGCCGCCAGCGCAATGCATGACCCGATCATAGCGGAGATGAATCTTTGCATGGCGGCGAACCTCTCTCCTGTCAGGTTGGGCCTCAAAGCCCCCAGCGACGGCAATTGCGGTTTTCATCCTGGGGCGGGGTTCGCGACAGCAGCTCACGCATGACGGGATCAAACATCCTGCAGGCCGTCTGACGGTGACGCTCTATCACATCAAGCTCCGGCGACATTTGGTGGACAGCCAAAAGCCGGGAAGCCAGCTCAAGCCGGTCGTGACCGCGCACGATCTCATCAAGGCCTTGCGGCTCCACACCCTCAATCCGGTATATTCGATAGCGCAGGTTAAACGAGTCCGGCTCCAAATCCCGCAGGCTGAGAAAGCAGCGCATGGCGTCCGGGTCGCCGGAATCGATCCGCTCGCCAACCTCGCCGCGCGCCATGTTGTCATTGCACGCCTCGCCGTCCGGCGCGTACGGCGAGGTGCGTGCTTCGGGCGGCGTCGGCGTGACCTCTTCACTTGTCCCGCCGCAGGCAGAAACCGTGAAGCTCAACACGAGTGCTACGAAAAGCAATGGATGCGTCACGGCGAATCCCTTCCCTATCAGGCGAGTTTACCCAGACGCTTCGAGCTTACAAGGCGGGCGGGCCAGGCAGTTTTGATTGGGATTGGGGCACTGGGACCCGGGCCGGTGGCGGCGCCTGCCGGACTATTCGAACAAATCGGTTTCGCTCGCGCTGCGCGGCGGCTGCCACCCCATATGAGTCCAGGCGCGCGGCGCGGCGACGCGGCCTCTGGGCGTGCGCTGGATGAAACCCTGCTGGATCAGGAAGGGCTCCACCACGTCCTCCAGCGCGTCGCGGGCCTCGGCGCAGGCGGCGGCCAGCGTGTCCAGCCCGGCCGGGCCGCCATTGAACGCCTCGATGAGAATGCTCAGATAGCGCCGATCCAGACTGTCCAGGCCGATTTCATCCACTTCCAGGCGCTTCAGGGCGGCGTCGGCGGCGGCCCGGTCGATGACCGCAATCCCGTCGGCCTCGGTGAAATCACGCACCCGGCGCAGCAGCCGTCCGGCCACGCGCGGCGTACCCCGCGCCCGCTTGGCAATCTCCAGCGCGCCGTCCTCGCTCATGGCCGTGCCCAGCTTGCGCGCGCCGCGCGCGACAATACTGGCGAGCTCTTCGGTGGAGTAGAATTCCAGCCGTACCGGCACGCCGAACCGGTCGCGCAAGGGCGTCGCCAGAAGCCCGGCGCGCGTCGTGGCCCCGATCAGCGTGAAGGGCGGCAGATCAATGCGCACGGTGCGCGCGCTGGGCCCTTCGCCAATCACAAGATCCAGGCAGAAATCCTCCATGGCTGGATAAAGAATCTCTTCCACCGCCGGCAAAAGCCGGTGGATTTCGTCGATGAACAGAACGTCGCGCTCTTCCAGATTTGTGAGGATCGCGGCGAGATCACCCGCCTTGGCGATCACCGGCCCGGACGTGGCGCGAAAATTCACGCCCAGCTCCTTGGCCACGATCTGGGCCAGCGTCGTCTTGCCCAGCCCCGGCGGGCCGGAGAGCAGCACATGATCCAGCGCCTCATCCCGGCGTCCGGCGGCCTTCACGAACACTTCCAGATTGGCGATCACCGTCTTCTGCCCGACGAAATCCTCGAATGAAAGCGGCCGCAACGCCTTGTCACGCCCGTCCCCGGCGGTCTCGTCGGCGGTTATGATGCGGTCCTCTTCGCTCATGACCGCGCCAGCTCCTTCAGCGCGCCCTTGATCAGCGCGCCTTCCCCGGCCTCACCGCCCAGATCGCGGCTGATTTGGGCCACGGCCCGGCGCGCATCGCTTTCGCCATAGCCCAGATTGATCAGCGCGCTCAGCGCCGCGTCGCGTGCACCGCTCATCACCTCGCCCGCGGCCGGCGCAGTTCCCAGCGCCGCGTTCAGACCGCCCGCGCCCCCACCCAGCGACCGGCCCGGCGGCGGCACCTTGCCTTTCAGCTCGGTGGAAATCCTCTGGGCCAGCTTTGCGCCCACGCCCTTGGCGCGCTCAAACGTGGAACTGTCACCCAGCGCCGCGGCGCTTTCGATTTCGGCGACGCTGACCACATCGAGCATCGACAAAGCGTGCTTCGCGCCCACGCCCTGCACCGATTGCAGGCGCACAAACCAGGCGCGGTCTGTTTCGGACAGGAAGCCGAACAGCTTCAGCTGGTCTTCGCGCACGTAGGTCTCGATATGCAGGGCGACCATGGCTCCGGCTTCAAGCCGCGCCAGGGTCCGCGCGCCGGCGTGGACCAGATAGCCCACCCCGTTCACATCAATCACCGCCTCGTCCTCGCCAACGCTGTCGACGGTCCCGTTAAGCTTGCCGATCATGAGGCTGCCTTTCGAACAATTCGGTGGTTGGCCCTGTGGTTGGCGTGGCAGATGGCGACGGCCAGCGCGTCGGCGGCGTCGGCTTCAGCCTTCGCGCCGGGCAGGAGGATGGAGATCATGGCCGCCACCTGGGATTTTTCGGCGGCCCCGGTTCCAACAACCGCCTTTTTGACAAGGCGCGGTGCGTATTCGCCCACGAGCAGACCGGCGCGCGCCGGGGCGAGCATGGCCGCCGCGCGCGCCTGCCCCAGCTTCAGGGCTGTGCCGGGATTGGCGCTGACGAACTGGTCTTCCACCGCCGCTTCATGGGGCTGGTGCTCGGCCAGAAGCTGCTCCACCGCGTCAAAGATGAAGCACAGGCGCACCGCCATGGCCGCTTTGGCCGGCGCCTTGATGACGCCGTGGGCCACATGGCGCAGGCGCGCGCCATCCTGGACGATTACGCCCCACCCGGTGGCGTTAAGCCCCGGATCGATCCCAAGAATGCGAATCGCGCCAACCATAGCGGCCAGCATACCCGTTTCGTTCTCCCCGTCTCGCCTGCTGTGCGGCTTCGGTCCGGCCCTGGCAAAGCGGGGTGCGCGCTTGACCCTGCAAAGCATCGCACCACCTCGAAGCGTTGGAAGCAAAACTGGAAAGGAGCCCGGCAATGGCGCTCCGCACCCTCCTTTACGCCGCTGCGCTCATTCCCGCTTTCACGCTGATAGCGTGCGGGGACGGCGGCCCTGATACTGAAGACGAGGCACAGGCCAACCCGCCTGCAGCGATGTCGTCGCAGACCGCGCGCGGCGGCGATGCCGTCTCCAGCGGCGGCGAGACCGTACGCGGCCCGGAGATTGAGGCAGTGGCGCAACGCTTCGGCCTGACCGATGCCGACACGATCATGGTTCCAACGCTCTATCGCGCCGTCGCAGACATTAGCTCGACCCAGCTTACCATCACGCCGCGAGAGGGTGATCCGGGCTATATCACCGTCAGCGGAATGGTGGACCCCGACACGGTCCTGCGCGCACCGCGCCGCGGCCTGTCCTTTGAACTGAGCCCGGACCGGGTGACGCAGTTTCTGGATCAGCCGGTGATCGTCACGCTCATCGCGCGCACGAGCGGGGACCGGGGCACCGAGCCGGGCCTGGAGCAGGCTGAGCCCGGCGAGCGCCCAGCTTTGCGGGCCGCCTGGGTTGAGCCAAGCGGCGCTCATTCAGGTTGGCGGACCATGAACCTCACCGGTGACTGGCAAAAGACCGTGTTCACCTATGATGCGCCAAGCGAGACCGCCGGCACGCATCTACTCACCATAGTGCCCCCGGGCGATCAGCCGGTGGATATCGCCGCCCTTGCCATCCGAACGCCGGGCGCGGCAGACGGTCCTGGCTCGGGCGCTGGTGGTCCGGACAATGGCGGCCCAAACGGTAATTGACGCCGCCAGACGCGAGCGGTTCGCAGTGTATCGACCTTAAGCCCTCGCCGGTTTCGCCTGGCGGGGGCTTTTCCGGGCACGCGGCCGGTTTGCGCTGGCGGGCCGGAGGTTTCCTTCATACGCTTGATCTCTGGCTGCTTTCAGCGGCCGTTGAAGGAAACGCATCATGTCAAAGAAGAAGCGCGCACTGTCACGGCGGTCTTTTCTGACGAGCGTCGCGGGATCGGGCGCGGTTATCGGGTCGGGCATGCTGACCGGCTGCGCCACCACGGGCGGTAGCTATTATACCGGCCTCACCGATGCTGATGCGGGGGCGTATGGCGACGCGGGCGGCTATGGCCGGCGCGGCGTGGCGGGCGTTGGAACCGCGTGCACCGATTCTGATTCTGGCGCTTACGCCGACCCGGTGGATGGCGGACGCAGTTGCACGGGCTATACCAGCAGCTGCTCGGACAGTGACAGCGGATCCTATGCCGATCCGGGCGGCCAGGGCCGTTCTTGCAACGGCTATAATTCTGGCATCACCGACTCTGATAGCGGAGCCTATGCGGACCCGTCCGGTCAGGGCCGCGGCTCGCGCGGGTCGAGCGGCATAACCGACGCTGACAGCGGCGCCTACGCAGATCCAACCGGACAGGGCCGCGGCTCTCGCGGATCTCGCGGTATCACCGACGCCGACAGTGGCAACTATGCGGATCCCACCGGACAGGGTCGGGGATCACGAGGATCACGGGGATCACGGGGCATAACCGACGCCGATAGCGGCGCTTATGCCGACCCGACCGGACAGGGCCGCGGGTCACGCGGCCCGCGTGGCTGCACGGATTCTGATTCTGGAACCTACGCCGATCCGACGGGCGGCGGGCGTCGCTGCCGCTAGATGAGCGCCGCTTTGCAGGTTCACCTGGCCGCGCTTCTGGCTCCCCATGATCGGGCAGCGTTTCTGACGGATATCTACGAGCGGGAGCCGCTGCATGTGCGCGGCGATCCGGCGCGATTCTCCGGTCTGATCTCCACCGCACGCATCGACGCGCTGCTGAGCGAGCAGGTCTTCACCGGCGATCAGCTTTCCATGGCGCGCGCTGAGCCGAAGATGGGGCCGCATCACTATCTCACCGAAACCGGCTATGCCGATCCGGGGCTCGTGGCGCGCCAGTATCAGAAGGGGGCAACACTGATCCTGCCCCAGCTGAACCGGCGCGAGCGCGCCCTTGCCGATCTGTGCCGCAGTCTGGAGGCCGAGCTGTCCCACCCGGCTCAGACCAATATCTATCTGACACCGCAAACCGCTCAGGGCTTCCAGACCCATTTTGATAATCACGACGTCTTCGTGCTGCAGGTGGAAGGGACCAAGCGCTGGCGCCTCTATGACGCCCCGGCCGGCGTGGTGTTTCGCGGCGAGCGCTTCACCCCGGGCGGGTATGAGGCCGGCGCCTTGCGCGAAGACCTGGTGTTGAATCCAGGCGATGTCCTCTATGTGCCACGCGGTATCATGCATGATGCCGTCAACGAGGCCGCCGACGGGCCAAGCCTTCACATCACCACGGGCGTGCTGGCGAAAACCTGGGCCGACTGGCTGCTGGAGGCGGTGAGCGAGGCGGCGCTGAAACGCCCCGATCTGCGCCGCGCCCTGCCGCCGGGCTTCCACACCGGCGCGGTGCCGGCTGAACACTTTCGGTCCACCTTCGAGGCGGCGCTGGACCATGTGCGCGACACCGCCGATCTGGACGCGGTCACTGCGCTGTTCGCCGACCGGTTTGTCGAAACCCGCACCCCCGACACAGCCGGTGCCCTTCTGGCCGGGCCAGGCGCAGGTGCCCTGACGGTGCAGCTGCGCCCGGGACTGCCCTGCCATCTGGCCGCGGACGGCCATCACATCGCGCTGGTGAGCCCGGGCGGTGTGCTTACCTTTGATGACCCCGCCGCAGCGGCGCTGGACCAGCTTATGGCCGGAGAGCCGGTGAGTGCGTCAGATTTTGCCAGCCTGGGTGAAGCCAAGGCGATCGACGCGATCGAACGGCTCATGGCTTTCGGCGTCGTTCAGCGCCTTTAGGTCAGCGGATGAAACTGGCGCCGCCGCCATCCCGCTTCGCCTTGATTTCGCCAATCGAAGCTTGATCATGCGCCATCAAGTCTTACCCGCCCGATATCCTTGGGGGATACGCCATGCTTCGCCTGTTTGCACTCGCCGTTCCAGTCTTCGCGCTAGTCTTCGTGCTGGCTTCACCGGCAGAGGCGCAATCGCGCCGCGAGCTCGCAGCCCGGCTGGACGCCGCCGAGGCGCGCCTTGCTGAAGTGGAAAGCCGTGCGCTTCAGGGCGATCCGGTGGCTGTAACCTTGATGCAGCGCGTTGATTCCCTGGAGCGCGAGCAACGCGTGCTCACCGGCGAGATCGAACGCCTCGCCTTTGAAAACCGTCAGACGCGCACCAGCCTCGATCAGCTCCAGCGCACCCTGAACACCCTGCTAGAGAGCGGCATCTCCCCAAGCGGTGATCCCGGCGACGGCGGTGGGCCGGCCCTTCTGGAGCCCGGAGAAATTGATTCTGCAGATCCCTTCGGCGACGCCCGCGCCGCCACGGTGCAGCCGCTACAGGCCCCGTCTGGCGCACAGGCTCAACGCCCCGCGTCGCAAGACGCGGCATCGTCTGCGACGGGGTCCTATAATGCGAGCCCCGCTGGCGGACCGTCCCAGCTGGGCGGTCGCGAGGCCTCGCTGGACGGAGCCAACCAGGTGCAGGACCCCGACGCGCTGTATCAGCGTGGCCGCACCCGTCTGCTGGAAGGCGATTTCGCCGGCGCGCGCGAAGCGTTTGAAGCTTTCACCGTTGATCATCCAAGCCACGCCCGCGCCGACGAGGCCTGGTACTGGCTGGGCGAAACCCATTTCGTAAACGGTGATCTGGACGCGGCGGCTGATTCCTATATCGCCTCGCTGCGCGCCGACCGGCGCGGCGAGCAGGCGCCCGACGCGCTGGTGCGTCTGGGGGCGTCACTGGCCGGGCTGGGTGAAACCGGCCGGGCTTGCCAGGTGCTGGGCACGTTCGGGAGCGAATTTCCCAACGCCGGCGCCGAGGCCCGCCGCAAGGCCAGCCGTGAAAGCGCGCGCATCGGCTGCAGCTGATGACAGGCCGCGCCGGACCCGGTCTGGGACTGGCCCTGTCAGGCGGCGGCGATTCCACCGCGCTCTTGCTGGCCCTTCGCGCCGCCGCGCCAGACCTGACGCTTTACGCCTATATTGTCGACCATGGCTTGCGCCCTGAAAGCGCAGATGAGGCCCGGCGCACTGCCGCGCTTGCAGACAGTCACGGCGCTCTGGTCCGCATGCTCCATTGGGACGCGCCCCGGCCCGGCCAGGGCCATGCGAGAACCGCCAGGCACCGGCTTCTGGCTGAGGCCTGCCGGCGCGACGCGGTCTCGACGCTGTGCCTGGCCCATACGCTGGACGACCGGATCGAAACCCTGCGCATGCGCGCCGCGCGCGACGGACCGCAGGCGAGCCTCGCCGGGCCCGGCATGCTGGACCCGTCCCCGGTCTGGCCCGAAGGCCGGGATCTTGCGATCGCGCGTCCGTTTCTGGACCTGACCCGCGAGACCTTGCGCGCCTTTCTGCGGGCGCGCGGCGCGGACTGGATCGAAGACCCCTCCAATATCGATCCCGCCTATGAGCGGGTGCGATTGCGCCAGGCGCCGATCTCGCCAAGCGCTGCGCAATCCTTGCTGGATCGCAGCGATGCGGCCCGCCGCGCCAGAGCCATGGAGGACGCAGCCGCCCTCGCCCTCATCACAAGCGGGGCCCGGTTCACCGGCTGGGGCGGCGCGATCCTCGACCCGGGCGCGTTCACCAGTGAAGATACCGGATCAGCCCCTCCGGAGGCTGCGCGGGCGTTTCAAACGCTTGTCATGGCGATCTCCGGGTGTCCGGCACCGCCAACGCCCGCCCTGGTGCGCGCCGGGCTCGATGCGCTGCAAGCCGGGCGAAGCTGGACCGGGGCGGGTGCGCTTCTCACTGCGGCGGGCGTTCTGGGGCGTGATCCGGGCGCTGCAGGGCGGGCCGACGGCGTGGGGGCACCGCGCCTGAGCCTTGAGGGCGCGCAAACCGGCGTCTTTGACGGGCGCTTTGAAATCACCGGGCCGGCGCAGATTGAAATGCTGGGCGACCACCGCCCCGAAGGCACCCGTCTTGGCGGCGTACCCGGCGCGTTTCGCACCACCCTGCCCCATGATGCATTCACCGGCGCCGTGCTTGCAGGCCCTGAAAGCATGACCCGCAGCGAAACGCGCCTGCTGTGCGACGCGAGAATCGCTGCCCGGCTTATGGCGCTAAAGCCTTCAGCGTGGTTTGATGCAGTGTCCGCCGGGGCGCGCGCCTGCGCCGCACTGGCGAAACCGTCGGCGCGATCCAATATTGTATCGTGAAGACTGAATGTTCCCGGCCCCTGCGGGCCGCGCGCAGCCGGCGCGAAATCCCGGCGCGAAGCAAGGATGCGACCTTATGAATATGCGCAACATCCTGGTCTGGGCGATTTTGTTGGTGCTGCTCCTGGCGCTGTTCAACATGCTCCAGGGCCCGTCACAGCCGCCTGCCACCAATGAAATCAACTATTCCAGCTTTATGGATCAGGTTGAGGCCGGGGAGGTGAGGCAAGTCACCATCCAGGGCGATACGATCACCGGCGAGACCGGCGCGGGCAACACCTTCCAGACCACCGTCCCGTCAGATGCCAACGTCACCGCGGCGCTGCGCCAGAACAATGTGCAGATCACCGCCCGGCCCAATGATGGCGGCGGTATGAACCTGTTCTCCATCCTCATCAGCTGGTTTCCCATGCTGCTTCTGATCGGGGTGTGGATCTTCTTCATGCGCCAGATGCAGGGCGGCGGAAAAGGGGCCATGGGCTTCGGCAAGTCCAAGGCCAAGCTGCTCACTGAAAAGCAGGGCAAGGTGATGTTTGACGACGTCGCCGGCGTGGACGAGGCCAAGGAAGAGCTTCAGGAAGTCGTGGAGTTCCTCAAGGACCCCTCAAAATTCCAGCGCTTGGGCGGCAAGATCCCCAAGGGTGCCCTGCTGGTGGGTCCTCCGGGTACAGGTAAGACCCTGATTGCGCGGGCCGTGGCTGGCGAGGCGGGCGTGCCCTTCTTCACCATTTCCGGCTCCGACTTCGTGGAGATGTTTGTGGGCGTCGGCGCCAGCCGTGTGCGCGACATGTTCGAGCAGGCCAAGAAGAACGCCCCCTGCATCATCTTCATTGACGAGATCGACGCCGTGGGCCGCTCGCGCGGTTCAGGCATGGGCGGCGGCAATGATGAGCGCGAACAGACGCTCAACCAGCTTCTGGTGGAGATGGACGGCTTTGAGGCCAATGAAGGCATCATCGTCATCGC
>Ga0136600_1001520_pt1 | contig 10463 bp, 8 predicted proteins | sample AntRauMFilla2698_FD_104634 | JGI IMG/M metagenome (GOLD analysis project Ga0136600, IMG submission 104634) | Saline lake microbial communities from Rauer Islands, Antarctica - Metagenome Filla 2 #698 | ecosystem: Environmental > Aquatic > Non-marine Saline and Alkaline > Saline | place...
TTGGTGACCGGCTGGAGATTGTCTTTACCGGCCAGCGCAATGACCGCGAGACATATCATGTCAATAATCAGGGGCAAATCCTGATCCACGACTTCCCGCCTATCGCGGCGGCGGGGCGCACAATGGGGCAACTGCGCGCGACCCTGAATAATGCGGCGGGCAACATGCATAACACGCAGGCGTTTGTATCACTGGCCGAGGTCGCGCAGATTGGCGTGCTCGTGGTTGGTCACGTGAACCGGCCGGGGCGTAAAATTCTCACCGTCTTTCATAATGCGCTTGATGCGCTGATGGAGGCGGGCGGCGTGCAAAAAACCGGCTCGCTGCGGCAGATAAAATTGGTACGTAACGGGCGCAGCAATATTGTCGATCTTTATGGATTGCTGATGCATGGGGCGGGCACAACAGACCTGCAATTAAGAAATGGCGACCGCATCATCGTGCCGCCTTTGGGGCCGACCGTCGCCGTGGCGGGCGAGGTAAAACGCCCCGGCATTTATGAAATTCAAACCGCGCTAAATGGTATGCACCACAAGCCCAACGAACGCAGCGAGGCCATATCGCTCAATGATATGCTGGAGATGGGCGGCGGCGTGATGGCGCCGGGCAATAACCGTTTTATGCGCCTCGAGCTTCTCTCTGGCGGGCAAGAGCATGTCGAAGAGATTAATAATGCCTTCCTGCCCGCCTTTAAAGACGGCGCGGTTTTAATGGTTTCCAAAGGCCGCGCCAAGCGCTCCGGCACGGTTGAATTGGCCGGACATACGCGCAATCCGGGCATTTTTGCGCTCACAGAGAAAAAGACGCTCACCGCGCTGCTATCCGATGAAACAATGCTGGGCGAGGATGTTTACCCGCTGATCGGCGTGATTGAGCGATGGAACCCCGAGCAACTCGCCGCCAGCTATAGCGAGTTTCCCTTGCGGCTGGTGCTAAGCCAAGATTTCGACCAGACGCTTAAAGACGGCGATGTGGTGCATTTATTTTCCAACGCGCAGATTATGAATTTGCCGGAAAATAATGGTGGCGCGCGCAGAACGCCTAGCGCGCAAGGCTCGCTGTCTGATACCAACGAAGATTTTATAGAAGAGCCCGCCCTTATCTCGTTTTTGAGCGAACGCGCGGCCTATATTCGCGGCGCGGTGCGCAAGGCCGGTGCCTATCCGGTGGCCGATGGCATTACGCTGGATAATCTTGTGGCTGTCGCGGGCGGTATGGCGCTGGAGGCCAACACAACGAATATTGAGCTAACCTCTAAAACCGGCGCATCGGGCGCCAGCGACCGCGAGCGCATTAATTACCGCGAGACCGATCCGCAAACCGTTCTGGTTTCCTCCGGCGATGCGGTGCGTATCAATCAGCGCTTTCACAAAATTTCCGAGAACAGCGTTCTTATTATGGGCGCCGTCACCAATCCGGGGCGTTATGATTTAATGTCCGGCGATAAAATTTCCGACCTGATTGAACGGGCGGGCGGCCCAACCGCGCAAGCCTATCCCGAGGGGGCGATCTTTAGCCGCAAGAGCGAGCGCCGCGCCGAAGAAGCGCGTTTCCGCGCACAGGCCCGCGATATTCGCCAATCTATCGCCGCCGCATTAGAGCAGGACGAGAAAGAAATCGGCGCAGGGAAAATTGCCGAAGCCATGGCGCTGGCCAAAGAGTTAGAAGATGCGCAAGGGGTGGGGCGCATTACGGTCGAGGCGGATTTGGGCGCATTGCTGGCCAATCCCGAGCTGGATATGCTGCTTGAATCCGGTGACCGCCTATTTATCCCCCAGCGCTCCCTCAATGTACGCGTGAGCGGCGAGGTTCTCTCTCCTGCCAATTTGCAATTTCGCAAGGATAAACGCTCGCTTGATTATGTGCATGAGGCGGGCGGCTTTACCTATCACGCCGATAAGGACCGCGCCTTCGTACTGTATCCCGATGGCAGCGCGCAGCCTTTGAAAGTTAGTTCATGGAATTATAATCCGGTCTTTATTCCGCCCGGCTCGGCCATCATTGTGCCGCGCGATCCCAAGCCCTTTGACTTTATCCAAAGCGCAAAAGATGTCAGCCAGATCCTGACCAACCTCGCGATTACCGCGATCTTTATTGATGATGTGAAAGATGATGATCTTTAAATGCCTGGTGCCGCAGCGCCATTTGGCGCTACAGTGGGCTCAGGGGCGGCAGGATTTACTTCAGGCTCTTCCATTGCAGCCTCCTGCATTGCGGATGGATCACCCGCAGAGGCCATTTTATGATGAATGGATTCCAACTGCTCCTGATAAGCATTAATAAGTCCGGTTTGCCCGCTTTCCTGAAGCGCGGCAATTTGCTCTGCCACAACCTCATCGGCTTCGAACACAATGCCTTGATTATAAATCTCGACCATGCCCGTGCGGGTTATCATCGCGTCAAAGACTTGCTGGCCCGTTATGTCGCCGCTTCTTAATCCCGGCAATATCTCGTTATCAATATCGCGCAGATACAGGTTCGCCTTGTCGCCAAGCGTAAACTCCCGCAAGCCCTCGCGGTATGCTTCAAGCATACCTTGATCGTAGGCTGCATTATAGTATCGCTGATATACATCATCATAACGTGCCTCTTGCGCGGCCTGAATATCAAACTCCGCCTCATATCTTTCATGTAATGCATTATACTCCACAGAATAATTACCGTGACGCATGACTTGCGGCTCCGCGCCGTTAAGATTTATTCCTGCTTCACTCAGAAAACGGCTCATATCTTCTTCGTTGGCTGTTTCAATAAATGCGCGCGCCTGTTGTCCGGCATATTCCTGTGCTTGTCTTTGCGCATACGGCACCGAATCTTCAGTGGCTGCGGCTATGGCAATAATAGTTGTTAATTCTTCCGCTGCCTCGTGCATGCGCTCGACCCATTCATCAAAGAAAGGCGGAGCGCTCATACCCTCTTCCCAATTAACAAGGGTAAGATCGCGGGTAGCATCAGAAGCCCGCCCGGGGCCCTCATATTGCTCACTATCCTCAGCGGATGGCGGTACAGCACCCGCGCGCAAGGTCATGCGCGTTGTTAAATGCATGTAGTGCGGATCGGATTGCGGTTGATAAGTCAGTGATATGCCCGCAGCGCGCATATCTGCAAAGACGCGCTGTTGAAATTCCGATGGGTCACGGCCTCGGCCTTGTTCTATAACATCATAATGATAAGCGGCATCTTCGATAATTTGCAAAAAAGCCTCTTCATCGCTTAGCTCCAACTCGCCATTGGCAATCATGCTTTCAAAATATTCACGTAAATCCTGCGAGAAATAAGCCGTGTAATGCTGGTTCATTTGATAGCTGTAGGCTTCTCTGATTTGTGAAGCCATAAAGCTTAAATCACCGGCATCAAGTTCAGCTTCTGCAAAATTCAAAGTAACGGGCCCAGCCTGAAACTGTGGATTTTCAGTTGTTACAATATTATTCAGCGCGCCAAATAAACTGCTGAAATTATAACTGCGCCCGCCATCATCTTCATTCACGGTGATGTAGTCATCATTAACCAGCAGCGCTTCTAAAATCTCGATGGGGATATCTTCGGTAAAACCGCGAGCGCGCATTCTTTGTTGTATCAGGCTTGCTTGCGCATCCGCCGGATTATCGGGGTCCAGACTTTCTTCTAGGTCTGAGCGTAAATTTGTAAGGGCAGTATTTCGCTGATTTTGTGCGTAACGGGTTGCCGGACTCTCGCGAAACTCGTCAAGGCCGGCAGTGCGCTGGAATATAGCAGCGAAAAATGCGGTAATATCTTGCGTGCTAAGTGGGCGCAGACCATCTTCACCCCAAAACGTCCCCTCCTCAAAAGGAAGAACGCCGCGCTCCCACAATGTGGGGCCGTCTTCGTCACGCTCAGTGTCGGCTTGATCAACGCTATCTTGCTGACCATTATCGGACATCTTTATACCCTCAATTTATAATTTATTCTTTTTAATTGCCCCTATCTTATGAAATTTAAGTTTAGAAATAGTTAAAATCCGCGTATAGCGTGGGTTATGGGCGCTTTTTTTTCGATCATTACGGTGAGCAAAAACAATCTTGCGGGGCTGCGGAGTACCGCAGCAAGCGTGGAAAAACAAACCTGCCGCGATTTTGAATGGATCGTGGTTGATGGCGGAACAGGCGGCGCTCTTAATACCGAAACCGCCTCGTTTTTAGAAGGAACCGAGGCGCTTTGGACCAGCGCGCCGGATCACGGTATCTACGATGCGATGAATAAGGGGATCGAGCGTGCCAGCGGGGATTACCTGCTTTTTCTCAATGCGGGCGACCGGCTGGTCGATAATGATGTTTTAAATGGCCTGAAAAATACGATTTTAGCGCAGAAGACTGTGCCGGATTTTGTTTATGGCGACGCGCATGAAGAAGAAAAAAGTAAATTATTTCATAAGCCTGCGCGTAAAGCCCACTCAAAATCATGTCATATGTTCACGCATCATCAAGCAATGCTCTACCGGCGCGCAGCGCATAATGATTTGCGCTATAATGCCAATTATAAAATCGCGGCAGATTACGATTTCACCATGCGTTTTTTGCAGCGCGCCACCATATTACAAACCGGCCGGTCTATATGTGTTTTCGAGGCTGGCGGCGCTTCGCAGCAAAACACCCAATTGGGCCGTGACGAGCAATTTAAAATTCGCAAAAATTTGGAAATCTGCGCGCCGCTCACCAATCATTACATCCGCTCAAAACAAATGGCAGCGCAAGGGTTTCGCAATATTGCTCCCGCCCTTTACTGGCGCTTGCGGGCAATCATGCGGTAATAAACAAACCGCCGCCGCGCCAGTTCATATCCGCCAATCCCATCAATCACGCCTAATTTAAAAATATAGCTGTGCAGGAACGCCCAAAGCCCGCGACAAGGCAATTTGCGAAAGACGGATTTCAAGGTTTCCCGCCATAATACGGGGTCTTTTGGCCATAAATTTCCGTTATTCATGCATTGCTCCCACCGCGCATACCGCTCATGCCGCGCCAGCCACGCCTGCTTATCATCCAGTGCATCATGATAAAGCGGCGCGCGCAGCCTGCCTATCGCGCCCGATGAGCCGTCCTTCAAGACAGGCTGATAGTGGCCTTCAATTTCGCCCATCCCCGAACAGTGCAAATCATCCACCGCCGGAAATTCCATTTTCCGGTGATTTAACAAACATAATTTATTATTTTGCATCCCAAAACGCAGCGCCTTACCGCGCCATAAATACGCCCCGCGAATAAAAAAACCCGCAACATTATCAAGCGCGCCCCACTCCATCGCTTGTAATTCGGCGGCAAGCTGGGGCGTACATATCTCGTCGGCATCAATAAAAAGCACCCAATCATGGCGCAAATTCAAATTATCCAGACACCATTGGCGTTTCTTTGGATATTGACCGTTCCATGTAAAACTCGCGAGTTCCGCGTCATGCGCGCGGGCAATGGCGGGCGTTTGATCGGCGCTGTTCGAATCCACTACAATCACCTGCGCGCATTTTGGCAATGCCTTAAGGCACCGCGCCAAGCGGTCTTCTTCATTTTTGGTAACGATAATGCATGAAAGGGGCAGCATGACCGGATTAGAAATCAGCATCATATGGGTCGGCGCGGCGGCGCGTACGGTGGAACATAAATCCGGCGGCGGCGCCCAAGAACATTAGCCCGCCAAAGATTAAATACCCATCGGGCCAGACAGGGCGCGCGGCGATGGCGGCGGGTTCGATCACACTGGCGGCATATGGCTCCTCTAGGGATACCAGCATTTTCAAACGCTCCTGCTCCATTAATAATGTCGTCAGCGCGCGGCGATGATCAGGATTTTGCGTCGCCGAAATCGCGTCTTTCAAATATAAAATACGCGCCGTAGTTTCGCGCGCAATTTGCCCGCGTATCAGGCTATCGGTAATGCCATGCACCAGCGTCAGAAAATGCTGCGCAAATTCGGGGTCGGGATGCGCATAGAATAATTCGCGCAAAGGACTGCCGCCAACGGGAGAAATATTGACTTGCGCGCGCAGGTAGTCATGCACTTTGGGGGCGCTCCATTGGCGCGCGCCCTGCTGGAAATGAAAGCGCCGATCACGCGTCAACATACCCAGCGTCTGCGCGTCCTTGGCCAGAATATCCGCAACCGAGGGGCCGTTAAAAATATTCTCGAAAGTAAGAAATTCGGTCGATTGACTGGAGCTCACGCGCTGCACCAGATAACGCAGCGCGAATAGATTGTCATTAGCCAGCAGCGATGACATCTCCGCGCCATCCATCGGGTTTGCGGGGCCGACAATCATGGTTGCCTTATATTGCGGCACGGCGCTAATCACCGTAATGCCCGCCAATAAGAAGCCGGTCGCTATTCCCGCCAAAATAAAAAGGCGCGCGCGCCAGATTTGGCGGAATAAATCCGTAAGGCCCGGCTCGTATCGAGGGTCAAATTCGCTCATAATTTATATGCTCTCCCATACGGATACGGCGCGCTCGACAAAAACACGAATTGATTCTTTGGGTTTAAATATGCTGCCCGCCTCGCCTGCACCTTCATGCGCGGCAAACCATTCATCGCTTTCCATTCTATATTTTTTAATCGCGGCGGCCAGCTTTTCCGCATTGCCTTGCGGCAACACCATGCCTGCGCCGAAATCTTCAATCACCGTTGCGGCCTCGCAATCTTGCGGGCCAAGAAATATACAAGGGCGCGCCACAGCCAGCGCCGCGTATAATTTGGAGGGCACCATCATGCCGGCCGCATCATCTTTCATGGTAATTAAATGCACATCGCCGCTTTCCATGAGGTCTTTAAGACGGCTGGCTGGCTGGAACGGGATAAGGCGAATATTTTCTAAACCCCGCTTGCCGCGCTCCTCGGCCAGCGCATCAAAACCTTTGCCGCCACCAACAAAAACAAACTCGATATCGGGCTGCGTATCATGTAGCAATTTCGCCGCGTCCAAAACCGTATCCAGCGGATGCGCCAGCCCGATCGTGCCCGCATAAAGCACGCGGAACTTGGGCTGGTCGGTCAGTAAATCCTCTATGGCTTTTGCACCGGGGGGCAAGGGCTTATCCTTCATGGGCGGCGACGGGCGATCGCTAACCAGTTGTAAATCCGGCCAGTTCGGCACAATCGTAATTTGCGCGGCCGCCACACCTTGCTTGCGCAGCGCCTCGCCCATACAGCGGCCAATAGCAATAATCCGGTCGGCATTATTCATGGCCTTGAAGGTCATCGCCTTCATCAGCCGCATAGCAGGACCACTGAATTTAAAGCCCAGAACAGGGAAAAGGTCGGGGTATAAATCCTGACACCAGTGAATATGTTTGGCATCTTTGAAACGGGCGATCCAATTGCCCGCAACCACCAAAAGCGGCGGATCGGTCATGGTAATGACGATGTCGGCGGGCTTTGAAAACAAGCCTTTGATTAAAAGCCGCAGCCAGATCCAGCCATAGGCAAACGCGCCTTGGGGTTTATCGGGCGCTTTAATGCGCGTAATGCGCATGGGGCCGTCGCGCTCCAGCCCCGGCGTTTCGCCCGTGGTCAAAATTTGCACATCCCACCCCGCCCGCACGAATGAGCGCGCCATATCCTTGAGCAATCGCCCCGTGGCGGCGCGGCCTTTTTGCTCGCGTGCCTGCGGATAGACACGGTTGATGAATAACACAGTTGGTTTCGACATAGACCACTATCATACAGGGGAATTATGCTTTGAAAAGAGGGCGCCACGCTTTATCCCGAGCGGTTATCCCGAAAATGATGCGCCGCCGTGACCAGCAAAAGAAGCAGCAGCCCGAAATCCAGCGATTTATAACTGGCGTACAGCAAAATATTAATCAGCAAAGGCACAATAATCGCCAACGCCAATGCGGGATCATGAAAAAACACGCGCAGCGCCGGACGGATAAGCGCGATCAAAAACCATGTCATGGCCGCCACACCGACAATGCCGGTTTTGAGCAGCATAGAGCTTAGTAAATTATGGGTGAAATTGACCTCTAGGCCGCCCACCGCCGGAGAATGAAACGTGCCTCCCCACCCTGTGCCTATAAGCAGGCTGACCGGATTTTGCGTGACCTCGGCCCATACCGCCATTAATTCCTGCCCGCGCATATTCACACCAACCAGCATCGTTTTATGGCTCAGCAGCGCGTAAAGATCGGCAAGAAGCGGCCAGATCAGCAGGCATATTCCGCCGAAAATCACCAGCACCCGCAGGGCGCGCCCCGGATAAAGGATAAAGCCTATAATGAATAATGTGAGTAGGCTCAGCGCGATACCGGCCAGTGATGCACGCTGCACCGCCATCATCATCGCGGTAAGAGGGATTGCGCTTAAAAGCAGCAATACTGCCGAAGATGGCAGGGTTTTCAACCAATTGGCGCGCCATATATTGCGCCCTGCTATGCCGAGCATGAAAAGAGCCGCAAAGAGCACCGTGGGCACATTGGCGAAATAATGCAGCTCGCGCTCATTTTGGGCGCTGCCGATAATACTCATCAGCACATCTTGCAAAGAACGCGCGGCAAAAATTATTCCTACAAAAACCAGCATCCACATTAAACGCTTCGCATGGTGGTTAATGTTTTGCGCCATTAAGGGGAATAAAAAGAGCGGCACAAGAATGAAGCAAAAAGCGACAATGTCCCTTATTATCTCCGTGCTGTCATTTCCATTTATCAGCGCGGCAAAAACTGGCAAGCTCAGCCCCGTAAGCGCCAAAATACGCGCAGGCTCTGCCCATAAAGGCTCTGGCGCAGCGCCGCTTCGCGGCTGCTGTATGGCGAAAGATAGCCCGCTCGCGCCGCACGTCATGATGAGTGATAAACCGACCAGCGCCTCGGCCCATCCCGGGTTATCGGGCGTGGGGCTGCCGAATATTGCGTAAAGCGCTAGGCCGGCGAGTAAAATGAAAATTCTACTTACAGCCATATCTCGATCGCCATATTGGCCGCCAAAATCATCATAAAGATTGCAAAGGCACGGCGTAGTTTCGCGGGCATCATTTTATGCGCAACGGCAACACCCAGCGGCGCGCACAGCACCGTAAAAGGGATCACGGCCAGCCACGCCAGCAAATTTACAAATCCGAAAGATAAAGGCGGCAGCCCCTCATTTACATCCCAGCCAATGACCATAAAACCAATCGCGCCGGGGATTGCCACCATAAGCCCCAGCGCCGCGCCTGTGCCGACCGCGCGCTGCATCTTCACACCGTGCAGCGCCATAAGAGGAACCGTGAGCACTGCGCCGCCCACCCCCATAATTGTGGCCACGCCGCCGATCAATGTTGTTGCGCCGTAAACCACAGGATTGCCGCGCAGGCTATGGTCGTCGGGCGTGACTTTTGCACCGCGAAACATATTGAGGCTGATGAGGAAGAGCATCACGGCGAAAATTATTTGTAGCTGCACGCCGCTTAATATATCCGCCGTAAAGGTGCCCAAAATAACACCCAGAATCAACGCAGGCGCGAGCACTATAAAGGCGCGCCGATCAACACTGCCGCGCCGGAAATGCGCATAAGCCGAAGAGGAGCCCGTGGCAATAATCACCGCCAGAGACGTGCCTACCGCCAAATGCATGATATAGGGCGTGTCATAACCCAGCGCACCGAAAATAAACAAAAAGCCCGGCACCAAAACCGTGCCCCCGCCAATACCAAGCAGCCCCGCCAGAAATCCGGCGAGGCAGCCCAGTGCACATAAAAGCAGAAAAAGCGGCATAATCGCCACCATATCGAGAGATGCAATTTCCATTGCGTTTTATATTAAAGAGAAAAAAAGCGTAAGAAAAGCGATTAGGCGTGACTACCCTCCGGGCGGATCATCCTGCGGAGGGGGAGAGCCGGGAGGCCAGTTATTTTTTACATCGTCGGCAATATCGCCCGCCGTATCTTTGGCATCGTTAATTTTATCACCGACATCATTAACCTGATCTTTGATATCATTAATTTTATCGCCAACACTCGCAATTTTATCGTTAATCTCGTTAATCTTATCGGTAATGGGATTGTTTTTTATTAGATGGTCAATTTTCTTCGTGACCCAGCCCATAAGTTTACCGGTTAAAAATCCTGTTATAGAGGCCACACTCAAATTTTTCAGCATATTACGCAAATCTTTGATGAGCTTACGGCTCTCTTTTTTCACATTTTCTTCGCGCTCTTTGAGCATGTCGATAATTTTTTCTTCTTTACTTTGCGCATCCTCTAGCGCGGACGCAAGATCCCCAGCTTTATCACCTGCTTCGTCAAGACCAGGCATATTCATCTTCAGATTTGATGTACTCATATGGCCCATATTACCGGAAGGTTGGCCTGGAACATATACGCCACCTCTAATTGGTTGACCTGCCGACGTAGGGTTTTGTGGCAAATACAATGGCGGCGGATCACTAGGGCCGCCATCTCCTGGTGGAGACTGGGGCGGCCATGCCGGTTGCGCAACAGCGCTACCCGCCATTGCGACAATCAAAACTCCCGATAACAA
>Ga0136600_1001524_pt1 | contig 10448 bp, 6 predicted proteins | sample AntRauMFilla2698_FD_104634 | JGI IMG/M metagenome (GOLD analysis project Ga0136600, IMG submission 104634) | Saline lake microbial communities from Rauer Islands, Antarctica - Metagenome Filla 2 #698 | ecosystem: Environmental > Aquatic > Non-marine Saline and Alkaline > Saline | place...
AAGCTAGACCAGAAGCACGATGTCAACGGGAAGGGAACCGTAGACTGAAGGGCTCATGACTGCCGCCGATGATCGCCCTGCGCCCCGCATCCCGGGCCTAGCGATCACCTACCCGCCCGACCTACCGGTCAGTCAGCGGCGCGACGACATCGCCGCCGCCATCCGCGACAACCAGGTCGTCATCGTCGCGGGCGAGACCGGGTCGGGCAAGACCACGCAGCTGCCGAAGCTTCTGCTCGAGCTGGGCCGAGAGCGCATCGCCCACACACAGCCCCGCCGCATTGCCGCCCGCACGATCGCCGAGCGCATCGCCGAAGAGCTCGGCACCGAACTCGGCGGGCTCGTCGGCTACAAAGTGCGGTTCACCGACCAGGTGAGCAAGAACACGCGCGTCACCCTCATGACGGACGGCATCCTCCTCGCCGCCCTGCGCGGCGACCGCGAACTGGAGAACTTCGACGCGATCATCATCGACGAAGCCCACGAGCGCAGCCTCACGATCGACTTTCTCATCGGCTACCTCAAGCAGCTCCTCCCCCGCCGCCCCGAACTCAAGATCATCATCACCTCCGCCACGATCGACCCCGCGAGCTTCGCGCAGCATTTCGCCAATGCGCAAGGCCAGCCCGCGCCGATCATTCAGGTGAGCGGCCGCACGTACCCGGTCGAGGTGCGGTACCGGCCCCTGGTGCCGGACGGCGCCGACACCGACAACCTGACCGATCCCGACAGCGACGACGACGGCCCGTCGACCCCCGGCGACGCCATCGACATGCTCGACGGCCTCATCGCCGCTGTCGATGAACTCGGTCGCGAGGGCGACGGCGACGTGCTGTGCTTCTTCAGCGGCGAGAACGAGATCCGCGACGCGGCGGATGCCCTGCGCGGGCACCTCGCCGGCCAGGGCGCGCGCGGCCAGGGCACCGAGGTGCTGCCGCTGTACGGGCGCCTGAGTGCGGCCGAGCAGCACCGGGTGTTCGAGCGGCCCGGGCCGGGCATCCGGCGCCGCATCATTCTGGCGACCAACGTCGCCGAGACGAGCCTCACCGTGCCGGGCATCCGCTACGTGGTCGACACCGGGACGGCACGAATCAGCCGGTACTCCGTGCGCTCGAAAGTGCAGCAGCTACCGATCGAGCCGATCTCGCAAGCGAGCGCAAACCAGCGCTCGGGGCGCTCGGGGCGCACGAGCGACGGCATCGCGATTCGGCTGTACAGCGAGACCGACTACGGCAAACGCCCCGACTACACCGACCCCGAGATTCTGCGCACCAACCTCGCGGCCGTCATCCTGCAGATGATCTCGCTCGGCCTCGGCGACATCGAGCGCTTCCCCTTCCTGCAGCCGCCCGACAAGCGCGGCATCAAAGACGGGCTCGACCTGCTGCTCGAGCTCAATGCCATCACGACAGCCGGCGGCGAGAACCGCATCACCCGTATCGGTCGCGAGATCGCGCAACTGCCACTCGACCCGCGCTACGCGCGCATGGTCGTCGAGTCGAAGAAGCACGGCGTCGAACGTGAGGTCATCGCGATCGTGGCGGGCCTGAGCATTCAAGACCCGCGCGAGCGGCCCGTCGAAAAGCGCGCCCAGGCCGACCAGCTGCACGCGCGCTTCGCCGACCCGACGAGCGACTTCCTCACCCTGCTGAACCTCTGGAAGCACCTGCAGAAGCGGCAGAAAGAGCTCAGCGGCAACCAGTTTCGCAAAGAGGTGCGCCGCGAGTTCCTCAACTACCTGCGCATTCGCGAGTGGGCCGATGTTGAACGCCAAGTGCGACGCCAGATAAAGAGCGCCGGCAAGAAACCCGCCGACGGTGAGAGTGCCGTCAATGGCGACCTCGTCCACAAAGCCCTCCTCGCCGGCCTCCTCACCCACATCGGTCTGCGCGACGACCGCACGAACAAGACGAGCACCGCCAAGACGCCCAAGGGCCAGCGCCCCAGCCGCGAATACCTCGGTGCCCGCCAGCGCCGCTTCGTCCTCTTCCCCGGCTCGGGTCTCGCCAAGAAGCAGCCTGACGCCGTCATGGCCGCCGAGCTCGTCGAGACGAGCCGCCTGTTCGCCCGCACGGTCGCGGCGATCGACCCGGCGTGGGCCGAGGCGCTCGCGGGCGACCAGGTCAAACGCCAGTACAGCGAGCCGCGGTGGGAGAAACGCCAGGGCGCGGCCGTCGTCGATGAGAAGGTCACGCTGTACGGGGTGCCGATCATCCCGCGTCGGCGCACCCAACTGGCCCGCATCGACCCCGAGCAGGCGCGCGAGCTGTTCATCCGCCACGCGCTCGTGGAGGGCGACTGGGATGTCAGCACACTCGACAAGCGCCTCACCGCCTTCCTACGCACCAACGCGCAGGTGCGGCGCGAGCTCGAGAAGCTCGAGGAGCGGCAACGGCGGCGCGACATCCTGCTCGACGACGAGCGGCTCATCGACTTCTTCGAGGCGCGCATTCCTGCCGACGTCACCGACGTGCGCCGCTTCGAGCGGTGGTGGCGGGATGCCCGACTCGAGCATCCCGATCTGCTCACGCTCAGCCGCGCCGACCTCGTGGAGGCGGAGGAGCTACCAGCGGAGGCGGACGCCGACGCCTACCCGACCCGGCTCACGCTCGGCGACCAGACGCTCACGGTCGGCTACCGCTTCGAGCCGGGCACCGCCGACGACGGCGTGACCGTCACGGTGCCGCTCGCGCTGCTGCCGCGGCTCGAGGAGGCGGGCTTTGATTGGCTCGTGCCGGGGCTGCGGCACGAGCTCGTGACGGCGCTGCTCAAGACCCTGCCGAAGCCGATTCGCCGCAACGTCGTGCCCACCGCCGACTGGGCGACGAAGCTGCTCGCGGCCGTGCCGGCCGACGCCGACGTGCGCGAGCTGTCGCTCACCGAATTTCTCGCGACCGAGATTCGCCGCCAGACCTACACGCCTGTCGACCCCGACGACTTCGACGTCGAGCGGCTGCCCGCCCACTTGCGCATGGGCTACGCCGTCGTCGACGACCGCGGCAAGCGACTCGCGCGCGGCACCGACCTGGGCGCCCTGCAGTCGAAACTGCGCGAGCGCACGCGCAGCTCGGTCGCGCGGGTGGCGACGGCCGCGGTCAAGAGCCCGATCGAACGCGGCGGCCTCACCGCGTGGACGATCGATGCCCTACCGCCGCACGTCGATGCGCGCCGCGGCGAAACGACCATCCGCGCTTACCCGGCGCTCGTCGACGAGGGCGCGTCGGTCGCGGTGAAGGTTCTCGCAACACCCGAGGAGCAGACTCGCGCCCACCGCGGCGGTGTGCGCCGGCTCGTGCAGCTCAGCGTTCCCTCGCCGCTCTCGTACATCCAGGAGCACCTCACGGCGCCCGAGAAGCTCAGCCTCGGCGCCTCGCCGTACCGCTCGACCGCGGCGCTCATCGACGACGCGCTGCGCGCCGTCATCGACGCCGAACTGGATGCGCTCGGCACCTATCCCCGCGATCAAGCCGCCTTCGAGGCCCTGCGCGACCGGGTGAACGCTGGGCTGCCCGACCGACTCTTCGGCATCGTGTCGACGACGGCAACCGTGCTCGCGGCCGCGCGTGAGGCCGACGTGCTCATCTCCCGCAGCAGCTCGCTGCAACTCATGGCACCCCTCGCCGACGCGCGCGCGCAACTTGAGTCGCTCGTCTTCGACGGCCTCATCGGGCGCACCGGCCTCGAGCGACTCCCCCGACTGGCCGTGTACCTGCGCGGCATCGTGCACCGCATCGAGCGCCTGGCCGACAACCTCGGCCGGGACCGGGCGTGGATGCTCGAGCACCAGCAGGCCGTCGAGCTCTACACCGCCGCGGGGGGAACTCTGCCGCTCGCCGCCGACGCCGAGCCGCGCATCCGCGATGCCCGTTGGATGCTCGAAGAGTTGCGCCTCTCGCTCTTCGCCCAGCCGCTCGGGGCGCAGGGGCCGATCTCGGTGCAGCGCATCCGCAAGCAGCTCGGGAGGTAGACGAACTCTCAGCCGTTCGGCCTGAGGAACGCATCGGGAAGTGGGGCCGCGTGACGCCGCAGTTCGTCCAGTTCTCGGGCGTGCTGATCGAGGCGCCGATCCTCGTCGGAGGAAGGGATCAGGGCCTGCACCGCCTCGGCTCGACCCGAGGGTCCTAGATCGACGAAGACACTCATGCACGTCGTGGTGAGCGCGAGTTCTGCCGGGCGTTGCGGGCTTCCCGCCCGCACGTGAATGGCGAAGTGCATCGAGCGGTCACTCGTGTGAATGAGCCGCGCCTCCACCTCTACGAGGTCGCCGATGCCGATCGGGCGATCGAACTGGATGCCACCGGAATACACCGCCACGGCGTTCTCACTCGACCATCCCGCGGCGCACGCGAAGGCTGCCTCATCGATCCACCGCATGACGGTGCCGCCGTGAACGTTGCCGCCCCAATTCACCGCCGACGGCGAGGCGATGAACCGGAGCACCGTGCGCGGAGCAGTGCCCGCTGTCGAATAGTCCTGGGCGAGCATGGCGTCTCGGATCTGACGGCGCACGCCGATGCGCTGCTCGGCACTGGATCGCGCATCCCGCTCATCCCGGGTGGCCGGCTCCCACGTGGGGACCGCGGTGGAGCCACCCTGCTCATCCACGGCGACGAAGACGAGAAGGCAGTGGGTGGCCACCGAGAATTCGCGCGTGCGGGCGCTGCCCGACTCGATGACGACGAGTACCTGCATGCTCGTACGACCGGTGTGAACGATGCGGGCATGCGCTTGCACGAGGTCGCCCGGGGCGATCGGCCTGGTGAAATGGACGTTGCCGACGTAGGCCGTGACGCAGTACGAGGCGCTCCAGCCGACCGCGCAGGCGTAGCCGGCTTTGTCGATCCACTCGAGAACGCTGCCCGCAGCGACCGTCTCGCCACCGACCGCAGAGTCTCGCGGCTCGGCGAAGAACTGCAGCGTGATGCGGTCGGCGCGTGACTCCATCCCTCGATTACACCACCATCGCGGCGGCTAGGCTCGCCGCATGGCCTCCCCCACCCCCGTGTTGCTGGAACGCTTCGAGACGCTGTCGACGCTGCTCGTCGACGAGATCGAAGCACGTCGCGCAGACGACGCGGTGCACTCGGCGCTGTGGCCTACCGTGGGCGCGGTGGCCAGCCACGTGGTGGCGGTCTACCGCTGGGTCACGACCATCCTGCGCACGGGGTCGCCCGCCCAGCCCGCGGAATTCCCCCTGAACGACGACACGATGACCACCGAGCTACGGGATGCCCGAGCAGAGCTGCTCGCCGAGCTCGAGCGCGCCGACCGCGAGTGCTGGGTGATCGGCGGCCACACCGGCACCACCGCGTTCTGGCGACGGCGCATGGTGCTCGAGACGCTCAAGCACCTGCTCGACGTGCGCACGCCCCCCGACGAGCAGTTCGCCGAACCCGCCGAGCTGGACGTCGAGCTCGCGGTCGACGGGATCGACGAGTTCCTCGACGTCTTCCTGGCCCGTAGTCGGGCAACGCTGGCACCCCTACCCGGATCGGTGCTCCTCACCGCGACCGACGCACGCCGTTCGTGGCAGCTCGCCTCCGACTGGTCCCTCACCGACGACGACCCTCCGAGCGTCACGATCGAGTCACGCGCGGGCGCACTGTTGCTCATGCTGTGGGAGCGCGCGAACCCGCTCGACGAGCCGGAGCGATTCCGCAGCGTGGGTGACCGAGAGGTCATGCGCGCTCTGCTGGACGCGCCCATTCACCCCTAGGCGGTCACCCCTCGCCGGTCACCCCTAGGCGGTCGCCGCTCGCCGTACACGCGGCGGCCCGCCACCCAGGTGCCGACACAACGCGTGGCGTGGATGCTCTCCGCCGGCCCCGCGAAGGGGTCGCGGTCGGTCGCGGCGAGGTCGGCGACCGCCCCGACCTCGATGACGCCCGCGATCTCGGCGTCGCCCGACCCCCGACCGTTGATCCACGATGACCCGGCCGTGTACGCATCGAGTGCTTGCGCCAGCGTCAGGGCCTCGTGCGCGAGCAGCGGTTCGGCGTCGAACTCGGGGTCGTCGGCCGGCAGGGTGCGGTTCACGGCGACGTGGATCGCCTGCCAGGGGTCCGGCGTCGAGACGGGCCAGTCGCTGCCCGCGCACAGCACCGGCCGAGCATCCGTCGACGCGGCAGCGGCCGCGCGCAGGATGCTCGCGAACGGGTACTGCTGCCCCGCGCGCTCGGCGCCGACGACGGGCAGGGTGAGGTCGCGCATCTGCGGCTCGTGGCACGCCCACACCGCTTGCGCGTTCGCGGTCACGCCGAGCTCGGCGAAGCGGGCCACGTCGTCCGGATGCACGAACTGCAGGTGGGCGAGGTGGTGGCGCCGCGCATCCGACACGGCGCGGGTCGCCCAGCCGTTCGCCGCGCGCGCCGCCGCGAAGCCGTCGAGCGCCTCGCGCACCGCCCGATCACCGATCGTGTGTACGTGCACCGACATGCCCGCCGCATCGAGAGCGACGATCGCGTCGGTCAGGCGCCGCCCGCCGACGAAGGCGAGGCCGCGCGGGTGCTCCCCCGCGCCAAAGGAACCCAGGTAGGGCTCGAGCATCGACGCCGTGCCGTTCTCGACCACGCCGTCGGCCATGATCTTGACCGCCGTGAGTCGAAAACGTGCGCCCTCCCCCAGCCGAGCAGCAAGCGCATCGCGCCGCGCCACCAGTTCGGGCACTTGCTCGACGCCGCGGTCGCGATCCCACCACAGTGCCCCAACGACGTCGGCCGTGAGCTCGCCGCTCTCGAGCGCCGCCGCGTAAACGATCGCCGTGTCGGAGGCGCCGAAGTAGCTGCCGACGATCGCGTCCTGCCAGCCGGTCACGCCGACCGAGTGCAGGTAGCTCTGCGCTTCAAGCAGAGCGCGGTGTTCATCGTCGCGCGTCGTCGCGGGGGCGAAGGCCGAGACGAGTCGCGTCGCCCCCTCGTGCAGGGTGCCGCTCGGTGCCCCGTCAGCGTCGCGCTCGATGCGGCCGTCGGGCGGGTCGGGAGTGTCAGCGTTCACCCCTGCGACGCGCAGCGCGGCCGAGTTGGCCCACGCCCCGTGGTGGTCGCGGTTGAACAGCAGCACGGGTCGGTCGGGCACGACCGCATCGAGTACTGCCGCCGTCGGCGTGCCGCCGGGGAACGCGCTCATGCCCCAGCCGCCGCCCGTGATCCACTCGCTCCCCGACACGTCACTGCGGGCCGGATGCTCCCGCGCATGCCGCGCGACGACCTCGAGGTACTCGGCCGCGGTAGCGGCGCCCGTGAGGTCGCACCCGAGTCGCTCGAGCCCGCCCTGGATGGGGTGGATGTGCGCGTCCACGAACCCGGCATGCAGCATCCCGCCCGCCAGATCGATGACCTCCGTCTCCGGGCCGCGCCACGCGCTCAGGTCGGTATCGACCGCGGCAATGCACCCGTCGACGACCGCGACGTGCAGCGGTGCTGGGCCTGAAGGCGCTTCCGGAACAGCACCGCGGCCCGGCCCCGCGTAGACCACTCCTCCGAGGAAAAGCAGATCTGCGTGGGGCACGGGCCGCGGGTGGGGGCTGGGAAAGGGCGCGAGCGCCAGGGTTCCGGGTGCCGAGTTCCAGCTGCCGGCTAGGCCGAGGTCTTTGCGTTGACCTCGTAGGAGGTGTTCGTCGACTCGAAGAAGTTGACGAGCTGCAGGGTGTCGTTCGCCGTGGCCATCCACTTCGCCGGGTTTGAGACGTTGTACTCGGTCTCGAAGCCGAGCTCCTCGAGGCGACGGTCGGCCAGGTACTTGACGTACTGGTTGATGTAGGTCGCGTTGAGGCCGAGGATTCCGCCGGGCAGCAGGTCGTGGTTGTACTGCTCCTCCATCTCGACGGCGTCGAGAATCATCTGGCGAATCTCGTTGGCGAACTCCTCGGTTTGGAGGTCTTCGTTCTCTTCCAGCACCGTGAGGATCAGGTTCATGCCGAACTTGAGGTGCAGGCTCTCGTCGCGCACGATCCAGTCGACGAGCGACCCGAAGTTGCGCAGCAGGTTGCGCTGGCGGAACGACAGGGCGACCATGAAGCCGCTGTAAAACCAGATGCCCTCGAGGATCACGTTGTAGGCAACGAGGTTCCTGATGAAGTCTTGCTTGCCCTCGGTCGTGGTGATGTCGAGCGTGTCTTCCGTCATGCGACGGATGAACTTGACCTCGAACTCTTCCTTGCGCGCCATCGACGGCACGTTGACGTGGCTGTCGTACGCGGCGACGCGGTCGATCGGGAAGGTCTCCAGCACGTACTCGAAGCTCATGCAGTGGTTCGCTTCCTCCCACATCTGCTTCGCGAGGTAGAGGTGCGCCTCGGGAGCGTTGATGTAGGGGTACACGCCGAACGCGAGCGCCTTGTTGACGAGCAGCTCGTTGGGGTTGAAGTAGCTCATGAGGAAGGTGATGGCGTGACGCTCTTCGTCGGTCATCTTCTTGAAGTCGGCGATGTCTTCGCCGAGCTGAACTTCGTTGGGGAACCAGGTGTTCGCGACCGCCTGGTCGTAGAGATCCATCGCCCACTTGTAGGTGACGGGCTTGAGGAGGAGGCCCTCCTGAATGCCGGTGCCGAGAATGCCCATGGTGTCGTGACTCGTCTTTCTGATCGTTCGTGCGTGCGGAATAAAAAGGGGGTGGATGCTCTGCGCGAGCCTCGCCTACTGGCAGCTCTCGCAGTGCAACTCGTCCATCGGGTCGATCGGCACGAGGTAGTCCACGTGGCCGCTCGATCCGCTGGAAGTCTCTCGGTTGGATACCTCAGGGCTGCGCATCAGTCGGCCGCCTTCGAGGCGCCGAAGCCGAACCCGCGCTTGCCGGAGGTCGCCGCTCCCACGGAGGCTTGGTCGGCGGGCGCCGGTGCAGGAGTCGCCGACGAGCTCGAGGCTGCGCCGAAGCCCTTGCGCCGCGTGCTCGCGCCGTCGCCATCCACACTCTCCGACTTGTTGACCTTGACGGTCGACTGCTCGGCGGTGTGGCGGGGCTTCATGTGCAGGTAGTAGGTCGTCTTGACGCCCTTCTTCCATGCGGCCGAGTAGATGTCGACCATCTCGTCGACGTCGCGCGTCTCGAGGTACATGTTGCGGCTGATGGCCTGGTCGATCCACTTCTGGGCACGCGCGGCGACCTCGAGGAACGCGTACGGCGAGAGCTGGAAGCTCGTCTTGAACGTGGCCTTGACGTCGTCAGGAATCGCACTGATGCCCTGAATGTTGCCCTGGCTGCGCAGGATCGATTCGCGCACCGTCTCCCACAGTCCACGCTCACGCAGGGCCTCGACGAGGTTCCCGTTGACCTCGAGGAACTTGCCCGAGCTCGTGGAGCGGCTGAAGATCTGCGAGAACTGCGGGTCGAGGCCGGGCGTGGTTCCCGCGACGAGTCCGATGGATGCCGTGGGCGCGATGGCCATGAGGGTCGCGTTGCGCATGCCGCCCTTGACCTTCTCGCGCAGGGCATCCCAGTCGAGACGCGTTGTGCGGTTGACCTGCATCTCGAGCCCGCGGTCGGCCTCCGTGAGGTCGATCGTGTCGATCGGCACGATGCCCTCCGACCAGCGCGAGCCGGCGAAGTTGTCGTAGGAGCCGCGCACCTTGGCGAGCTCGGCCGACTCGTCGATCGACGCGTAGGAGACGTGCTCCATGATCTCGTCGATGAGGTCGAAGGACTCTTCGGAGTCGTAGGAGTAGCCGAGCTTCTCGACGACGTCGGTGAAGCCCATGACGCCGAGCCCGATCGCGCGGTTGGTCGTGTTGGCGTGGTCGGCTTCGTCGACGCTCGACACCGTGATGTCGATGAGGTTGTCGAGCTGACGCACGGCGAGCCGCGCACTCTCGGAGATCTTGGCGAAGTCGAGCCGGCCATCCACGATGTGACGACTGAGGTTGATCGAGGCGAGGTTGCAGACCGAGATGTTGTCGCGGTCCTGCGGCAGGCAGATCTCGGTGCACAGGTTCGAGAGGTGGATCGTGCCGGTGTTGTTGTTGATCGCCCGGTTGTTGATCGTGTCCTTCCAGGTGAGCCACGGGTGGCTCGAGGACTGCAGCGAGATGAGGATCTGCTTGAACTGCTCGCGCGCACCGATCTTCTTGAACATGTGCAGCTCGCCGCGCTCGGCCATCGCCACGTACTCGGCGTAGCGGGTCGAGAACGCCTTGCCGTAGAGCTCGTTGAGGTCGGTCACTTCGAGCGGGTCGAAGAGGTACCAGTCGTCATCGTTCTGCACGCGCTTCATGAACTCGTCGCTGATCCACACCGCGGTGTTGGCGGTGCGGGTGCGGCGGTAGGGGTCGCCGGAGTTCTGCCGCAGGTCCAAGAACTCCGGGAAGTCCATGTGCCAGTTCTCCATGTAGAAGCACAGGGCACCGAACTTCTTGCCGCCACGGCTGACCGCACGCAGCACCGAGTCGATCGTGTGCATGAAGGGGATCGGCCCGGTCGAGGTCGTGTTGTTGGAGCGGATGGGCGAGCCCTGAGCG
>Ga0136600_1001525_pt1 | contig 10446 bp, 8 predicted proteins | sample AntRauMFilla2698_FD_104634 | JGI IMG/M metagenome (GOLD analysis project Ga0136600, IMG submission 104634) | Saline lake microbial communities from Rauer Islands, Antarctica - Metagenome Filla 2 #698 | ecosystem: Environmental > Aquatic > Non-marine Saline and Alkaline > Saline | place...
CATCCTCAACCCGCCCCAGGGCATGATCTTGAGCGTGGGTGCGGGCGAGGAGCGTCCGGTGATCACCGATGGCGCACTGGCGAAAGCCACCGTCATGACCGTCACGCTCACCTGCGATCACCGCGTCGTCGACGGCGCCGCCGGCGCGCGCTGGATCGCCGCGTTCAAGGGCTTCATCGAAGATCCCATGACGATGCTGATCTAGGCGCTGACGACAGAGACCGAGCCATGGCGAGCCCGAAAGTCATCAATCTCGACGCGGCTCACGCGCGCTTTGCAGAGCCCTGGTCGCCGCGCCGCATTGCGCGCGTGGATGATTACGAGGTGAAGCTGGCCAAGGGCGAGGGCGAATTTGCCTGGCACGCGCACCAGGACGAGGACGAGCTGTTTTATGTGACCGCCGGCGTGCTTCGCATCGAGATTGAGGGCGAGGACCCGATCCGGCTTGGCCCCGGTGATCTGACGGTTATTCCCAAAGGCGTGCGCCACCGCCCGGTGGTGGAGGAGGGGCCGGTGAGTATCCTCCTGATCGAGAAGGCTGGCGTGGTGAACACTGGCGACGCTGAGGCCGGCGATCTGACCCAGGCCCTGGTCGACCTGGATTAGGCCCGTGTCCTCTCGGTCCGCGCCCGCTGTTTTCGGAACTCCGCTCCGCTCTGCGCGTTGGTTTTCTAACGGATAAATCCGGGAGGTCGACAGTCCATGGAACTACGTAAGCGTTTGATTTCAAAGCCCATGATGGGCTGGTTTCGCGGCCTTCTGCCCAAAATGTCCGACACCGAAGCTCAGGCCATCGAGGCGGGGACGGTGTGGTGGGACGCCGAAATCGTATCCGGCAAGCCGGACTGGGATTATCTGCGTAATCTTCGGGTGGGCGAGCTCACAAGCGCTGAGCGCGATTTTATCGAGGGGGCCACCCGCCAGCTTTGTTCCATGCTCGACAATTGGCAGATCGAGCATGAGCTCAAGGATCTGCCAAAGGCGGTCTGGGATTATCTGATCGCTGAAGGCTTCTTCGCGATGATCATTCCCGAAAGCTATGGCGGCAAAGGCTTTTCCGCCTACGCCCACTCAGAAGTCGTGCGCATGATCGCCACGCGCTCCATCAGCGCGGCGGTCACGGTGATGGTGCCCAACTCGCTCTGCCCGGGCGAGTTGCTGCTGCTCTATGGCACCGAAGATCAGAAGAATTACTACCTGCCCCGGCTTTCCAGCGGGACGGATATTCCGTGCTTTGCGCTGACCGGGGTCGAGGCGGGCTCCGACGCGTCAGCGATGACCGATTACGGCGTCATCGTTGAAAGAGAGATCGACGGCGAAAAACAGCTGGGCATCTCCATCACCTGCAACAAGCGCTACATCACGCTGGCGCCCATCGCGACGCTGGCTGGCCTCGCCGTGCGGCTGCAGGACCCGGACGGGCTCCTGGGGGACACTGTAGATCTGGGGATCACGGTGCTTCTGGTGCCCACCGATACGCCGGGCCTGGACACGGGGCGGCGTCATTTTCCCGCCGGTATCGCCTTCCAGAACGGCCCGGTGCGCGGCAAGGACGTGTTCGTATCCATCGACCAGATTCTTGGCGGCAAGGAGCAGATTGGCCAGGGCTGGAAAATGCTCATGGGCGCGCTGGCCGCCGGGCGCGGCATTTCGCTGCCCTCGCTCAGCGCGGCCGGTGCCGCCGTGGCGGCGCGGTCAGCCGGCGGCTATGCGCGCATCCGTCAGCAATTTGGAATGCCGGTGGGCGATTTTGAGGGCGTGCGCGAGAAGCTCGCGCCCATCGTGGCCACCGCCTACACGCTGGACGGCGCGCGGCTTCTGACCTGCGCCGGCATTGACGCGGGCGAGAAGCCGGCCGTGGTGTCCGCGATCATGAAATACCACGCCACCGAGCGGCTTCGCACTGCGATCAATGACGCCATGGATATCTTTGGCGGCAAGACGATCTGCGAGGGTCCGCGCGACCATCTGGCCACCGCCTACAAGGCGCTGCCCGTGGCGATCACGGTGGAGGGTGCCAATATCCTCACGCGCTCGCTGATCATTTTTGGCCAGGGTGCCATTCGCTGCCATCCTTTTCTGCTGACAGAGATGGAGGCGGTGCAAAACCCCGACGAGGCCGCCGGGCTGGATGATTTCGACAAAGCCCTGTTCGGCCATGTGGGCTGGCAGCTGAAAAGCATTGGCCGGTCCTTCTGGCATACGCTCACCGGTGCCCGCTTCGCCCATGCGCCAGAGGATGCCGGTGATCTGAAGCGTCATTACCAGCAGCTCTCGCGCGCTAGCGCGCAACTGGCCGTGGCCACCGAGCTGTCGCTCGCCACACTGGGCGGCGCGCTGAAGAAGAAGGAAAGCCTGTCGGCGCGCCTCGGCGATATGATGGCGGAGATTTATCTGTTGTCTGGTGCCTTGAAGCGGTTTGAACATGATGGCCGGCCCGCCGAGGACCGGGTGATCCTGGACTATGTCTTTGGCGACGGGCTGCATCGCTTCCAGGAGCGTTTGAGGGCGGTCCAGCGCCATTTCCCGAACCCGGTCTGGCGGGCAGTGCTTACCGTTATCACCAGCCCTGTCGGCCTGCATCGCGCGCCGCCCCACGACAGCCTGATGAACGCCGTCGCCGAGATCATTCAAAGGCCCGGCGAGACCCGCGAGCGGGTCGGCGCAAACGTTTATCTGGGCTCCAGCGGTGACACCATGGCGCTGATTGAAAAGGCGCTGCCTGCAGTGATCCGCCGGGACGCGCTCATGAAGCCGGTGAAGAAACAAAAGCTCAGCCTGGACGAGGCCGTGAAGCGCGGTGTTATCAGCCAGGCCGAGCGCGACGAAATCGACCAGACCGATGCTCTGGTGCGCCAGGTGCTCGTGGTCGATGATTTTGATCCATCGGAGCTGACGCGAGCGACGCTATCGCAAGGCACCCGCGAGGATGATTCCGCCGCCGCGTAGTCTTGCAGGATGGCGCGCGCCTCTCCTTTGGCGGCGGTCGGTTTGGCCATGACGGCGGTCGCGGGATCAATACCGTGGCGGCTGACCTGGAGACGCTTGCTGAAACGCACGATGAGCGCTTCGCGCGGAGGCAAGGATGGTCCATGCTTCGGCCATGAGCCAGGTTTCGTCGAGCGATCTTGAGGCGCGTGCCGACCGTATCGTGCGCGACACGATTGCCCGCGTGGGGCGCACCATTGTGCTGGGCCTGCCGCTGGCGCTGGGCAAGGCGAACCATCTGGCAAACGCGTTCTATCGCGCAGCAAAAGCCGACCCCGGGCTGGATCTGACGATTTACACCGCGCTGAGCCTGGATCCGCCCCGCGCGCCGAACGCGCTGGCGGCGCGCCTGCTCGATCCCATCGTTGAACGGCTCTATGCCGGCTATCCGCGCCTGGACTATGTGGTGGACCTCGCAAAGGGCGCGCTGGCCCCTAATGTGACGGTGAAAGAGTTCTTTCTGTCGCCCGGCGGGTTGATCAACAACGCCTACGCTCAGACCCATTATGTCAGCGCCAATTACACCCATGCCGGCCGCGAGATTTTTGAAAGCGGTCTGAACGTCATTGCGCAAATGGTGGCGCCCGATCCTGATGGCGCGCAGCAATATTCGCTATCCTGCAATCCCGATCTCTCGCTGGACCTGTTTGAACGCCTCAGAAAGCGCTCTGCATCCGGGACGCCTACCGCGATCCTGGCAGAGATCAACCCGCAGCTTCCCTGGCTTGGCCATGACGCATTGGTCGCGGCAGAGCGCTTTGATGCGGTCCTCCAAACCGGCGGCTATACGCTGTTTCCGGTGCCGTCAGAGAAGGTCGGGCTCGCCGAGCATGCCGTGGCCCTTCATGCTGCGGGGCTGGTGCGTGACGGCGGCACGCTGCAGATCGGCATCGGGGCGCTGGGTGATGGCCTCGCTCATGCGGTGCGGCTGCGCCATGAGCAGGACGATGTGTTTGGCGACATTCTGGACGCGTTGGCCGGACCGCAGAGTGATCCGGCGATCGGCGGGCGCGGCGCGTTCGAGGCGGGTCTTTATGGCTGTTCGGAAATGGTCACCGAGGGTCTCATCAGCCTGCTTGAACGGCGCATACTGTCGCGCGCGGTCTATGACAATCTCGACGACCAGATGAGCGCGAACGCCGGGCGCCAGCCTGCCAGCCTGTCCCACCCGATCCGCCTGCATGGCGGGTTTTATCTGGGATCAACAAGGCTTTACAAAGCTTTGCGCGATTTACCCGATAGCTTGCGGAATGCCATCTGCATGACGCGGATCGGGCGGATTAACCAGCTTTACGGGTCCGAGGCCCTTGATCGCGCCCAGCGCAAGCATGCGCGATTTTTCAATACCGCGATGATGGTCAATGGCCGCGGCGCGGCGATCTCCGACACGCTTCATGACGGGCGCGTGGTGAGCGGGATTGGCGGCCAGTATAATTTCGTCGCCATGGCCCATGAGTTGGAGGATGGCCGCTCGATCATCCTGGTGCGCGCCACGCGCAGCTCGGGCGGCGAGACCCGGTCCAATATCGTCTGGGAAGCCGGCGAGGTTTCGGTGCCGCGCCATCTGCGCGATATCGTCGTGACGCAGTACGGCGTTGCGGACCTGAAAGGTGTCACTGACCGCGAGGTGGCGGTGCGCCTGGCGCGCATCTGCGACAGCCGCTTTCAGGCCGCGTTTCTCGACGCTGCCAAGGCCGCCGGAAAGCTTGAGGCGGACTTTCAGCTGGAGCCGGAGTTTACGGTGAATACGCCAGTGCGCCTGAAGGCGGCATTGCAGCCCTGGCATGATCGGGGCGTGCTGCCTGATTACCCGCTGGGCAGTGATCTGACGCCGGTGGAGCGCGATCTGAAGGATGCGCTGGGTTTGCTGAAAGAGGCCACCGCCACCGGCGCGGGGCGGGCCATCACCGTCTTCAAGGCGATCTTCACCGGCGAACCGGACGACGACGTGGCGGATGCCCTGTCGCGCATGGGCCTGGAGACGCCCGGATCGATGGGTGAATGGGTTGAGGCGCGCCTTGTGGCCTACGCGCTTCGAAGCACACGCGAATCAGGGTGAGGGCGCAAAGCGGGCCGGTGCTCTGATCTCAATTAGCCGAACCGTTTGGCAAAAGCGTCGGTGACACGCACCAGCCCGTCCACCGTGCCCGGCTCTCCCGCAGCGTGGCCGGCATCCTGGACAAAGCTCAGCTGGCTGCCCGGCCAGACCTTGTGCAATGCCCAGGCGGCCTTGGGCGGGGTGACCATGTCATACCGGCCCTGAACAATGGCACCGGGTATCTGGGCAAGATGGCTAGTGTCTTCCAGCAGGATGCCGTCGCGCTCAAGAAAGCCCTCATTGACGAAATAATGCGTTTCCATGCGCGCCAGGGCGTCGGCCCGGCGCGGCTCGGGACTAACAGTGTAGGGATCGGCGTGTAGGCTGATCAGCGCACTTTCCCACCGCGCCCACTCCACCGCATCGGCGCGGCGCTCGGCGGGGTCCTCGACCATGACCCGCTTGTGATAGCTGGCCAGCACATCGTCCTGCTCACCCGGCGTCAGGCGCCCGGCAAAGCGCGACCAGGCATCGGGGAACATCCGGTTGGCCCCGTCCTTGTAAAACCAGTCAATCTCGTCGCGCGTGCAGGTAAACACGCCGCGCAGCACCAGAGCGAGCGTGTGGCCCGGGCAGGCGCGCGCATAGGCAAGCGCCAGCGTAGCCCCCCAGCTGCCGCCGAACACCATCCACTTGTCGACGCCGAAATGGGCGCGCAGGGTTTCGATGTCATCAACAAGATGCGCGGTGGTATTATCCGAAATGGATGCAAACGGGCGCGATCGCCCGCATCCGCGCTGATCAAACAGCAAAATCCGGTATTTGCGCGGATCAAAGAAGCGCCGCATGGCCGGTGCAGCGCCGCCGCCAGGACCACCGTGCAGTCCGATTACAGGAATGCCGTCAGGGCGCCCGCATTCTTCGTAGTAAAGGGAGTGTCCCTGTCCCACAGGCAGATAGCCGCTGCGGACTGGTTCTATTGGGGGATAAAGGCCCAGGCGGCGAGCGTGGCGGTGGGTATCCATTGCGTGCAAGACCGAGACGAAACGGCCCCTTCATGAAATTTCGATTTGTTTAACCAAAGAGTATGCCGTTTTATAGTCACGTCAAAGCGGTCCGGCGAGGGGCGGGCCGCAGGCTTAGCGACGCGAGGGAATAAGCGTTGAAAATTCGACCTGTCACCAGGCTGAACCCCATGGCGTGCGCCTGCGCGCTGATCGCATTCACTGTAGCTGGGTGCGCAAGCGGACCCATCGACATGGCGCGTGCGCCGGCCGAGCAGGCCGGTGTGATCGCCGAGGAAGCCGCCTTGCGCGATACCGCAGGCAGCCTTGCCGCCCATGTGGAGGCGCAGGGCTGGACCCTGACGCCGCCTGCCGGCGATGCGGCTCTGTCGCTCCTGGGCCGGCTTATTGGCGGGCAGGGTGCGCCGGCTGACATTGGTGACCCGGTTGAGGATTACATCAACGCGGCCACCAGCCCGGGGCGGATCTCGGCCGACATCTCAGATCTCGGCCTGAAGACGCTGCAGGTTGCGGTGGATGCCGGGGCGGTCGCCGCGGCGCCGGTGGTGCTGAGCCTCAGCGCTCTGGAGCGCGATATTGCGGCAGCGGAAACGGCGCTGGGCGCGGTGCGCCGGGCGCGGGCTTTCTTCGCCGAGGTGAGCGCGCGTGCGGGTACGCAGGCCGATTTGCTGTCGGAAAAACTCGCCGAGCTGGCTGCGGCTGAAACCGCGCTGGCCGAAGCCGCCGACGCGCTGGCGGAGCGGCGCTGGTCGCGTGGGTCTGAGCCGCTGTCAGGATGAGCATCTGCGTGCCGGGCGACGCCCTCGACCCCCAGACGATCAACGGCTTTTTTGCGCCCGATGAAGGCGAGGCGCTGCACGCCCATGCGCTGCAGGCCGCCGCCGCCGCACCCGGTCCGTTCGTGGAGATCGGCAGCTGGTGCGGGCGCTCCACCGTGTATCTGGGCCGTGCCGCACGCGAGGCGCAGCGGCTGGCCTTTGCCATTGATCACCATCGCGGCTCTGAAGAGCACCAGCCGGGCCAGGAGTATCACGATCCCGGACTGTTTGATGGCGAGCTTGGGCGCGTGGACACGCTGCCCGAGTTGCGCCGCACGATCGCGCGCGCCGACCTGGAGGGCAGCGTTGTCGCCATGGTGGGGCGCTCTGCGTCTATTGGCGCTGTGTGGGGCGGGCCGGTCTCGTTTGTGTTCATTGACGGCGGCCACGCCATGGAGACAACGCTGGGCGATTACCGCGCCTGGGCCGGGCATGTGGCGCGCGGCGGGATGATGGCGATCCACGACGTGTTTCCCAACCCCGAGGATGGCGGGCGCCCGCCCTATGAAATCTGGAAACTCGCGGTGGCGTCAGGCCTGTTCGAGCCAGTGGCGCGGGTCAATACGCTCGAGATTCTGCGCCGGGTCTGAGCCAGGACTCAGGCCGCGCATGGCGCACCAGAAGGTCTGAGCCGGGCGCGATCTGATACAGCGCGTCAGCGGCCAGAACCACAGCTGCCGAGGTCCAGCCTGGCTGCTCCTTGGGCCAGATAACGCCCAGTTCAAACTGCCATCCCATCCAGTAGCCATCGCCGCCGCGCGCCAGCGGCGCCAGGTCGGCGATCAGCGTGCGCGCAGCATCCCGGCGTCCCAGCGTCAGGCAGGCAAGAGCCAGCTCTGCGGTTTCTGCGGTGGTGACCCAGGGCTCCTCGGCCACGCAGCGGCAGCCAAGATCGGCGACCACAAAGCGGTCCCAGCCCTGATCAAGACGCTTTACCGCCGCCGCGCCGCAAACTGCGCCGGTGAGCACGGGATAGTACCAGTCCATGGCGTAATTGCTGCGATCTTCGCCTTTGCGGTCAAAGCGTTCCGGCGCGTGTTCAAAGGCGCGGGCAATACCGGCACGGGCACGCGCCCAGTGCGGCTTCTTGCGCCCCAGCGCGTCGGCGATCCGCAGCCCGGCCTCAAAGCTTTTATAGAGCGACGCGTTGCCCGCGCGCAGCGAGTCCACCTCTTCCAGCGGCTGGCCGGGATCGGGATCGCGCCAGACGATGTCGCCGGCCTCGCACTGGCGCGCAGCGACCCAGTCCAGAGCGCCATTGATCATGGCCTCGTGACGGGCAATGAGGCGCGGCGCGTCCAGCGCCAGGGCGGCCCTGAGCAGTGTCACGGCGGCGTATCCGGTAAAATTCGTATCGCGCGCGGTCACCGGAACGGCGGGCGGGGCGATACGCTCGCCGGTTTCGTCCATGGGCACGCCGGCGCCCAGCTCGCCGGTCCAGCCGCCGTCGTTTTCCTGGCGTGCGGCGAGGGCGTCGAGGCCAGCCTCCACCGCCCGCTCGCGGCCGGCTACCGCCAGCGCCATGACGCTTTCACCATGGTTCCAGGGATCCCAAACGCCCGCCTCGATCCAGGGGATGGACCCGTCGCGGCGCTGCAGCGCCTCGATCCGGTCAGCGCACGCGGCCACGTCGACGCCAATGGCGCGCGGGCTCAAGAGTGCGCTCCGGTTTTGTCGAAATACAGCGCCACCGACTTACCCATAAGCGGATTCAGGGCCGCCTCGGTCCAGCGCGTGACGCGCGGCTTTTCAAGCAGGTCCCACTCCAGAAGTTTCCTGTAGGCGTTCACCATGCGGCTTTCTTCCTGGCGCTCCCACTTGGCGCAGCGCAGCCACCAATAGGGGCTGTGCAAAGCGTGGGCCCAGTGGCGCTTATAGGCGGAGAACCCGAAGCCCTCCACCTGGCTGCGGAGCCCGGACTCCTTGAAGATCCGCACATGGCCGCCGGGCGTGTTCTGATAGCCTTCAGACAGGCTCCAGCAGATGGTCTCGGGCCAGTAGCGCGGCACCGAGCAGGCGAATTTTCCGCCCGGCTTGACGATGCGGGTGATCTCCTTGAGCGCGGAGTCCACGTCGGGTAAATGCTCGAGCACTTCTGAACAGATCACCACGTCGAAGCTGTCATCGGCAAACGGCAGGCGGTCGGCATCGCCAACGCACCACACCGCGCTGCGCGGCGGCTCGGCCGGGGGCGGGGGCAGCTCGAAAAAGCCGTCCACGGCGCCTTTGAGGTCTTCAAGGCTCAAGTCCAGCATGACCACGTCCAGGGCGCGCTCATGCCAGTAGAAGGCATGGGAATGGCGGCCCCGGCCGCAGCCGAGATCGAGTACGCGCTGACCGTCTTTGAGATCAAGCGCATCTAGATCGAGGGTAACCATCATGGTTCGCCGGCTCCTGTCTTGTGGCCGCTCTGGGCCTGCATCGCCTCGCGGTAAAGGCCGATCGCCGCGGCGGCATGGCGGTCCCAGCGAAACGCGGCCAGGGCGCGGGCTGCGCTTTTCGCGCTCATCTTCGCCTGCAGGTCGCGGTCGCCCAGCACCTGCTCCAGCGCGGCGGCGAGCGCCACGGCGTCTTCCACCGGGGTGACGATGCCTGCGTCGCCGACAACTTCGGGAAGCGCACCGCCGGACGAAACGATCACCGGCGCGCCGCACGCCATGGCCTCTGCTGCAGGCAGGCCAAAGCCTTCAAAGCGCGAGGCCGAAACGAACACGCTGGCGCGCTGGTAGAGATCGCGCAGCGCCTCGCCGGATATGCCGGAGAGGAAGCGCACCTGATCCATCAGCCCTTCACGCTCCAGCGCGCGCTTGGAAGGGCCCTCGCGCAGCTTACCCACCACGGTGAGGCGCGGATGCCTGCCGCGGCGTTTCAGAAGCGCCAGCGCGTCAATGAGCACGTCCAGGCCTTTCACCGCTACATCCGCGCTGGCCAGCGTCACGATGTGATCGCTGTCGCGGGGCCCGGTGTCGGTGGTGCTGAACTGGTCATGGTCGATCCCGTTCAGCGCCACGGTTATGCGCTGCGGATCGATCCCGCAGATCGAGGCATATTGATCGCGGGCCGCCTGGCTGACCGCCAGAAAGCGCGGCAGGCGGCGTCCGGCCCGGCCTTGCGTCTCCACAAAGGAATGCCAGCGCCGCTGCAGCGCCCGGCGCCACCAGGAGGCGGCGCCGGCCACCGCAAAATCACGATCGATGGCGATGGGATGGTGCAGCGTGGTCACGACCGGGACCAGGCGGTCGATGCGCGCCATGGCGGGGGCGAGCGTCTGATTGTCGTGGATCACATCAAAGCGATGGCCCTCACGCTTGGTGAAGCGCTCCAGCCGCAAGGCAAAGCTGGTCATTTCGGCAAACGCGCCGGTGTTGTGGGCGAGCCATTCCGTCATGTCGGCCTTTGAGGCCAGAAAGCCCGGCTTGAACGCGAAGAAGGCGTTCTTTTCCTCAAACAGGTCCAGCGAGGGTAGTTTTTCCAGCGCGATTCCGGGGTCGAGCTCTGGATAAGGCGGGCCGGAGACCACCGTGACCTCACACCCGGCTGCGCGCAAAGCGCGCGTGAGCTGGCGCACATAAATACC
>Ga0136600_1001530_pt1 | contig 10415 bp, 7 predicted proteins | sample AntRauMFilla2698_FD_104634 | JGI IMG/M metagenome (GOLD analysis project Ga0136600, IMG submission 104634) | Saline lake microbial communities from Rauer Islands, Antarctica - Metagenome Filla 2 #698 | ecosystem: Environmental > Aquatic > Non-marine Saline and Alkaline > Saline | place...
CAGGAAGCGCTGGATCTTGCGGGCACGGGCCACGGCCACTTTATCCTCTTCCGACAGTTCATCCATGCCAAGAATGGCGATGATGTCCTGAAGCGATTTGTACCGTTGCAGAACGCCCTGCACTTCGCGGGCCACATCGTAATGTTCCTGGCCGATCACGGACGGGTCCAGCAGACGCGATGTGCTGTCAAGCGGGTCCACCGCCGGGTAGATCCCCAGTTCGGAGATCGCGCGCGACAGAACGGTCGTGGCATCCAGGTGGGCAAAGGATGTGGCGGGTGCAGGGTCGGTCAGGTCGTCCGCAGGCACGTAGATCGCCTGCACCGAGGTGATCGAACCGGCCTTTGTGGACGTGATGCGTTCCTGCAGCTGGCCCATATCGGTGGCCAGGGTCGGCTGATAGCCCACGGCGGACGGAATACGGCCAAGAAGGGCGGACACTTCGGACCCGGCTTGCGTGAAGCGGAAGATGTTGTCCACGAAGAACAACACGTCCGTGCCGGACTGGTCGCGGAACTGTTCGGCCAGTGTCAGACCGGTGAGCGCCACACGTGCGCGTGCGCCCGGCGGTTCGTTCATCTGGCCGTAGACCAGCGCCACCTGGCTGGAGCCCAGATCATCGGGGTTGATCACGTTGGATTCGATCATCTCGTGGTAGAGGTCGTTGCCCTCGCGGGTCCGTTCCCCAACACCCGCGAACACGGAATAACCCGAATGCACCTTGGCGATGTTGTTGATCAGTTCCATGATCAGAACCGTCTTGCCAACGCCCGCGCCGCCGAACAGGCCGATCTTGCCGCCCTTGGCGTAGGGGGCCAGCAAGTCTATCACCTTGATGCCGGTTTCCAGCACCTCGGACGTGGTCGCCTGCGCCTCGAACGACGGGGCGGGTTGGTGGATCGAGCGGTATTCGCTGGCCTTGATCGGCCCCTTTTCGTCGATCGGCTCCCCGATCACGTTCAGGATGCGGCCCAGCGTGCCGTCGCCCACAGGGATCGAGATCGGCGCGCCGGTGTCTTCGACGGGTGCACCCCGGACAAGACCTTCGGTTGCGTCCATCGCAATCGTGCGGACCATGTTTTCGCCAAGATGCTGCGCCACTTCAAGCACCAGTTTCTTGCCGTTGTTTTCAGTGATCAGCGCATTCAGGATCGCCGGCAGTTCGTCTTCGAACTTTACGTCGACGACCGCGCCGATGACCTGGGCCACTTTGCCTTGTGCGTTAGCCATGTCGCATTTCCTTTTGCAAAATTACTCGCCTTACGTTCGTTGCATCATCATAACATTGAGCACTCGCAATCACCTCACGTTGCATCTCTAGGTGAGCGGGTCAGATCATCCAACACCATTTTCAAGTTCCTCCCCGCCGCTTCATCGCTAAAACTAGCGTTCCACTTCTGGTACGCCGCATCCGAAAGTGATCTGCGCAGGTCGGGGTCATCCATGAGCTGCGCTAACGATTTCCGAAGCACCGCTATGTCATTATGCGGCACGAGAAGCGCATCTTCACCGTCGTTGAGATAATCTTCCGTCCCCGGGCATCTGGTTACAACGAGCGGCAGCTTCATTGCCATCGCTGATAAGAAGGTCACTTGTCCAGAAGCAGTCTCATCGTTTTCAATCGGCAATGCCATTACCGTCGCCTCCGAAGCCAACGCCAAACATTCTGGCATAGACAGGCCTGAGCGAACATCCACGTTCTCCGGAATGTCCAGCCCCAATACTGCATCCTCCTTCGCCACAACGATCACCTTCCATTTCATGCCAGCTACGGCAGCAAACAGTGTCTGATAATCTCGCTCTGCGGAACCCATTGCGATTATCAAGTTTTCTGCTTCAGGCGTGGCCTTCTCTGACAAACGCCCTCTTTGCAGGGGCACAAACCTCACAAGTCCCGTCGGCAGACCGAAAATGCGTTCGTATGTATCAATCTCCGCATTAGAGTGGCAAATCAAAACCGAAGCATTCTTAAATACCATTCCGAGGACTGGCACGAACCAACGCTTTCGCATTGCACCGACGTTAAAACTCCACCCGACCACTTTGCACCGTATGAAAAGGCACATCTTCAAAAAGCAAACTGCGAAGATTAATTGCGGGAAGTTCGCAATTATGACATCCGGCTTCTCCGCCAAGGCCCTATAGGCATGGGCAAAATGTTGTTTCCACTGACGCAGGCCCGTGAAAGATCCACGCTGATGCCAACTTACCAACTCTGCACCAGCAGCGACTTTGGTGAAGATATAGCCCGAGTCTGCATCCACAAAGTCATCTATCCAACGACCGTCCTTACCCATACTTGGATGGATGACTACAACATTGAATGCCAAGCAACCCTCCCCTATAGCGCTTCAGCGCCCGAGATGATTTCAATAAGCTCGTTCGTAATGACCGCCTGACGCGACCGGTTGTATTTGATGGTCAGGTCGTCGATCATTTCGCCGGCATTTCGTGTGGCGTTGTCCATCGCGGACATGCGCGCGCCCTGTTCCGAGGCCGCGTTTTCCAGAAGGGCCGCGAATATCTGAACGGCCACGCCCCGCGGCAGAAGATCGGCCAGAATGCCCTCTTCGCTGGGTTCATAGTCGTACAGCGTTGTGGCCCCTTCGCCCGCACCGTCACTCTCGAAACTGGCAGGGATGATCTGCTGCACCGTCGGCACCTGGCTCATCACCGACTCAAAGCGCGAAAAGAAGATCGTGCAGACGTCGAAATCACCTTCGGAAAAGCGGCCAAGGACATCCCGCGCCACAGTTTGCGCATTGGCATACCCGATGCGCTTGACGTCCGAGAAATCGACATGGCCCACGGACAGATCGCCGAAGTCGCGGCGCAACTGCTCCCGGCCCTTCTTGCCGACCGTCAGGATCTTGACCGTCTTGCCTTCGCCCCTGAGCTTGGACACGCGCAGTTTTGCCAGCTTGACGATGGACGAATTGAACCCGCCGCACAGGCCGCGTTCAGAGGTCATCACAACCAGAAGATGCGTCTTGTCATCGCCCGTGCCGCGCAGAAGTTCGGGCGCCGTCGGGCTGTCGCCCACGGATGCGGCGAGGCCTGACATGACGTCATTGAACTTTTCGGTGTAGGGACGCGCCATTTCGGCGGCCTCCTGGGCGCGGCGAAGCTTTGCCGCCGCGACCATCTGCATTGCTTTCGTGATCTTGCGCGTGCTCTTGACGCTCGCGATCCGATTTTTGAGATCCTTAAGATTTGCCATTCAGCTTTCCCTGCGCCCCGCTTACGCGAAGCCCTCGGCAAACTCACCAATGGCTTTCTTGATGCGGTCCGACGCATCGCCCTTGATCTTGGGATCCTCGACCGTCAGCCAATCCAGAAGCTCCTGGTTCTGAGTGCGCAGGTGCGACAGCATTCCGGCCTCGAACCGGCCCACATCCTTCACGGCGATCTTGTCCAGGAACCCGTTGGTGCCCGCGAAGATCACGCAGACGATCTCGGCGTTGGTCAAAGGCGAATACTGGTTCTGTTTCATCAGTTCCGTCAGGCGCGCGCCGCGGTTCAAAAGCCGCTGCGTCGAGGCATCAAGGTCCGATCCGAACTGCGCGAACGCCGCCATTTCGCGGTACTGCGCCAGCTCCAGCTTCACCGGACCCGCGACCGATTTCATCGCGTTCGTCTGGGCCGACGACCCCACGCGCGACACCGACAAACCGGTGTTCACGGCCGGACGGATGCCCTGATAGAACAGTTCCGTCTCAAGGAAGATCTGGCCGTCGGTGATCGAGATCACGTTGGTCGGGATAAAGGCCGACACGTCGCCGCCTTGCGTTTCGATGATCGGCAGGGCCGTCAGCGACCCGTTGCCGTGAGCGTCGCCCAGCTTCGCAGACCGCTCCAGCAGGCGGGAGTGGAGGTAGAACACGTCGCCGGGATAGGCTTCGCGCCCCGGCGGGCGGCGCAGCAGCAGCGACATCTGGCGGTAGGCCACGGCCTGCTTGGACAGGTCATCGTAAACGATCAGCGCATGGCGCCCGTTGTCGCGGAAATGCTCCGCCATGGCGGTGGCGGAGTAAGGCGCCAGGAACTGCATCGGCGCAGGGTCAGACGCGGTTGCGGCCACGACGATCGTGTACTTGATGGCGCCGGTTTCTTCCAGCTTCTTGACCAGCTGTGCCACGGTGGACCGCTTCTGACCGATGGCGACATAGATGCAATAAAGCTTCTTGCTTTCGTCATCGCCCGCGGCGGCGTTATAGCTTTGCTGGTTCAGGATCGCGTCCAGCGCCACGGCGGTCTTGCCGGTCTGGCGGTCGCCGATGATCAGTTCGCGCTGGCCGCGCCCGATGGGGATCATTGCATCCACCGATTTCAGGCCCGTCGCCATCGGTTCGTGCACCGACTTGCGCGGTATGATCCCCGGTGCCTTCACGTCCGCAACGCGGCGTTCCTTGGTGTTCAGCGGCCCCTTGCCATCCAGCGGGTTGCCCAGACCATCGACAACGCGGCCCAGCAATTCGTCGCCAGCAGGCACGTCCACGATGGAATTGGTGCGCTTGACGACATCGCCTTCCTTGATGTCCTGGTCCGACCCGAAGATCACGATCCCGACATTGTCGATCTCGAGGTTCAGCGCCATGCCGCGGATCCCGCCGGGGAATTCCACCATCTCGCCGGCCTGGACGTTATCAAGGCCGTGCACCCGCGCGATCCCGTCGCCAACGCTCAGAACGCGGCCGACTTCGGCAACTTCTGCTTCCTGACCGAAGTTCTTGATCTGCTCCTTAAGGATTGCAGAAATCTCGGCTGCCTGGATTCCCATGTTATCCGACCTCTTTCATTGCATTCTGTAGAGACGCAAGCCTGGCGGAGAGCGACGTGTCGATCATCCGCGAGCCCACTTTGACGACGAGACCACCGATGAGACTTTCATCGACGGTCGCCTTGATCTTTATGTCCTTGCCGATCGTCGACTTGAGCGTGTCGGCCAGCTTTTTTGATTGCGCCTTGGTCAGCACGGTCGCCGAGGTCACCTCAGCGGTGACGATGCCTTTTTCGTCGGCAATCATCGCGCGCAGCGTTCGCAGCAGGTGCGGCAGCACGAACAGACGCCGCTTTGAGGTCATCAGCAACAGGGTATTGGTCGTCAGCGATGACAGCCCCATTGCCTTGGACAGCGCGGTGATGGCGTTCTGTTGCATGGCGCGCGAATAGAGCGGTGACTGGATCATGGCGGCAAAATCCGCACTGTCGCGCAACGCGGAATCGAGGGTGCCGATATCCGTTTCCAGCGTTTTGATCTGTTTGTCAGCCTGCGCCAATTCAAAGATGGCCTTCGCATAGCGCTGCGCTATGCCTGCGGAAATCGAAGCCGGTTCGGACACGTCAACCCTTTCGATGTCTTCGCCCTGCCCCGTCGAATACGGGGTGCGGGCGGGTCTTCGGCCCGCAAGGTCACGATGCCGTCAAAATCAGCGTGGGTGTAGCAAAGGACCAAGGCGCAAGCAACCGCACAACTGCTGCTAAGAGACGCTGCTTTGCCCAACGGAAACAGGGCTAATCCATGGGGTGCGACCCTATGCGCAAAACCGCGCTCACCGATTGTTACAAGCCGCAACCGCGGCGTGATGATTCCCGTCGCGCGCCCGTTGCTGCACCGCATCGGACGCAGTCGGGGTCACGCGGGCCGGCGCAGGGCGCCCGATCCCTTCGAGGATGCGTAACGGGTCGGGCCTTGCATTGCGCACAACCGTTCCGGTGGGCCGCGCCGTTGCCTTGAGAGCATCCACAATCAGCACGCCGCCCGCGTACCGGTTCGACAGACGCTGCCCGATGCGTTCGCAATAGGGCCCGGCGCGCAACCAGAACGGCCGATGCGACGGTGGCTGGAACAGCGCGACCTCGTGATAATCGGCGTAAAATCCATGCCGCTCCAGTTGCGCCCCGATCTGGCGCAGGCTGTAGGGGCGGCCATATCCGAACGGGGTCTGGTCGCTGCGCGCCCAAAGCCCCGCGCGGTTCGGCACGATCAGGGTCATCCGCCCGCCGGGGCCCAGCACGCGCATCGCCTCATCCAGAACGGCCGATGGCGTTTCCGATGTCTCAAGCCCGTGCAGCATCACCAGCCTGTCCACCAGCCCGGTCGGCAACGGCCACATCGCATCCTCGCACAGCACCGATACGTTGTCCTGCCCTGCGGGCCAGCCCATCACCCCTTGCGGCGCGGGCATCAGGCCGATCACCCGGCGCGCGCTTGGCAGAAAAGGGCGCAACAGCGGCACCGCAAAGCCGAAGCCCGCAACCGTCTGGCCTTTCGTGTCGCGCCACCTTTCCACCAGCCTGTCGCGGATCACACGCTGCGCCGCGCGCCCCAGGCGCGTCTTGTAGTAAAAGGTTTTCAGGTCCTGAACGTCGAGATGCATTGCGGACCCCGCGACTGGCGACATAGCGTGGGGACAGAATACCCAAAGCGAAATGAAACGCCATGCCCCTTACCCTGATCACGGTCCCCTGCCTGACGGATAACTACGCATTTCTGGCCCATGATCCGCAAAGCGGCGCGACCGCCGTGGTCGATGTGCCCGATGCGGCCCCCGTCACAGCGGAACTGAATGCGCGCGGATGGCGGCTGACGGACATTCTGCTGACCCACCACCACCACGATCACGTGGGCGGTGTTGAAACGCTGCGGGCACAGACCGGGGCAACAGTATGGGGTGCGGCCGCCGACGCCGCGCGGCTGCCAGCGCTGGATATCGCGGTGGAACCCGGCAAACCCGAGCGTTTCGGCGGCGAGTCGGTGCAGGTGCTGGACGCTCCCGGCCACACAATCGGGCACATTGCCTATTATTTCAGCACATCGCACTATCTCTTTTCTGGCGACAGCCTCATGGCGTTGGGGTGCGGGCGGCTGTTTGAAGGCAGCCCTGCCCAGATGTGGGAAAGCCTGTCGCGCATGGCCGCTTTGCCGGATGATACCGTTGTCTGCTCTGGCCATGAATACACGTTGGCCAATGCACGCTTCGCGCTAAGTCTGGATGACGGGAATGCGGCACTGACTGATCGGGCCAACGCCATAGATGCTGCCCGTGCAAAGGGCTTGCCCACAGTCCCGTCATCGCTGGGCGTGGAAAAGGCCACCAACCCGTTTCTGCGCGCCCGTGATGCCGGACTGCGGGCGGCTTTGGGAATGCCGGACGCCCCGGATGCTGAGGTTTTCGCGAAGGTCCGCGCGATGAAGGATGCGTTTTGATACCGGTCCAAGGCCGCGCTCTGCGGCCCGGGCACCCAAGGGCGGACCGTTAAAATGATCTATCCGACCCTGTTTGAGAAAAAAGACTTGAAGAGTGGCGCAGAAAACCAAACTTTAATCAACATGAGCCCACGGTGGTGACGCGCGCTGTCACCGCCACGACCGAAAAGGAGCACGCCTCGTGCCGTCATTCTCGAATACGCTCGAACAAGCTATCCACGCGGCTCTGGCGCTGGCGAATTCCCGTCGCCATGAACTCGCCACACTGGAGCATCTTCTGCTCGCCCTGATCGATGAAACCAACGCCGCAAAGGTCATGCAGGCGTGCGGGGTCGATCTGCAAAGCCTCAAGACAACGTTGGTGGAATTCATCGACGAGGAACTGTCGACGCTTGAAACAGATGTTGAAGGCTCCGAAGCGGTGCCAACGGCGGCGTTTCAGCGGGTGATCCAGCGCGCGGCGATCCACGTGCAATCCTCTGGCCGCACCGAGGTCACGGGCGCGAACGTTCTGGTCGCGATGTTCGCTGAACGCGAAAGCAACGCGGCGTTTTTCCTGCAGGAGCAGGAAATGACCCGCTACGACGCGGTCAACTTCATCGCGCACGGCGTCGCCAAGGATCCGAATTTTGGCGAAAGCCGCTCCGTCAAAGGGGCGACAGACTATGAGGAGGAAACCGCCCAGGTGTCGGAACCGGATGGCAAGGAATCCGCATTGGGGAAATACTGCGTCGATCTGAACGCGAAATCCATCAAGGGCGAGGTCGACCCGCTGATCGGGCGCGAGTCCGAAGTCGAACGGTGCATTCAGGTGTTGTGCCGCCGCCGCAAGAACAACCCGCTTCTTGTGGGTGATCCCGGTGTCGGTAAAACCGCCATCGCCGAAGGTCTGGCGCGCAAGATCGTCAAGGGCGAGACGCCCGAAGTGCTGGCAGGCGCCACGATCTTCTCGCTGGATATGGGCGCACTTCTGGCGGGCACGCGGTACCGCGGCGATTTCGAAGAGCGTCTGAAAGCGGTGGTGACCGAACTGGAAGAACATCCCGATGGCATCCTGTTCATCGATGAAATCCATACGGTGATCGGGGCTGGTGCGACGTCGGGCGGGGCCATGGATGCCTCCAACCTGCTCAAGCCCGCGCTTCAGGGCGGCAAGCTACGCTGCATGGGGTCAACCACCTACAAGGAATTCCGACAGCACTTTGATAAGGATCGCGCGCTCAGCCGCCGGTTCCAGAAGATCGACGTATCGGAACCATCCGTCGATGATACGGTGAAGATCCTGAAAGGTCTCAAGCCATATTTCGAGACGCATCACGATATCCGCTACACGTCAGATGCGATCCGTACGGCAGTTGAGTTGTCCGCACGCTACATCAACGACCGCAAACTGCCCGACAAGGCGATCGACGTGATCGACGAGGCGGGGGCCGCGCAACATCTGCTGTCCGAAAGCCGCCGCCGCAAGACCATCGGCACGAAAGAGATCGAAGCCGTCGTGGCACGGATTGCGCGGATACCGCCGAAGAACGTCTCGAAGGACGATGCAGAAGTGCTGCGCGACCTCGAAGGCGCACTGAAGCGTGTCGTGTTCGGCCAGGATGCCGCGATCAACGCGCTGTCATCGGCGATCAAGCTGTCGCGGGCTGGCCTGCGGGAACCGGGCAAGCCCATCGGGAACTACCTGTTCGCGGGCCCCACAGGCGTCGGCAAGACCGAAGTGGCCAAGCAGTTGTCCGAAACGCTGGGTGTGGAACTGCTTCGCTTCGACATGTCGGAATACATGGAAAAGCACGCGATATCCCGCCTGATCGGCGCACCTCCCGGCTATGTCGGGTTCGATCAGGGCGGAATGCTGACCGATGGCGTTGACCAGCACCCCCATTGTGTTCTGCTGCTGGACGAGATCGAAAAAGCCCACCCCGATGTCTACAACATCCTGTTGCAGGTCATGGACCACGGCAAGCTGACGGACCATAACGGACGGCAGGTTGATTTCTCGAACGTCATCCTGATCATGACCTCCAACGCGGGGGCCGCGGAACAGGCCAAAGCCGCCATCGGCTTCGGGCGTGACCGCCGCGAGGGCGAAGACACGGCCGCAATCGAAAGGATCTTCACGCCGGAATTCCGCAACCGGCTGGATGCCGTGATCAGTTTCCGCCCACTGCCGCAGGAAGTGATCATGCAGGTGGTCGAGAAATTCGTCCTGCAGCTTGAGGCGCAATTGATGGATCGCAATGTGACCATCGAATTGACCCCCGAGGCTGCGAACTGGCTCGGCGTCAAAGGCTACGACGACAAGATGGGTGCGCGCCCCCTTGGCCGCGTCATCCAGGAGCACATCAAGAAGCCGCTGGCCGAAGAACTGTTGTTCGGCAAACTTGCAAAGGGCGGTATCGTTCGGGTGACCGTGAAGGATGACGAGATCCATCTGGATTCGATCCCCCAGGACAATGCGCGCCTGAAAAGCAAGCGCCCGCCGCTGCTCACGGCAGACTGAACCGGGCGATCCAGAAAAAACGAAGCCTCACCGGAAACCGGTGGGGCTTTTTTTGTGACACGACAATCCGAACCAGCGGCGCGCCTTCGCAACCATGGCCCTTTCAAAGGTCGACGCGCGCAAAAAACATATTCCAAGTGCATGGTGCACCGGCACTTCCACTCTCGGCCCCAACCCAGAACCTGCCCGCCGCTGCCCGGCGCGTATCAGCGTTCGGTCAGCTTAAGCTCGATACGCCGGTTTCGCGCGCGCGCCTCCGGGGTGGAGCGCGGGTCGATGGGCTGAAACTCCGCAAAACCTGTCGCGGCCAGCCGGTCCGGGGGAAACCCGAAAGTGTCGATCATATACCGCACCACCGACAGCGCGCGCGCTTGGCTCAGATCCCAGTTGTCCTCAAACGGACCTGCCCCTGAAACCGGCACATTGTCGGTATGCCCATCCACGCGAATGACCCAGTCAATGCTCTCGGGAATATTGCGCGCCACCTCTTCCAGCCTGCGCGCCACATTCGCGATATCGGCGCGACCGGCGGGGGACAGCGTCGCCGACCCGCTGTCGAAAAGCACTTCCGAAGAGAACACGAAGCGATCGCCGACAATCCGAACGCCGTCCTGATCTCCAAGGATTGCACGCAACTGTCCGAAGAACTCTGACCGGAAATTCTCCAGCCGCTGCGCTTCCTGCTCCAGCCTGCGCCGTTCG
>Ga0136600_1001531_pt1 | contig 10415 bp, 4 predicted proteins | sample AntRauMFilla2698_FD_104634 | JGI IMG/M metagenome (GOLD analysis project Ga0136600, IMG submission 104634) | Saline lake microbial communities from Rauer Islands, Antarctica - Metagenome Filla 2 #698 | ecosystem: Environmental > Aquatic > Non-marine Saline and Alkaline > Saline | place...
AACACAAAGAAAAGGCAAGTAGAAAGAAAATAATTATTAGTCCATCCAGAATAAAATTAAATCCTAAACAAACCAGAAAACTAAGAGTTATTAAAATGTCAAAAGACATTAAGCAAGATGAAATTTACAAAGTGATTTGTACTAGTAAAAGTGCTCCTGATAATTCAACAGGCGATGATGACGTAGGTTTAGGTGTTAAGTTTACCTTTGGGATAGGAACCAATACTATTGTCGTATTTAGACCCGATAATATTGAGGGTAATTTAAATGTAGTAAGAGAAGGCAAAGATTTGTATTATCACAATATAGGCAACACAACAGTTAAAGTGTTGGATGTAAAACAATGCGATACCTTAGGTGAATGTGATGCTCTTGAAAATCAAACTTTATTTCCTGGTGAAATTACTAAAATCAAGTTGTCAAAATCTTTACCAATAACATTTAATTTAGAATATCCAGGTTTTTTTGAAAAAATTGTTAGTGAATAAATATTTTGCGAATATTATTATTCATAATATTAACAGCACTCAACTTTATAAAGAGTGCTGTACCTCCAGGGTTTGAAGACATATCTTCTGAAGAAATAGCACCCATCAAAATTTATTATCATAATAAATTAATAGGTGAGTTTGAACTCACATTTGACGATGATTTTTTAATGTTTAACTATCCAGTAGACTTTATAAAATCCCTAGACTTTGTTAATCAAAAAGATTTTTTACTTAAAAAAATTAGCGGTCAACCACTACTTCCTAATTCTGAATATGCTTTAAATGATTACAATAAGAAATTCACAAAAGCAGTTAAAACTAAAGATATAGACTTTATATTAAATCGAAATTTATATGAGGCTTATCTATTTGTTAACCCTGATTTTCTTGCAAAAGCTAAGGTATCTAAAATTGAATATTATGAAGTGTCACAAGTAACACCTATGTTATATATGGGCTTTAGCCCTAGTGTTAATTTAGATTTTAGTGAAAGTACATCTCTTGGTTTTTCAACATCAGGTGAAATTTTATTTTCTCTAGGCAAACTTTCTTTTAATGCTAATCTTAGTACTTCATTTGATATATTAGAAATTCCAAAAATATTAGAAGAAAAAAGTTTATATTTAATTTCCGATAAAGCTTTTTTTAATTTTAAAGATAAAGATTGTAATATTGAGCTTGGTTTAACAGGAATTACTGGCGGGTATTTGGTCCCAGAGATAGGTATTTTGGGTTTTAAGTTTTCAAATAATACAGATTACATTGTCAATCCGGAAGTAAAATTTGGAAGCAATATATTAATCAAAGTTCAGCAACCTGCTAATATTGAAGTAAAAAAAAATGGACTAGTTATATACAGAACTTATTATCCACCTGGGAATCATTACCTAGACCAAACTTCTTTTCCTGATGGGGTCTATAATATAGAAATTGTAATTAGTTACTTTGATGGAACTGAAAAAATAATAAAACAAAGGTTTGCTAAGCAATCTGAATTTCCTGCGTTTGGTAAATTAAATTTTGAGTTTAGTCTTGGTTTGCCTTTTAGTAGCAATAATTTATTTGATACAGTTGAAATTCAAAAAAGTATTTTATGCAGTTTAATTTTAGAAAAAAGACTCTCTGTAAAAACATCAAGTAAAATTCAAATAGCTTTAGATCTTAATTACTACGTTGTAAGTCCTACTTTATATTTTTTTGACAATGGTATTAACGCAGCAGTATCAATTGCTTTTGGAAGCGATTTAGGAATCGGAGCATCCTTGAATGTTAACTATCAGTGTAATGAGAATTTAAACTTAATGTTTGCATGTGACTATAGTTACGATGATGGGAATAATAATAGTATACTTGATGGTATTACAAGCGAAAATTTAAACACTAATTTTAGTTTAAATACTAATATTTTTAATAATAGTATTTCTATTAATGCTAATTATAACTTTTCGGACAGCCTTAAAGTTTCGGGATCTCTTTCAAGAAAACTTATAAGAAAAAGACATTTAACATGTGATTTAGATCTTGAATTAAGCTTTTCAAAAGAAAATTATAGCTTTAATATAAATATTAATAGCTCTTTTGGTGATGGCGCACCTACATTTAATACCATAAATAAGAAGATTAAAGGTTCTGATTTGTATACTGAATACAATTCTTCATATTCAACAACTTTATTTAGTTATAACAAAATCAACGCTACTGCTAGAGTTAACAGCGAAGATGAGCTGACATTTAATGCAGGTTTTTCTAATGATAAACTAGATACTTCAGGTGGATTATCCTTTAATAGAAATATATTTTCCAATGAGCAATCACAAAACCTTAATATAACTGTAAATAAACAACTATCTGTATTTTTCTCACCAAAGGTAGGATTTAAAGTGACTAATAGAAATTTAAATGATGCCGGTTTATTCATAAAATTAAACGGTGCAACAAAGGAAGATAAATTTGAAATAGATGTTAGTGGTGAAAAAGTAAAAATGAAAGGAAATTCAGTTAGTTTTGTCAACATTCCAAGCTTTTCCGATTTGAAAGTGAGAATTAACTCATTTTCGGATAAAATTTATAGTATTTCTAATATACCGGATAAAATAACACTACCTTCAGATTCTTTTGCTTTTATAGAGCCTAAATGTGAGGAAATGGTAATCTTAATGACAATTTTACTAGGTGAAAATGGTGATATTATTGATAGCGCCAATATATATGATAAAGATAATAAAGAAGTGACATTTACTGATGAAACAGGCTTTTTAGAGCTCATGGGATTTGCTAACGATGAGTATACTGCTGTTCAAAAAGATAAGTCTTGTAAATTCACAGTTCCAAATGAAACACCTGATATGGGTATGTTATTCATAGACGAATTAATTTGTAAATAACATAGTTTTTTAAAATACAATGTTTTACAATTGAGTCTAAGTAAAGGATATCTATGAAATATACAGATTTAACGTTTGAAGAATTAGTCTCATTGTGTAAAAGAAGAGGTTTTTTCTTTCAAAGCTGCGAGATTTATGGAGGATTACAGGGTTTTTATGACTATGGTCCGATGGGAGTAGAGCTTGCAAATAATTTAAAAAGTTCGTGGTGGAAATCTGTAGTCCATCATCGTACAGATGTAGAAGGATTGGATTCATCAAACATACTTCATAGAAAAGTTTTACAAAAATCAGGTCACGAAGATACCTTTACAGATCCTTTATTAGATTGTTTAAACTGTAAAAAAAGACAAAGAGCCGATCATTTAATTAATAACAAATGTGCTCATTGTGATAGTCAAAATCTTACCGAGCCTAGAGAATTTAATCTAATGCTTAAAACTCAGCTTGGTCCAGTTAACAAAGACGATAACTTCTCTTATTTAAGACCAGAAACAGCTCAAGGTATTTTTGTTAATTATAAAAATATTTTAAGCTCAACTAACCAAAAAGTACCATTTGGTATTGCACAAATCGGTAAAGCATTCAGAAATGAGATAACTCCCAGACACTTTATTTTTAGAGTAAGGGAATTTACTCAAATGGAGCTAGAGTTTTTTGTCGAACAAGACAGTGACGAAAAGTGGTTTGAGTATTGGGTTGAAAATAGAAAACAATGGTGGCTTGAACAGGGCGTAAGTAAAGACAAAATCTATCTAAAGCCACAAGATAAAGATGAGTTAGCTCATTACTCAAAAAAAGCTACAGACATTATGTTTTCTTTTCCACATGGTGAAGATGAACTTGAAGGTATTGCCAATAGAACAGACTATGATTTAAATTCACATTTTCTTAAAATGAAAAATAAGCCTTACGTCATTGAGCCATCTGCAGGCCTTGAAAGGGGAATGTTTGCTATTTTATCTTCATGCGCTGTTAAAGAAACTACAGAAGATAATAAAACAAGATTAGTTTTAAAGTTAAAGCCGCATTTGGCTCCAGTTAAAGCAGCCATAATACCATTGGCTAAAAATAATTCTGAAATTGTTAATTTGTGTCATTCTTTACTCAAAGATTTGCTTTCATACGGTTATGGCCGTATTAGATACGAAGATACCGGCAATATTGGTAAAGCATATTCTAGAAATGATGAGATAGGGACACCTTATTGCATAACTGTCGATTTTGATAGCATTGATAAATCTATAAATACTGTAACAATTCGTGAAAGAGATTCTAAGGCTCAAGAAACTATACCGCTAACAGATATAAAAAGATATTTTGATGAAAAGTTTCCAAGATAATGAAGTTCATATTTGGCTAGTTAATTTACAAAATAATTACCCTGTAAACTTAAGTGATAGCGAAACAAAAAGATCAAATGAACTATCTAATCTCAAACGTAAATCAAATTATGTAAAATTACACTCAGTTTTAAATACAATTATCAAAAAATACCATACTGATAACAAAGTTTATTACACAAAGAGTAAAAAACCCTTTATTAATGGCAATATTAACGTAAGTTTATCGTATACAGATGATTTAGCTGTGATTGGCGTATCTAGAAACAATCTAGGATTAGATTTAGAAGAAAAAAAATCAAATTTAAATACAAAAAAAATTTCCACAAGATTATGGCCTGATCTAAAAAAAACCACAAATTTTTACTATTATTGGTGTATGACAGAAGCTTTAACTAAATATTTAGATATTGGATTATTTAAAAGTGCATTTTTAATAAACTCTGGCAATAATTACAATTATCAATTTAAAACTTTTTTATACAATGACAAAACGTATTATTTGTCGGTAATAAACGATTACTTTTTTTCAATTAAAGTGTTAAGTTATATTGACTAAAACTTTGATTTAAATCCCTCTAAAATAATTATATTTTATAAGTTCTATGAAAAAAAATTCATATATATTACCCATTATTTTCCTAGCATTGTTGTCTCTTGCTTACTTTGTATACAACGTTAATGAAAATCAGTACAAAGTAAGTGGGCTGGTTTCAAGCGAAATCAACGTTAGCTATCAAGATGAAGTACTTAAAAAATTATCAAGTACATTTCAAAACGATAAAAACAAATTTGTTCACGCTCTTATTCAAGGTAAATCATCTTCAGGAAAAAAAGAAATATCTTACCTTTATGCGAAACAAAGCAACAACCCAAAATATGACTTCATAACAGTTTTGCATGCCCAAACAAAACAAAGTCTAATTATGTCATTACTTAAAACACTAAGAAATTGGAATGTAGACTACGATTACGATTCAATGATGGGTAAAAATGAGGATTTAATATTAGAAAAACTAGTTAAAGAACTAGATAAGGCTAATAAAAACCTTCTATTGATAATATCAAATCCGATAGACAAACTAGCTTATGAAATACTATTTTATCTTAAAAATAATTGTAAGTGTAATATTCATGTAATATCAGTTGTAGATAGTAACAATAAATTTGATGTATCTTCGGTATGTAACATACAACAAACAATCGATATAAATGATTACAAATTTAATCATGAAGAGTATATGTTATCTTTTTTCCCTGAAAAAAATCTTTTAGATAGATTTTACGTTAAGAAAATTGATGTTATAAAAAATATAGCTAATATTTTACATAAAGATGCTTTAGCTATATCTATGGTCGGTAAATATCTCAAAACTCACTTTACTAACTATGAAATAAATAAATTATACAAATATATATTACAAAACTCCAAATTATCAGAATTAGCTCATAAAAATATTATTCTTGAATATTTCATAGATAAGCTACCAAGCAGATCTTTAAACCTTCTTAAAAAAGCCTACGCTCTTGAAACTTATGATGTTGAAACCAATCTTCTAAGAGATATGAGTATCTCATACCTCAAAATTGCTGAAAGCTATGGGCTAATAAAGATAACAGAAAATAAAGATATAATATTACCTGACCACGTTAGATTATATTTTAAAGAACAATCTTTGATTGAAGAAAGTGTGTATAACGAAATATTAGAGTACGCATTGACTGATTTAAATGAAAATAATTTTTTTGAAATTGAAAAATGGGTTAAACATATCCCAAATTTAATTAAAAAAGCTAAATATGACCAAAACTTATATAGTAAAATGAGTAAATATTCTGAGTTAGCCTTTTCATATGGGTATGTCGAAACTTCAGTTGATATTCTAAATAATATTGTTTTAAAGACTAAAGATATTAAAAATAAAGACTCTTATATCAAAACAATTGAACTCTATTTTAAAATTTTGAATATACTATTCTACCAAAAAAATATTGATGAAATATTAAATTTATATAAATACCAAATAGAGAGAAAAATTAATAATTTTGACAAATATGCAGACAATTATTCTAGTGATGAGCGGGAAATAGTTTTTAATAATATTGACAGAATTAAAAGCTTTGTAGGCTTATCATACGGAATAAAAGGGCAGTACAGTAAGGCATTGTCATTGATTAAAAATTCTAACAAGATGAACGTTAAAATTGAAGAAATAGCTATACTTAGAAACATAGCAACAATTTATAACATCAGTAAAAACCACATAGAAGCTTTGAAAATTTTTGATATTTTAGAAAAAAAATTTGAAGAATATAAAAATGATATTGAACCACTTGATCACTATCTAATTGAATTTAGCTACAAGCTTGAAAAAGCACTTATTTTTTCTCATTACAAAAATTATACTGGATCTTTAAGTTTATTCGATGAAATTATTGGAAAAGATGTATATGATGTTGTTAGAAATAATAAAACGAATCTTAGCTCGATAGTTAAGTACAACTCATTATATTTTGCTTCTTTAGATGCTCCAATCTATGAAACTCAATTTGAGAAATTTAACTTAACACTTGAAAAAAATCACTTGCCATATTTAAAATCTCACGACTTCTTATACTATTTTGTATTTAATAATCTTTTCACTTATTATAAAAAATTAGGTGATAAGACTAAAGCTAATGAATATTTAATGAAAATTAAACAATTAATTACAACTCAAATAGAAGCTCTTAGTAGTCCATTTTCTAATAAAAGTGAGTATAACTTTTTTACTGGTTTGTTAAATGAAGTTGAGTATAAGATTAATAATCTATAAGAGATGTTTTTATAAAGGCCAAAAATGCATTATCAAATGATTATAATTACAACTTTAAAATAATGTACTAATAATTGTAATTTATATTGTTAACATGACTGTAGATGGATGTACACGCTAATACTAGTAAAACATTATACTTATCATTTCATACTTCGTTTACATAACATTTATTAATGTTATGTAAACCGAACAGGTAAATTTAATACTAATGTATATATTTTCTAAATATCATTATTAAAATGTCTTAGTAATTTAAATAACAATAGTCATATATAGATTATAAATAGATGTAGATGTAACTTGCTATTACTAGTTAAAGATTATACGTATCATTTAATACGTCATTAATGCTCAATATACTTAACAATAAAAACTAGTGCTGATGTATGTATCACCGAAGTGTCATTCATTCAAAACTTGTCTGTACGAAAGTTATAGATTTATTCTAAATAAAGATATCACTGCATCTCCGGTAATCGAAATTACCGGAAGTGGTGCGGTTATGAAGCTGCTTCTCCTGCTCCACTTAAAGCTGGTGGTTTATCATCAGCTTTAGAGCCAGGGTCATTTAATTTGGTAAGCACAAACATCATATCACTTTTAAAACTTTCATGTGATATAGATATAGTTTGAAAGTCTTTTGATAAAATATATAAAAATGATCGTAAGTCGATAACTTTTTTTCTAAATCCTAAATCAATTAAAACTTCTTCAATTATATTTTTTAATTTATTATTTGGATTTTTCTTAAATCCATCCTCTTGAAACTTAATTACTTTATCTTTATCTCCGTCACAAATACATTGTAAAATAACCTTAACTAAATTTTTAGAATCACAATTCATTAAGTTAAAATTATCAAGATGTTTTTTGGTTTCACTTGTTTGAGAATAATCAATATTCAAAATATCAACTAAAAAATTCTTAATTAAATTAATTTCGTCCAAATCAATATTACCCTGTCTATCCTCAAAAAATAACTGAACTACTTTAGATACAGTTGCCTTAAATTCATTTCTTGCAGCATGTTTAAGCTTTTCAATATTAATATTTAATTCTTGATTATATATATAATTTTTTACTGAAGCGACTATTAACATTGTAACATCATCACTTAAAATAAAATTCCCTTCTACTAATTCCGCCTCTATGCCAAGAAGTTTATTATATATTTTATTTAGTTTTATCTTTTCTTCTAGGGTAAGTCTGTTGTGTACTATTTGTAATGGTTTAATTGAATCTCTAATTCCATAAACACTTTTAGTTACTTTTTCAAATAATTTTTTTTCACTCACATCTAATAGATCAAGGCTTATTTCTAAATCTGAACTACATTGAGTTAACAAACTGTTCTCCTTTGTTTCTTTTATCACACTCTCATCAATAGGAGTATAAAAATCTATACCATTAATTTTAAAGGGTTTTCTTGTATATTGAATATCATGTGTAATTTCAGATGAATCTTTCATCATTTGTTGAGCTTTCGTAAAAATGGATTGAGAATCTACTTCAAGATTGTGAGTGATATCTTCAGAGGAATAAATTTTTTCAACTAACTCTTTTAGAATAATCTGTGTTTGAGAATCGCAATCATGTTTGATTTCTACAGATGGAGCATCATGCTTGTGTAGTTTTTGTAAAATTAATTTTATTTGTTCTTTAAATTCTAAGTTGAAATTCACAAATAATTTTCTTAATTTTTTAATTGATTCCTTATCATAATTTAATCCTTCATCAATTTGAGTTTCACCTATACATTTATTTTTACCCAAAGATTCTTCAAATTTTAATATTATTGATTTAGGCAGTTTACTGTCAAAACTATCAAAATCTAACTCTGAACGTTGAGCTTGAACACCTAAGTTTTCATCATTAAAAATAGTTTCAACTAGCTCTTGGACTTTGCTTTTATTCACTGCATTCAAATTGTTATAATTTAACCTGAGCTGGTCAATTAAATGCTCATCCTGAGAAATTGACGCTACAATAAAATCTTTTACAAAAAAATTGAGTGTCAAGTGATCACTTATTAGGAGTTTTTCTGTAATTTTATATGAACTAACTAATTTTTTTGAAGCTTCAGAAATAAATTCATTAAGTGTAGAAATAGTATTAAAAATAAACTTCCTTGATGAGCTTATGCCATCTTTAGTTGCCCTTTTAGAAAAATGTCTAGTTTTTTCTCTAGACTGATTGTTAGATTCTTCTAAAAACAAGATTTTATCTTTAAGCAACATACTTTTGAATGTTTCAATATCTTCTAATGTAACTTCTGTAATTTCTAATTCTTTTTTACCAGAGGCGTTTCTGTAATAGTTCCCATGTTCAAGTATTTTAAGAAGCATATTTTTCATTTTTGATTGAAGACCTGTTAATGAACTTAAATATGACTTTTTTTTCTTTTCTTTACCTTGTGTAACTAATATATTGGTATCAACTTGTTCACCCGTAAAATATTTTTTGTCGGTACTTAATAAATGAGAACTTTCAAATTGCTTTAATAAAGCATGGTTTTGAGTATCGCTTAAAAAATTAAGAACAGGATCAATATGTTTTAAGCATATTTGGATTTGATTCAAAATTTCGCTTGCCTTATCACTATTAGCAATTTGCGTAAAATAGCCTGGAGTAGTTGTGTACTCATGAATTGGAATATATTCTTTGGGAATAGTATTATCAATGTCGAAATTAAAAATGGATAATATTTTGTTTGATTTTTTATCTGGGAAAATAATATCATTAATCAATATATCTATTTTAGATACTGACTTAAGTGCAAAAAGTGTACTCAAAGTAATATTATCACGAAATTTTTGCTCATACGCCAAAGTTTCTTTTAAATATTGCATATAGTTTATATGTTGATTTGCAAAACTACTAAACCATTCATAAGGTGAAGTTAAATCATGAGAAATAAATTTAGATTCTTTTTTTGTAATGTCATGTTTTTTATTATGTTCAATATACGGAATCTTAACTTTTAACTCAGTTTTGTTGCCTTCTAATAATGCTGATAATAAAAGATTTAGAGTTTTACTAATATCTTCACTGCTCTCTTGTATTAAGTGGTTCCTGTAAATGAAACTGAATATTTGTGAAGCAATATCGTCACAGGACATTACAGTATTTATGCTTTGTAATTCTTTCCTAAAATCAGCATTTGCTTGAATTAGTGCTTCTCTCTCCTCATTTAGCGTAACTATTTCTTTTTTTATAGAAGACTTATCCCTAGTATATCCTTTAAAATCATCTTGTTTTTCTAATTCAGAATAGTTTTTACTTATCTCACTCTTAATTTGTTTTAACCTTTTAAATGCAATAGCAAGTTTATCTTGTAAAGCAGTAAGCTCATCAGTCGCTATACCAGACTCTTCTGTT
>Ga0136600_1001533_pt1 | contig 10383 bp, 9 predicted proteins | sample AntRauMFilla2698_FD_104634 | JGI IMG/M metagenome (GOLD analysis project Ga0136600, IMG submission 104634) | Saline lake microbial communities from Rauer Islands, Antarctica - Metagenome Filla 2 #698 | ecosystem: Environmental > Aquatic > Non-marine Saline and Alkaline > Saline | place...
AGCCAGGGCAGTAGCTCCCTTTCTGTTGTGATTGTACTGTGGTACTTATTTTCACTTTTTCTCCTTTCCTTACCGCTAAATATGTAGTTGTATTACCGTTTATCGTGACATTAGAAAACGTTACCTCACGGTCGGCGTATTCAATCTTTTTGACTGATGGAGGGGTAATGAAATCGCACTGTCCGTATAGGTCTTGATTACAAAATAAAAAGGCTAAAAGTAAGCAAAAAATTAGATTTCTAGACATTCTGATGTTCTTCTAGTTTACCTGCAATGTAGCGCCTCCCGATGGATTGCCAACGAAAGAGAGTACTTAAGCAACTTCAATCAGGCTCTTTCTACAAGTCTGAAAGATCTCCTTGAATAGCAGAATGGTCATTTGTAAATCTGCCGTTTAGCAAAACAGATAGTTTGCTCGGTGGAAACCCCGCTCATATACTTGCGTTTGCAACGAGTGTCCAAAACACGATTTTAGCTGTGAATTTCGAAAATTCTCTCATCATATCTGGTAAAGGCTTATCTCTAGTACTAATGATCACAGGTGGAAGAGAAAGCATTAAATCTAACGCATGAATAATACGTCCCCTTTCTGCTTGGCCGAATTTTAGCGAATCAATAATGAGCTGTTTCGGTTCTTTTCTTGTAAAAAGATCAATACAATGAATCACAAGTGCAAGTCACGAAGTAAAGTCCTTCAGCATCGTGAAACTTATATTTTCTGACATGTCCTAAATATAATTGGTAGTGACACGCGGCAGGGGATTCATTATAAAAGGGAATGACCAAACAATTATTTTTACTAAAATTACAGAACACTTAAAGTGGCATGGTCTGACCGAAATAGCCACTGGCATCACTATGCATTAAATCTAACACCGAAAAAATGATGGTAAAAACTTATTCAGTAGCACTCATTATCTCATTATCTTTCATAATTATTGTTACTCCAACAATAGTTCATGCCCAAATAGAAAATATATCAACTAACCAAAACGGTAATACCATGAATAGCTTTGTTTCCATCTTTGAAATTCCCGCCACTGACCTCTCAAGAGCTGTCACATTCTACCAAGAAATTTTGGGTATTGACATTGAAAAAATGGACTTTCCCGACATGGAAATGGGTCTATTTCCATATGAAGGACAAATGGTAACAGGAGTAATAATGAAAGGAGAAGGATACCAACCCTCTTCTAACGGAATAACCATATATCTCAATGGCGGTGATAATCTACAAATCATACTTGATAAAATTGAAAAGCATGGAGGAAAAATACTGGTGCCAAAAATGCCTCACGCTGATGAAAGTGGATTTTTTGCGCTTTTTCTTGATTCAGAAGGAAACAAAATGGGCTTGCATTCCCCTAACTAATTGCAAGCGAAAAGCGCATCGTTTTGGTGATGGTCCAATGGTTCTCGCTAGTGCACCTCACTAGGCAAGCCCCACACACCATCTCATTTTCTGGATAATCAGCGTGTGGACTAAGTGATCCCGACTAAGCATGCTAAACTGCTTACAGATGCTTACATGCTCAAAAACGAACCAAAAAACGTAGTGTACCACTAATGCTCAATATCTCCATCTCGATCAAATGAATACTCTTTTTTAGCAAGTTGGATAAGAAACCAAAATAAATATTCTAACTGTGCAGACTTATTACGAAACGGGAGTCTCAGCGCTTTACCCAAATAGATAAGCGCGCAATCATTTTAGTTTCACATTCACTGACCTTGAGGGTTGATATAATACTGAGAATAACGGCAGTATTTTCTTACTTTTCTTTTTTCGAAAATCAAGAAATTACGGATTTTTATGTTACTCAATACAGGCTTTTATACGTGAAAATTCCGTTCATTATACAATCAAAAAGAGTTTCTCTTTTTGAATAACTCAGCGAATCAGACTTTAGCAGTCAACCTAAAAAGCGCTGAATAATTTTACAAAAACCTTACATCATCTACCACACCAGCACCTAGCTCTTCTTCGATCAATTTGAGCACGCTTTCTTTGGAAGTCGTCATCTGCTGTTTCAAAGGAGCGGAGGACAAGTAGACGAACATCATTTTATTCTTGATAAAAATCTTCGTCGTGCGTGACGCGATGGTCTTGCCCATAATTTTTTCCCAATAGGAAATTAACTGCTTCTCTTTAAATTTTCGTTCCAAATTTTCGGATTTCAAAAATTTTTGAAATGCTGAGGCGAATGAATCTGTATTGTCTTTGGTCATAAATTTTTTACTGCGCCGTTTTCGATTTCGAAAAAATGAACGTTACTTGTCTCTTTAAACAACTCCTCAGATCTATCGCGCCTTGCATCGGTTACAAATACCTGAGAAAAACGATCTCGATCATTGACAAGGTTGATTATCTGCGCTATGCGTTCATCGTCCAATTTATCAAACAAATCATCGAGTAGGAGCAGCGGGTCATTTTCTTTTATAGATTTTAAAAAATCGTATTCTGAAAGTTTCAAGGCAATGATAAATGATTTCTGTTGCCCTTGAGAACCAAACTTTTTGACCGGCTTATCATTCAGTCGAAAAACAAAATCATCTTTGTGACAACCTACATTGGTTCGCTGTGTCACGATATCTTTATCTAGTGAAGAGACAAATATTTGCTTGAAGTTCTCCTTAGTGCCATCACTTTTATAACCAATACCTACCTTTTCTGCACCTGAAAAAATATCGTTATAGTTTCTTTGAAAATACGGGGTAAAAGCGGCTAAAAACTTCGCCCTCTCTTGTGCAATTTCCTTATTGAGTGGCAAAAGCTGCTGGTCATAAGTTTCCAATAGTTTCTTATTAAGATTGAACCGACCATCATTTTGTTTTAAAAAGGCATTGCGCTGTTTTAGTAAAGCGCTGTAGTGAATAATTAACCCCAGATAATGCCTATTCGATTGTGAAATCATCGCGTCGAAGGTTTTGCGGCGGATTTCGCTACCCTCTTTTATAATTTCATTATCATCCGGAGTGGTCAGCACGCAAGGAATTTTACCAATATGATCACTTAGCTTCTGAACCTCCGCCCCATTTACTTTTATTATTTTCTTTTTCCCTGCCTCAAAATAACAATTCACCCGAAGGTTTTTTTCCGCTTCAATTGTACTATTAATGGCAAAGTATTTTTCACCATCAAATATATTCTGACTATCAATTGTATTAATGGCGCTTCGAGTCATGCATAAATAATGAATAGCGTCAAGCAAGTTGGTTTTTCCCATGCCATTTTTCCCAACAATACAGTTGATTCCCGGTTGAAAATTAAGTACCGCAGAGGGATAATTTTTGAAGAAAAAAAGTTCTAAATGACGAAGGATCATTATTTTGATCAAATTGACTTAATTTCGCTAGACTTAGCGAAGAGCAAACACAAAACTAACGAAGGCACAAAGCAATTCTTAAAATGGCTAAAACAAAATCAAAAAAGACTTTCAGTAAAGAGCAGTACATGACTTGGTATGAGTCCATGTTATTGATGAGGAGATTTGAAGAGAAGTCTGGTCAATTATATGGCCAGCAGAAAATTCGAGGATTCTGTCATTTATATATAGGACAAGAAGCCTGTGTTGCTGGTGCTGTTTCTGCTTTAAAGGACGGAGACAAATATATTACTGCCTATCGAGACCATGCGCATCCTATAGGTTTAGGCTCTGATATCAATGCGATCATGGCCGAGCTTTTCGGAAAAGTCACTGGAATTTCGAAAGGTAAAGGTGGATCAATGCACATGTTTGATGTCGAGAGGGGATTTTTCGGTGGACATGGAATTGTTGGTGCTCAGGTGCCGCTTGGTGCAGGTATTGGATTTGCTGAAATGTATAATGGCACTGACAATCTATGTGTTTGCTACATGGGAGATGGCGCAGTTAGACAGGGCGCTTTTCATGAGGCGTTAAACTTGGCTATGACCATGAAGATTCCTGTCATTTTCGCTATTGAAAATAATGGATATGCCATGGGTACTTCAGTTCAGAGAACATCCAATGTGACAGAACTCTACAAACTAGGAGAGGCTTATGATATGCCCTCTTCGCCAGTTGATGCCATGTCAGTAGAGGCCGTGCACAATGCTTTTGAAGAAGCTGCAGAAAGAGCAAGAAAAGGAGATGGGCCTACGTTACTCGAATTGAGAACTTACAGATATAAAGGTCATTCAATGTCTGATCCTGCAAAGTACAGAACGAAAGAAGAATTAGAAGAATATAAGGGTAGAGATCCTATAGAACAAGTGAAGGCTGTTATCTTATCAAAAGAATACGCCACTGAAGAGGAGTTGAAAGAATTAGATAAAAAATTAAAAGCGGATGTAATGAAATCGGTAGAATTTGCCGAAAATTCAGAATATCCACCAGCTTCAGATGCCTATACAGACGTATATGCGCAGGAAGATTATCCGTTTGTGATAGATTAAACAAAACTACTATCTTTGCGGTCTTAAATTTTAAACCGAAATGGCGAAAACAAAAACTCAGCAGGAAGAGGGGATTGAGATCATTGAAAACCCAGATGCTCTAGCAAGTAAGGCTGAAGACTTTTTTAACGAAAAGAAAAATCAACAATTAGTATTTGGAATTGGAGGCGTATTGGCTCTTCTCATTGTTGCCTTTCTTGGTTACAGATATTATATCGGCAACCAAAATACGGAAGCACAGCAAGAGATGTTTCAGTCAGTATTTTACTTCGAGACCGATAGTCTTGGAAAAGCTCTGAATGGTGATGGTAACAACTTCGGTTTTCTGGAAATTATAGATACCTACGGTGGAACTGATGCCGCCAATCTTGCTAATTATTATGCAGGTGCTTCATTTTTACAATTAGGCGACTATAAAAACGCTGCAAAGTATTTGGAGCAATTTAGCAGTAGTGATTATTTGGTTCAAGCCAGAGCCTACGCTTTAATAGGTGATGCATACTCTGAACTTGATGATTTTGGAGCAGCAGAAGCGTCTTATAAAAAGGCTGTGGCTTATAAGCCTAATACTGAGTTCACACCAATTTATTTGATGAAGTTGGCTGTAAACTACGAAGCTCAGGGAAAATATAAACCTGCAGCTGAAGCCTATGGAAAGATTGTTTCTGAATATAGCAATTCATCTTTCTTCCAAGATGCACAAAAACACAAAGCCAGACTAGATGGTTTGGCTGCTGAGTAAAACTTTACAATAACAAAAAAATGTAAGGGATAGAGGCAGCAGTCTTTATCCCTTTTTTTATAATATGGCTACATCTCTCAAAAACCTAAGCGACAATAAGTTGTCAGAAGTTAAAGGTGCTGAATCATTCAAAATTGCTGTTATCGTATCAGAATGGAACGAGGAAGTAACAGAATCCCTTTATTCTGGCGCTGTGGAAACATTGAAGTCCTCAGGAGTTACTGCAGAAAACATTCTTAGATATAATGTGCCCGGTTCGTTCGAACTCACTTTGGCGGCTCAATGGGCAGCAGCAAAAGATGAAATAGATGCTGTCATTTGCTTGGGCTGTGTCATTCAGGGAGAAACCAGACATTTTGATTTTATCTGCCAAGCGTCGGCAGATGGAATCACTAATGTGGGATTGAAATATGATAAGCCGATTATTTTTGGCGTGCTCACGCCAAATACACAAAAGCAAGCATTGGACAGAGCAGGTGGTAAGCACGGAAATAAAGGTGATGAAGCTGCGGCAACTGCCTTGAAAATGCTCACCTTGAAGCAACTAATAAAATAATTCAAACAGACGATCGTTGGCACTCGATAAATTGGTCTCACATTTTGTCATTCACATTTTAATAAATCTGACTTTAATAAAGGTCATCGCTTAACAAGCATTGTTATGAAGGTTTTGAAATTCGGTGGTACATCAGTAGGAAGTGTTCCTTCTATGCTCAACGTAGCAGACATAGTACAAAAAACGAAAGGTCGAAGATTAATTGTATTATCTGCCCTTTCTGGTTCTACGAATGGTTTAGTCGCTATCAACGATTTATGTAAAAATTTTCAGAAAGATGACGCCCTAATAAAGGTGATTGAATTACAGGAAAGGCATTTGTCCTTTATCTCTGAAATCCTTGAACAGGAAAACCTGCTCAAGGATACCTCGGATTATGTGAAAGAAGTCTTTTCGAATATTCGAACATTTATTTCCAAAGGATACAATACACAGTTATACAAGCTATTGGTAATACAAGGTGAGCTTTTGTCCACACGAATATTTCAAAATCTAATGATCCAAAAGGGTTTAGCCTCTAGCTTGATCATGGCGCAAGATTTTATGACCTTGGATGAAAACGGAGAGCCCAATATTCCACTCACCACTCAGAAATATAACAATGTGGTAGAAAATAATCCTGCTGAAATTTTAATTACCCAAGGTTTCATTGCCAGAAATCATTCAGGAGGTTTGGATAATCTTGCCCGCGGAGGGAGCGACTATACTGCCACAATTATGGGCGTTGTAACACAATCAGAGGAAGTCCAAATATGGACAGATATCGATGGTATGCACAACAATGACCCACGCATCATCAACAATACAAGTCCTTTATCTCATTTGAGTTTTGAGGAAGCCAGTGAGTTGGCTTATTTCGGGGCGAAGGTTCTTCACCCACAATGTATTGTTCCTGTACACCTTCACAATATCCCAACGAGAATCAAAAATACCATGAAGCCAGAGGCAGATGGCACTTTGATATCGCAGGAAAGCTCAAATAGCATCGTAAAAGCTATCGCCGCAAAAAATGGTATTACAGCGATCAAAATTAAATCAAGCCGAATGGTGATGGCTTACGGATTTTTGAGACGTGTTTTTGAGATCTTTGAAAAGTATAAAACGTCTATCGATATGATCACTACATCGGAGATTGCGGTTTCTTTAACCATCGATGATGATACTTTTCTTGAACCGATACTTCATGATTTGGCTAAATACGGAAAAGTAGAAGTGGACAAAGGCCAAACGATTATCTGTATTGTCGGTGATCTAATTGCCGAGCGAAAGGGAGTCGGTAAGGCGATCTTTGATTCCTTAGACGAAGTACCTATGAGAATGATTTCTTACGGGGGAAGCAAGAATAATATTTCGATATTAATTCACGAGGATTTGAAAAATAAAGCCTTAATACAATTACATAAGGCTCTTTTTTAAAAGCGATCAATAATTTTAATCGCAGAGCGAAAGCCATTTAGGTTTAACTCCTTGATGCGCTGCGTCGGAAGCTGAGCCCAGGGTTCAACCATTAGATTCAATGCCATTTAATAAAAACTCGCATTAAAAAGTTGATGGCTTCATTTGATGAGACCACTAGTTAAAGTGGAGAGATCTTTTTAGTGTCATGTTTTATACAAAAGCAAAGAACACTAACCATACAATAATCAAGATTGGTACCAAAAACGGAATTGAAAAGCGAATAATATAGCCAAAGAACGAAGGCATTTTAATCCCAATTTGTTCAGCAATAGACTTTACCATAAAGTTTGGGCCGTTTCCAATATATGTCATCGCTCCAAAGAATACTGCCGCCACCGAAATTGCTTTGAGTTCTAGCTGAGAATCGTCAAACATACCCTGTGCATATCCAACAACATCCGATAATTTATTAATACTGGCGCCATCAGCGGCCATGCCAGCAGTAAGGAAATTCACATAAGTTGGAGCATTGTCTAAAAACCCTGAAAGCAAACCAGTACCCCAATACAAGGTATTATGAGTGATCAATGCTGCTCCCTCGGGCGATTGAGCAAAATTACCAACCAATTCAAGTGCTGGCATCATTGTACCGAAGATACCAATAAATATGAATGCTACTTCTCTGATTGGTTCGAAACTAAAGTCATTGCCTCCCAAGGCTTCTTTATCAGCCAGTTTATACGACAAAAATGCGCAAAGAAGCATGATGATCTCTCTTACAAAAGAAAATTTTTGCCCATCATAATGAATGGCGGGAACCCACTCAAAAACATTTGGGTCTAAGAACACAGCACCTACTACTAAGGCCAGCCAAATAAAGTTTCTAGAACCTTTCAATGCTACTTTACCTGTTGGAGGCGCCTCGTCTTCGTCAAGACCATAGTTTGCCTTATTACCCTTGTCGAGGACAAAGAATATGGCTATTAGTAAAATGAGAGCAAAGATCCAGGGGACAAAATTGTGTGTCAACGTCCAGAAAAAAGGAACTCCTTTCAGGAAACCAAGAAATAAAGGCGGATCACCTATTGGTGTCAAACTTCCTCCTACATTACTCACTATGAATATGAAGAAGATAATGTGATAAGCCTTAATTCTGTTTCGATTGAGACGGATAAATGGTCTTATCAAAAGCATTGAAGCACCTGTGGTTCCGATCACATTGGCAATCACTGCGCCTATTGCCAGAATCAAGACATTGGTTAATGGTTTAGACTCTTTGTCTACAATGATCATAATACCACCTGAAGCGACAAAAAGCCCTGTTAATAATGCAATGAATTGTACATATTCAAACAAGGCATGAATCGGCCCATGATGATTGTGAAGCACAAATAAGTAATAACTCACTACTATGGCTGCCAAAGACATTGCCACATAAGGATAGTTTTTGTGCCAAAAATGCTCGTAAAAGAGAGGCCCGGTGGCAATCATAATCAGCAGCAAAGCAAAAGGAAACACACTCCAAGAGGCTGGAGTATGATGTTCATCGGTAGTTTCTGCGTGCGAGTCCTCGACGTTTTCCTTGTTATCCAACTGCTCTGTAGCGGCCTGCGGATCTTCATCTATCATTTTAACATCAGAAGCAAAAAGACTCTGAGTTGAAATAAAAATCAACAAAATCAATACAAATCTTTGAAGTAAAATCATCTAAAGGTGTCGTGGGGTTGCATAACTTCTATCTACTAAAATTATCATTAGCTTGGTTAAAAGCAAATGTATTGCCTAAATAAGTTGCTCCAATGCAATCTCAAAAGCAGAGGCTGCAATGCCTGATTTTTGATCATTCTTACTGTGCACTTTGGCTAGTGCTTTTTCAATCGTTTGCGAAATGTCTTGAAAAATATCATGATCTGTGATCTTTGAATCATTTTCAGGATCCATAAAATAGGCAAATGCACGAGCCATTCCACAATTTGCTATAAAATCTGGAAGTAAAGCGACCTTTTGATCCACATGCTCGGCTATCTCGCCGTAAAAAATTTGCGGATCATTAAATGGAACATTGGCTCCACAAGAAACCACCTCTAATCCATGGCTAATCATCTGATTCGCTTGGTCTCTAGAAACCAACCTTGATGACGCTGCTGGAATAAAGATATCTGCCCCAATCGACCAAATTTTTTCATTACACGACTCGAAAGGAATTAAATTATCCGCTACGAGTTTGTTTCCTTCCCTATCATAGAATAATTTTTTTATCTCCTCAAGGTTGAGACCTTCGGTAGCTATGAGTCCACCTACTCTATCAACGATTCCAACAATTTTAACACCATATTTTGCAAGGTATAAAGCAGCCGTAGCGCCTACATTGCCCCAGCCTTGGATAATTGCAGTTTTGGTAGCAATGTCGCCACCCCATAGGTTGTAATAATGCCTCACCGCTTCCGCTACCCCAAATCCGGTAATCATATCAGAAACGGTATATTTTTTATCCGAGGAAGGAATGTAACTCTGGTCTTCGATAATTTTAGAAACGCCCTGTCTCAATCGCCCGATCATGTGGATCTTCTGAGGTTTTTTAGGATTAAAGTGTCCATTTACCACGCCCTCTTGCGGATGCCAAAGACCATAATCTTCTGTAATAGGTATCACTTCGTGTATTTCATCTACATTCAAATCTCCGCCTGTTCCATAATAATTTTTAAGTAGCGGATAAACTGCGCGGTACCACCTCCTGAGAACTTCTCCTTTTCTTGGGTCACTTGGATCAAAATTAATTCCTGACTTTGCTCCGCCAATTTGAGGTCCCGAAACGGTGAACTTTATTTCCATCGTTTTGGCAAGAGATTCTACTTCTCTTTTATCCAGACCGATTCTCATTCTCGTTCCTCCCCCTGCGGCTCCACCTCGTAGTGAATTAATAACGGCCCAGCCCTTCGCATCGGTTTCTGGATCAGACCATTCAAAAACTATTTCCGGATCTTTTTCTTCAAATTTTTTTAATAGCTCTTTCATGTGGGGTGGGTTAACTTTTTTGTTTATTGTCAAATTTAAAACCTTACGGAATCAATCGTTGGAAATAGTCAGAACGAATGGGTTGCCATCTGCAATCGCATCAGATTGGCGCAAATCTAATCAATTCCTTTTTTCAGTTCGAAGGAGGGGGCTGGTATATGTCTCCTGCGATTGTATTGCTGGAAGCACCCGTTACGGAAGCGTATACATTTTCAATATTTAACGTACGCAGCAGACCTAAAAACGCAAAAATCA
>Ga0136600_1001534_pt1 | contig 10381 bp, 10 predicted proteins | sample AntRauMFilla2698_FD_104634 | JGI IMG/M metagenome (GOLD analysis project Ga0136600, IMG submission 104634) | Saline lake microbial communities from Rauer Islands, Antarctica - Metagenome Filla 2 #698 | ecosystem: Environmental > Aquatic > Non-marine Saline and Alkaline > Saline | place...
ATAGATATATTATTTTCCGACTTCTAACTATTACTCTTTTTGTAATAGTGGTGCTAGTATTCATTTTTATAATGATAGATTTTTCGGAAAACAGCGATGATTATACAGATAAGGGTGCGCAAATGGCTGAAATCTGGGGTGATTACTATCTTAATTATATTCCAGAAATGATCCGTTTAATTCTTCCTGTTGCAGTATTTGCAGCATGTCTTTTTTTAACGGGCCAGTTATCTGAAAGATTAGAAATTACAGCGTTAAAGGCAGCAGGTATAAGTTTATATCGTTTAATTGTTCCGTACATGATATTCGCAATCTTTTGCGCAACCTCAATTAGTTTTTTAGATTCTAAAATTATTCCTACTTCGAATAAGGCCAAAATATCATTTGAAAAACGATACTTAAAAAAGAAATCTGAAGATTTTGATCGAAATGACATCTACAGGCAAATTTCACCAAATAGCATCCTTCAAGTAAACTATTTTGATGACAGTAAGAACATAGCATATCGCATAAAGCTAACTGATAGCGATAGTAATGGGGTCAATAAAACAGTTGAAGCAAATCAAATGACTTGGCAAGAAGAAAAAAATAATTGGTTACTTATTACGGTTACCATTAAGGATTTTACAGCTCAAGGCTATGAGGAAAAAATTGTATTAGAGGTAGATACAAGCCTTTCTGTATTCCCGAGAGATTTATCACGATCAACATCTGATATTTATCAACTTACATATACTGAAGCTGTTGATTATATCAGCTCAATTAAGCGAAGTGGTGCAGGAAATATAAATCTGCCAAAAGTTCAATTTTACGGACGATTGGTCTACCCCTTATCAATAATCATAGTAATTATCATTGGCTTTGCTGTGGCTTCAGTGAGAAGGCGAGGAGGCAAAGGAGTTTACCTAGCTGCGGGACTAGCTATTAGTTTTATGTATTTGGCGTTTATGAAAATCGCAGAACCTTTTGGTTACTACGGTACTATTTCACCATTACTTGCAGCATCTATAGCGCATGTAAGTTTTTTTACAATAGGAGTCTTCATGCTTATTACAGCTAAGAAGTAATTAAGCTTCAGGAACTGGACCGCGATACATTGGTATATCTACTCTCTCTTTAGTTGATGATATTGATCCATGCTCTTCTTCAAATTTCTTAACATTATCATTCAAAGCGTTTGCTAATCTTTTAGCATGATCTGGTGTTAAAATCATTCTCTTAACAACTTTTGCCTTAGGAACACCTGGCATCACTGCAATGAAATCTAAAATAAATTCAGAAGGTGAATGAGTTATCATAACAAGATTGGAGTACGTACCTGTAGCCTCTTCTTCTTTTAACTCTATTTCCATTTGTCCAGGCTTCATCGTTTGATTTTGTTCAGCCATAATTATTTAATCTAAGAATCCTTGTTTTTTCATCCATTCATCATTGTAAACCTTACTGATGTAACGGGTTCCACTATCAGGAAGTATAATCACCATAACATCGTTCGGTTGTAACGGATTATCGTTTACATAATCTAAAGCCCCTTTTACGGCAGCTCCACAAGACCAACCTATAAACAAACCCTCTTCTTTTGAAAGACGGCGAGTCATTACTGCTGAGTCTTTATCATTTACCTGCACTACTTCATCAACATAATCAAAATCAATTGCTTCTGGTATAATATCTTCCCCTATTCCTTCAGTCAGATATGGTTTCACCTCATTGAGATCGAATTCTCCCGTTTCAAAATACTTTTTGTATACAGAACCTACGCTATCAATTCCAATTACTTTAATGTCAGGGTTCTGCTCTTTTAGGAATTTACCCGTACCTGAGATTGTACCGCCTGTCCCCATTCCTGCAACAAAATGAGTGATTTTACCATCAGTTTGTTTCCATAATTCAGGTCCTGTACTCTCGTAATGAGCTAGCGAGTTACTTAGATTATCATATTGATTAGGATAATAAGAATTAGGAGTTTCTTTATTCAAACGCTTAGCAACAGAATAATAACTCTTTGGATCTTCTGGCTCTACATTTGTTGGGCATACAATCACTTCTGCACCTACCGCTCTCAAAATATCTACTTTAGACTGACTTTGCTTATCAGTAGTAGTGAAAATACATTTATAGCCTTTCTGTATAGCTACTAATGCAAGTCCCATTCCTGTATTCCCAGAAGTTCCTTCAATTATTGTGCCACCAGGTTTTATCAATCCATTTGCTTCCGCCTCTTCTATCATTTTGATGGCTATACGGTCTTTGATGCTTTGACCTGGATTAAAATACTCGACCTTAGCAAGTATTAACCCTTTAGTATTCGGTGCTAGTTTTTGAATTTTAACGAGTGGAGTATTTCCAACAGCTTCAATAACTGAATTGTAGTACATAACTTTTGATATCAATAATTTTAATTGAAACTAAGGATTATTACTTAAACAGTTTGATTGAATTTGAAATTAACAAAATCATTTACTGTCGCATATTTTATCACTATTATCGCATGTAGAAAATTTAACAAAACACATTACTATAAATGTTCATCGACCAGAAAAAACCTAAAGATTTTGATTGCGGCTATAATCTTGATTTAATGATTGCTGCTCTTCCACGGATTAAAGATGATCAAGAACGCATTAAATATGCTAAAAGAGCTGTAGGTTTAATAAAGCAAAGCCATCCAACTTGGGTAGATGAAAATGGTAAAAGTGAAGCAGCTTGGAACTATTTTTTCGAACTAGCGGAATATGATTTAAGCGAGTATGGAATAAAGAATCCCTTTGCATCTGGTGAGGACGACGACGCTAAATAAGATAACGAGTCTGCTTTAGTACCACTTTCATTATGTTAAATTAACCTTTCTGTTCTTGGGAAATCCCTAATCTATCCTTATTTTCATTCTAAATTGAAAGTCAAACCTTGAGTAAGGTTGCTATGCCTCAAAATCAATTACAGAATAATTTTATTGTACAGTTATTTGATGATCAAATAACCAATGAAGAAGTATCTTCTCAAATTGAGATAGCATTAGATTTATTCAAAAAAGAAAAAGTATCGTTTCTCTCTTTTTCATTCCCAATTTTTAAGGTAGACGCGCTTGCTGTAATTGAGCAAAACTCCAATAAAGATTCATTTGAGTATTATTGGGAAAAGCCGGTCGACAGTTTTTCTATTGCTGCTGCTGGTGAGATACATAGAATCAAAACGACTGGAAGAAACAGATTTAAAGAAGCATCTCATTTAGGGAAAGAATTAATAAGCGAGATTCATCATTTTTCAAAGCTTTCCCACTCTAAAACAGCGCCTCACTTGTTTGGGGGATTTTCTTTTTATGATCACAATGTAGGTAAAACTTGGTCTGATTATGCTTCAGCATCCTTTACTCTACCGGAATGGTCCATTATTAACAATGGTGCACTAACATTATTGACAATAACCTTCAACGTAAAAAAATCTGATAATGAACACACGTTGTTAAGTGCTATTTATCAAAGGTTGAATAATCTGAATGAACTATGTTCGTCAGATAGCTACGAAATTGGCCCTGAGTTCAAAAATTCTCACTCAATTGATACGCCAAGCGAAGATTCAAAAGAATTCTTTAAGTGGAAACATAGCATTGAAAGCGCGACTAAAGATATTTCAGTTAACAAATACGAAAAAATTGTTCTTGCACGAAAGCTAAAATTAAAATTAGATCATGAGGTTTGTGATACACATATCCTCAACCGTTTAAGACATCAGTATCCAGATTGTTATTCTTTTCTCATTAGACAAAGTGCACAATCTAGTTTTATCGGCTGTACACCTGAAAGATTAGCTTCATTTGACAAAAACTATATTCTGACCGAGGGATTAGCAGGAAGTACGCCTAGAGGTAAAACGGCTTCAGAAGATGCGCGGCTTGAAAATGAATTAATGAACAGCACAAAAGATAGAAATGAGCATGAATTTGTGATTAGTGCAATACAGAAAGATTTGAAAAAATATTCTGATTCTATTGATTTGCCAAAAACTCCTACTATAAAGAAACTGACGAATGTTCAACATTTATATACGCCAATAAGAGCACATATTAAGGATGGAGTTTCAAAAACAGAAGTACTAGAAAACTTACATCCAACGCCTGCTGTTGGTGGATTTCCAAGGGAGTCAGCTATTCCTTTTATCTCTAAGTTTGAAGATTTTGAAAGAGGTTGGTATGCTTCTCCAATCGGTTGGATCAATGCTAATGGAGATGGAGAATTTGTAGTTGCCATCAGAAGTGGCTTGATCAAAAAAGAAGAGGTGAATTTTTTCGCAGGATGTGGTATCGTTGAAGGATCTGACCCTTTAAAAGAGTGGAAAGAAACTAACCTTAAATTTATACCCATGCTTTCAGCACTAGAATATGCAAGAAAATGAATCACAGAATCTAGCTTTTTACTGGAGTACCATTTTTGTTCGTGCCCTTTTTGAACAAGGTGTACGAAATGTCATAATATCCCCTGGTTCAAGATCTACACCTTTAACTTTAGCTTTTTCAGCACACCCGGGAATTAAGAAAACCGTAGCAATAGATGAGCGATCTGCTGCTTTTATTGCCTTAGGTCAAGCGAAAGCGTCTAATTTGCCCAGTGTTTTGGTTTGTACTTCTGGAACTGCATTAGCTAACTATGCTCCGGCTGTTTATGAAGCAACGAATTCAGGAATACCTTTGATTATTGCCAGTGCAGACAGACCCCCTCATTTGAGATCTATTGGCGCCTCTCAAACTATAGATCAAATCAAAATTTTTGGAACTCAGCCTGTGTTTTTTCATGAGGTGGGTGAGCCTCAAACTGATTCAAAAAAACAACAGAGGATTGGATTATTAGCTCGACAATCCGTTCAAAATTCTATTGATTTATCAGGAGTCTGTCATATAAACTTTGCCTTTGATAAACCTTTTGAGCCTGAGGCAGATTTCTTATCAAAAGTAGAATCTGAGAATTTAAATTATTCTAAAAGAATCCCAACTGACTATTCCCAACATATTGGCGAAACCGATTTAGGAGAAAACTTTTGGTCTCAGTTAGTTTCCGCAGAAAGACCTTTAATAATAGCAGGTGTAAATTCTACTAATACAGACCTCAGTTTTTTAAATCCTTTAGCAAAAGCATTATCTGCGCCTATAATAGCAGAACCAGGTTCAAATATTCCGAATTCAAGAAATATTATTCCAGGGTATTCTGGGTTTTTGAAAGACTCAGAACATCGAAAAACTTTTAATCCAGATCTGATAATCCGTACTGGTTCCTACCCTGTTTCGAAAGGAGTTCAACAGCTTTTAGAAGAGAATAGTGATGTACATCAACTTAGTTTTACCAATACTAAGTTTCCAAATGATGGAGATACACCAACAAATAGAGTAATACATCTTAAAAGTTCACTTTCTATCCCTGATATCAGTGGAAATGCTAATTCTAAATGGCTGAATTCCTGGAAAAAAGTATCCAAAGATTATGCAAAATTTCTAAAAGATCAGATTTATCCCAATACACCACTTACCGATGGTTATATATTTAGAGAAGCTGGTAAATTAATACCCAAAAAGAGTTTTACAATGTTATCAAATTCCTTTCCTGTCAGGGATCTAGCTCTTTTTACTGACTTTTCTGGACAAGAGATTTATGCTAACCGAGGTGCTGCTGGAATTGATGGGATTATGTCTACTACTATTGGAATAAGTAGTGTTTTAAATAAAACTGGTATCCTGTTCATAGGAGATATTGCATTTCTACATGACGTAAATGCACTATTGAGCAGCAGTTCTATAGAAAGCCCCTTAGTAATTGTTGTTTTAAATAATGACGGTGGAACAATATTCAGAATGTTACCTGTCTATAAATTCAAAAAGAAGCATACCGATTACTTTGAAACTCCTCAAAATGCACGAATTGTATCATTATGCAGAGGATATGATATTGAACATACTCTGGTTTCAAAACCTGAACAATTTGGCACTGCTTTTGAAAGCTATATAGATAAACCTGGTATTCATGTTATTGAATGTATAACCGACGCTGACGATTCAATGATTGAAAGGCACAAGCTTTGGAATTTCTCCTTATCTTCACAAGATGAAGATTAAGGTTAGAAGTATTGAATATTATTATGAAGTTCATCAGCAAAAGAAAGAATTACCATATTTAGTACTGCTACATGGATTTTTAGGGAGTTCTGGATCTTTTAAAAAGATTATCCCCTTTCTGACACCTTTTTGTAATCCAATTACTATTGATCTTCTTGGACATGGTAAAACTGAAGGTTCAGAAATGCACTACAGATTTGCTACAAAAGAGCAAACTGCTGATATAATTAAGTTAATTTCAGAACAATTTCGCTGTCCCCTTTTTCTGCACGGATATAGTATGGGAGGAAGATTAGCCCTACAAATTGCTATACATCGTCCAGATCTTATTCAGGGATTAATACTTGAGAGTACAACATTTGGCATAGAAAATGAGCAGGAACGTCAGGCAAGGCAAGCTCTGGACGAACAAAGAGCAGATTCATTGATTGGTAGTTATGATCAATTTATTGATGATTGGAAACAATTACCCATTTTCAACTCAGCCCAAATTGGTGAAGATGACAAACTCACTATTGAAAAAATTCAACGGTCACAAAATCCTCTTTGGATGAGTAATTCACTTTTAGGGTTTGGAACAGGCAGTATGCCTTGTCTAAAAGAAAAGCTAAATCTTCTCAATATGCCTGTTCAACTTTTAGTTGGTGCAAAAGACCAAAAATTCACTAATATTATGAAGGCAATGCATAGTCGGATTAATTCATCAACAATTGAGATTTTTAAGAATTCAAATCATCGAGTCCATCAAGATCAATCTGAACATTTTATTAAAACGATAAAAGAGTTTATTCAAACAAATACGCTACCATGAATTGGAATACCGTTAAAGAATACGAAGATATTACTTATAAAAAGTTAAATGGTGTCGCAAGAATTGCTTTTAACAGACCTGATGTGCGTAATGCATTTCGTCCGAAAACTTTGTTTGAAATGTATGAAGCATTTTCAGATGCTAAAGAGGATAATGATGTCGGGGTTGTACTTCTAAGTGCAGAAGGCCCATCATCAAAAGATGGGAAATATTCTTTTTGTTCGGGTGGAGATCAAAATGTACGGTCTAAAACTGGGTATAAAGCAGGTGATGGTATCAATCGTTTGAATGTTTTAGAACTACAGAGACTTATTCGTTTCATGCCAAAAGTTGTAATTGCAGTTGTTCCAGGCTGGGCAGTAGGTGGCGGGCATAGTTTACATGTAACATGTGATCTTACTTTAGCCAGTAAGGAACATGCAATTTTTAAACAAACAGATGCAGACGTTGCTAGTTTTGATGGTGGATTCGGCTCTGCATTACTTGCAAGACAGGTAGGCCAAAAAAGAGGTCGTGAGATTTTTTTTCTTGGCCGAAATTATTCAGCTCAAGAAGCATTTGAAATGGGAATGGTAAATGGAGTAATACCTCACGATGAACTCGAGGATACTGCCTATAAGTGGGCTCAAGAAATTTTAGGCAAAAGTCCAACAGCAATTAAAATGATCAAATTCGCTTTCAATATGATTGATGATGGATTGATAGGCCAACAGATATTCGCTGGAGAAGCCACACGTTTGGCTTACATGACCGACGAAGCTGAAGAAGGTAAAAATGCTTTCTTAGAAAAAAGGAAGCCAAACTGGGACAAATTTGACAGGAATCCATCATGAGCCATTCCAATCAATTTAATACAGTAGGTAGTTATTTTAAATCGTCGAAAATCTTATTTGGTGCTTTTATACTTGGGGTAGTCAATTTTGGACTTGTTATATTAATAATGTTTTTTGTAGATGCCTTACCCTTAGCTAATTTTGATAAGGATTTAACAATCTATTTTATAATAGCATCAGTTGCTTTATTAATAACAATGCAATACTTAGGAAATTTAGTCTTTAAAAATAAAACTACCTCAGTTCAAAGTGAACTTAGCTTCTCTAATAAATTATCTGCTTACAGAGAAGGTAAACTTATACAGGCGGTAACATTGGAAATTTCAGCCCTAACTGCTTTAGTTTTTCTTATCGTAGACACACATATCTTTTTTATAGTAATTGCTCTTTTAAGTTTAATTCAGATGATAAGGGTATTTCCGAAAAAGCAGGAAATGATTGACTCACTTAACCTTAGTTATGCAGAAGAACAGAAACTTAATGATCCAAATTTCAGCCTGATTTAATAAGGTTAATCTTATACATTTCTCCGTTCTCTTCAATAATTAAAACAGTGTTAGAATCTAAGAAAGTAACACTTTCAACCTGATCTGCATTAAAAGTATAACGAGTTATATCCCCATCAAACATATCTTCAGTTTCGTCATCTTTGAATATCCATAACGATTTATAAGTTAGTACTGCTAGTTTCCCAAAAGCGTAATCTGCACCCGTCACCTCATCATCAAAATCTATACTTCGTACAAGTTTAAACTCATTTTGAACACCTTTTTTAAAGCTGTCTAACTTAAATAACTTCGTACTGTTACCGTTGAACCGTTTTGTGAGTAAAAATAAAGTTCCTTTTTTATAAAATATGGCTTCTACGTCCATCGAATAGTTCAAAAAACGATACAGAAATCCATCCGGTTTTTCATAAGATATTTTATAAACAGTAAAATCATCTGAATATTGGTTTATTGATAATGGATTATTAAGTACAATAATTGATTGATCTTTTCTACAGCTACAATTGTTGCCTACATCAGCTATTATGAGATTACCATTATCATCTATGCTGATATCTTCCCAATCTCTATTTTCAATCCCTGACAATTCTAAACCACTGGATTCTTTAGATGGTAACATCTCCCCTTCAAAATTGATTGGATAAACTTTATTTTTGGTTCCCGAATCGCCATGCACCCATAAAACACCTTCAAATCTGTTATCTTTTATTACTCCTGATACTTCATCTCTAGCTGGTTTATCAACTCTTTTATAATCTTTCAAATCTAACTTAATGGTTGTTTGTGCCAGTGCAGAACTAATAGATAAAAAAGATAAAATAATTAATAAAATAAGAGATTGGTAAATGTTCATAAATAGATTGAATTAGTTTAGTTGAAAATAGATAGTCGTTCTGAAGAATGCCAAAATAGAATCATATAGCTCATAAAACACCTGCAATGATGTAGATTTTGTTGAATGAACGTGATAAGAACAAAAGAAGTAGGTTACTGTAGCACATAAATTAAAAGAGCTGTCTTTACAGACAACTCTTTTATCTTCTATAATTTTCTGAGATTTCTGTATTCCTTAAAAGATAAACTGATGTCTGATTTCATAGTCGAATTAAAATCTTGGAACAGAATTTCATGGTTTCTACCCTGCATATAGAAAACTCTGCCTCTGTTTAAACTCATCAAATTGAGTTTATTGAAGAGTTGTGTCTGTATCCTTAACTGTTTTTCTAATTGTATGATATAATTTGTCTTTACAGGTACATTTCTTTTACTGTATAAATTAGACTTTCCTCGTACTTTTCGTTGTCTGGAACTGTATGAGTAATCAATATCCCGCTCTATAAATCTGATCTTTTGTTGGGTATCACCTATCTCGCTTCTTATACTTCTTAGTAGCTGAGTTTTAATTCTCTTGGCTTTTTGAAATTTATTACGATTTACAGCAATTGAGAAATACTCTACGTCTTTTTGAAACTCATGAAACTCACGTATATCTTTATTTGCTAAGCTACTTACACTTTGATTAGAAGCATAACTTACATTTAAAGTAATTCCTTTTTGAGCTACTCCTTCTCCTGTTCCAATTACTAAAACTAAAAGAGTGGTTATAATCATTTTTCGTTTCATGGTTTCTCCTATTTAAAGAATTGAATAATTGCTTCAAATAAGTAACGGTAAAATCTATCTTATTTTAACCGCATGTTTAGCTTAGCATGTTAATGCTACTGAACAATTTTATAAGTTCTAGCCAAATTGATATTAGAAGCATCAAACACATCTTAAATTCTTCAACTGGAGGCGATAAATATATTCTGGAAGAATCGTTATTCAATTTATTTATGGAAATGTATTAATTACTTAATACCTGGCACTCCTACTCATGCCTAATAGCATCAACAGGCGTAAGTTGTGCCGCTCTCCAAGCTGGATAAGTACCAAAGATTATTCCAACAAATAGTGCAATCACCAGAATCGAAACTACAGTCCCTCCTCCTATTGCAGCTCTGAATTCTCCTAAATCTGTAAGGGCATTTACAATAGGTACAAATATAAATATGCCAACAATTCCAAGAACCCAACCCAGAATACATCCTACAAATGAAATTGTAACAGACTCTGCCATAAACTGAAG